>Ga0224510_10000630_pt1 | contig 26574 bp, 27 predicted proteins | sample SF_May12_sed_USG_FD_170161 | JGI IMG/M metagenome (GOLD analysis project Ga0224510, IMG submission 170161) | Sediment microbial communities from San Francisco Bay, California, United States - SF_May12_sed_USGS_4_1 | ecosystem: Environmental > Aquatic > Marine > Sediment | place: USA: California... | reverse complement strand
CGACGACGAGGACACCGCCAGGTCCGAGGTGATGAAGTACCTCCGGATGGTCGAACTCGAACACACGGTCGACATGTTTCCCGGGCAGCTGTCTGGCGGCATGCAACAGCGGATCGGTATCGCCCGTGCATTCTCCGTCGCACCCGACCTTCTGTTGATGGACGAGCCGTTCAGCCATCTCGATGCCATCACCGCTCGGTCACTCCGAGATCACCTCCAGGATCTGTGGTCGCAGACCAAGAAGACCGTGCTGTTCGTGACCCACGATGTGATGGAGGCGGTCCAGCTGTCCGATCGGATCATCGTCCTGGCGCCCGGTGGCACCATCTACGACGACATCGCCATCGACCTTCCTCACCCCCGCAAGGCGTCCGATCCGAAAGTGGCGACGATGCAGGCCGAAATCCTCGGCCGGTTCGAAGACATGCAAGTCAAGTCGGCATAGCCAGTCTCCAGTCTCCAGTCTCCAGTCTCCAGTCTCCAGTCTCCAGTCTCCAGTCTCCAGTCTCCAGTCTCCAGTCTCCAGTCTCCAGTCGGCGATTAGGCGAGGAAGCTAGGAGGCGAGGAAGCTAGGAGGCGAGGAAGCTAGGAGGCGAGGAAGCTAGGAGGCGAGGAGGCGGAGGGGAAGACTCGGGTCCCAGTACCCAGTACCCAGTACCCAGTACGGGCCGAGCGAAGCGAGGGCCCTACTTCCCTTCCAATGCCTTCAGCGGAAGGGTCAGGTGCCGTTTGATGGCAGCGACGGCCGCTTCCACGTCACGGCGTTCGATGGCGTCGAGGATCTCGCCGTGGTCGTGATTGGCGGAGTCTCTCAGGCCGGGGACGGTCTTCAACGATGCACCGATGTACATCACAGCGGCATCCTCGAGGCTTCGTATGATTGTGACCAGTCGCGGCGACGCAGCCGCCTCGTAGATCGCCATGTGGAACGTGCGGTTGTAGTCGACGAACGACGCTGAGTGTTTGTCATCGAGCATGCGCTGATGGAGCTTCTTGAGCGTCTCGATGGTCTTGTCCCCGATCACCGGAACGGCTTGTGCCATGGCATGGGGTTCGAGGATCTGGCGGATCTCGTAGATCTCCCGAAGCTCGTCGGGATTCAGTTCGGCAACGACCGCACCACGGTGGGGATCGAACCTGATCAGTCCTTCGGAGGCAAGATCGCGGAGGGCCTCCCTGACCGGCGTGGTACTGACCTCGAGCGTTGCCGCGAGTTCGGCTTGTACGAGACGCGATCCGCTCTCGAGCTCACCGTTGAGGATCGCGCGGCGCAGGACCTCGCGGACGTATTCGTGAGCCGTCTGCCGGGCAGCACCGGAGAAGGCGGGCAGCGAGAGACCGTCGTCGGAGAACACGGGTGCATGTTTGTCGCTCAGGGTGGGCGGCGTCAACAACCTCGAACTCAGTGATCGCCCCCAGAGCTTCGTCGACCTCCCGTTGAGCCGAGGTGAGGTGCTCGAGCACGCGGGCGTAGGGGGGCATACGAGCCGGTGCACAGCACCCCACCTGAAGCGCCCCCACCATGCCCCTCATCTCCTCGAAGCGGACGAGTGCGGCAGCAGCCTCTGTATCGATGAGGGCGCCGGCCGATTGAGGTCGATCGGCGATCGCCGCCATCCGTGGGCCCGGTTCGCAGCACATCTTGTCGAGTGGCGTGACCAACTCGGCAGCTTCGGCGATCGAGGCAGCAGAGGACACCGATGCGAGACCCGACCGCACTCCGCTTTGCCTGCGCCCTCGAGCGTGTGGCCCGGACTGCCAGACTGACGGCATGGGGAGGTTCCGCACGACCTTGGTGCTGGCGATCGTCGCCCTGGCATGTGCCCAGTCCCACCGGACTGACGTGGATCAGCCTGACTGGGGAGCCCAGGCGTGCCAGCGCAATTCGCGCCGTTCGAGCTGGAGCGGCATGTCGAACGTCTCGGACAATGCCTCGGAAGTCAAAACCTCCTCGATCCTCCCCGACGTGACGACCCGTCCTCCTGCGAGCATGAGAATGTGATCGAATCCCGGTGGGATCTCTTCGACATGGTGCGTGACGAGCACCACCGGAGTCTGCTCCGGGCTCGCCGCCAGCGCCGCCAGAGAGTCGACCAGTCGTTGCGAGCGCCCAGGTCCAACCCCGAGCCGGGTTCGTCCAACAGCAACAGGTCCGGTCGGGACATGAGACTCCGCGCTATGAGCACCCGCTTCTTCTCGCCTTCCGACATCGTCCCGAATTGGCGATCCGACAGTCGATCGGCGTGGAGGATTCGCAGACACTCACGAGCCCGCTCCCAGTCGGCCTCGTCGTAGGTGTGCCAGCGCGTGTCGACGAAACTGGCGTGGAGACCTGTCAGAACGATCTCGATGCTCGGAAATGTGGTCCTGACCAGTGCGGTGGGCGCAGGGCCGACATATCCGATTCGGGGCCGGAGCTTGCGAACATCCACCTTGCCCAATCGATGTCCGAACAGGTGAACCGATCCTCGGGCGGGGAACAAGTAGGACGACACGACCTCCATGAGAGTCGTTTTTCCGGACCCGTTGGCGCCGAACAGAATCCAGCGCTCGCCGGCGCGGATCGTCCAATCCACGTCTTGGATCAATCGGTTTCCATCCTTGATCACCGTCACACCGTCGACCGAAACGACGGGCGCTCCCTCGCTCATACCTACTCCAGTGCAGGATCGTGCATCCTATAACATTCACCTACTCGTCCCAGGAGCCACCTTGAAAGCCGTAAGGGTCACCGCCCCCACCACACTCGAAGTTGCCGATGTTCCGGAACCAGACGGAGAAATCATCGTTCGCAGCCGCACGGTAGGCATATGCGGGACCGACGTGAAAGTCTTCAAAGGCGCCATTCCCGTCGCCTACCCGAGGGTGATGGGGCACGAGATGATCGGCGAGGTCGTGTCGGCGCCGGTGGGATCGCCCTTCGGGGCGGGCGATCGGGTGCTCATCGATCCGGCGTCGAGCTGCGGGCATTGTCACCTGTGCGTTCGGGGTCGGGGTCATCTCTGCCTGAATGCAGGTCTCATGGGTCGAGAGATCGACGGTGTCTTCGCGGAGCTGGTTTCGGTCCCCGCCCGCCAACTCCTCCCCGTGCCGGACTCGATCTCTGCCACCGCCGCCGGTTTGCTCCAGGTGTTGGGCACGTGTGTTCACGCCCAGAAGACGGTGAACCCCTTCCCCGGCCAGACCGCGGCTGTCATCGGGTTGGGGGTGGCAGGCCAGCTCATGAGCCAGATACTCACGCAGCGGGGAGTGACAGTGGTCGGGATCACGAGGTCCGAGTGGAAAAGAGATCTCGCACTCCGGCTCGGTGCCGTGGCGACCGCCGCCCCCGACGAGGCCGTGGGCGTGCTGGCCGAGGTCACGACCGGTAGGGGCCCCGATCTGGTGGTTGAAGCGGCAGGCACCGAACGTACCCTCGCCCAATCCATCGACCTGGCCGCGATCGGGGGTGAAGTCCTGGTATTCGGGACGCTGACCGGTGGTGGTGAAGGCCTGCCGTACTACCAGCTGTATTTCAAGGAGCTGACGCTGCACAACCCGCGGGCAGCCCTGCCCGGCGACTACGCGGATGGAATCGAACTGGCGTCGTCAGGACGTCTCGACCTCGAGCCCATCGTCACCCATCAACTCGGTCTCGACGATGCCGAAGAGGCGTTCCAGTTGGTACACGATCCCAGTTCGCTCAAGGTACTCATGCACGTCGGCTGAGGTCGAGTCGGCCCGATTCACGGTCGAAGCGCCTCGTCGACGAGACCGATCACGGCCGGTTCCACTCTTCCCGCTGCCCGACGTCGGCTTCGAGCCCGACCGCTTCCACCGCGTGGACGGCGGATGCCTCGTCGACCTCCGACGTGTCGCCCGACACTCCGACTGCTCCGACCACCAGACTGTCCCGCCTGATGAGGACCCCGCCTGCAACCGGGACCATGCGACCCCCGGACATCACCGAAACGGCCGTCATGAATTGAGGGATCTTGGCTGCCTTGTCTGCCAGGAGCCGGCCGGGGATACCCATGGCGAGCGCACCCCAGGCCTTGCCGATGGCGATATCGGGCCGGAGGAACTCGGCGCCGTCGTCTCGCTTCAGAACGATCAGGTGTCCGCCTGCGTCGAGCACGGCAGCGGTGAGACGGCCAGAGCCGTTCGATCTGCCCCAGTCGATGACCGCCGACGCGATCTGGTCGGCAAGCGGCAACGTGAGTCCACCAACCCCCCCGTTTCCCTGCGATCTCTCAATCATCTGTTCTCCCATCGTCGCTTCACAACTCCAACGCGCCTCGACCCACCAACTCGTTGGCGCGCAGCATGGCGTGCAGTTCGAGGACGTCTTCCAGGCGCTTCGTCGCACCGATGACCGGCTTGACGGCGCCCGAGCTCACCATCCGAGCGGCATGCTCGAGCTCAGTTCGAGTTGTATACCTGGAGCCCAGCAGAGCCAGCTCCTGGAACACCATTCGCCGCGAGCGAAATGTCGCCGATCGGTCCCGAAAGGTGGTCAGCGTTACGAATCGCCCACCCATACCAAGCGCGTCGAGCGACCAGTCCACGGTCTCGGGAGTCCCCACGAAGTCCACGACCACGGTGGCCCGCTCCCCTCCGAACAGTTCCGGGGACAATCCCGTCAGATCCTCGCCACGAGCGGCCGCCGCCCCCAGATCGGAGATGGCGTCGAGCTTCTCTGTTGTCATGTCGATACCCACCACCGCAGCCCCGGCGTTGAGAGTGGTCTGAATCGCGTGCATCCCCACCCCTCCCCCGGCACCCATGATCACGACCCGGTCTCCGGTCCCGATGCCGGCGCGATGCGTGAGGTGGAGTGACGTTGCCACGGCGTCGGGCACGACGGTCGCGGCGATGGGATCCAGATCATCGGGGATGGCCACAGCGTTCCTCACCGGAAGCGTCGCCAACGGTGCATAGCCGCCGTCACGGTGAACCCCCACGAACCCGGCCAGGCGGGAGCATCGCTGCTCGAGGCCGGTGGTGCATGGGCCACATCGACCGCAGAAGAGATAGAAGTAGGCGGCGATCCTCCGACCGACCACGGTCGGATCGACCCCGGGACCGACGTCTCTGATGACGCCCACGAACTCGTGGCCCGGCACCCTGGGCAAGAGCTCCGGATCGTTGGCGAGATCTCCATTGATGCAGTTGAGGACCGTGGCCCCGACGCCACAGGCTTCGACTTGAACCAGCACCTCCCCGCGCCCGGGGACAGGGTCAGGGACATCTGTCAGAACCGGGTCCGTGCCCCAACTCTCGATCCGGTATCCACGCATATCGGCCCTACCTCCGAAACCGATCCTATATCGTGCAGGATCGACCTTGCGACCCGTCCGCACTCGACGACAGTGGGACCTCCGACCATTGCGCCCACACCGCCGATCGGACGACCATGAACTCATGTCATCAGACAAGCCGAGCCTCATGACTCGGATCAGAAGGTGGCTGCGGCCCGGCCGGAAACCGGTCGACAATCGGGAACGGATGAAGGTCGACGAGATCATCGCCGAGGGCAGGCCGATCAGCACCGACCACATGACCGAGAAGATCCAGCACCCTGGCAACCACTTCTGACAGGGGCTTGACTTCAACCATGCTTGAAGTCGTAACGTCGACCGGATGCCGATCGATTCCACTCTCCGCGCCGAACTAGCCGCCATCCGCACGATTGACATGACAACGTTCGGTCGGACATCCGGGCTTCCCCGACGAGTCGAGATCTGGTGGTTTCACACCGAGGACCGATTCATCGTCACTGGCACTCCGGGTCCCCGCCACTGGCTGGCCAACCTTCGGGCGGACCCCCGGCTGATAGTCCACGCCAACGGAGCCACCTTCGAGGCGCAGGCTGTCGAGATCACCGATCAAGCTTTCAGGGAACGGTTCTTTCGAACCGCCGACCCCGAGATCTCCTGGTACTCGACCCAGGCCGAACTCGATGTCCTGGTGACCCAGGCACCGATGATCGAGGTCTTGTTCCCCTAGAACGGCAACTCACCGCTATCAGCCGACCCCGAGCAGCGACTGCTTCGGCTATGCGGGCCCGGTCGACGAATCCTTGGCGGCGATGAAGTCGACCTCTATGAGCCAGTCCGGATTGGCCAGGCCCGAAACGACCATCAGCGTGGATGCCGGCCTGTGGTCACCGAGGAATTCCGACCGCACCCTGGAGGCGCCGGCCCGGTCTTCCCGATCGACCAGCAGCATGTTCAACTGGACGATGTCGGTGATTTCCATGTCCGCCTCGGCGAGTATCGACGCTATGTGTTGCCAGACCAGCCGGGACTGGGCCTCGATTCCGGCAGCCACCGCGCCGTCGCTGTCGACACCCGCCTGCCCGGCGCCAAACAGCAGCCGGGTGGGAGGCGTCACTTCGACACCGTGGCTGTAGGTGTTGAAGGGACCCGGAACACCAACGGGGTTGAATCGCCTGATCACAACACGTCCGAAATGGGGATCGACTGGCCCGTCCTCGAGCTTTCGACGGCTGCTTGCAGGATGGCCACGATGCCCATGCCCACCCGACCGTCGACCTCCACCGAACCTTCGCCGCGTATCGCCCGCGCGAATTCGGCCAACTGGTCCACGACCGGTTCCACGGGTTCCAGTTCGACTTCTTCCCGGGTCGCCTCTCCCCGTTTTTGGATGTGGAGCTTCGATCCATCGGCGGTGTTGAACGCCGTCGCCTCTGTCCCGAAGACCGTGAGCTCCGAAGCAACCGGCGTGAAGAACGACGTGACGAGCGTTCCCACGGCCCCGCTCTCGAACTCCAGTGCCAGGCAGGTGGCCTCGTCGATCGAGACCCTCCGACCCGCTCGCGTGAAACAGAAAACCGACTTCACCGGACCCGCGTGGTACTGCATCGATTCGAGCTTGTGGATACCCAACGAGGTCATCGAGCCCAGCGGGCTCTCATCGGCGTTCCAGCGCCATGCTTCGTCGGGCATCGTGAACCCGTTCGGGATCGTCTGACGCCCCTCCAGCATCTGAATCTCGCCCAGTGCACCCTCGGCCAGGAGCCGGTTGATCCGCCGATTGGCGGCGGTCCTCCGGCGCTGATGCCCCACCTGGAGCACGATGCCGGCGCCTTCCGCTGCCTCGACGCACGCTTTGGCGTCCTCCACGAGCGTCGTCAGGGGCTTCTCGACGAAGATCGCCTTGCCTGCGGCAGCAGCCATTTCCACGAGCGTCCGATGACTCCCGTGCGACGTTGCCACCAGGACGCCCTCCACCTCCGGGTCCGCCATCAGGTCCTCCAGTGACCCGGCTTGACGGCAACCGAATTGTTCGGCGAATGCCGCCCTCCCTGCCTCGCCCCGGGCGAAGCAGCTCACGATCGACGCTTCACCCGTCTTCGCCACCGCTTCGGCGAGAACCTTGCCCCACCATCCCAGTCCGATGCTCGCCAGTCTCACCTGCTCCACGTGCGCTCCTGTAACGTCGACTCCGAGATCCTATATGTTGTCAGATCAGGCGGAATCCGGATGAAGACATGCGTGGTGCGTAACGCTCGGGTGGTGACCCCCACCGGACTCGTGGAAGGCGACGTGGTGGTCGAGAACGGCCGCTTTGCGCGGATCGGCGGTGACCGGGCCGACCTGCCCGAAGTGGCCGCGGGCGGACTCGTGATGATGCCGGGCGGCGTGGACACCCACGTGCACCTGATGGACCCGGGGCCGACCGAGCGCGAGGACTTCCCGACCGGGACGAGGGCGGCGGCCGCCCGGGGCGTCACGACCATCATCGAACACACCCACGCCCACCCGATTCGCGAGGTTGCCGACCTGGCGGAGAAGCGCAGCCATCTGACGGGCCGCTCAAACGTCGACTTCGCGCTCGCCGCTCACGTCTGGCCCGACAGGATTTCCCAGATCCCCGGCCTGTGGGACGCGGGAGTCGCCTTCTTCAAGATCTTCACCTGCACGACCCACGGTGTTCCCGGCATCGACCCAGGTCACCTGCATGCAGCGCTCGCCGCCGTTGCGGACCGTGACGCCCGAGCCCTCATCCACTGCGAGGACGAATCGATGACCGCGGAGGCCGAACGCCTGCTTCGTGCGGAAGGTCGGGCCGACCCCGGCATCCTGACCGAGTGGCGAAACCGGGAGGCCGAACTGGTGGCAATCGCCGCCGCGTCGGTGATCGCCCGGGCCACTCGGGCCGCGGTGACCTTCGCCCACGTCTCGAGCGCCGAGGTGATCGAGGTGGTCGCTGCCGCCCGGAGATGGGGTGCCGACATCGCGGCCGAAGCCTGCCCGCAGTATTTCGCACTCGAAGAGGCCGAGGTCCTCGCCGAGGGCCCGCTCCGCAAGTTCACTCCACCCGCCAGGATCCGCGACGAGGCAGACCGAAACGAGATGTGGGAGGCCGTGAGGTCGGGAGCCTTCTCCCACTTCTCGACCGACCACGCCCCCTCGACGATGGAACAGAAGTCGCACGGCGACATGTGGGAGGCACCGTTTGGTCTTCCCGGACTCGACACCACATACCCGTTCCTCATCGACGCCGCCCTCACAGGTGTCATCGACCTGACCACTGCCGCGCGGTTGTATTCGCAGGCCCCGGCCGAGCGATACGGGCTGGCGACCCGGAAGGGGGCGATTCGGGTCGGAGCCGACGCCGACTTCGTGCTCATCGACCCTGAGCAGAACTGGACGGTCGCGAACGGCGACATCATCTCGAAGGCGGGCTGGTCGCCGTATGCAGGCCGCACCTTCAAGGGCCGCATCGTCGCCACCTACCTGCGAGGCGAGGAGATCGCCCGGGACGGACACGCCCACGACACGCGCTCCGGCATGTTCCTCCCCGGCATGGGCGGTCGCGGGTACTGAGTACTGAGTACTGGGACAGAGCGAGGAAGCGAGGAAGCGAGGAAGCGAGGAAGCAGACTTGCTGACCCCCTGACCCGCTGACCCGCTGAGGGCCCGAGTGAAGTTCGGGCTCAGGTACCCAGTACCCAGTACGGCCCGAGCGAAGCTCGGGCCTACGTGACGGCGAAGAACCGGGCGGGGGCACCCTCGGCGCCGGCGAACTTCATGAACGGTCCGAAAAAATCCACAGGCGCCGATCGGGGCAGCAGATCGAGGTGACAGAGCTGCTGCATGAGCACGACCCCCGCCTCACCGAAGGTGCGGTGGATGACGAACTCGTGGGGTTCGTAGTCGGTCTTCTTGGCAGAACCCTCTGGGAAACAGTCGAACCCGACCGCCTTGGCGCCGCGCTCGACCAACCATTCGGCTGCTTCCGGGCTGCATTCGGGTGAGTCGACGTAGTAGCGCGGAAACTCTCCCCATGCCCGGTCGGTCCAATGAGTCCGGACCAGAGCGATCTGACCCCGTTCGAGTCCCGGGTCGACCCGTTCCAAATCGTCGACGCCGATCCGGTGACGTGGATCAACCTGACCCAGGTCGAACAAGACGGCCCGGCCGCACACCCTGTCGAGCTCGACATCGTCGACGGTTTCACCGTCCGGAGCGTGATGGCGTGAGAAGTCCACGTGAGGTCCGGAGTGGAGCGCCATGTCCACCTTGGTCAGCTGCCAGTAGTGCGTCTCACCCCCGTACTCGGACTCCCGGGTCCGAACCTCGACACCTATCGGTTTGTTGACCGATGGTGGACTGTAGGTGGTGCCGGAGATCGGCACCGTGAGATCGATGATCCGCATGTGAGTCCCCTCCCGGGTAGCGCGAAGGGCGATCGTATATGATGCATGATCCGGGAAAGGGCGAGACGTGAAGCGCATTGGTGTCATCGGACTCGGAGTGATGGGCTCCGCCATGTCCAAACATCTCCTCGCCGCCGGCTATGAAGTCGGCGGATACGACGTGGTGGAGGAAAAACGCCACGACTTCACGTCCCTCGGCGGGACCGCATACGAGTCGGGCGCGGCCGTGGCTGCGAACTCGGACCTCGTCATCTTCTCACTCCCCACCGTGTCGGCGCTCGAAGCAGCCACCGAGGACGTCGTAGCCGGTGCCCACGACGGGCTGATCGCTGCCGAGATGGGGGTCTTTCCCATCGACGCCAAGACCAGGGCTCGGGACCGCTTGGCGGAAGTGAACGTCGAACTCATGGATGTCCCCGTCAGCGGCACCGGCCTGCAGGCTGCCGACGCCACCCTCGTCGTCATGGCATCCGGCACCCGAGAGGCGTTCGAGCAGACGAAACCGGTCTTCGATGTCGTGGGCCGCGCCACCTATTACTTGGGTCCGTTCCCCAATGGCTCTGTCATGAAGTTCATCGCAAACCTCCTCGTGGCCGTCCACAACCTGTCGACCGCCGAGGCGCACACGCTCGGTCTCGCCGCCGGCATGGACCCGGCGGTCGTTCAGCAGGTGATCGCAGACGGGGTTGGGTCGTCCCGGATCTTCGAGATCCGAGGCCCCATGATGGTCGAGGACGTCTACGAGCCACCGTCGGCCCGACTCAACATCATCCTGAAGGACGCCACAATCATCAGAGCGTTCGCGGAGTCCGTGGGGGCTCCCACCCCCCTGCTCGATGCTGCCATCCCCGTATATGAGAGTTCGCGCGACATAGGTCTCGGCGATCTCGATGCGGCTGCCCTGTGCCGCTATCTCGAACAGTCCGCGGACATCCACCGCTCATGACCGAAACGCGACCGGGCAAGCTGGGCACGTCCATGCGACGACTCGAGGACCCGCGCCTCGTCACCGGCGCTGGCAACTACGTGGACGACCTGAGACCGGACCGGCTCGCCCACGTCGCCTTCATACGCAGTACCGAGCCGCACGCCCTCATCGATTCGATCGACACCGAAGAGGCGCTCCGCATGCCCGGTGTCCTCGGCGTATTCACCGCTGCCGAGCTCGAGTTGACCGCTCCGATGCCGAATCCCTACCCGCATCCGGCACTGATCGGTGGGAAACAGGCGTCGCCGCTGGCCGAGCGCGAGGTCTGCTACGTCGGCGAGCCGATCGCCGTTGTGGTGGCCGAGACGCGATACCAGGCAGCAGATGCCGCCGAAGCTGTCTTTGTCGACTACCAGCCGCTCCCCTCCGCCGGCACCCTCCGCGCCGCGCGAGCCGGCAACGCACCGATGGTCAATCTGGGCGCGCAATCCAATGTGGTGGCGACGCTCGAAGCCGCGTACGGGGACGTTGCGGGGGCGTTCGCAACTGCCGACCACGTCGTCCCGCTCGCTCTCGGCCAGCACCGCGGAGCGTGCGCCTCGATGGAGACCCGCGGCGTCGTCGCCGAGCGACATGCACACGGCGTGACGGTATGGACCTCCAGCCAGGGTCCCTACACCGTCAAGAAGATGCTGTCGGCGTACTTCGGCCGGGACGACCTCAGGGTCATCGCCCCCGATGTCGGCGGCGGCTTCGGCCCCAAAGGCGGTATCTACGCCGAGGAGTATGTGCTGACGGCGCTGGCGCTCACGCTGGACCGGCCGGTCAAATGGATCGAAACCCGCCGAGAGCACTTCCTCACCACGCAGCAACAACGAGACATGGTGGCGGAGTTGGAAGTTGCTGCGTCCGCAGATGGTCGGATGTTGGGACTACGCGGCACGATCTGGCACGACAACGGCGCCTACGTTCCGTACGGGCTCCTGTTGCCGATGACCGGATTCCAACTGATTCAGGGTCCCTATCTCCTCGAGGCGATGGACCTGCGGATGCACGTGGTCGCGACCAACGCCGTCCCCACGAGTCCCATCCGGGGAGCGGCCCGACCCAACGCTGCGTTCATCTCCGAACGAGCCGCCGACGCAGTCGCCCGCGCCACGGGTATCGAACGGGCCGAGATCAGACGACTGAACTTCATACCCCGCGACCGTTTCCCATACGAGTTTCCCCTCGCCGCTCGATACGGAGGCAACATCACCTACGACAGCGGCTCCTACCACGAGGCGCTCGACAAGGTGCTGGACCTGGCCGATGCAGCAGGGTTTCCGGCGAGGAAGGCAGAGGCCGCCGCCCACGGGAGGCGGCTAGGGCTCGGCATCGCCGCATACGTCGAGGACACCGGTCTGGGGCCACACGAGAGCGTCCGGGTTGACGTGCTCGACGACGGCACAGTGGACGTCGTCGTAGGCACCGGATCGCAGGGGCAGGGTCACGCCACGGTGTACGCCCAGATCGTCTCGACCGAACTCGACATCGATCCGAGGCTCGTTCGCCTCCGCTCCGCGGATACCGAGCTAGCAGGTACCGGCGTCGCCACGGTTGCGTCCCGCACGGCAGTGACCGCGGGATCCTCTGCGGCCCTCGCAGCCCGCACCGTCGCCGACCACCTCCGTGACCGGGCGGCCGAACACCTGGAGGCCTCGCCCGCCGACCTCGTGTTCTCCGGAGGATCGATTCAGGTGGCGGGGTCCCCTGGTTCGTCGGTCACCATCGCCGAACTCGCCGGCGCCGCCGGCGGGACCATATCTGCCGAAGAGACCCACCCCATGCCGAGACCGCCGTACGCGTCCGGATGCCACGTGGCAGAGGTGGAGGTGGACGTCGAGACGGGGCTCGTCACAGTCCTGCACTACTCGGTGGCTCACGACTGCGGCACCGTCCTCAACCCGATGATCGTCGAAGGTCAGATCGACGGCGGGGTAGCCCATGGTCTGTCGAACGCGCTGCTCGAACAGGTGTCGTACACCGACGAAGGCCACCCGCTCTCGACCACATTCATGGACTTCAGGATCCCCACCGCCGTGGAGATGCCGCCCCTTTCGAAGGTTCACGTAGAGACTCCCTCGCCCGACAACCCGCTGGGCGCAAAGGGCGCAGGCGAAGGTGGAACGATTCCCGCGGCTGCCGCCATCGTTTCGGCCGTCGAAGACGCCCTCGCCGATCTGGGCGTTGTGGTGGACCGCTACCCGCTGCACCCGTCGGTCGTCCGTGACATGATCGAGCGGTCTCATGGGTGAGTTCGGGCCCCCGTACTGGGCGGCAGACGAGTTCGAGCAGGTGAACGGCTTCCCGCGGTACCCCAAACATGAACTCGACCGGCGTCATCAGTGGGTCACAGATCTGATGGTGGATCGCTCGCTGGATGCGGTCGTGATCGGCGGTCCGACCGGACCACTCGAGACATCGGTTCAGTTCTTCTCGAACTGGCCGTCGCAGGTGCAGTCCTATGTCGTGTTCGCGCGCGACACGCTCCCGATCCTCCTGGTCCGCCTGTGGAACCACCTGCCCGACGCCGAACGAATCTCTGCCATCCCCGACGTCCGCTACGGCGGCGACACCCCAGCTGAACAGGCGGATCGGCTCGCTTCGATCCTCGCCGGCCGGCGGCGCGTTGGACTCATCGGAGTCGTGCCCCACGCCGACCTGACCGTGCTGACCGAGGCGGGTCTCGAAACGATCGACCTCAACCCCGAGTACCAGTCGTTCCGCCTCGTCAAGACCGAGGCGGAGATGGCATTCGTCCGCATCGCATCGAGAATGAACGACGCCGCCATCGACGCCCTGGCAACCACGCTCCGTCCCGGCATGAACGAGTTCGAGGTGGCGAGGATCGTCGAGAACGTGTACCTCGGCCACCGGGCATGGAACCTCATCCACTTCTCGCTCACCACTCCGATGCACGACCCTTCGGTGTGCGTGCCGCACCAGTATCACCCGGACCGCACCATCCAAGCCGGCGACGTGTTCGTGACCGAAATCAGCACGACGTTTTGGGGTTATGCCGGTCAGATCCTGCGGACATTCACGATCGGATGTGAACCAACGGCCCGATACCGCCGACTCCACGACGTCGCCCTCGCCGTCTACCACGGGATCACCGGTGTTCTGGGGCCGGGGGCCACTGTGGGTGACGTGCTCGACGCCGCCGAGGGCATCTCGGCGGCCGGGTTCGACATCTGGGACGATCTGGTCCACGGATTCGGGGGCGCTTATCTCCCGCCGATCGTCCGGACCCGATCATCCCGAGGAGCAACCCACCCCGACGGGTTCGAATACCCGGTTGGGGCGCTGGTGGTGGTCCAGCCCAACGTCATCGACGGGCCGGCCGGCGTACAGGTCGGAAACTCGATGTGGCTCACCCAATCCGGGGTCGAGGTCACCCAGCGTTACCCCACCGAGCTGATCGTCTGCGAATGAGACTCGAGTGACGGCCGGCATGCAGATCGACTGGAACGTTGCCATCCCCATGAGCGACGGGGTCGACATGTACGCAGACGTCTACAGACCGCCGGACAAAACCGGGCGGTATCCGGTGATCATCTCGTACGGCCCATACGCCAAGGGCCTGGCTTTTCAGGAGGGATACCCGGACCAGTGGAACCGGATGGTGGAGGGTCACCCCGACGTGGCCGAAGGCTCGTCGAACCGCTACCAGAACTGGGAGGTCGTCGACCCCGAGAAGTGGGTGCCGCACGGATACGCGGTCGTGCGTGTCGACTCTCGCGGCACCGGGATGTCACCTGGGTTCGTCGACCACTTCTCACCGCGGGAAACCCGGGACTTCTACGAGTGCATCGAGTGGGCGGCGGTCCAGCCATGGTCGACGGGGAAAGTGGGAGCGAACGGCATCTCTTACCTGGCGATCAACCAATGGCATGTGGCTGCCCTCCAGCCTCCGTCGCTCGCCGCCATCTGTGTGTGGGAGGGTGCGGCAGATTTTTTTCGAGACATGACGCACCATGGCGGCATCCTGTGCACGTTCTTCGACAACTGGTACGACATGCAGGTCAAGACCGTCCAGTACGGGTTGGGCGACAACGGTCCCAGGAGCGCCGCGACCGGAGACAACGTCTGCGGGTTCGAGACTCTGTCCGCAGAGGCGTTGGCCGCCAACCGGTGTGATCTGGGTACCGAGATAGCCTCGCATCCCACGGACGACTCCTACCACCGGGACCGTTCTCCAGATTTCGACAGGATCGAGGTCCCGCTGCTCAGCGCGGGCAACTGGGGTGGGCACGGACTCCACCTCCGGGGCAACGTAGAAGGGTTCGTCCGGTCGGCTTCGTCCCAGAAATGGCTGGAGCTCCACGGCCTCGAACACTGGACGCACTTCTACACCGACTACGGCCGGCTCCTCCAACTCGAGTTCTTCGATCACTTTCTGAAAGGGGTCGACAACGGGTGGGATCGCCGTCCCCCCGTTCTCATCCAGGTGCGCCACATCGACCATTTCGAGGAGCGAACCGAGGAGGCGTGGCCGATTCCCCGCACGCGCTGGACCGAGATGTATCTCCACCCGGATCTGACGCTCCGAGACGAACCCGTCACTGAGGGCGGGGCGCTGGAATTCGAGACGATGGGCGACGGCCTGACCTTTCGAACCGCGCCTTTCGAGGTGGCGACCGAGGTCACCGGACCCTCGTCGGTTCGGCTGACGGTGTCCTCCACTACAGATGACGCCGACCTCTTTTGTGTGCTTCGCGTCTTCGATCCCGATGGGGGCGAGGTCACGTTCCAAGGTGCCCTCGATCCTCGATCCCCCGTGGCACAGGGATGGCTGCGAGTATCACACCGGGCGACCGACCCCGACCTGTCCGAGCCGTACCGGCCGTATCACACCCACGGATCTCCCCAATTGCTGGCTCCCGGGGAGATGGCGGAAGTAGACGTCGAGGTGTGGCCGACGTCCATCGTGATACCCGCCGGATACACCATCGGGCTGTCGGTTCGAGGACGCGATTACACCAATGACTCCGGCGAAGCGGACGACAAGGCCGCAATCTCCAGTTTCAAGAACCGATTCAGTGGATGCGGACCGTTCCTTCACAACGACCCCCGAGATCGCAGAGGTTTGGAAGGGCGAACGACTCTTCACCTCGAGCCCAACAAGGCAGCACGATTGTTGCTTCCGGTGATCCCCGGATGACAAACGACGCAATGTTCTTCACAACAGGGCTTCCAGGCGCATCATGCACGATATAGACTTGGGAGCCCCACCCACAGAGCGTGCGATGATCTTCGAAACCGAGGCCGGTCGGATATCGGTGGATCAGCTGGGCTCGGGACCCGATGTGATCCTCCTCCACTCACTCCTCTCCGACCGGAACTCGTTCGGCAAGATCGTTCCGTCGATGATCAGAAGCTATCGGGTGAGCCTCGTCGACCTTCCCGGATTCGGTTCGACCGAGATGACCGAACCGACGATCGACGCCTACGCCGACATGATCGGCGGATTGCTCGCGGTGGGAGACTTCGATCATGACCACACGGTGCTACTCGGCAACGGCCTCGGTGCATTCGTCGCCCTCGGGACCGCGATACGGCATGGTGACCGGTTCGGGAAGCTCATCCTCTCCGGGGTCGGATCTCACTTCCCCGAAGACGCCAAGATGCCGTTCAAGAACATGATCGGGCTCGCCGGCGAGAAGGGAATGGACGCGCTGGTGGACGTCGCGGTTCGGCGCATATTCAGCGCCGACTACCTCGCCGAACACCCCGAGCAAGCAGAGGAACGCAAAACGGTGCTCCGCAGGACGAAGCCCGAGGCGTTCATCGCGGCGTGTCGAGCACTCGTCGATCTGGACTACCGGGATCAAGTGTCCACGGTGGCCAATCCGACGATGATCGTGGTCGGATCCGAGGACGAGGCGACGACGCCGGCGATGGCTGCCGAGCTCGCCTCGTCCGTACCGGGGGCGCGCCTGGAAGTCATGCAGGGCGTCGCCCACGCCCCCCAACTCCAGACTCCCGTGGAGTTCTGGGGTCTGGTCCAATCGTTCCTCACCGACTGATCCGGAGGAGTCCGCCGTGCCCCCACTTCGCATTGCTGGCTACGCGCCCGCCGAGAGCACCCATGGCCGGGCGCTCGACCGCCTCGCCGACGGAATCCGGTCTGCGGGGTTGCAGGTGCATGTGACTCACAACATCATGGACGAGGGACGCCCCGCCACCGACCTTCTTCGCCTGGTCGAAGCCGGCGAGCTGTTGTGCTGCTACTTCTCGACCAGCTACCTCGGTGACCGAGTTCCCGAGTTGAACGTCCTCGAACGGCCCTACCTCTTCGGGAGCCTCGAAGACGCCCACGCTGCGCTCGACGGGGAGCTGGGACGAGATCTGACGCTCGCCACCGAGCGCCGCACCGGGTTCGAGGTCCTCGGCTATTGGGACAACGGCTTCCGGCACATGACGAATCGCATCCGGCCCATAAGGACGCCTGCCGACGTCGCCGGTATGCGGGTGCGGCTCCAGCCCAACGCCCTCCACGAGGAGATGATCCGGGCGTGGGGTGGTGAGCCGGTGGCGGTGGAGTTGTCCGAAGGTGTTCGCCTCATCCAGGAGGGGAAGGTGGATGCTCAGGAGAACCCCCTCGCCAACACGGTTGCCTACGGCGTCGATCGCGTTCACCGATTCGTCACGATGACCGGACATCTCTACGGAGCGAGAGGTGTGTATGCCAACAGATCGGCGCTATCGGCCCTCCCCGAGGCTCCGCTCATCCGCTCGGCAGCCAGTGACGCCATCGCCTTCCAGCGCTCGATCGCTTCCGACTACGAACTCGAGCTGCGACATCGTCTGGAGAGCGCCGGCGTCGAATTCGTGGATCTGACCGAAGCAGAACGCGCCGCGTTTGCCGAGGCGACGAAGGGGATCGGCGAATGAAGGTCGGGCTCATCGGCCTCGGGCTCATGGGTTCGGCGATGGGATCGAACCTGCTGCGGGCCGGGTTCGACGTGATCGGATACGACGTGGAGTCCGAGCGAAGAGAGGAACACGTGAGCCGCGGCGGCACCGATGCCGGCTCTCCAGCCGAGGTCGCGCGCGCCGGCAAGGTGGTCGTCCTGTCCCTGCCCAACAGCGACATCGGCCGATCGGTGTGCTTCGATCGAGACGGCGTGGAAGCGGGCGGACCGGAGCTCGTGATCGACACCACGACCGCCCGTCCCAGCGACACGACGGCCATCGGCGAGCGTTTCATCTCGTCGGGCATCGGATTCGTCGACGCCACCATGAGCGGCAACGCGGCCCAGGCCGCCGACCGCGACATCGTGGCGATGGTGGGCGGCGATCCCGAACACGTCGAACGGGCATGGCCCGTGCTGGAAGCGGTGGCGCGGTCGGTCCACCACGTCGGACCGGTGGGTTCGGGAGCGGTGACGAAGCTGATCGTGAACCAGATCCTGGGCGTCCACCGGATCGCGCTCGCGGAGGGTCTCGTCATGGGCGAGCGAGCAGGTGTCGACCTAGGACGGCTGTTGGACGTTCTCAAGGACGGGGCGGCATATTCCAAGGCCATGGACATCTGGGGCACCCGCATGGTCGAAGGGGACCACTTCCCGCCTGCGTCCCGCATCCGTCAGAGTCACAAGGATTTCCGCCTCATCCTCGATCAGGGCCAGCAGCTCGGGTCGCCCACCTGGCTCGCTTCGACGGTACGCCAGCTGCTGGGTACCGCCGAGGCCACGGGTCTCGGCGACGCCGACAACTCCGCCGTCGTCGAGATCCTCCGCCGTCAGGCAGGCATCGGCCGGGTCTGAGAGGCAAACAAGCAACAAGCAACAAGCAACAAGCAACAAGCAACAAGAGTTTCCTCCCCCAGCGGGGGAGGTGTCGCCGCAGGCGACGGAGGGGGAGAACGCGCACCGCCCACCGCCCGCCGGGCACAGCGGCCCGAGCGAAGCTCGGGCCTACACCACTCCGCGGCTACGGAGGTCCTCGATCTCGGGCCCGGTCAGTCCTGCCAGCCCCGACAGCACCTCATCGGTGTGCTCTCCCAGCATCGGTGGGTGCCTTCGGATCTCGGACGGGGTCCCGTCGAATCTCATGGGGAGGCCGAGCATCTTCACGAGACCGATCATCGGGTGCTCAACCGTGGTCACCATCCCACGCCCCATCGTCTGGTCCGACGACAGCGCTTCGGCCACGTTGTTGATCGGTCCCGATGGGATGCCGGCTCGATCGAGCTCGGCGATCCACTCTGCCCTCGTCCGGAGTTTCATCAGATCGCCGATCATCCCGTCGACCACCTGGCGGTTGGCCACCCGGTCCCGGTTGCGCGCGAACCGCTCGTCGCCTGCCCACTCGGGATGACCGAGGATGGCCGCCAGTTTGGCGAATTGATCGTCGTTGCCGACGGCCACGGCCACGTCGCCGTCGGACGCCCGGAAGGTCCGGTACGGGACGATGTTGGGATGGCCGTTGCCGTACCGAGCCGGAACCTGCCCGTCGGCGAGGTGGTTGGCGGCCACATTCGCCAGCATGAGCAGTCCCGTGTCGTGGAGCGACACCTCGGCCCGTTGACCCTTGCCGGTGGCTGCACGCGATTGCAGGCCGGCCAGCACCGATACGGTCGCCAACATGCCTGTGCATATGTCGACGATCGCCACCCCGAGCTTCATCTGCTCACCGTCGGGCTCGCCGGTGATCGACATGAGGCCCGTCTCCGCCTGGAGGATGAAGTCGTATCCGGGCATACCCGCCTTGGGTCCGGTCGAGCCGTATCCGCTGATCGTCACCCTCACCGCCGAGGGGGCGTTGGAGGCAAACCACTCCTCGTCGAACCCCCAACGTTCCATCGTTCCGATCTTGAAGTTGTCGAGCACCACGTCGGCAGAGCGAATCAGACGGCCGAGGACCTCTCGACCCGATTCGTCTCCCAAGTCGAGCGTCACGCTCCGCTTGTTGCGGTTCACGCCGAGGTAGTAGGCGGACTCTGTCCCGAGGAACGGGGGACCCCAGCCCCTGGTGTCGTCGCCTTTGCCCGGGCGCTCGACCTTGACCACGTCCGCACCCATATCGCCGAGCAGCATCGCCGCCAGCGGACCGGCGAGGACCCGGGTGAGGTCGAGAACGACCAATCCGTCGAGCGCTCCCATCACATCCCTTTCGTCACGTGTGGGGCATCATCGTCCCGCGGGTCCGCGACGACCTCATCGGAGGCTCGACGGGAACCGGGCCTCGAGCCGGTCACTGGCGAGCGGCTCTCGACTTCTCGGACTGGTTCCTGTCTCCTTCGTAAGCCTCGGCGTATGCATCCATCTGCTCCTTGCGCTGCTCCCGGAACTTCTGGAAGTCGGGCTTGCGCCTCTCCAGGAACGCGTTCATGCCTTCGAGCGACTCGTCCGTGCCCCAGATGTTTGCGAGCAGCTCCATCCCGTGCTGCCACGACGGGTACAGGGCGTCGGAGTCGAAGTTGAGCGACACCTTGGTGGCGCGGATGGTTTGACCGGAGTACCCGACGATCTGCTGGCAGACCTCTTCGGTTTTGGTACGCAGTTCGGCGGCGGGCACGGCGATGTTGGCCAGACCGATCTCGGCCGCCTCCTTGCCCGTGTACGTCTTGCACAGGAAGATCATCTCTTTGGCGCGGCGCTCGCCGATGAGCTTGGCGATGTACTGGGTTGCGCCCACCGTCGGACACGCGCCCACCCGGGCTCCCGTTTGTCCGAACTTCGAATCCTCGGCTGCGATCACGAGATCGCACCACAACATCAGTTCGTGACCTCCACCCACGCAGGGCCCCTCCACCATGGCGATGACCGGTATGGGCAGGTTACGGATCGTCATGGCCACCTTCAGCATGCGGTCGTTCCACATGTACGAGTTGGCCTTGTTGAGTTTCATCATGGCGTGGAAGTCGCCACCGGCCGAGAAAGCGCCGCCTGCCCCCGAGACGACCGCCGCGGCGATGGTGGGATCCTCTCGGGTCTTGTTGAACGCGTCGGCGAGCATGTCCAGGGTCTGTTCCCTGAACGCGTTCTTCACCTCGGGGCGATTGATGGTGATCCAGGCGACGTTGTCCTTGACCTCGTACAGGACTTCTGATTCAGCCATTTCGGCCTTCCTCCTTGGGCGACGATGCAGACATCATATTTGCTATATGATCGATGATCCGCCAGACGAGCCGGAGAAAACCATGAATCAGGTCATCGACGCTCATGCCCACGTGGTGCCGCGCAGGCTGGCGACGGCCGCCCAAGCCGGAGAGACCCGGCATGGAATCACGTTCGACCGCGACGAGACGGGGCGAATCACCTCGGCAACGGGCGGACCCCCGATGGCTCTACCCTGGCCAACGCCGTTGCAGACAACCGCCGAGCGAGTGGAGTCCATGGACGCCCGGCGGGTCGACGTCCACCTCTTGTCGATCACTCCCACCATGCACTGGTACAACCTCGCGCCCGCAGACGGGAAGTCACTCGCCGAGGAAACCAACGACGACATCGCCGAGATGATGGCGGAGCATCCTGGTCGCTTTGGCGGGCTCGCATTCCTTCCCTTGCAGGATCCGGCAGCAGCCATCGCCGAACTCGAGCGGTGCACGACCGACCTCGGGTTCACCGGAGCTCTGGTGGGAACGCACGTGAACGGCAAGGACTGGGACGCTCCCCAGTTGTTCGAGGTGCTCGAGGCGGCGGTGGACCTCGACGCCCTCGTCTTCTTCCACCCCACCCGGGGCCGGGCCAACCCGTTCCTTCCCAACTATCACCTGCGCAACCTGATCGGCAACCCGCTTGAAACCGCGATCGCCCTGGCATCTCTGATCTTCGGCGGAGTGCTCGACCGGCTGGCGGACCCCAAGCTCTGCTTTGCCCACGGCGGCGGGTACGGGTGTCTCGGGATCGCCCGCATGGACCATGGCTACGAAGCTCGATCGGAAGCCGCCGGCATCGCCCAGATGCCGTCCGAGTACGTGAAGAACTTGTACTTCGACTCTCTCGTACACGGCTACGAGGCGCTCGACCACGTCATCGACCTGGTGGGCGTCGACCACGTTGTGCTGGGAAGCGACTACCCCGCCGACATGGGAGAACCGTTCCCCGTCGACTGGTTGGGTGGCCACCCCACACTCACCGAAGAGGACCGAAGGAAGATCCTTGGCGAGAACCTGGCCGCCCTCATCGGATGGGAGGGCTGAAGGGTGGCCGATCCCGACGATCTCATCCGGCAGATGTACGACAAGCGCGGCTACCTGTTCGAATGGCAGGCCATGCTGGCAACCGAGGCGCCCGAGTTTCTCGAAGCCTTCGACAAGACCTGGACGGTGGTCAACAGCGACCGTCCCGGCGGACTCGAGGCCAAGTACCGGGAGATGGTCTACTCCACGGTGGCCTCGGTACTGGGCGAGGATGCGGTCGCCCGTAACCACATGCACAAGGCGCTCGATCTCGGATGTACAAGGGGCGAACTCGTGGATGCGCTGCTCGTGGCGTGGACGCCAACGGGGTCCCGAACGCTCATCCACGGGCTGCGCACCCTCGCTTCCGTTCTGGAAGAGCGGGGCGAATACGAGCCGATGACCCTGCCGTTCGGCGTCGCCGACCGTGAGGAGCGCAATGAGCCAACCGACTGACCTGAGCGACGAGTTCGCCGCGCGGCGCGGCCGCCGGTACCCGGCCCATGCATGGATCGCCGAGCGGTTTCCCGAGTACACCGAGACGATGCTGCAGCTCGATGAGATCATCCGACGGCGCCCTGGTCGCTTCTTCGACGAAAAGGGCCACGAGCTGTTTCACATCGTCGCCCTCGCTGTGATGGGCTCCAACCCGCACAACCAACCGCACCTCACCCAGCACATCAAGAAGGCACTCCAGCTCGGGGCCCACCCCGAGGAGATCGCCGAGGCGCTCCTGGTCGCGGTCAACCCGGCAGGCGCCCGGGTGATCACGTACGGCGTGACGTGCATGCTCGAGGCAATCTCGCAGCTCGAAGCCGAGGGTTGGAACGCGCCTGACCAATGAACGACATCCTCTATGACGTCGACCGCCACCTCGCCTGGATCACTATCAACCGACCCGAGGCGGGAAACGGACTCACCAGTGCCACCTACTCGATGCTCGCAGATGCCTTTCACCGGGCAGAGGCTGATCCCGAGGTAGGCGTTGTGGCGCTCACCGGCGCCGGCGACACCCACTTCTCGGGTGGCGGGGACACCTCACACCATCGCCGCCGCACGTCGAACAACCTCCGCCTCCACCTCGGCAAACTCGCCGAAGTGTCGATGGTGATGCGCAACATGGGCAAACCCGTGATCGCGGCCGTCAACGGAAAGGCCATCGGCGGCGGTCATCAGCTCCAGTTGTTGTGCGACCTCTCGATCGCCTCCGACCGGGCGATTCTCGGTCAGGACGGCACCCGTCGCGCCGCTGCTCCCTTCTTCTGGGGCCTGCAACTCTTGGCGAGATATGTGGGCGAGAAGAAGGCGCGGGAGATCTGCATCCTCTCCCGCCAGTACTCGGCGGCCGAGGCTCACGACATGGGCATCGTCACCGCTGTTGTTCCCCACGATCGGCTGCGAACCGAGGTTCGCAAGTACGCCGACGAGTTCCTGACTCTCGATCCGGACGCCCTCCGCTGGATGAAAGCCGCCCTCAACCAGGGGTCCGATCTGCACTACCCGGCACTCTTTCAGGGCCGCGAGATGCTGGCGCTGTTCGCCGGAACCGCAGAGTGGAGACTCGGCAACGCCGCATACCGAAGCGGCGAGCTTCCCGATTGGTCGGAGTTCCGGATATGAGCGCGGTGGTGTACGACGAGAGCGGCACCACCGCCCATCTCGTGGTCGAGCCCGGACCGTGGGGTTGTACGACCCATGAAGGCCTGCTGGCCGGTATCGAGCGGGCCGCCACGTCTCGGGACGTGCTGGCGATCCTCGTCTCGGGCGGTTCGGACTTCGGGGTACAGGCGGACACCGATGAGCTGGCCGGCGCCGACCCCGGAAGACTTCGTCACATTCTGAGAACCATGGCGTCGCTCCCCGAAGCGATCCGCATGTCCGGGAAGCCGGTCGTCTCCGCCATCCGGGGTCGCTGTCACGGGCCGGCCAACCAGTTCCAGATGGTGTGCGACCTCACGGTGGCAGCCGATGACGCGGTGTTTTCGTTGGGCGTGACGAGGGGAACGGAGTCCCGGGCGCTGCTCGGTGGACAGTGGGCACCCCGGATCGTGGGTGAGAAGCCGGCTCGTGAGATGGTCCTCCTCGGCCGCTCCCACGGTCCGGAGGCGTTCCGCGGTTTTGCCAACGAGATCGTGCCCGACCGCCACGTCGACGCCACCGCCGAGTCTGTGTGCGAGGAGATCGCGTCGCTCAGTCCGGCATCGCAACGGATGGTCAAGGCGTCCATCAGCTACGGAACAGACCTCCTGTTCTCCTCGATGTGGCAGGCGGTGGACTACGAGGTTCTGGCCCGGATCGAGAAAGCATCGGATTCCGACAGCGATGCTCCCCCACCACCGCTGGCCGAGGTCGCCCACGAGACCATCTCCATCGAACGAGGCCCGAATTCGGTCCAGATCGAATTCGCGAACATGTCTCCCCGGGAGCTGCACGCGGCGCTGCAGGTGGCGGAAAGCGATCCCGACATCAGGAGCGTGATCCTTCGACCGGGTGGCGAGTTCCGACCCGGCAGCGGACGCGAGGAAACGAAGGCGTGGCACGGCGTGCTGGTGACGCTCCGCAACATCGCCAAGCCGACGATCACCGTCGTGTCAGGAGAGGCCCAGGGGGCAGTCACCGAGTTGTGCCTGGTTTCCGATCTGGCACTCGCCACCCCTGAGGCCAGGTTCGGCATGGATGCCGTGCGGCGGGCTGCGCCACCTCCGGCCTGGGGATCGCAGCTGCTCGGACGGGTGGTGTTCGAACGCCGCGCCCGGACCATGGGTCTGCTCGGAAGAACCATGGACGCTCACGAGGCGCAACGTTGGGGCCTCGTCAACTGGATCGTCGACGGACAGGAGCTCGGTTCGTTCGTCGATTGGCTCATAGCCGAGTGCGCGGAACTCGATCCGGTCGGCGTCCAGATGGCGAAAGCAGGCCTGAACTTCGGAGCGAACACCGCCTACCCGTCGATGGGCCTCCTCAACGAGCTCCGGTCCTAGTCAAAGGGCCCCGGACGACAGCCAAACCTCGTCGCCCGGACAGGTATCCGGGACGGTCAGACCGGCGTAGGAGCCCTCGGAGCCGCCGAGCAGTGAACGCGACACGGCGCCCCCGCCCAAGGAGAGGCGATCGCCCGTGACGAGCCGATCCCGGTTCGGGAGGATGAGCGCCGGCTCGTCGGGATCACTGAGGTCGAGACGCGTGCGCGACGTGAACACAACGAGGATTCGACCATCCCCTCCCCCGATCCCAGGGCCTGTCAGCCAAACACACTGGTTCTCGACGTCGATCACGATCGAACCCTCGATACCCGCGGTCATCGTGGCGGGAGGACCGTTCGCAGTGAGCAGCCAGTCATCGGCTGTGCTCGTGGTTTGCACTGCGACGCCGGGACCTGCGCCGTCGCAGCCGGCGAGGAGGAGCGCGAGGCCAATCCACCTCGCCGGCCGTCGCGTCACGGCGTGCTCGCCATGCGCTCCAGGCCGTCGAGCAGGAGATCGAGTCCGAACTCGAACTCGGTCTGGTCGTCGCACCAGCCGACCGTCGACTCCGGGTCGTGGTCGACCACCTCCGCGAGCATGGCCACGATGTGGGGGATCTCCGATGCCATGGACTCCATCATCGTGTCCACGTCCTGTCCGTCGGCGGTGGTGTCGGCGGGTTCGAAGAGCTCCTGGTTGAACCCGAGCGCCCGACTGCCCAGCGCGTGCATCGCATGGTGGGCGACGTCGTAGGTGAATCCTGCTTCCTTGAACAAACCGACGAGGGTGTCGAAGTAGCGAATCAACGTCGGTGTCATGGTGGTGCGAGTCTCGATGACGCCCGGCGCCCACCGATGCCGAAGCATCGCCTGGCGGGCCGTGAGTATCCGGTGCCGCATCGTGGCCTTCCATCCGGCCTCGCCCATTTCCGTGGTGAACCCGCCGAGGTCGGCTTCTATCTCTTGCAGCACGCCCTCGACGATCCCGTCGAGCAGTGCCTCCTTGTTGGCGATGTGGTGATAGAGCGACATGGCTTCGACGCCGAGCCGCTCGGCCACCTTGCGCATGGTCACGGCCTCGATCCCTGACTCGTCGGCGAGTTCGACGGTCGCAGCGAGGACCCGATCGCGACTCAGCGGCGTGCGTTTGGCGGGGCGGCTCATCTCGACGTAATCGTACTCTGTAAGGCTTGACATCTCTGATCTTACTGCGTAAGTTTACACTGTAAGAAGTCAAGAACGGAGCAGACATGAAGATGAACGCATTGGTGCAGGACCGGTACGGCTCGCCCGACGTCCTCGAGCTTCGCAGCGTCGATAGGCCCGCACCGGGACCGGACCAGGTCCTGATCCGGGTGGTATCGAGTTGCATCAACCCAGCCGACTGGCATCGCGTGACGGGCACTCCCATCATCGCCCGGCCGGGATTCGGTTCTTCCTACGGGTGGCGGAGGCCGAAGAACGCCATTCCAGGATGTGACGTCGCAGGCGTCGTGGAAACCGTCGGGACCGGTGTGACCGACTTCGCGCCTGGCGATCGCGTCTTCGCGGAGATCGGCGTGGGCGGGTTTGCCGAATACGCCCTCGCTCCGGCCCGAGCGCTGGCGCGTATTCCCGACTCGGTGACCTTCGCTCAGGCCGCGTCGATTCCGGTTGCCGGGTTGACGGCACTCCAGGGGCTCCGCGATCAGGGTGCCGTGGCGGCTTCATCACGCGTGTTGGTGATCGGCGCTTCCGGCGGTGTCGGCACGTTCGCCGTCCAGATCGCCAAGGCGATGGGGGCAGAGGTGACCGCTGTCTGTTCCACGGCGAAGACCGATCTCGTGCGGTCGTTGGGCGCCGAT
>Ga0224510_10000629_pt1 | contig 26587 bp, 20 predicted proteins | sample SF_May12_sed_USG_FD_170161 | JGI IMG/M metagenome (GOLD analysis project Ga0224510, IMG submission 170161) | Sediment microbial communities from San Francisco Bay, California, United States - SF_May12_sed_USGS_4_1 | ecosystem: Environmental > Aquatic > Marine > Sediment | place: USA: California... | reverse complement strand
CCTGCTTGGGCGTCACGAACATCGCGCGCACCTTGGTCGTCTGGTCCGCGCGCCCCATCCAGCCCTTGATGCGAGTGTTGGTCCGTCCGCACGGGCTCTTGCCGGGCAGCACCGCCGACAGGTCTCCAGTGGCGAAGCGGATGAGCGGGTAGTCCTTGTTGAGCGAGGTAACGACCACCTCGCCCACCTCGCCCGCCGGCACCGGGTCGCCGGTGCCGGGCCGCACGATCTCGAGGATCAGCCCCTCGTCGAGGATCATGCCGTCGTTGACGGTGCCGTCGGGCAGCGCGCTCTCGTAGGCGAGCAGGCCGATGTCCGCTGTCGCGTACAGCTGCTGCACGCGAATGCCGCGCGCGCGCATCGCCTCGCGCAGCGCGGGCGGCAGGTACTCGGCGCCGACGAGCGCCTTGCGCAGGCTCGAGATGTCCGCCTGCATCTCGCCCGCCTTCTCCACGATCAGCTTGAGAAACGACGGCGTGCCGGCGAAGGCCGTGACGCGCAGGTCGCGGATCGCCGCCACCTGCATCTCGGTCTGCCCGGTGCCGCCCGGCACCACGGTGCAGCCGATGGCGCGCGCGCCGGCCTCGACCATGGAGGCCGCGGGCGTGAAGTGGTAGGAAAAACCGTTGAGCACCAGGTCGCCGGGCCGGAAGCCGGCGGCGTAGAGCGCGCGCGCCGTGCGCCACCAGTCCTTGCCGCGCCCTTCCGGGTCGTAGACGGGGCCGGGCGAGGCGAAGAGCTTGGCGAGCTTGGGCACGGGCGTGGCGTTCAGCCCGCCGAGCGGCGGCAGCGCCCGCTGCAGCTCGGCGAGCACGGACTTGCGCGTCACCGGCAGCCGCGCGAGGGCGGCGCGCGACTTCACGCGCGCCGCGTCGACTTCCGCGAGAATGCGCGCCCAGCCGGGCGCCTTGCGCTTGGCGTGCGCGATCAGGCCGGGCAGCGCCGCCAGGAGCGCCGCTTCGCGCTTGTTCGCCGGGCGCCGCTCCAGCGCGTCGTAGAACGGGCTCAGAGCCAGCGCTTTCTCCGGCGGTAGGACTTCACGTCGCGGAAGCTCTTGCGCCCGCCGGTGGAGAAGCCCAGGTAGAACTCCTTCACGTCCTCGTTCTCGGCGAGGGACTTCCCTTCGCCGTCCATCACCACGCGCCCGTTCTCCAGGATGTAGCCGTAGTTGGCGTACTTGAGCGCGATGTTGGTGTTCTGCTCGGCCAGCAGGAAGCTCACCTTCTCCTTCTGGTTGAGGTCCTTCACGATCTCGAAGATCTCCTCGACCAGCTGCGGCGCGAGGCCCATCGAGGGCTCGTCGAGCAGGATCATGCTCGGCCGCGCCATCAGCGCGCGGCCGATGGCGGTCATCTGCTGCTCGCCTCCGGAGGTGTAGCCGGATTGCGCCTTGCGGCGCTCCTTCAGGCGCGGGAAGTACCGGTACACGCGCTCCAGGTCCTCGCGCAGGTCGGCGTTGCCGCGCGTGTAAGCGCCGGTGAGCAGGTTCTCTTCCACGGTCAGGTGCTGAAAGCAGTGCCGCCCCTCCATCACCTGGCAGATGCCGCGCTTCACGAGCTCCGAGGGGTTCAGCTGGTCGATGCGCTGGCCCTTGAACTCGATCTGGCCCTTGGTGACGTCGCCGCGCTCGGCGCGCAGCAGGTTGGAGATGGACTTGAGCGTGGTGGTCTTGCCGGCGCCGTTGGCGCCGAGCAGCGCCACGATCTGGCCTTCCTGCACCTGCAGGGACACGCCCTTCAGGACGAGGATGACGTGGTCGTAGATGACCTCGACGTTGCTGACCGAGAGGTAGCTCCCGGTCGTGGGCTGCGGCTTCGGCATTGCGGACATTGCGGCTCCGGACGTGAAGAGGGGGAAGGCGTGCCTTCCCCCTCGTGCCCTGCTATCGCATCGCGCTGCTCAGCAATCGCGCGGCTTGATGCCCTTCTCCTTCGCGTACTGCGCCGCCGATTCCTCGATCATCGGGCGCACGATCGACTGGTCGGACGGAATCCAGTCCGACACCACTTTCCACGCCCTGCCGTCCCACTGCATGAACTTTACGGCGCCGCCGCCTTCGTGGTCCTTGCAGGACACCTTGAGCGGCTGCATGAGGTCAGTCGCGCCGAGCTCCTTCAGGCGCTTGGCGTCGAGGTTCAGGTTCTCGATGCCCCACTGCATCTGCTCGCCGGTGATCGGCTTGCCCTTGCCGAACTTGGCCTGCGCCGTACGAATGGCTTCCACCGTGATGATGCCGGCGACGACGCCGCGCGTGTGGTAGATCGAGCCGATGCGGGACTTGTCCGTGAACTCGCCCTTGCCCTTGCCGTAGACGTACTTGAGGATGTCCTTCATCACAGGGTGCTGGGTGCCCGGCAGATTGAACGCCGCAGCGTAGTAGCCCTTGGCCGCGTCGCCCGCCGGAATCACGTCCTCTTCCGCGCCCGACCACCACACGCCGAGCATCTTCTCGCGTGGAAAGCCGGTGCGTGCCGCAGTCTTGATCGCAGTCGGGTTCATTACGCCCCAGCCGCGCAGGATGACCCAGTCGGGCCGGATCTGCCGGATCTGCAGCCACTGCGACTGCTGCTCGTTGCCGGGATGGGGCACCGCGATGTGCGTCACCTGGAAGCCGTATTTCTTTGCCTGCACGTCAAGCACCGGGATCGTTTCCTTGCCGTAGGCCGAGTCGTGATACAGGTTCACGATCTTCTTGCCCTTCAGCTTGTCCATCCCGCCTTCCTTCTGGCCGATGAACTTGATCTTCGCCGTGTTCTGCGACCAGTAGTTCGTGATCAAGGGGAAGATGTAAGGGAACACCCGGCCATCGGAGGCGTCGGTGCGCCCGTAGCCCATGGAGATCACCGGGATCTTGTCCGCGGTCGCCTTCTCGAGGATTGAGTACGTGATGCCGGTCGACAGCGGGTGGACCACGGTAGCGCCGGTCGGGCCCTTGTTCTTCTGGCGCTCGTAGCATTCGACGCCACGCGCATTGTTGTACTCGGTCTCGCACTTGTCCCAGGTAAGCTTGACGCCGTTCACGCCGCCGTCGCGCTCGTTGATCATCATCATGAAATCGATGATGCCGCCGCCGAAACCCGAGCCGCCCGGGGCATATGGTCCGACCCAATAGAAGTTGGCTGGGACGAACTGCTCCTTGGCCTGGGCGAGTGCGGTGCCGCTGAACGCGGACGCCGCCACGAGAGCCACGGCAATGGTCATGCGCTTCATAGGGTCTCCTCCATCCTCTTGTGGGCTCCGTAGATGCGACAGGAGCCTGTTTCAAATAGTGGAACGACGAGTATAGCCAATCTATTCCGAGTGTCTAGTGCGGGAACGGCCACAGGCGCAGCTTCTCCTTGGCGATCTGCCACAGGCGCGCGAGGCCGTGCGGCTCGACGATGAGGAAGAAGATGATCAGCCCCCCGAAGATCATGAGCTCGATGTTGGAAACGATGGCGTGCGAGATGTCCAGCCCGAAGGTGTGCGACAGCGCCCCGAAAAACACGTTGAGGAAGATGGGCAGCAGCGTGATGAACGCCGCCCCGAGGAACGAGCCCAGGATCGAGCCCACGCCGCCGATGATGATCATGAACAGGATCCTGAACGAAAGGTCGAGGGTAAACGCTTCCGGCTCGACCGTTCCCAGGTAGGTATAGGCGTACATTGCCCCCGCCACTCCGCAATAGAACGAGCTGATGGCGAAGGCGAGCAGCTTGGTCTTCATCATCGGAATGCCGATGACGCTCGCCGCCACATCCATGTCGCGCACCGCCATGAAAGCGCGCCCGGTCTCGCTGCGCATCAGGTTTTTCGCCAGAAGGGCAAGTACCGCGACGATGCCGAGCGTGAGCAGATACTTCGACTGCGGCGTGTCGAAGGTGTGGCCCAGGATCTCGATGGTCTGCGCGGTGATCACCCCGGTGGAACTGTTGTTGGTGAACCAGCCGATGCGCTGGATCGCCCACAGCACGAAGAACTGGCAGGCGAGCGTCGCCACCGCCAGGTAGAAGCCCTTGATGCGCAGGCTTGGCAACCCGAACACGATGCCCACCGCGGAGGCGCACAGCCCCGCGAGAATGAAGCTGGGGATGACGCCGAGCCACGGCATGCGCAGCACGAAGTTGTAGGCCATGAACGCGCCCACCGCCATGAACGCGGCCGTGCCGAGCGACAGCTGTCCCGCGTAGCCGGTGAGGATGTTCAGGCCGAGCGCCGCGAGGGCGAAGATGAGGAAGGGCACCAGAATCGCCGACAGCCAGTACTCGTTCGCGAACAGCGGCACGCCGATGAACGCGACGAGCAGCAGCAGCGTGACGGCGATGCGGTCCTGGCGGATGGGGAAGATCTGCTGGTCCGCGGCATAGGTGGACTTGAACTGGCCGGCTTCGCGGTAGAGCATGGCTAGACCCTGTCGATGATCTTCTCGCCGAACAGCCCCTGCGGCCGCACGAGAAGGAAGAGCAAGGCGATCACGTAGGCGAACCACGACTCGATGCCGCCGCCCACCATCGGCCCGAGATACACCTCGGCGAGCTTTTCCGAGGCACCGATGATCAGCCCGCCGACAATGGCGCCGAGGATCGACTCGAAGCCACCGAGGATCAGCACCGGCAGCGCCTTGAGCGCAATGAACGTGAGCGCATACTGCACGCCGTTCCTCGCGCCCCACAGCATGCCCGCGACCAGCGCGACGAAGCCGGCCACCGCCCAGACGATCGCCCAGATGTTCTTGAGCGGAATCCCCACCGCGAGCGCCGCCTGGTGATCGTCGGCCACTGCGCGCAGCGCGCGACCCACGCGCGTGTACTGGAAGAACAGCGCGAGCGCGGCCACCAGGACCGCAGCGACGCCCGAGGCGATGAGGTCGAACTGGCTGATGAACATGCCGGTCGAATCCGCCAGCCACTGCATCGGCACGTCCGCAATGCCCAGCTCCAAGCCGTGCGGCTGCGAACCCCACACCGCCTGCGACAGGCCCTCGAGCACGAAGGTGAGGCCGATGGTCGCCATGAACAGCGTGATCGGCGGCTGGTTGACGAGCGGCCGCAGCACGACCCTCTCGATCGCCATGCCCAGCACCACCATCACCGCCAGCGTCACGCCGAGCGCCAGCCAGAAATTCACGCCGCGCTCGAGCAGCGACACGAAGGTGAGCGCCGCGAGGAACACCATTGCCCCCTGCGCGAAGTTGAACACGCCCGAGGCCTTGTAGATCAGCACGAACCCGAGCGCGACGAGCGAGTACATCACGCCCGCGAGCAGCCCGCCGATCAGCACCTCGAAGAAAAACGAGACATTCATCTCAGTGCGCCACTCCCAGATACGCGTCGATCACGGCCTGGTTGCCGCGGATCTCCTCGGGCGTGCCATCGCCGATCTTGCGCCCGTAGTCGAGCACCACCACGCGATCCGAGATGTCCATCACCACGCCCATGTCGTGCTCGATCAGCACGATGGTGGTGCCGTACTGGTCGTTCACGTCCAGCACGAAGCGGCACATGTCCTGCTTCTCCTCCATGTTCATGCCCGCCATCGGCTCGTCGAGCAAGAGCAGCCGCGGCTCGGCGGCGAGCGCGCGCGCGAGTTCCACGCGCTTCTGCAGCCCGTAGGGCAGGCGCCCGACGGGCGTCTTCCTGATGTGCTGGATCTCCATGAAGTCGATGATCTCCTCCACCGCGCGCCGGTGCTTGAGCTCCTCGCGCCGCGCGCGGCCGATCCAGATCGCCTGCTCGAGGAAGCTCGCGCGCATCTTGAGGTTGCGCCCGGTCATGATGTTGTCCAGCACCGTCATGCCCTTGAACAGCGCGATGTTCTGGAAGGTGCGCGCGATGCCGAGCGCCGCGGCCTCGTGCGAGTCCATGTCGCTGAATTCCTTCCATGCGCCGTTCGCGCGCAGGCGGATGGTGCCCTGCTGCGGGTGGTACACGCCGTTGATGACGTTCAGCATCGAGGACTTGCCCGCGCCGTTCGGCCCGATGATGGCCCGCACCTCGTGCTCGCGCACGTCGAACGAGACGTCCTGCAGTGCCTTCACGCCGCCGAAGGAAAGCGACACCTTCTCCACCGAGAGGACGGTCTCGCCGATGCGTGCCTCGCGGCTCATGCGGCGCGCTTGGCCGCGTCGGCGCGGAAGGTCTTCGCGTCGTGGATCCTGAGGTCCGCCGAGATCGTCCCGGTGCGCCCGTCCTCGTACTTCACCTGCGCCTCGACGTGCACGCTCTGCTTGCCGGCGTACAGGGCGTCCACCAGCGTCGCGTACTTCTGCGCGACGAAGCCGCGGCGCACCTTGCGCGTGCGCGTCAGCTCCTCGTCGTCGGCATCCAGCACCTTGTGCAGGATCAGGAAGCGGTGGATCTGCGAGTTGGCGATCTCCGGCTCCTGCGCGAGGTCGGCGTTCACCTGCTCGACGCACTCGCGCACCAGCTCGTACACCTCGTCGCGCGAGGCAAGGTCGACGTAGCCCGAATAGGGCATGTTGCGCTTCTCGGCCCAGTTGCCCACGGCCTCGGCGTCGATGTTGATGAAGGCGCACACGCGATCGCGCCCCTGGCCGAAGGCCACTGCCTCCTGGATGTAGGGAAAGAACTTGAGCTTGTTCTCGAGGTACTTGGGCGCGAACAGCGTCCCGTCGGCGAGCTGGCCGACGTCCTTCACGCGATCGATGATCTTCAGGTGGCCGTCGGGATCGAAGTAGCCCGCGTCGCCGGTGTGGAACCAGCCCTCCTGGTCCTTCGCCTCCAGTGTCGCCTGCGGATTCTTATAGTACTCCTTGAACAGGCCAGGCGAGCGGATGAGGAGCTCGCGCTCGGGCGTGAACTTCAGCTCCACGCCGGGCACCGCCGGGCCGACGGTGTCGGGCTTCACCTGGCCGTTGGGCTGCACGCACACGAACACGCTCGTCTCGGTGGAGCCGTAGAGCTGCTTGAGATTGATGCCGAGCGAGCGGTAGAACTTGAACAGGTCCGGGCCGATCGCCTCGCCCGCGGTGTAGGCCACGCGCACGCGGCTCATGCCGAGGACGTTCCTCAGCGGCCCGTAGACCAGCAGGTCGCCGAGCCAGTACAGCAGCCGGTCGAGCGCGCTCACCCGCTTGCCGTCGAGGAGCATGCCGCCCACGCGCCGCGCCACGCCCATGAACTTGCGGTACAGCCAGCGCTTCACCGCGCCCGCGTCCTCCATGCGGATCGACACCTGCGTGAGCAGCGCCTCCAGCACGCGCGGCGGCGCAAAGTAGTAGGTGGGCCCGATCTCGCGCATGTCGGTCATCACCGTCTCGGCCGACTCCGGGCAGCAGATGCAGTAGCCGGTGACGAAGGGCTGTGCGTAGGAAAAGATGTTCTGCCCGATCCAGGCGGGAGGCAGATAGGCGAGCACGACGTCGCGATCGGACAGGCCCTCCATCTCGGCGGCGGCCCTGGCGCGGTCGATGAGCGCGTGGTGGGTGAGCACGACGCCTTTCGGCGTGCCGGTCGTGCCGGAAGTAAAGAACATGGCCGCCGCATCCTCGCCGCGGCCCTTCTCAATCTCCGCCTCGAGAAACGCCGGGTCGCGGCGCCAGGCCGCGCGCCCCAGCTCGAGCAGGGCGTCGTAGGCCTCGAGCCCCGGCTGCGCGTAGTAGCGCAGGCCGCGCGGATCGTCGTAGTAGATGTGCTCGAGCGTCGGGCACTTCGGCAGGATCTCGAGCAGCTTGTCGACCTGCTCCTGGTCCTCGGCGAGCGCATGCGCGATCTCGGCGTTCTGGATGGGGAACGCCATTTCCGCGGCCGCCGCGTCCTGGTAGAGCGGCACCGGAATCGCGCCCAGGCACTGCGCGGCGCACATCGCGGCGTAGATGCGCGGCCGGTTGTCGCCGACCAGCGCCATGTGCTCGCCGCGCTTCAGGCCCCGCTCGGCGAGCCCGCAGGCGAGCGCGCGCACCTCGTCGGCGAACTCGTGCCAGGTCCAGGTCTGCCAGATGCCCAGGTCCTTCTCGCGGATCGCGGGCAGCGCGCCGCGCGCCCGCGCGTGGTGCAGCAGGAGCTTGGGAAACGTGTCGAGCGACCCGATGCCGGCTTTCATCGAGGCAGTTCCTCCTCCAAGGACCGGGGGATTCTTACACAGAAATCAGCCCTCTTGCAGTGCAACGAGCGCCTCGGCACCGCCTAGAATTCGCCATCCGTGCGCAGGGTCTTCACCGTGCTCGCAACGCTCGTCGCATGCTCCGCCAGCCCGGCGGCCCTCGCGGGCGTCGAGTATCGCGTCGAGGTGGAGGCGCCCGAGGAGCTCGCCGCGCCCCTGCGCCAGGGGCTGGGCCTCGTGCGCTGGCGCGAGGACACGGACGTGACGCCCGAGCAATTGCGCGGCCTGGCCGACGAGGCCGTGCGCGAAGCGCGTGCACTGGCCGCCGCCGAAGGCTATTTCTCCGCCGAGGCGCGCGTCGAGATCGACGAAAGCTCCAGCCCGTGGCGCGTCATCGTGCGCCTCGTGCCCGGCGAGCGCACGCTCGTCGCCGAGGTGGAGTTGCGCGTCGTCGGGCCCGCCGCGGATGACGCCGAGGCGCGCGGGCGCATCGCCGCGCTGGCCAAGGACTGGTCCCTGCCGCGCGGCCAGCCATTCCGGCAGGAGGACTGGGAAGCGGCCAAGCGCGGCGCCGCGCGGGGGCTTGCCAGCTGGCGCTATGCCGCAGCGCGCGTCGCCTCGAGCGAAGCGCGCATCGATCCGGTGGCCCGCGAGGCGCGGCTGAGCATAGTGCTCGACAGCGGGCCGCCGTACCGCTTCGGCCCGCTCGTCGTGCTCGGCGCGCGGCGCTACGAGCCGGCGCTCGTCGAAAACATGAGCCCGGTCCGCCCGGGCGAGGACTACGACCGCGAGCAGCTCATCGTCTATCAGCGCCGGTTGGCCGAAACCGGCTATTTCGCCAGCGCGCGCGCGGAGATCGACGCGCAGGCGCCCGATCCCGCCGCCGCGCCGCTGCGCGTGGCGGTGGTCGAGGCGCCCTCCAAGCAGTTCGAGGCGGGCATCAGCTACAACACCGACGTCCGCGCGCGCCTGCAGCTGCGCTACAGCGACCACGATCTCGCCGAGTCCGCCTGGCGGATGCGCAGCGCGCTTTCGCTCGACAACCAGATCCGGGAGGTGCAGCTCGACTTCGACTCGCCGCCGCGCGACCAAGGGCGCTTCAACAACTGGTTCGGGCGCGCCAGCGACAAGGACATCCAGAACGAGCTCGCGCGCACGTTCTCGCTCGGCGTGGCGCACAACTTCGGCACCGACGTGGCGCCCTCGGCGGCCATCCTGTCCTGGACGCTCGAGGAGCAGCAGGCCGGCTCGGCCCCCGCAGACACGCGCTACGCCGTATATCTCGGCTACCGGCGCACCTTCCGCCGCACCGACGAGGTCATCGCGCCGCGCTCGGGCTACTTCGGCAGCATCGACGTGGGCGGCGCGCCTGACGCGCTCGCCTCGCAGGACTTCCTGCGCCTGGTGCTCGAGGGCTCGATGTTCTTCCCCGCGGGCCGCAAGGGCGACCTTGCGCTGCGCGCGCGCGCCGGCCGCGTGCTGTCGGACGAGCGCACGGGCATTCCGACGCCGTTCCTGTTCCGTACCGGCGGCGACCAGACGGTGCGTGGCTACGCGTTCGAGAGCCTGGGGGTGCGCGAGGGCGATGCAATCGTGGGCGGTCGGCGCCTGTTCGTCGCCAGCGCCGAGTACACGCATTGGCTGGGCGAGAGCTGGGGCGTGGCCGCGTTCATCGACGCCGGGAACGCGTGGGATACCGGCCAGCCTTTCGAGGCGGCGATCGGCTACGGGCTGGGCGCGCGCCTGCGGACGCCGATCGGCCCTGCGCGGCTCGACGTCGCCTACGGCAAGGAAACGGACGAGTACCGGCTGCACGTGTCGATCGGCTACGTATTCCGATGAAGCGCCGTCTGCGCATCCTCATGCTGCTCGCTGCGCTCGCGGCGAGCACCTCGCTCGCCGGCCTGGCGTGGCTGCTCGGCACCGAGTCCGGGCTGCACTGGGCGATGGAGCGCGCCGGTGCCGCCACCGGCGGCAAGTTGACGTTCGAGGGCGCGAGCGGCACGCTCGGCGCAGGGGTAACGCTCGTCCGCGTGGCGTACGCCGATGCCGGCCTGCGCGTAGAAGCTACGCGCGTGGCCGCACGCGCGCGCGTCCTGCCTTTGTTGCGCGGACACATCGGCATCGAGCCGCTCACGGTGGAATCGCTGCGGGTGGCGCTCGAAGACGGCACCCGCACTGCCGCGCCAGCGCCCGCCGCGCTGCCCGTCGGGCTGCGGCTCGGCGAGGTGCGCATCGCGCGCTTCGAGCTTCACGTGGCCGGCCAGACCCATCGTCTGCAGAGCGTGCACTTCTCGCACGCAGCGATCGGGCCACGCACGCTTCAGCTGGGCGGATCCTTCGTGCGTCCGGATGCGCGCTTCCCGATTACCGTAGAGCTCACGCTGCGCGGCACGCTGCGGCGTTTCGAGGCAGCCGTCTCCGGCACTGTGGCCGGCATTCCGGCGCAGGCGAAGCTCGCGCTGGAGCCGCAGCACCGGCAACCGCTGCGCGCGCTCGAGGCGCGCGCCGGCCCGGCCGACCCGGCGAAGCTGCGCGCCGACCTGCCGCACGGCACGGTGTCTGCGCTACTGCTCGCCCGCGCGACCGACGGTGGCTACGCGGGCGAGCTCTCGCTGACGAATTCCGCGCCGGCCGCGCTCGACGCCGGCGGCGTGCCGCTCACGTCCGCCCGCACGCATTTCGCGAGCCGCGGCCTGGAGCGCGCGCGGCTCACGCAGCTGCGGCTGAAGCTCGGCGAGGAGACGACGCTGGAGGGCCAGGGCGAGGTCGACGCCGAGAGATTGCGCGCATTGCTCACCGTGCGCGGCCTGGACATGCGCGCCCTGCGTTCCAGCCTGCGTCGCACCCGCCTCGATGGCAAGCTGGATCTGGACCTGGGACGAGAAAATCAGGCGGTGCGCGGCGCGCTCGCCGAAAAGGACATCCTGGTAGAGGCCGACGTGCTGCGCGACGGTGAGCTGGTCGAGGTGCGCGAGCTGCACGCGCGCGCGGCAGGCGGCGAGGCGCGCGGCTCCGGGCGCATTCGCCTGGCCAAGCGCATCGGCGTGCAGGCCAACTTGCGTGTGGAGCGCTTCGATCCCGCCGCGTTCGGCGACTTTCCGCAGGGCGCGATCAGCGGCCGCCTCGAGGTGGACGGCCTGCTCGGCGACGCGCCGCAAGCGCAGGCGCGCTGGACGATCGAGCCGAGCACGCTCGCCGGCCGGCCGCTCGAGTCGCGCGGCCGGGCGCGCTTCGCGCCCGACCGCGTGACGCAGGTGCAGGCCGAGGCGCGCTACGGGCCCGCGCGACTCGGTGCCCGCGGCGCCTTCGGCAAGGCGGGCGATGCGCTGGACGTCACGCTCGACGTGCAGCGGCTGGAAGACGTCGATGCCGACTTGCGCGGTGCGCTGCGTGCGCAGGGCACGCTGAGCGGCACCTGGGCGGAGCCCGTGCTGCGCGCGCAGGCGAGGGTGCCGGCGCTGCGCCTGCCGGGAGACGACAAGTCGCGCGCGGCGCACGTCACGGTCGAAGGCACGCAGGCGCAGCACACGGCCCTTCTGCGGCTCGAGGCACCCGGCTCGCACTTTCGCGCGCGCCTCGCCGGCGGCTGGCACGGCGAGCGCGGCTGGCAGGGTGAGGTCGCCGAACTGGAGAACGAGGGCACCTATCCCCTGCGCCTGCTCGCCGCCGCGCCGCTCGAGCTCGCGCGCGAGCGCGTCAGCCTCGGCAAGCTCGAAGCGCAGGTGGCCAACGGTCGACTGCTGGTGCACGAGGCGCGCTGGTCGCCCGGCCGCCTGACGACGCGCGGCGAGGCGCGGGGCTTGCCGGCGGCGTGGATCGCGCTCCTCTTCGGCGAGGCTGAGCACGTGCGCTCGACGATGCTGCTCGATGGCCAGTGGCAGCTCGACGCGGCGGCCGCGCCGCTCGGCACCGTGCACCTGCGGCGCGCGAGCGGCGACCTAGACCTGCGCGCCGGCGGAGAAGCGGTGGCGCTGGAGATCTCGTCAGCCGAGCTCGATGCCCGATTCGCCGACAACGGCCTGACCATCACGGCGCGCGCCCGCTCCCGCTTCGGCGAGCTGGCGCTCGAGGGCGGCATCGGCCTGGCGCCTGACCGGCCCGCCGCCGGCTACGGTACCCGTTCGCCGCTCGCCCTGCGCGCGCGCATCGAGTCCGCGAGCTTGCGCTCCATCGCGCAGCCCTTCATCACCCAGGCGCGCATCGACGGCCGCCTCGCCGCGCAGCTCGGCATCGACGGCACGCTCGGCGAGCCCCGGATCCAGGGAGAACTGCGCGCAACCGCCGTCAGGTTCGAGATTCCCGCTTACGGCGTGCAGCTGACGGACGGGCAGCTGGACGCCCGGCTGGAGGGGGGCCGCATTCGCATCGCGTCCCTGTCCATCCGGGGAGGCGACGGCGAGTTCGCGGCCTCCGGCAGCCTGTCGCTCGACCCCGCCGCCGGCGGTGCCAGGCTCGGCTGGACGGCGCGCGAGTTCGGCGTGCTGAGCCGTCGCGACCGTCGCCTGACCGTTTCCGGGGCCGGCGAGGTGGCCTTCGACGGCAAGCGCGTGCTGCTGACCGGCGAGCTGCGCGCGGATCGCGGCTACCTGCTCATCGCCGATGACAGTCTGCCGCGGCCAGGCGAGGACGTGGTCATCGTCGGCCAGGCGCCGAAGCCGGAGCCAGGCGGACCGACGGTGCCCCTCGCGCTCGACGTGCAGCTCGATCTGGGCGCTGACCTCGCGATCGAGTCCCAGACCATGGTCGGCAAGCTCGCCGGGCGGCTGCGGGTGGCCAATGCGGAGGACGGCCGCTTGCGCGTCTACGGGCGCCTGCGCGCCGTGAACGCGATCTTCTATGCCTACGGCCAGCGCCTGCTGGTCGACCCCGGCGAGCTGATCTTCGACGGGCCGCTGGACGACCCGGCGCTCGCCATCACGGCGTGGCGGCGCAACCAGGCCGTGGAAGCCGGCGTGCAGATCAGCGGCAACCTGAAGGCGCCGCGCGTGCAGCTCGTGTCCAATCCGCCGGTGGGGGAGTCCGAGCGGCTGTCCTGGCTGGTGCTGGGCCGCGCGCCGGGCGAAGCGTCGCGGGCGGATCTCGGCCTGCTGCAGGCCGCGGCGGGCGCCCTGCTCACGCGCGGCAGCGCCCTGCCGGCCGACCGGCGCATCGCCCGAGCGTTCGGCTTCGACGAGCTCACGCTGCGCGGCGGTGGGGAACTGGAGAGCAGCGTGGTGGCGGTCGGCAAGCGCGTTTCCGACCGCGCATACGTGAGCTACGAGCAGGGGCTGGGCGCCGTGACCACGAGCCTGGTCAAGCTGGACTACGCGCTCGGGCCCCGCTGGTCGGTGCGCGGCGAGGCGGGAACGTCGAGCGGCGCGGGCCTGTTCTACCGTTTCGCCTGGGACTAGGGGCGACGCGCTAGACTTGCGCGCCATGCACGGCACCGAGCACTGGACGACGAAAGGCGGCGTCCGGCTTTTCCTGTGGCGCAAGACGCCCGCCGCGCCCGGGGCGCGCCACGGCACGATTCTCTTCGTGCACGGCTCGTCGATGGCCTCGCAGCCGACCTTCGACCTGCATGTGCCGGGCCGGCCGCATTCCTCGGTGATGGAGTGGTTCGCGGCGCGAGGGTTCGATGCCTGGTGCATGGACAACGAGGGCTACGGGCGCTCGGACAAGTCGCGCCCCATCAATTGCGACATCGCCAACGGCGCCGACGATCTGGCCGCCGGCAGCGAGTACGTGCTGCGCGCGAGCGGCGCCGACAGGCTCCTGGTGTACGGCATCAGCTCGGGCGCGCTGAAGGCCGCCGTGTTCGCCGAGCGCCATCCCGAGCGCGTGGCGCGCCTGGCGCTCGATGCGTTCGTGTGGACGGGAGCGGGCAGCCCGACGCTTGCCGAGCGCCGCAAGAAGCTCCCAGAGTTCCAGTCGAAGAACCGCCGGCCGATCGACCGCAAGTTCGTGCGCAGCATCTTCGAGCGCGACCACCCCGGCACCGCCGACCAGGCGACCATCGAGGCCTTCGCCGACGCTATCCTCGCGCTGGACGACTCGGTGCCCACCGGCACCTACGTGGACATGTGCTCGAAGCTGCCGCTCGTCGACCCGGCGAAGATCATGGTGCCGACGCTCATCCTGCGCGGCCAGTACGACGGCATCGCCGGCGTGGACGACCTGCTGGAGTTCTTCAAGCGCCTGCCGAACGCCGACAAGCAGTTCTCGGTGATGGCCGGCATCTCGCATGCGAGCTTCCAGCAGAAGAACTACCTCACGGTGTACCACCTGCTGCACGCGTTCTTCACGCAACCCAAGCCGGAGTACCTCGGATGAAGCGACTCGCCCTCATCGTCGCCGCGCTGCTCTGCTCGCTGCAGGCTGCGGCCCAGTCCTGGCCGGCCAAGCCGGTGCGCATCGTCGTGCCGCTGGGCGCCGGCGGCTTCGCCGACGTGCCGGCGCGTATCCTCGCGCCGCAGCTCGGCGCGCAGCTCAATGGCGCCTTCGTGGTCGAGAATCGCCCGGGGGCGGGCAGCACGATCGGGGCCGATTTCGTCGCGAAATCGGAGCCCGACGGCTATACGTGGCTGTTCACCGCGACGCCGCACGTCATCAGCGCGTGGCTGTACAAATCGCTGAAGTACGACTCCCTCGCGTCGTTCGCGCCAGTGGCGCGCGTCGCCGCCGGCCCGTACGTGCTGGTCGTTCACCCGGACCTGGGCGCGAGCTCGGTCGCCGAGCTCATCGCCGCCGCCAAGGCCGCACCCGGCAAGATCGACTACGCGAGCTCGGGCAACGGCAGTGCGCAGCACCTGGTCACGGCGCTCTTCGCGGACGCCGCGGGCATCGAGCTGAACCACGTCCCGTACAAGGGCAGCGGCCAGGCGATGCAGGACGTGCTCGGCGGCCGGGTCAAGGTGCACTTCGCGGGCGTGCCGAACGTGATCAACCACGTGCGCGCGGGCAAGCTGAAGGCGCTCGGCGTCACTACCACGCAGCGCTGGCCCGACCTGCCCGAGGTGCCGGCGATCGCCGAGGCGGGCGTCGCGGGATTCGAGGCGACGCTGTGGCTGTGCATGCTGGCGCCCGCGGGCACGCCGGATGCGATCGTGCAGCGCGTCTCGGCCGCGCTCGACAAGGCGATGCAGGATCCCGAGGTGCTCAAGCAGCTGCGCGTGGCGGGAATCTCGCCGAGCTACCTCGGCCCGCAGGCCTTTGGCGCCTTCATGCGCTCGGAGCACGAGCGCTGGGGCCGCGTGGTGAAGCAGACCGGCGCGACGATCAATTGAACGCCGCGCCGCACGGCGCGGCGATTACGTCAGCTTGCGTAGTACATGCCGGCGGTTGCGCGTGTACGGGCGCACCTGCGAAGGCCAGCGGCCCTTCTCCACGGCCTTCGCCCAGGCGTCGCTGACCAGCACCTCGGCGCTCTCCAGCTCGTAGTACGCGCTGTAGCGCGGCTCGCCCTCGGCGACGATGGTCTTCTTCTCGCCGCCGATCGACATGGTGAGCGGCACGCTCACCGCGCGGCGCACCGAGAGTACGCCCGGCACCTTGAGCAGCTCCGGCACGTGCTCGGTGTCGTAGACCTCGTTGAACAGCGCCTCCTTCTCCGGATCGACGTCCATGCTGGCGATGAACAGGAACCTTGCCTTGGCCATGCTTCTCTCTCCTGAAAGTTGACGCTAGAGTAACGGGAACGCGCTGAGCACGCCGGGCTCGCTCACCGCGGGTGCCGCCGCGATGTGCGCGGGCGTCAGATCGGCGTAAGACGCCGCGCCGAGCAGGCCGAGGCACACGCGCACCTCCTCCTCGAGGATCTCCAGGGTGCGCACCAGCCCCGCCACGCCGTCCGCGGCGAGCCCCAGGCAGGCGAGCCTGCCCAGGCCGATGCAGGTCGCGCCAAGCGCGATGCCCTTCACGACGTCGGAGCCGCGCATGAAGCCGCCGTCCACCCACACCTGGGCGCGTCCCGCGACCGCCCGCACCACTTCCGGCAGCACCGCCGCGCTGCCCAGCGCATGGTCCAGCTGGCGCCCGCCATGGTTGGAGACGTACACCACGTCCACCCCGTGCCGTACGGCGATCTCCGCGTCCTCGGCGGTGGCGATGCCCTTGAGGACGAGCGGCAGATCGTGCCGGTCCTTGTAGCGCTTCACCTCGTCCCAGGAAAGCGCGGCCTGGAACTGCATGCCGGCGGCCGCGCCCGCGCGCCAGGGCTTGACGAAGCGTCCGGCGAGGTCGCGCTCGCGCCGGCTGTACATCGCGCTGTCCACGGTCAGGCAGAAAGCGCGATAGCCGTGGTCCTTCGCGCGGCGCACATGGTCGTCGACCCAGGCCGCGTCGCCGCGCACGTAGAGCTGGAAGAGGCGCAGGTTGTCCGCGGCGGCCGCCGCGGTCGCCTCGAGGCCCGGCTGGCACACCGAGGAGAGCATCTGCGGCACGCCGAAGGCGGCCGCAGCGCGCGCGGCAGCGGCCGCGCCGCCCTCGACGAACGACTCCACCCCGCCCACCGGCGCGATCAGCACCGGCAGGCGCACGCGCGCGCCGAGGAACACGCTGCCCGCATCGACGTGGCGCATGTCGCGCAGCACCCGCGGGCGGAAGCCGAGCGCATCGAGCGCGTGCCGGTTGCGGCGCACGGTGGTCTCGGTCTCGGTGCCGCCGACGAGGTAGCTCCACGGACCGGGCGCGAGGTTGCGCCGCGCCGCGGCGGCGATCTCGTGCAGCGTGAGGTACTTGTCCCGCATGCGTTCATCCATCGGTCCGCCTTGCGCTGCAGTTAAACTTCCCGTCCATGCGATTCGACGCCATCCGCGTCGGCAGCCACCCGCCCGAGGACGTCAACGTCATCGTCGAGGTCCCGGTGGGCGGCGAGCCGATCAAGTACGAGATCGACGAGGCCTCCGGCGCGCTGGTGGTCGACCGCTTTCTCTACACCCCGATGCGCTATCCGGGCAACTACGGTTTCGTTCCCCACACGCTGTGCGGCGACGGCGACCCGCTCGATGTGCTGATCGCCAATACGCGCGCGCTCGTGCCCGGCTCGGTCATCAACTGCCGGCCCGTGGGCGTGCTGGTGATGGAGGACGAGTCGGGCATGGACGAGAAGCTGATCGCCGTGCCGAGCAGCCACGTCACCCGGCGCTATGACGGCGTGCAGACGGTGGCCGACCTGCCCGAGATCACGCGCAGCCAGATCGAGCATTTCTTCCAGCACTACAAGGATCTCGAGCCGGGCAAGTGGGTCAGGATCGTGCGCTGGGGCGACGCCGCGAGCGCGCGCGCGATCGTGCTCGAGGCCATGCGGCGCGCGTGACGATTCCCGTCCCCTTTTGCGGCGCGAGCGCCGTCGTGCGTCCCGAGTGGATCGACTACAACGGCCACATGAACGTGGGCTACTACCACGTCGCCTTCGACGTCGCGGCCGAGGACTTCTTCCAGTTCCTCGGCTTCACGCCCGAGTTCCGCCGCGCGCACCGCGTCACCACCTTTGCGCTCGAGTCGCACCTGAACTTCCTGCGCGAAGTGAAGGAAGGCGACGCGCTGAGGTTCGAAGCGCGCCTGCTCGACCACGATGCCAAGCGCATCCACTTCTACCAGGAGATGTTCCACGCCGACGGGGGCTTCCTCGCCGCCTCGTGCGAGTCGCTGAGCGCCTGCGTCAGCCTGGAGACGCGGCGCACCGCGCCCATGCCCGCCCCGCTGCTCGAGCGGCTGGCGGGCGTGCAGGCGGCACACGGCTCGCTTGCGCGCCCGTGGCAGGTCGGCCACGTGATCTGCGCCCGCCCGCCGCGTTAGCGCCGGCCGAGTGTGGGCTGCGTCACACTTTAGCCTGCGCTGTACCAATGCGCAGATGCTGACCGCCGTCAGCGTGCAGACGAGGTTACCCCGCGCAAGCTTCCGCGCGACGCGCGTACAGCGGCGACGCGAAGCGCAGCGCTGCCGCAGGCGGCGCAGGGAAGCTCCCGAACCGCGCCGACGTGCCGCCCGCAAAGCCCCACAGCAGCCGGAACACGACCAGCACGAGAATCGCATAGCCCGAGGCGAGGTGCCAGTCGATCAGCTTCTCACCGAGCCTGCCGCTCACGATCTGGAAGGCAACCAGCGCCACCAGCGACCAGTGCACCATGCGCACGGGCAGATCCCAGGCCTTGACCGCGACCAGCTTGTCGCCGTCGATCGCCGTGAGTTGCGGCAACACAGGTGACGTATAGTGACGGCAACGCCAACAGGGACCGAGATGCGAGCTCGCCGCACTTTGGCCGCATGCGCGCTGGCTTTGGCCGGTGCCGCCGCGCTGCCCGGCTGCGCGCTCCTGGATGCCCAGGGAGACATCGAGTCGGTCGGGCAGACCACGACAATCGTCGGCACGGTCGCCACGCCCCAGGCTGCACATTTTCCGGTGATCGTCGGGTTGATCCGTGACGATGGCGGCCCCAAGTCGTTCACGTCGTACTACCTGAGGCGCGGCGAGGGGCCGTTCCGATTTCAGCAGGGCGCGGGGCGCTACCACGTGTTCGCGTTCGAGGACCGGAACGAGAACCTGCACTACGACGAGGGCGAGCTCGCCTACTACGCGGGCGGGCGCGGCACGCCCGTGGCCGTCGCGGCCGGAAAGACGATCGACGTGGGTCGCCTCGACCTGCGCGCGGCGGTGCCCGAGGGCCTCGCGGAGGTGCGCGCGATCGTCAAGCGCGATCTCGCCGGAAGCCCCGAGCTCTCGCGCGTGCATCGCGGATCCCTGGCTGCCTGGAACGATCCGCGCTTCACGCCGGCGGCCGGCACCGAGGGCATGTGGACGCCTTACGAAGCGCTCAAGAAGTACGGCGCCGGCATGTTCTTCTTCGAGCCCTACGACCCAGCGCGCGTGCCGGTGGTGTTCGTGCATGGCATCAACGGCACCGCGCTCGACTTCAAGCCCATCATCGACGGGCTCGACCGCCAGCGCTTTCAGGCCTGGGTGTTCCAGTACCCCTCGGGATTCCGCCTCGAGCTGCTCAGCGCATGGCTCGCCAGCATCCTCGAGGAACTGCAGATCCGCTATCGCGTATCCCAGTACGCCATCGTCGCGCACAGCATGGGCGGGCTCGTCTCGCGAGGCGCGGTGAACCGCATCGTGGCGCAGGGCGGCGCGCAGCCGATCGCGCTGTACGTCACCATCTCGACGCCCTGGGAGGGACATGAGGCGGCTGAAATGGGCACGCGGTTCTCTCCCGTGGTGCTGCCCGTGTGGCTGGACATGTCGCCCGGCAGCCCGTACTTGAAGGAGCTGTTCCGCAGTCCGCTGCCCGATACCCAGCCCTACTACCTGTTCTTCGGCTACCGCGGCGGCTCGGGTACCGACGGCACGGTTTCGCTGAGGAGCATGCTCGACCTCGCCGCCCAGGACCGGGCGTTGCGCGTCGCGGGCCTGCCCGAGGATCACGACAGCATCCTCAAGAGCCCCCTGATGATCGAGCGCCTGAACGCGCTGCTCGACCGGTACGCCGCGCCGCGTGCGGCCTCGGCGAATCGCCGTTGAGTCGACGGCAGATGGCCGCGTCCAGGGTCGACAGCCGGGTCAGCGCGATCGAGACGCTTGCCTGCGACGCCGGCTGGCGCAACTACTACTACGTCAAGCTGACGACCGATGACGGGCTCGTCGGCTGGAGCGAGTTCGACGAGGGCTTCGGCGCGCCCGGCGTGGGCGCCGCCATTCAAAAGCTCGCGACCCGCGTCGTCGGACAGCCGGTGGGCGACCACGAGCGTGTCTATGCCGAGCTCTATGCGCTCACGCGCCCGGCCGCGGGCGGCGTGGTGGCGCTCGCCATGGGCGCGATCGAGAACGCGATGCTCGACGCCAAGGCGAAGGCGCTCGGCGTGCCGTGCTACGCGCTGCTCGGCGGGCGCATGCGCGAGCGCATCCGCGTGTACTGGTCGCACTGCGCCACGTGGCGCATCAACCATCCGGCGTTCTACAAGCCCGCGATCACCGACCTCGACGGGGTCAAGGCGATCGGCCGCGAGGTGCGCGAGAAGGGCTTCACGGCCTGCAAGACCAATATCTTCCTCTACGACGCGCAGAAGAGGAACCCGCAGGGCTGGCGCCCCGGGTTCGCCTCGCCCTTCTACCCGGAGCTGAACGTCGACAAGGCCGTGCTGCGCAACCTCTGCATGCACCTGGAAGCGCTGCGCGACGGCGCGGGCCCGGACGTCGACCTGCTGCTCGACCTCAACTTCCACGCCAAGACCGAGGGATTCCTCAGGATCCTGCGCGCGATCCGCGAGTTCGACATGTTCTGGGTCGAGATCGACAGCTACTCGCCCGAGGCGCTCGCCTACCTCCGTAGTCACAGCCCGCACCCGGTCTCCTCGTGCGAGACGCTGCTCGGGCTGCGCGAGTTCCTGCCGTACTTCCGCGCGCAGGCGATGGACGTGGCGATCGTGGACACGCCCTGGAACGGCGTGTGGCAGTCGATGAAGATCGCGAACGTCGCCGAGGCGCACGAGGTGAACGTCGCGCCGCACAACTTCTACGGCCACCTGTGCACCATGATGAACGCGCACTTCGCGGCCGCGGTGCCGAACCTGCGCATCATGGAGACCGACATCGACCGGATCGAATGGGACGACGCGCTGGTCACGCACGCGCCGGTCTACGACCAGGGCGAGCTCGTCATGCCGGCGCGTCCCGGCTGGGGGACCGAGCCGGTGGAGGAGGCGATCCGCGCGCGGCCGCCTAAGGAAAAGGCGGGACTGTTTTCCTATGGAATGAAGAAGCGCTGACCCGTCCCGTCGCATGCTGCTGCGGTACTGCCCGCCCACATCGCGCATCGCCGACGGCTAGGCGCGCGCGGCCTCCCGGGACTGCGGCGGCGGGCAGGTGCAGGTGAAATTGCGGTCGCCGTAGACCTGGTCAACGCGCTTGACCGGCGGCCAGTACTTGAAGGCGCGCAGCGCCGGCAGCGGATAGGCCGCCACCTCGCGCGAATACGGGTGCGGCCAGTCTCCCGCGAGCTCCTCGGCGGTGTGCGGCGCGTTGCGCAGGGGGTTGTCCTTCGCATCCCACTCGCCGCGCCGGATGCGCTCCAGCTCGCCGCGGATCGCGATCATCGCCTCGCAAAAACGGTCGAGCTCGCCCTTCGACTCGCTCTCGGTGGGCTCGACCATCAGCGTGTCGGCGACCGGGAAGGAGAGCGTAGGCGCGTGAAAGCCGTAGTCCATCAGTCGCTTGGCGACGTCCTCGGCACCGACGCCATGGGTTTCCCTCAGGTGGCGCAGGTCGAGGATGCACTCGTGCGCCACGCGCCCGTTCCTGCCCGTGTAGAGCACCGGGAAATGCGGCGCGAGGCGCGCCGCCACGTAGTTCGCCGCGAGGATCGCCGTTTCGCTCGCGCGCCGGATGCCTTCGGCGCCCATCATGCGCAGGTACATCCACGAGATGGTGACGATGAGCGGGCTGCCGTGCGGCGACGCGCTCACCGTGCCGTTGCCGGCATCGCAGCCCGGCGCGGGCACGACCGGGTGGGTGGGCAGGTGCGGCGCGAGGTGCGCCGCGACGCCGATCGGGCCCATGCCCGGGCCGCCGCCGCCGTGCGGGATACAGAACGTCTTGTGCAGGTTGATGTGGCAGACGTCCGCGCCGAGGTCGGCGGGGCGCGCGAGACCGGCGAGCGCATTCAGGTTCGCGCCATCCATGTACACCTGCCCGCCCGCCGCGTGCACGTGCTCGCAGATCCTGCGGATGTCGGCCTCGAACACGCCGTGCGTGGACGGATAGGTGATCATGAGCGCGGCGAGCCGCGCGCCATGCCGCGCGATCTTCGCGTCGAGGTCCGCGAAATCCACATTGCCCCCCGTGTCGCAGGCCACGACCACCACCTCGAGCCCCGCAAGGTGCGCCGAGGCGGGATTGGTGCCGTGCGCCGAGGATGGGATCAGGCACACATCGCGGTGCGCCTGGCCGCGCGCGGCGTGGAAATTGCGGATCGCCACCAGGCCCGCGTACTCGCCGTTCGCGCCGGAATTCGGCTGCATGGTCATCGCCGGCAGCCCGGTGATCGCGCTCAGGGCGCCCGATACGTCGCCGAGCACGCGCGCGAAGCCCGCGGCCTGCTCGGCGGGCGCGAACGGGTGCAGCGCGGCGAACTCGGGCCAGGACACGGGCGCCATCTCGGCCGCGGCATTCAGCTTCATCGTGCACGAGCCGAGCGGGATCATGCCCTGCGCGAGCGAGTAGTCGCGGCTCTCCAGGCGCTTGAGATAGCGCATCATCTCGCTCTCGCTGCGGTAACGGTGGAACACCGGGTGCGCGAGCACCGCGTCCGCGCGGCGCAGCGCCGGCGGAATCGCCTCGGGCCCGTCGCCGAGCGCGGCTGCGCGCGTCGCCAGGTCGCTTTCCTTCCCGGTAAGCACCCAGGCGAGGTCGGCAGCGTCTTCGAGCGTCGTGGTCTCGTCCACGCTCAGGCCGACGCGGTCTTCGGCGATCCAGCGCAGGTTGATGCGCCTCTCGGCAGCCCGCGCCCGGATCTCGCGTTGCGCCACACCCACCGGGAAGGTGAGCGTATCGAAATACGTGTCCGCCTCGGGCTTCAGCAGCCCGGCGAGCAGCCGCGCGAGGGCATGGCAGCGCAGCGCGATGCGCCGCAGGCCGGCCGCCCCATGCCAGACGGCGTACAGCGCGGCGATGTTGGCGAGCAGCACCTGCGAAGTGCAGATGTTGCTCGTCGCCTTTTCCCGCCGGATGTGCTGCTCGCGCGTTTGCAGCGCCATGCGGAACGCGGTGCGCCCGGCGGCATCGCGGCTCACGCCGATGATGCGTCCCGGCATCTGTCGCAGGAGCGCTTCGCGCGCCGCCATGAACCCCGCGTGCGGGCCGCCGTAGCCGAGCGGCACGCCGAAGCGCTGCGCCGAGCCGACCGCGACGTCGGCACCCAGCGCGCCGGGCGACTTCAGCAGGAGGAGCGCAAGCGGATCCGCGCCCATGGACACCAGGCCCTGCGCCGCGTGCACGCGCTCGATCAGCGCCGACCAGTCGCGCACCGCGCCGTAGGTATCGGGATACTGCAGATGCAGGCCGAACACCGCCTCGGGCTCGAGCGCCCGCGCGGCATCACCCACCAGCACCGGAATGCCGAGCCACTTGGCGCGCGTGCGCACGACCGCGATTACCTGCGGATGGCAGGCGGCATCGACGAAGAATGCCTGCGCCTTCGACCTGGAGGCGCGCCGCATCAGCGCCATGGCCTCGCCCGCCGCGGTCGCCTCGTCGAGCAGCGACGCGTTCGCCACCGGCAGGCCGGTCAGGTCGATCACCATCTGCTGGAAGGCGAGCAGCACTTCCAGCCGGCCCTGCGAGATCTCGGCCTGGTAGGGCGTGTAGGCGGTATACCAGCCGGGATTCTCGAGGACGTTTCTCTGGATCACCTGCGGCGTGTGGCAGGCGTGATAGCCGGTGCCGATGTAGCTGCGCCAGAGCTGGTTCTGCGCGGCGAGCGCGCGCAGCTCGGCGAGCGCCGCGGCCTCGTCGAGTGGCCCGGGCAGCGCGAGCGGCTCGCGCTGGCGGATGGCGGCCGGCATCGCCTGCTCGATCAGCGCTTCGCGCGTGGCCACCCCCAACAGCGCGAGCATGTCGCGCTCCTCCGCGGCATCCGGCCCGATGTGGCGCGCGTGGAAGGCCTCGCGGTCGAGCAGCGCTGCGAAGCTCATGCGACGCCCTTCTCGTAGGCTGCGGCCTCGAGGAGCTTGCCGGCGTCGAAGCCCGCCTCCGGCTTCATGCGATACAGCCACGCGGCATAGGGATCCTGGTTGAGGTCGCCGGGCGACTTGACCACCGCATCGTTCACCGCCATCACCTCGCCGGCGGCGGGCGCATACACGTCGGAGGCCGCCTTGACCGACTCGATCACTGCGCACGGTTCCTCGGCGGCGAGCTTGCGCCCGACCTCGGGCAACTCCACGTACACCATTTCGCCGAGTGCATCCTGCGCATGGTGCGTGATGCCCACGGTGAGCGTGCCGTCCTGCTCGGCGCGAACCCACTCGTGGGTGCGGGTATACCGGAGGTGGTCAGGGTGCTTCATGGGGTTCTCCGCTTCACAGATCGGGGTGGAGGGGCTTGCCGTGGCGTACGAACGGCGGCTTGACGATGCGCACCGCATGCCATTTGTCGCGGATCTCGACCTGCGCGCTCGTGCCGGGCGCCGCGCCGATCGGCACGCGCGCGAGCGCGATCGAGCGCTCGAGGGTCGGCGAGTACCCGCCGCTCGTGATCTCGCCGTCGCCCAGCGCGGTGCGCACCTTCTGGTGGCCGCGCAGCACTCCGCCGCGCCCGGTCATCACCAGCCCGACGAGCTTGCGCGCCGGTGGCCTGGCGCGCAGCGCCGCCTTGCCGACGAAATCGCGGTCTCCTTCGAGCGCCACGGTCCAGCCGAGGCCCGACTCGAGCGGCGTCACCGACTCGTCCATGTCCTGGCCGTAGAGATTCATGCCGGCTTCCAGCCGCAGCGTATCGCGCGCGCCGAGCCCGCAGGGCCGCACGCCCGCGCCGGCAAGGCGCTGCCAGGTCTCGACGGCCTGCGCCGCTGGCACCAGCAGCTCGAAGCCGTCTTCCCCGGTGTAGCCGGTGCGCGCAACGAAGATTTCGCCGGCCTGCGCGCCGAAGAACACGCCGAGCAGCTCGCTCGCCTCCTTCAGCCCGGGCAGCGCCTGCCAGGTCTTCGCGCGGGCATCGGGCCCCTGCACCGCGATCATCGCCAGGTCGCGCCGCGGCCGACGCGCGGGGCACGCCGGCAGCCCGGCAAGCCAGGCGAGATCCTTTTCCGCGGTGGCCGCGTTGACGACCACGCGAAACAGGTCCTCGCGCAGGAAGTAGACAATCAGATCGTCCAGCACGCCGCCGTCCTCGCGCAGCACGCAGCTGTAGAGCGCCTTGCCGGGCGAGTTCAGGCGCGCGACGTCGTTGGCGAGCGCGCGGCGCAGGAATGCCCGCGTCCCCGCGCCCTCGAGGTCGATGGCGAGCATGTGCGAAGTGTCGAACATGCCCGCGTCGCGCCGCACCGCGTGGTGCTCTTCGGTCTGCGAGCCGTAGTGCAGCGGCATCTCCCAGCCGGCGAAGTCGACCAGTCGGGCGCCGGCGGCGCGATGCACGGGGTGAAGCGGCGTTCGTTGCAATCCTCGGCCTCCGGAGTACCGCTGTTGCCGCGGGGGCAGGACGCTACATGCTTCTACGGTACTGCCCCCCGACCTCGAACAGCGCGTGCGTGATCTGCCCGAGCGAGCATACCCGTACCGCGTCCATCAGCACCGCGAAGACGTTCTCGTCGTTGATCACCGCCTGACGCAGGCGCTCGAGCATCGCCGGCGCCTCCTTCGCGTGGCGCGCCTGGAACTCGCGCAGGCGCTTGAGCTGTGATTGCTTCTCCTCCTCGGTGGAGCGGATCAGCTCGAGCTTCGCCGGCACCGGGTCGCCGTGCGGGTTCCTGAAGGTGTTGACGCCGATGATCGGGTAGGAGCCGTCGTGCTTCTGGTGCTCGTAGACCATCGACTCTTCCTGGATCTTGCCGCGCTGGTAGCCCGTTTCCATCGCGCCGAGCACGCCGCCGCGCGCGCTTATCGCCTCGAATTCCTTCAACACCGCTTCCTCCACCAGGTCGGTCAGCTCCTCGATGATGAAGCTGCCCTGGTTGGGGTTCTCGTTCTTGGCCAGGCCCCACTCGCGGTTGATGATCAGCTGGATCGCCATCGCGCGGCGCACCGAGTCTTCGGTGGGCGTGGTGATCGCCTCGTCGTAGGCGTTGGTATGCAGCGAGTTCGTGTTGTCGTAGCTGGAGATGAGCGCCTGCAGCGTGGTGCGGATGTCGTTGAAGGCGATCTCCTGCGCGTGCAGGCTGCGGCCCGAGGTCTGCGAGTGGAACTTGAGCTTCTGGCTGCGCTCGTTCGCGCCGTAACGCTCGCGCATCGCCACCGCCCAGATGCGCCGCGCCACGCGCCCGAGCACCGCGTACTCCGGGTCCATGCCGTAGGAGAAGAAGAACGACAGGTTGGGCGCGAAGTCGTCGATGTGCATGCCGCGCGCGAGGTAGGCCTCGACGAAGGTGAAGCCGTTGGCGAGCGTGAAGGCGAGCTGCGAGATCGGGTTCGCGCCGGCCTCGGCGATGTGATACCCGGAGATCGACACCGAGTAGAAGTTCTTCACGTCGTGGTGGATGAAGTACTCCTGGATGTCGCCCATCACCTTCAGTGAGAACTCGGTAGAGAAGATGCAGGTGTTCTGCCCCTGGTCTTCCTTCAGGATGTCGGCCTGCACGGTGCCGCGCGCCGTGGCGAGCGTCCACTCGCGGATCTTCTCGGCCTCGTCCTCGGTAGGCTCGCGGCCGTTGTCCTTCCTGAACTTCTCCAGCTGCTGGTCGATGGCCGTGTTGAAGAACATCGCCAGGATCGTCGGCGCCGGCCCGTTGATGGTCATGGACACCGAGGTGTTGGACGCGCACAGGTCGAAGCCGGAGTAGAGGGCCTGCATGTCCTCCAGCGTCGCGATCGACACGCCCGAGTTGCCCACCTTGCCGTAGATATCTACGGCAAGGTG
>Ga0224510_10000627_pt1 | contig 26646 bp, 30 predicted proteins | sample SF_May12_sed_USG_FD_170161 | JGI IMG/M metagenome (GOLD analysis project Ga0224510, IMG submission 170161) | Sediment microbial communities from San Francisco Bay, California, United States - SF_May12_sed_USGS_4_1 | ecosystem: Environmental > Aquatic > Marine > Sediment | place: USA: California... | reverse complement strand
TTTATTCTTCTCTCGCGGCTGGGAGACGATTCGCCGACGTACTACTGGCGGGTGCTGGCCGCGAAGGACATCATGCGGCTCTATCGCGAGGACCCGGACCGGTTGCGCGATCTCGACGAGCTGCACAAGTCCAAGGCAAGCGCCGAGGAAGTCCTCCATCCGCGCCTCCTGACGGAGCGCTTCGCAGACAGGAACGACCTCGAGGAGGCGTGGGAGAGTCACGCGCTGCTGCCGTTGCCTCACGATCCCCGCAGGTATTGGTTTGGAGTGGACGAGACAATGGGCGAACTTGCTCCGCGACTCGGTCTCGAAAAGCAGCTCTACCGGGGGCTTCGCCCCGAGGCACTGGCTCTGCTCATGTATCTCGCCCAACGTGTCCACGAGTACGGCGGTGCGACGGCTCCACTTGTGGTCACGAGCACCGTGCGTGACGACCCCTACCAGGCGCTTCTGCGGGAGGAGAACTCCGAAGCCACGTCCGACTACTCGCTTCACACCACGGGATACGCGTTCGACATCCGGCGGCGCTACGAATCCACGGCGCAAGCTCGAGCGTTCCAGTTCATGCTCGACGACCTCGCCGCGCGCGGCCTGATTGCGTGGGTTCGCGAGCCGGCAGCGATTCACGTCACCGTCTCGACCGAGGCCGACGCGCTCGTGCCCTACTTTCTCGAGTCGCGCGGAGGCTGATCGATGTTGGGCGAACGATCGACAACGATCTATTCGAGGCCGCGCCGACGAGCGGGTCGCGCCTACAACGAAATGCACCGAGCCGGTGACGTCTTCGTCCGGCTTCCCGACTGACCTCCGCCGAAGCGAGTGCCTGTCGGGGAGCCATCAACCTCAGACGCTCCGTGCTCGGTGCAATCGGGACACTAGGTGGGCAGGCAAACTGCGTCAAGGCCGTCGCGAGGGAAGTCTTCGCAAATTGCGAAGTTTTCTTTTCACACAGGGTGAAACTGCGATCAACCGTGTGTGCTCTGGGATGCTTAGAGAAGAAAAAGGGCCGGGCACGAAGGCCCGGCCTCGAAGAGTTCGCCGAGCCGGGAACGCTTTCGTCCACCTTCCCGACGAACCTTCCGCTTCCGCGTAGTGCTCCTCGGGGGGCTTCGTCCTACCGGCGCCCCGTGCTCGGCGCAGCAGGAATGTACGACAGCGGACGTGTCCGATCAAGGGGTGGCCAAGAAGAACTTCTCGCAAATTGCGAGCGTCCGGCCGGCCCGCCAACCGGCGAGCGCTTCCGTTTGGACGATCAGATGGTTGACCGCCGTGCCGCCCAAGTCGTGGCATCGTCGCCTCGCGTTCGCTGCGATCATCGCGGCGGGTATCCACGGGATCGAGAGCGAGTTTCCACTGTCGGCCGCACTCGAAGGGAACGCGTACGAGTCGGATGCCGAGCGCTTTCCGTCGACCTTGCGCGAGGCGATCCTCGCGCTCGAGCTCGGGACGATGGCACGTGGCGCGTCGGCGACCAGGTGGTCGACCACTACTTGAACTACGCGCATACGGAGCAGGCGCTGTTTGACAAGGTCGTCACAGACTGGGAGCGCATGCGCTACTTCGAACGCGGGTAGGTTCCCCCTCGTCATGAGGGTCGTGTTGATCGCGCAGATCGCGCCCGCCGTGCAGGGGCTCAGCTCGCTGCTCCGAGCGCACGGTCACGAGCCCGTCGCGCTGCTCATGGCTCGCGAGGGCGTCGAGCGATACGGAGGGCTCGAGAGCGCTCTCAGCGCGACACCGCCGGACATGGACGTTGTCATTGCGGCGCGCAGGGATCGGATTTCGCCGCTCCTACGGGTCTTCAAGCCGGACGTCGTCTTCTGTGCCGGGTTCCCGTGGAAGATCCCAGCGGAAGCGCTCGCCGTGCCTCGGCTCGGAGTCGTGAACGGCCATCCTTCGCTGCTCCCGGCGTACAAACGACCCAGCCCGGTGTCTTGGGCCTTCCCCAACGGCGAGGACGAGATCGGCTTCACGTTCCACTACATGGACGCCGAGCTCGACACCGGAAATATCCTCGCTCAGACGACAGTCCCTCTCGCTGACAGGCGAGGGACTGGTCGAGACGGCGTGGGCGGCCGACGGCACGCTCGAGGCCATCGAAGATCCCTCTGGACGCTTCACGCTCGGTGTTCAGTGGCATCCCGAGGCAGGCGAGGACTCTGCCCTTTTCGAGACGCTCGTCGAAGAGGCTCGCAAATAGCGAGCTGCGCGCTAGAAGTAGGCTCTCCTCCTTCCGTCCACTCGGGGGGTAAGCGTGTACTTCGCGTTTGAGGGCTGAGTCATGGGCAGGTTGGACGGGAAGGTGTGCGTCATCACAGGCGCAGGTGGCGGGATGGGTCGCGAAGCGGCCGTCGTCTTCACAGCCGAGGGAGCGAATGTGTGCGTCGCCGACCTCGACGAGAAGCTTGCGCAAGAGACGGTCTCGCTCTGCTCGGGTGACGCTTTCGCAGTGGGCGCAAACGTCGCCTCCGAGGAGGACGTCCGTCACATGTGCGCGGCTACCGCCGAGCGGTACGGAGGCATCGACGTCCTCTACAACAATGCGGGCATCTCGCCGGGCGACGACGCGTCCGTTATCGACACGAGCGTCGAGGCGTGGCAGCGCGTACAGGACGTGAACACGAAGGGCGTCTTCCTCTGCTGCAAGCACGGCATTCCGTACCTGCTGGAGCGGGCAGGGGGATCTGTCATCAACGTCGCCTCGTTCGTCGCCATCCTCGGCGCCGCGACGTCGCAGATCTCGTACACCGCTTCGAAGGGGGCCGTCCTCGCGATGAGCAAGGAGCTCGGCGTGCAGTTCGCGCGGCAGGGTGTTCGCGTCAATGCGCTGTGCCCGGGGCCGGTCGGGACGCCGCTCCTGATTGCGATCTACGGTGACGATCCCGCGGCGTTCGCGCGTCGCCAGGTGCACTGGCCGACCGGTCGCCTGGGAAAGCCGCGCGAGATCGTGAACGCAGCGCTGTTCCTCGCGAGCGATGAGTCCTCGTTCGTGAACGGCGCGACGTTCGTCGTCGACGGCGGCCTGACTGCCGCCTACGTCACGCCGGAATAGGACGTGCCGCGGTGCAGGTGAAGCGCCTGGCGTGGCTCGGGACTCGAACCGAGAAGTTCGACGAGACGACGGCGTTCTTCCGAGACGTGCTGGGGATTCCCCTGTTCCACCAGGAGTCCGGCTTCGCGATGCTCCAGCTTCCCGGCGCCGAACGCGACTTCGTCGAGGTCTTCGCGTCCGACAACTCGTTCGCGGCTTCTTACTCGACGGGTCCCGTCGTCGGGCTGCTCGTGGACGACGTCGAGCAAGCACGGGCCGAGCTGGATTCCGCCGGTGTCGAGTTGCTCGGCCCGACACAGTGGTTGCAGAGCATGGACGGCTACGGCTGGTTCCACGTCCGGGGCCCGGACGGGAACGTCTACGCGATCCTGCAGGACTCGCGTCCGCCAGGCTAGACGCCGACGACCTGGACGAGCCAGCGCCGATCGCGCTCCCGGTCGAGCTCGAGGAAGAGCACCCGCTGCCACTGGCCGAGCGCGAGCTCGCCTTCGCGCACGGGAATCGACTCGCCCGCCGGGCCGAGAAGCATGGACATGCAGTGCGCGTGCCCGTTGCCGATCTCCATGTCCTCCTCGCACACGTTCTCCGTGCGGCGGTCCCAGTCGTCGTGAGCGTAGTAGTGCTCAGTCGGGACGAGTCGCTTGAGGAGGATGGCGAAGTCCTCGAGAAAGCCGCGTTCCCACTCGTTCACGCGCACCGAGCAAGTCGTGTGCGGAGAGTAGACCGAGCAGATGCCGTCCTGGATCTCGCTCTGGCGCACGGCCTCGCGCACCTCCTCGGTGATGTCCGTGACGGACAACCCGCCCGCGGTGCGGAGCTGTGACTCGAACTGGAACGTCTTCACGCCGCCCGACATTCTGTCAGCAGCGAGCACCCTCGGGCGGGACCGTCGGTTACCCTCGACTGAGCGGGCCCGTAGCTCAGCTGGTTAGAGCAGCCGACTCATAATCGGTTAGTCCCTGGTTCGAGTCCAGGCGGGCCCATTTCGTAACAAACCGTCGAGCGGGACCCGCCGAGCTCGAGGCCGACCGGCGGATCCACGTCCACGCGGCCCCGCACCGCGCGAGGTCGCCCTACATCGGTACCGGCATCACTTCGTGGATCTCGACCGAGAAGCGGCTTGACCCGTCGCTGAGGAACGGGTGGCCCTCCACGAGCCGCCTCGCGCCCTCGAGGTCATCGGCTTCGACGAAGGAGTAGCCGTTGACCTGCGTGGCCGTGCCGAGCGTGCCGTCGGCGACGACGGACACGCCGTTGGCAGTCGGGGCGCCCATGTCGGTGAGCGCGGCACCGACGTTCTCCATCCACGTGCGCCAGGCCCCCATCACCGCCTGCACCTGTTCGGGTGGCATCTCCTCGGCTGGAGTCGCGGGGCCGTTGTACAAGAGCAGGAACTTCTTCACGTTCGTCCTCTCCTCTCTCCGACTCGGAGTATTGACTGACGCTTCGCGAGAGCGAACGTCAATCGAATCTCGCACCGATAGACTGGCTAAAGGCGACTATTCCAGACTGAGCCTCTCGGCGCCGGGGCATCTCGGCACGACCTGGACGCCGGCGACTCGGGGCGCGTGTGCCGGACATGCGCTGTGACGGAACCGGACGCTGGCGGCGTACAGCACACTGAGACGAGATGCTCGTGAAACGCGCATTGCTGATCGCGGTACTCGTGCCGGCGGCGTTCGGCGCGACGTTTGCCCATGCGGCCGCACCTGGCGGGCTTCGAGGAGTCGTCACCCGGTCTCCGATCACTCCCGTGTGCATCGAAGGTATTCCCTGTTCGGCCCCGGCCGCGAACACGCCGCTCGTGTTCTCCCGACGGGGAATCAGCGTCAGAACGCGGACAGACGGGGTTGGCCGGTACCGCGTCACCTTGGCTCCTGGGTGGTGGAGCGTCCGCACAGCGACCGTCCCGCACATCGGATCGGGTATCGAGCCTCACGCAGTTCGCGTCCTCGCCGGTCGCTTTCGGGTCGTCAACCTCGACATCGATACCGGCATCCGCTAGTCGATCCGACGATCTCTCGGCGATCAGGCCGTCGGAACCCAGACGAGCCGCGCTGAGGTGACGCGCACGTCGGTCGCCTCGAGTCGGATCGACACCGACTCGGCACCCTCACCGACGGCCTTCCAGCGCGCGTCGATCTCTGTCACCTCGTCGAGGATCTGTTGCTCGAGCCGTGCGAGCTCGTCCGCGACCTTCTGCGCGCGGGCCTCGGCCGTCCGGCGGCGCGCCGAGCCGGTCGCGGTGGAGCCTGCGCCCGTCGCCACACGGCTGACCGCGTTCGTGATCGACCGCGTGTTCCGGCGGCCTCCGAGGAGCGCCCCGAGGACGGCTCCCGCGCCTGCGATCAGATCGTTCGCCTGCTTCGCTTTGGTCTGGACGTCGACCTCATCGACGCGTTCGCGGGCGACGGTCAGCGTGCTCTCGAGCTTGTCCCGCCTCGCCTCGAGCCGGTCTCGGATCTTGGCCGTCTCGACGTCGGCCTTCTCTTGCGCGGCGATGTCGCTGCGGGCGAGGAACTCCTCCCGCGTCTCGCCGGGTCGTGCGGTCAGCTTCAGCTCCCTGTCGCGGAAAAGCTCGAGCGGCCGGCTGTCGACCAGTCGCTGCTGCATGTCCTTCGCGGACTGCGACCAGAAGGCGCGCTTATCCAGCTCGGCGGAGGGGAGTACGTAGGTCGCGCCGGTGGGGGCCTCGGCGCGGAAGTCACGGTCGTCGAAGTCCACCTGTTGCTCGCTCTCGAGAAAGAGGCCCGCGTCGAGCGGGCCGTAAACGGCCTCGTACTCCTGCTGCTCGTCGACGCCGGCAGAGGCATCGAGGGCGTCAACCCCCAGGGGTGCCGCGTCGTATCGTTCCGATCGCCGACCTCGACGGAGTTCGCCCACGACTATCTCTGGCGTGTTCACGCCCAGCTCCCCGCCCGTGGCGAGATCGGCATCTTCAATCGCCTCCCACTACGAGGACGTCGTCGCCGTCCGGATGCTCGGGCTGGCCCCGAAGGAGGTGTGGAGTCGTCGCCGCGCGCACATCGTGGCCTTCGAGCGGATGCTCGTCGACGAGGGCATGACGCTCGTGAAGGTGTTCCTCAACGTCTCGAAGGACGAGCAGCGGGAGCGCCTCCAGACGCGCGTGGACGATCCTGAGAAGCGCTGGAAGTTCCGGCACGACGACCTCAAGGTGCGCGAGCGGTTCGACGAGTACCTCGACGCATACGACGAGGTGATCGCCGAGACGTCGACTCACCACGCACCCTGGTACGTCGTCCCCGCCGACCGTAATTGGGTGAAGGCCGCGGCGGTGGCGACGCTGCTCGTCGAGGCCCTCGAACGCATCGACCCGAAGCTCCCCGACTCGGAACCTGGGATCGAAGGGCTCCGCGTCGAGTAGCGGTCGCCCCCGGGAGAAGAGTCCGGGAGAGCCGACTCTTCGCTGAAGACGTGGAACAATGGAGGGCTGGCGCGCGTTGCGGCGTCCAAGGACAGGGTTAATCGAGCGCAGGGGCGCTCTCTCTCGCTCAGAACGACGGGGCTACGGCCCAAAGTGAGGTTGGACATGACCCTGACCATCAACGACACGGCCCATCAACGACACGGCACCAGACTTCACGGCCGAGAGCACGGAAGGCACGATCAGCTTCCACGACTGGATCGGGGACTCGTGGGCGGTGCTCTTCTCGCATCCCAAGGACTTCACTCCGGTGTGCACGACCGAGCTCGGCTACATGGCGAAGATCAAGCCCGAGTTCGATCGCCGCAACGTGAAGATCATCGGACTCTCCGTCGACTCGACCGGCGACCACGAGGGCTGGGGCCCGAGACATCGAAGAGACGCAGGGCCAGGCGCCGAACTACCCGATCATCGAGGACGCCGACTTCAACGTCTCGAAGCTCTACGGGATGCTTCCGGCCGAGACCGGCGGCGAGTCGGCCGATCGGACGGCCGCAGACAACCAGACGGTGCGTAACGTCTTTGTCGTAGGACCGGACAAGAAGGTCAAGCTGATCCTCGTCTACCCGTTGACGACTGGCCGTAACTTCGACGAGGCGCTCCGGGTGATCGACTCTTTGCAGCTCACTGCCACGCATAACGTCTTGACACCGGTCAATTGGAAACAGGGTGAGGACGTGATCATCGCCGGCTCGGTGTCGAATGACGAAGCCAAGGAGCTGTTCGGGGAGTGGGACGCGCCGAAGCCGTACATCCGGATCGTCCCCAGCCGCGCTGACCCTCGTGGCAACCGTTCTCACGTAGCGCTCCGCCTGCTCGGTTAGGCTGATTCGCGCATGTCCGAGGCCGTTGTGACTTCTGCGCCTTCGGTTCCCGATGGCCCACGGCGACGCCTCCGGCGCATCGCCGCTTGGGTTGTCGGGACGCTGATCGTCATCGGCGTCTTGGAGCTCGCGGGGATCGACGTCGTCGGCTGGTTCGAGCAGCTCTGGGACTCCGTAACCGAGATCTCTATCGGGTACGTCATCCTCGGATGCCTCCTCCAAGGTGCACAGACGACACTGACCGCACTCGGCTGGTACGGGATCCTGCGCTATGCGTACCCGGGCGGCGTGACGTTCATGGAGGTCCTCGCCGCGTACGCGGTCGGAGTCGCCCTCAACAACTACGTGCCGGCGAACATGGGAACGTTCGTGATGCTGCTCATGTACGTCGCGGTCGTTCGCGGCGCGACGTTCCCCGGGGTGCTGGCCGGATACATGGTGCAGAAGATCTTCTACTTGATCATCGGCACGCTGATCTACCTCTATCTCTTCACGGCCGTCGCGGGTTCATTCGACTTTCAGTTCGGGAACGAGCGGGACGCGATTTCGAACCACCCCCTGCTGACGCTCGGGATCATCGGAGGCGCGATCTTCCTGGTCGCCTTGCTCCTGCGCATCTTCTGGCGCTGGGTCAAGGTGATGTGGGAGAAGGCGAAACAAGGCGCGGCGATCCTCGGCGATCTGCGCGCGTTCGTGAAGTGGGTCCTCCTCCCGCAGATGGGCGGCTATGCCGCCAAGGTCGGCGTGATCATCGTGTTCCTCGCTGCCTACGGCATTCCCGTCTCGTTCGGCTCGGTGATGAGTGTCCTCGGATCGAACCAGCTCGCGAACCTGCTCTCGTTCACACCCGGTGGCGTCGGTGTGAACCAGGCGTTCAACAGCTTCGCTCTCGCGAGCTACACGACCACCGAGACCGCGACCGCGTACTCGCTCGGGCAGCAGCTCATCACCACGGCGTTCAACACGGGCTTCGCGATCATCCTCGTCTGCGTCGTCTTCGGGTGGAGTGGTGGCTCGAAGCTCGTCAAGGACTCGTACGACGACGCAAAGGTCAGGAAGACCGAGATGGGCGAACAGCGACAGGAGAAGAAGGAAGCGAAGCGGCAGGCGCGCGAAGAGGAAGGCCGACGTGGCCTCCTCGGAGTCTTCCGCCGATCCGCGGACGTCGACTCCCCCGCGGAGTAGGGCGCCGTCGCACCGCGACGTTGAGCACACGCAAGCATCGCGGGCCGCTCGGCGGCCCGCGCTTCAGGGATGTTCCGCGATCAGGAGTCCACACTCGTGGATTCCTGATCTGCGGGAAAGCAAGGGGCCCGGGTGGGCGGGCCCCTTTACTAGAACGGCGCAACTTCGGGGTCAGGCGTATCCGCCTGCGGGGAGAGGAGTCGCGCCGGTACCCGGTATCTGTTTCACATCGTTCGGACGGACTCGAAGTTTTCCAGGTGATTTCCACAGCCGGAAAGTCGCAATTTCGACAATCTCTGTTGCGGCTATCCACAGGCCTCTGGATAGCCGCGCGCGGCTAGACTTGGACGCGTGGCCGAGTACGGCACCCTGAGAGTCAAGACCGGTCTGGCCGAGATGCTCAAGGGCGGCGTCATCATGGACGTCGTCGATGCTGAGCAGGCACAGATCGCCGAGGAGGCCGGTGCCTGCGCGGTGATGGCGCTCGAGCGCGTGCCGGCGGATATCCGCGTGGAGGGTGGCGTCGCTCGCATGAGCGATCCGCAGAGGATCAAGGAGATCCAGGCGACGGTCTCTATCCCGGTTATGGCCAAGTGCCGGATCGGCCATTTCGCCGAGGCGCAGATCCTGCAGGAACTCGAGGTCGACTACATCGACGAGTCGGAAGTCCTCACACCCGCCGACATCGAGCACCACGTCGACAAGTGGGGATTCACGGTTCCATTCGTCTGCGGTGCGACGAACCTCGGGGAGGCGCTGCGCAGGATCTCGGAAGGCGCCGCGATGATCAGGACGAAGGGCGAGGCAGGCACCGGCGACATCGTGAACGCCGTGACGCACATGCGAGCCGTGTTCGGAGCCATCCGCACGTTGCAGACGCTCCGCGAGGACGAGCTGTACGCGGCCGCGAAGGAGCATCGAGCGCCGCACGAGCTCGTGCGCTGGGTGGCGGAGAACGGGCGGCTGCCCGTCGTCACGTTTACCGCTGGCGGCATCGCGACCCCAGCGGACGCGTCGCTCTGCATGCAGCTTGGTGCGGACGGTGTCTTTGTCGGCTCCGGCATCTTCAAGTCGGGCCGCGACCTGGTCGACGACCGTGACGGCTGGATCGAGGACGTCTCGCGTCGAGCGCGCGCGATCGTCGAGTCGACCACGCACTTCGACGACCCCAAAGTCTTGGCCGACGTCTCGACCGGGCTCGGGCAGCCGATGGTTGGCATCTCGGCGAGTTCTCTCCCCGACGACGAGCGGCTCGAAGTCCGCGGCTGGTAGCGCCCGCGGTGGAGCGGCCGCTGAACATCGGCGTTCTCGCGCTCCAGGGTGCGTTTCGGGAACACGGCTCAGTGCTTCGACGCTTGGGTGCAAAGGTCAGTGAGGTGCGTCTCCCTGAGAATCTCGCTGATCTGGACGGGCTCGTAATCCCGGGCGGCGAGTCGACGACGATCATGCATATGGCACGCCTCTACGGCCTCGACGATGCAATTCGTCAATTTCGCGAGCCGGTTTTCGGCACCTGCGCCGGGATGATCGTGCTCGATCGGGAGCACCTTGGGCTCGTTGATCTCGAGGTCGACCGAAATGCCTACGGTCGCCAGGTAAGCAGCTTCGAGGCGGAGGTCGAGCTCGCCGACGGCGGGCCGTCGCTACACGGGATCTTCATTCGCGCGCCGCGAATCCGTGAGCTCGGCCCCGACATCGAGGTGCTCGCCGAGCTCGATGGCGAACCCGTGCTCGTCCGGGACGGCCGGTTCCTGCTTTCGTCGTTCCACCCCGAGCTGACCGAGGACACACGCGTTCACAGGCTGTTCCTGGACATGGTCGAGGAGGCCGCGCGTGTCGGGGCATAGCAAGTGGTCGTCGATCAAGCACAAGAAAGGCGCTGCTGACGCGAAGCGCGGACAGCTCTTCTCGAAGCTCTCACGCGCGATCATCGTCGCCGCCAAGGAAGGCGGTCCCGATCCCGCAGGCAACCTGGCTTTGCAGAACGCGATCGAGAAGGCGCGCTCGTACTCGATGCCGAAGGACAACATCGAGCGGGCGATCGCGAAAGGGTCGGGCGCCGATTCCGAGGGCTCGAGCTTCGAGACGGTGATCTACGAGGGGTACGGGCCGGATGGTGTTGCGGTGCTCGTGGAGGCCCTGACTGACAATCGCAATCGCACGGCCTCCGAGGTCAGACATCTCTTCGCGAAGCACGGCGGAAACCTCGGAACGACTGGAGCCGTAGCGTGGCAGTTCGAGCGCAAAGGGGTTGTGGTCGTGCCTGCTGATGGCGTTGACGAGGACGCCCTCGTCCTCGTCGTGGCCGAGGCCGGGGCGGACGACGTCTCACTCGACGGCTCGAGCTTCGTGGTCACGAGCGCGCCAGAGGGACTGTCTACCGTGCGGGGTGCCGTCGAAGCGGCCGGGTTCGCGATCGAGTCCGTCGAGCTCGCCATGGTTCCGAAGGTGACCGTTGCCGTCGGCGACGAGGGCGTGGCGCGGCAGCTCATCCGGCTCGTGGAGGGACTCGAGGACACAGACGATGTCCAGGACGTCTACGCGAACTTCGACATCCCGGAGGCCATGCTCGAAGCTGTAGTAGGTTGATCGGGACTTCTGTGGCGACTGCGGCGGCGGACTCGACAGTGGGACTCACGGCGAATCGGATCGAGGCGCTGCTCTCGGCGCGCCTCTTCGTCGAGCCTCAGCTCGCCGGCGACCGCCTGTACTTCGTCTCGAACCTGTCGGGGCACCTGAGCCTCTATGCGATGGATGTCGGCGGCAGCGTTCCGGAGCCACTGCTCCCGCCACAGATGGCGCTCCAGAATCCCGAGCTCGTCGGCGGCCATCTCTTCCACGTCCTGCCGAGACTGGAACGAATCGTCCTCATGATCGACGCGGACGGCGACGAGAACTACGTGCCATTCCTCGTCCCCATCGAGGGTGGTTTTCCGGAGCCCCTCGCCGCGGAGACGTTCCTTGGTAGCCGGTCGCATCTCACGGACGTCGACGACGAGACGGAGACGGCGTTCTTCGCGGTCGAGTCGCGCGAGGAGTCGCTCATCACCGCGATGCGGGTCGACCTCGCCACCGGAGCTGTCGAGTCTCTCCTCCAGAGCCCGTACGGCGCCTTCGTGGCGGCGTGGACGCCCGATCACTCGCGCGTGATCCACGCTGACGGGTACACGATGGGCGACGTCGTCCTCTACGAGTCCGACGGACGCGGCGGGCGGAGGATGCTCTACGGCACGCCGATCGAGGAGAGAGTCCCCGAGGGAGCGTCCGAGCTCACGGGTTTCCGCTCCTCGCACGGCACCTCGAGCGGCAAGGGCATTCTGCTCGCGACCACACTCTTCGACGACACCGGTTCGCTCGGCTACCTCGATCTCGAGCAACCCGGAGTGGTGGAGCCGATCACGTTCTCCGGCCTCGCCCACGACGGAATAGGCGAGCTCGAGCGGATCCAGCACCTCGAGGGCGATCGCTTCGCCGCCATCTACAACATCGACGGCTGCTCTTGGGTGTACGACGCAAGCCTCGACGAAGCACGCCGAACTGTTACTGCGAGCCGGGTGCTGATGGGCCAAGGCGAGCTGGCGGACGGTGTCCTACACGGCCTTCACTACGACAGACAGAGCGAGCGCTTCGCCGTTGCTTTTTGCACCGCGACGATGCCGACTCAGCTCTTCGTTCTCGATCCGACCGGCGCGTCGAAGCCCGAAAGACGCACGAACGAGCGCGCACTGGGGCTCGCTCCGCAGCTCCTCTCAGCCGGCGAGGACGCCTCCTTCGAATCGCACGACGGCCTGCGCGTCTCTGCGCGTCTCTATCTTCCGTCGGACGAGCTTGGGTTCGAGGGACCGCGCCCACTCGTCTACTACGTCCATGGCGGCCCGCAGAGCCAGGAGCGGCCGAACTTCGCCTGGTTCTCGATGCCGCTCATCCAGATCCTCACGCTCGAGGGCTTCGCCGTCTTCGTGCCCAATGCCCGCGGATCGACCGGCTACGGCCTCGACTACTCGAAGCGCGTCGATCACGACTGGGGTGGGCTCGACCGACTCGATCACGTCCACGCGATGACCGAGGTGCTGCCGAGCGATGGCCGCGTCGACGTGTCACGCGCCGGCGTCGTCGGTCGCTCCTACGGCGGCTACATGACGCTCACCCTCGCCGCCCGGCATCCGGGCCTCTGGCAGGCGGCCATCGACATGTTCGGCCCGTACGACCTCTTCACGTTCATGGACAGGATTCCCGAGACCTGGAAGCCGTACTTCGTTCTCGCGGTCGGTGATCCGGAAAGAGATTACGACTTCCTCGTCGATCGCTCGCCCCGAACGCACATCGCCCAGATCTCGTGCCCACTCCTCGTGATCCAGGGCCAGAACGATCCGCGGGTCGTCGAGCAAGAGTCGCGCGACGTCGTAGAGGAGCTTCGCGGGCACGGACGCGAGGTCGATTATCTCGTCTTCGAGGACGAGGGGCACGACGTCTTGAAGCTCGCGAATCGCGTCCGCTGCTACAACGCGATCGTGGGTTTCTTCACCGAGCACCTCACGTGATCACGTGTTAATCTCCGGCGCTATGCGTTGGCTCGCCGCTCTCGTTCTCGTTCTCGCGCTCGTCGCGGCCGGATGCGGCGGCGGCAATGACGAGTCCGCCGCCACGGACGAGACGACGATCGAGGAAACCACGACCTCGACTGACGAGACGACCACCGAGGAGACGACCGGAGAGACCACGGACACCACGGGCACCACCGATCTCTCGGGAATCCTCGCCGACGAGGACTGCCTCGCACTCGTCGGAGTCGGAGCGTCCATTGCGCAGGCATTTGCGGGTGCCGTCGACAGCGGGGACCAGGCCGATCTCGAGGAGCTCGCTAGCAAGGTGCCCGATGAGATCAGGGCCGACGTCGAGACGCTCGCGCAATCGCTCGCGGCGTACTCGGCCAAGATCGAGGACATTGGCATCTCGGCCGGAGCGACTCCTTCCCCGCAGCAACTTCAGCAGCTCCAGGTCGCGCTTGCCTCGTTAGATCAGGCGGAGCTGACCAAGGCCACGCAACGCCTCGATGCGTGGTCGAAGGAGAACTGCACCGGCTAACGAGCTCTGCGGGAGGAACGTCCGGACTCCCGAATACCTTCCATACGTGAAGGTCCTCGGAATCGACCCAGGAACGGCTGCGTGCGGGTACGGGATCGTCCACGAAAGCGGCGGGCGCCTCCGGGCGGTGGAGTCCGGCTGTTGGCGGACGTCCTCTCGGGAGCGGCTCGACGTGCGGCTCAAGACGATCTTCGTGGGCGTTCAGGAGCTCATTGCGGAGCACGAGCCGGACGCCGTCGCGCTCGAGGAGTCCTACGTCGGTGCCGACGCCCGCATCGCGCTCTCCGTCGGGCAGGCGCGCGGCGCCGTTCTCGTCGCGGCCGCGTCCGCCGGAGTCGAATGCGCTGAGTATGCCCCGGCGCGGGTCAAGCAGACGGTGTGCGGGTACGGACGGGCCGAGAAGGCACAGATGCAGCGGATGGTGAAGATGATCCTTGGTCTCGATGCCGAGCCCGGTTCGTCCCACGAGGCGGATGCGTACGCCGTGGCGATCTGCCACGCGCTCGCTCCGCCGCTGCTCGAGATGGCGAGATGATCTCTCGTCTGCGCGGAGCCCCCGCAGGTCGCACTATCGACGGGCTCGTCCTCGACGTCGCAGGCGTCGGATACCTCGTCGCAGCGACCCCGAGCGCGTTGCGGCGTGCAGACGGTGTCTCCGAAGTGACACTCGAGACCTACCTGCACGTGCGCGAGGACGCTCTTCAGCTGTACGGGTTTGCCGATGCCGCCGAGCGCACGCTTTTCGTCCATCTGTTGGGTGTCGGTGGGATCGGTCCAAAGGTTGCCCTCGCCGTGGTCTCCAGCGCGCCGCCTGCGGACTTGCAGCGCGCGATCGCTCTCGGCGACACAGTCCGCTTCCAGGCGATTCCTGGGATCGGCAAGAAGACGGCGGAGCGCATCGTCCTCGAGTTGAAGGACTCGATCGCCGACACGATCGAGTCGGGCGTGGAGACTGGGGCACCGCGTGAGCTTGTCGCGCGCGACGCTCTGGTCGAGCTCGGCTACTCGGTTGTCGAGGCCGAGCGGGCGCTCGCACGCGTCGATCCGGACCTGCCTGCCGAGGAGCGCGTCCGCGAAGCGCTGCAGAGCGCCGCGTGACGAGCCAGTTTCTCGCTCCGGTGCTCCGCGAAGGCGACGAAGAGGTCGAGCAGTCGCTGCGCCCGCGTCGACTTGACGACTTCGTCGGGCAGGAGCGAATCAAGGAGCAGCTCGACATTGCGCTCGAGGCCGCCAAGGGGCGCGGTGACGCTCTCGACCACGTCCTGCTCGTAGGGCCACCAGGGCTCGGCAAGACGACGCTCGCGACGATCATCCGGGAGGAGCTCGGCGTCGGGATTCGTACCGTGGCGGGGCCGGCTCTCGAGCGAAAGGGCGACATGGCCGCGATCCTCACCGGCCTGGAATCACGCGATGTCCTGTTCGTGGACGAAATTCACCGGATCAACCGCGCCATCGAGGAGATTCTCTATCCGGCGCTCGAGGACTTCAGGCTCGACATCATCGTCGGCCAAGGCGCGGGCGCACGCACGCTCACGCTTGACTTGCCGGCCTTCACGCTTGTGGGCGCGACCACTCGCACCGGCTTGCTGACGACGCCGCTGCGCGACCGCTTCGGGATGACGTTCCGGCTCGGCTACTACGAGCAGTCGGAGCTGACGACGATCGTGCGTCGTTCGGCGGGAATCCTCGGCGTCGAGATCGAGGATGGTGCTGCCGACGAGATCGCGCGCCGGGCTCGTGGCACGCCGCGTGTCGCCAACCGGATCCTTCGGCGAATCCGCGATGTGGCTGAGGTTCGCCATGCCGGCGCCGTGACGCTCGACATCGCGCGCGAGGCACTCGAGCTGCTCGAAGTAGACGAGGTCGGGCTCGAACGTACGGATCGAGAGCTGCTCTCAGCCGTCGTGCACAAGTTTGGTGGCGGACCAGTCGGGCTCTCGACGCTGGCCGTCACGCTTGGAGAGGAGCCGGACACGATCGAGGACGTCTACGAGCCCTACCTGCTACAGCTCGGCTTCCTCCAGAGAACTCCGCGAGGCCGCGTGATCACTGCGCTCGGTCGCGACCACATCGGCTCACCGGCGCCCGCCGACGGCCTCTTCTAGCGATGTCGACGCAAATCTGGACTCCCGGGATGGCAGGCCCGCTCGACGAGTTCGTCGCGCGCATCACGCGAATGGTTGCGGTGTTCACCGAGGAGAACGAACTCGAACAGGCCGAGGTCTGCCTCGAGCTCGCCGACGGCTCGCGGCACATGCTCGCGACCACGACTGCCGAACCCGGCTTCGGGTTCCTCTCGTTCACGCCCCACCGCGAGGACGGAGATCCGCCGAAGCGGGTAATCGTCCCGATCGGCGCGGTTCGATCAATCGAGATCTCCGTGCCCGACCCCGAGCGCCCCTTCGGCTTCACTGCGACCGACTGAAGGCCGGGGGCGAGGATTCTCTCGCCCGCGCTCCTCAGCCCCTGTACTGCATCTCGCGCCAAGACGGCACCGGAGCAAGCTCGAGCAGCGTTCGGCCGCCCTGCGGCTCGGCGTACCCGAAGTCACCGGTGTCCTCGATCCACGACACGTCGAGCAGCCCTTCCTTGACGCGATGGTCGAGCCAGGCGCCCCGAAAGACGAGCTTGCGCATCCAGTACACGAGTGACTCGCCGCCGACGAGCGAGACGCGCTCCCAATGCCGGACGAGGTAGAGGCCAAGGCCGCTTCGCGGATCGACGATCCGGCCGTCGGCGACGAGCTCGACGAGATCTGCAGCCTCGTCCTCGTCGAGGTCGTTCGAGCCGATCAGGCCGAGCCGCACTCCTGCGGCGGTGACCCGCTCCCCGAAGTCGCTCGCGCTGAACTCGAACCGATGACCGAGGAACTCGACGACGAAGTCGTCGCCGGAGCGGTAGTTGGCTGCGAGCATCGCGGCCAGGGTATCTACGCTTTCCGACGTGAATCAGTGGAAACTCGTCGTCGCGATGACCCTTGCCGTCGTCGCGATCTGGCTCGGGGGGGCCGCCGTGACGAAGTACTCGCTCGAGCAGATGGCTTTCGTCACGCCTATCGCCGTGGTCGTCGTCGGCGCAACCGTCGGGGTCGTGCTCCTCTGGGTGAAGGTCGTCGCCGACTCGATCCGCCGGCGCGGCGAGTGATCTCGAGCCTCTGGAACGCCGTCCGGCCGCGTCCGTACCGTCCAACGTGTGACCAGCGCGTGGACGATCGCTCCCTACGACGCTCGGGCTGCGGCAGTTCTGGCGCGTGAGCTGGAGCTGAGCGAGGTCGCGGCGGCGGTACTCGTGCGCCGCGGATACGACGAGTCGCAGGAGGCGCGGAGGTTTCTCGATGCCGCGCTCCCCAGACACGATCCGCTGCTCCTCGGAGATATGGCGATCGCTGTGGAGCGGATCCGAGCAGCCGTCGAACGCGGTGCTCGCATCTGTGTCCACGGCGACTACGACGTCGACGGAATCTGTGCGACCGCGCTCGCGGTTCTCTTCCTACGGGAACTGGAAGCGGACGTTGTCTGGCATCTGCCGAGCCGCTTCGAGGAGGGGTACGGAGTGTCGAGCGAGACCCTCGATCGACTTGTCGAGGAGGGAGTTGGCCTCGTCCTCACCGTCGACTGCGGCATCACTGCCGTGGCCGAGATCGCAGCCGCCAAAGAAAGCGGGCTCGAAGTCGTGGTCACGGATCATCACCGGCCGGGCGACTCGCTTCCGGATTGCCCGATCGTATCGACGAGACCTTCGTCGTACCCGTTTCCCGAGCTCTGCGGAACAGGGGTGGTGTACAAGCTCGGCGAGGCGTTGCTGGGCGGCGACCATCCTGCCTTGCGGCGGCATCTCGACCTCGTCGCGCTTGCGACGATCGCCGACGTCGTCCCGCTTGTCGACGAGAACCGTGCGCTCGCCTCCGCAGGGCTCCTGGCTCTCGCGAGCACGCGTCGGGTCGGACTTCAGGCGCTCATGCGCAGTGCGCACGTTGATCCGGCTGCCGTGGACTCCGGCGCTGTCGGGTTCAGGCTCGCGCCGCGCATCAACGCCGCGGGCAGGCTCTGCCGTCCGGATGTGGCTCTGGAGCTCGTGTTGACCGAGGACCCGGACGAGGCGCGGCGACTCGCTGCGGAGCTCGAAGCCCTCAATCGCGAGCGGCAGGGCGTCGAAGAGCGCATCGTGCGCGAGGCGGCGGGCATGGTCGAGTCGATGCCCGAGGCGAGACGGCGCCGACGCGGCTACGTGCTCTGGCGCGAGGAGTGGCACGAGGGCGTGATCGGGATCGTGGCCTCGCGTCTCGCCGAGCGCTTCAGCCGCCCGGTCGTCCTCGTTGCGGGCTCTCACGACCGGTGGAAGGGCTCGGGTCGATCCGTGGCGCAGTTCGACCTCCACGCGGCGCTCGGGGCATGCGCGGAGCATCTCGAGCGCTACGGCGGCCATCGCGCTGCAGCAGGGCTCTCCATCGACCCGGCTCAACTCGATGCATTCTCCGAGGCCTTCGCGACATATGCAGACGCGCACCTGGCGCAGGAGGATCTCTACGAGCCGACGGTCGTGGACGCCGTCGTCTCGGCGGAGGATCTCACGCTCGATCTCGCGCACGAGCTCGAGCGGCTCGCGCCGTTCGGTCTCGGAAACCCCGACGTGACACTTCTGGTCCCTGCTTCCCAACCGGTGACGCCCACGACTGTCGGCGAGGGAAAGCACCTGCGTTTCCGCATCCGCCAGCAAGGACGTGATGCCGGGAGCGCGATTGCTTTCGGCCAGGGCGGACAGCTCGATCGGCTGCGTGCAACAGGGCTCTTCGACGTCGCGTGCCGGCTCAAGGAAAACCACTGGAACGGCACGGTCTCGCCACAGCTCGTCGTTCGTCGTATCTTCGACACTCCCGAGGGATACGAGGAGCAGCGGGCCGCGCTCGCCGAGCTATGGCGCATCGGTGAGTCATCCTGGACGCCCGAAGCGCGGCGCATCTTTGCGGAGCTAGGCCTCGACGGGGAGCAAGGGCGACGCCGCCAGCTTCTCGAGTCCGAGTCCTTCCGCGCGCTCCTCGAGCACGCCGTACTGCCGCAGGCCGCGTAGGTCAGCCCACGCCGGGACGTGAGGGTACGAGGGCGTCTCGCATCACCAGCGCGAGGCGTCGTGCGTTGCGCTGCTGGAGCCATCGACGAAAGGCGCGCATAGGGTGTGGGAGTTCGACATCGGGCGGGCCGCTCCTTCGCGTGAGAAGGGGTCGGGAACCTTGCTCAGTACACTGAACACATGAGCGTCGTTGACGCAAAGCGGCATCACGAGGACCTCGTCGAGGAGCTGATCGCCGAGGTCGAGGCGTACAACCCGGACGTCGACAAGGATCTGCTTCGCCGTGCGTTCGAGTTCGCCGAACGGGCGCATGCGGGGCAGACACGTCGCTCCGGCGAGGAGTTCATCCACCATCCGCTCGGGGTTGCGCGGGTGTGTGCGGAGCTGCACCTCGACGAGCAAACGATCGCCGCCGGGCTCCTCCACGATGTCGTGGAAGACACCGGGGCGGTTCTCGACGAGCTCCGCGCGGAGTTCGGTGGCGACATCGCGCTCCTCGTCGAGGGCGTGACAAAGCTCACGCGCATCACCTTCCAGAGCCGCGAGCAAGCCGAAGCCGAGAACTACCGCAAGATGATCGTCGCGATGGCGCAGGATGTCCGCGTCATCCTCATCAAGCTCGCCGATCGCTTGCACAACATGCGCACGATCGAGTATCTCGGGAAGCAGAAGCAAGCACAGAAGGCGCGGGAGACGCTCGAGGTCTACGCGCCGCTCGCGCACCGGCTCGGGATCCACGCGCTGAAGTGGGAGCTCGAGGACCTCGCGTTCCAGACCCTTCATCCGCGGAAGTACGCCGAGATCAAGGCCATGGTGGCCGACAAGCGCGCGGACCGCGAGGCGCAGGCGGACAAGGCGGCCGAGATCCTCGGCCTCGAGCTGCACAAGGCGGACGTCCCAACAGATATCACCGGGCGCGCGAAGCACCTCTATTCGATCTACGACAAGATGGCCAAGCGCGGGCGCGAGTTCAACGAGATCTACGACCTCACGGCGCTACGCGTCATCTGCGAGCGATCGGCAGAGGAAGGGACGCGCGACTGCTATGCCGCGCTCGGTCTCGTGCACTCGCTGTGGAAGCCCATGCCGGGCCGTTTCAAGGACTTCATCGCGATGCCGAAGCTCAACCGGTATCGCTCGCTGCACACGACGGTGATCGGTCCAGAGGGCAAGCCCCTCGAGATCCAGGTCCGGACGCGCGACATGCACGAGGAGGCAGAGCTCGGCGTGGCTGCGCACTGGCTGTACAAGCGCGGCCGGGCGTCGAAAGCGGACGATGAGTGGCTTTCGTGGGTCAAGTCGCTCATGGACGGGCAGGCCGACGAGCAGGACCCGGGCGAGTACATGCGGAGCCTCCGCACGGATCTCTTTGCCGACGAGGTGTATGTCTTCACGCCTAAGGGCGAGGTGAAGGTTCTGCCGTCGGGCGCGACCCCGATCGACTTTGCGTACGCGGTTCACACGGACGTGGGACACCGGACGGTGGGCGCGAAGGTGAATGGGCGGATCGTGCCGCTTCACTATCGCCTGAAGAGCGGCGACTTCGTCGAGATTCTCACCACCAAGTCAGGGCGCGGCCCGTCGAGGGACTGGCTCGCGGTCGTCAAGTCCTCGAGAGCGCGTAACAAGATCAGGCAGTGGTACCAGCGCGAGACCCGAGGGGAGACCGAGGCGAGGGGGCGTGAGCTCCTCGACCAGGCGCTCAAGGCTCAGAAGCTCCCGTATCGAAAGCTCCAGGGCTCGAGCGTGCTCGCGCACGTGATCCGGGGGACCGGCTTCAAGAAAGCGGAGGACTTCTACGTCGCCCTGGGAGCCGGGAAGCTTCCCCCGGGCCAGATCGTCAACAAGGTCATTCAGCGGCTGAAGACCGAAGAGGGCGTTGCAGAGCCTGCCGTCACGACCAAGCCGCCGAGGGCAAAGACGGCGATATCGAGTGACCGCCTCGGCATCAGCGTTCTCGGGGTCGAGGATGTGCTCGTCCGACTCGCAAAGTGCTGCACGCCGGTTCCCGGCGACTCCATCGTCGGCTACATCTCGATGGGCAGAGGCATAACGGTTCATCGAGGGGACTGCCCGAACGTGCGGGCCCTGCAGCGAAACCCGGAGCGCTTTACCACCGTGGAGTGGGAGGGAGGCGCATCGGCCGGGTTCCTGGTGCAAATCGCCGTCGATGCCTGGGATCGCTCTCGGTTGCTCGAGGACGTCGCCCGAACGTTTTCCGAGCATGGCGCAAACATCGTGTCCTACGGCGGTGTCGTCGAAGACGGGATGGCTCGGAACTGGTACACAGCTGAGGTGGGGGACGTGAAGGAGCTTCGCTCGCTCTTCACCGCCCTCCGCAACCTCGAGGCCGTCTTCGACGCCTACCGCGTGACGCCGTCCTGACACGCCGGTGCATCAGGCTTGACGGGGAGTTAGCGGCTGGTCCGCCCCATCCGATCATGCTGCTTGACGCAGGTCCTCCTCGACGCATTCCTAACCCGCCGCTAACCGCATCAAGTCTCTACGGGAACACGCTCCGTTCGAGGTTCGCCAGCACGGCTTCCCAGCCCTGGATGTGCATCCCGCGAATTTCCACGTTCGAGAATCCGGAGTGAGTGAGCTTCACTAGGGTTCCTTCGCCGTCTTCGAGGAATCGACGATCACGAGCGTCTCCTCGCTCCCGGACATTGCCGCGTCGGGGCCCTGCTCCCACGACCACGTATAGGCGAGACGCTCGAGCGGTCGGACCTCCGTGAACTCGCCGCTCACGGTGTGCAGCTCGCCCGCGTCAGTGCGCATCGACAACCTGTAGCTACCGCCTTCACGCGCGTCGATCTCCGCGAGGGGCGTCTCCCAGGTCGGCGCGGCGGCCCACCAGCGCTTGAGCACCTGCGGGTTCGTCCAGGCGTCGAAGACGTCCGCTCGCGGAGCGGAGTAACGATGAGAGAGCTCGAGCACGAGCTCTTGTCTGACTTCGGTCACTCCGGGACCTCCTGTCCCTCGTGGGTTTCTACGAGATGTCGCTCGACGGTCTCGAACTTCGTCTCCTAGAGCCCGCGATGGAGATCCAGCCAGCTGGAGACCTCGCGCAGGGAGCGCTGCTCGAGTTTCAACAGATGCGTCCTCCCACGAACGGTTCGGCTCACGACGCCGGCCTCCTCGAGCACCTTGAGGTGCTTCGTCACGGCCGGCTTCGAGATGCCGAGCCCGGCAGACGCCTGGCCCACGCTTGCAGGTCCGGCTACGAGCCGTTCGACGATTGCTCTTCGTGCCGGATGGGAGAGCGCATCGAAGCTGCGATCGAGTTCCGCCTGATAATTCACCTAGAGGTGTACAATAGCCAAGAGTCGCTGTCTTGGCCAGTCGATCAGATCGTGCAGCGACGGGGGATCTTCATCAGACTGCGTGATCCCGGCCGGTTCTAGCGTGAACTCGAGCCCGCAGAATGTGCTCTTAGCCGCTCAAACTCTTCGCGGCGACCCTTCTCTCGGTCACTCGAATCGGGTACGCGTCGACGAGATATCGCTGGCTCGCGAAGAAACGTGGGTGGCAGGCCTGCAGGACGAGTTCCTCGCGCCCGCGGGATTCGAGCACGGAGAGGTCGTTGTCGTCGACGATGCGATGACCGGTGACGCGATACTCCACCGACGCGTATGGGAGCTCCAGGAGAATCCGGTCGCCGCGGCGAAGTTTGTCGATATCGGAGAAGGGAGCTCCATAGGTAGTTCGATGGCCGGCGATGTAGGTGAGTCGGCCTTCGCCCGGCATGAACGTCTCCATGTGCCAGCCTGGCCCGCGGCGCAGATCTCCGGAGCTCGTGCCGTTCACGATGACGGCGTCGAGTCCGAGCCGCGGGATCTCGAGTCGCGCAACGGCGTCACCTTCCTCGCTGACCAGGCGGAATCGCCGCGCCTCGCGACGGACGTCTGCCTTCGCGGGCCGGCCGGTCTGTTGCAAAGGCTTGGGGCGGGCGACCCAACTCTCGAACGTCGCATCGAGCTTCGTTTCCAATTTGCGCTGCTCGTAGGCGGTGAAGACGGTCGTGAACGGGTCCTTCCACAGATACACCGTCGCGGACCACGCGAGCACGCCGAGCCCTATGACGAGAATGAGCGTTCCAAGCCGATGTCTCATGACGCCAGTCACAGAGTAGGTGTGAACGTCTCCGGCGCAGCGGGGCGGGCTCACTGATGACGCGAACGATGAGGACGTTCGTCGTCGCGGCGGCCACGGCGGCGATCGTGACGGCCGCCAACGCAAGCGAGGGAGCGTACTTCTCCCAGTCCTGGGGATGGGTCGCGCTCGCCTTTCTGATTCCGACGACTCTCGCGCTCATCCTCGAGCGCGCAACGATTCCCGGGCGACACCGGGCAGTCTTCGCCCTGCTGATGCTCCTCTTTGCGGCGTGGATCGCGCTTTCCGCGCTCTGGTCCGTGAGCCCTGCCGGATCGATTCGCGAGCTCGAGCGGATGCTCGTGTACGCCGCCGTCGCGCTCGCCCTGGCTTTCGTCCTCCGCCGTGGGGACGCTGTGGGTGTAGCAGCCGGCGTCACTGTGGGGATCGCGCTCGTCTCCACCTACGGCCTGGCCACGCGGCTCGTTCCAGACCGGCTGGACACGCGTGACGACCCGACGCTTCCGTATCGCCTGTCCGAGCCGCTCGGATACTGGAACGCGCTGGGCCTGCTCGCGGCGATGGGCCTGCTGGTCGCGCTGGGATTCGTCGCGCACAGTAGGAGAGCGTGGCCTGGAGTCGCGGCCGCGCTTGCCTTGCCAGTCCTTGCCGCCACGCTCTACTTCACGTTCAGCCGTGGCGCGTGGGCGGCGCTCTTCTTCGGTCTTGGCGGAATGATCGCCCTGGATCCTCGCCGCCTGCGCTTGCTCTGGGCAGCGATCGTGGTTACACCCGCAACGGTTGCGTGTGTGGCCTATGCGTCGTGTCAAAGCGCGCTTACGACGGAGGACGCTCCGACCGCCGACGCCGTTGCCGAGGGACGTCGCATGGTGCTCGTCCTCGTGGTGCTCGCACTGTGCTCCGGGCTCCTCGCAGGTAGTGCCTTCGCCATCGCTCGGCGAGTCGCAATCCCGAGAGGAGCTGTTCGGGCGGCCAACGTCGTGCTTGCCTCACTCGCTGTCATCGCGGCTGGACTTGTCGTCGCCGCCGCGGGAGGCCCGTACAACGCCGCGTCCGAGCTCAAGGCACGCTTTGACGCTGAACCGGTGACCGGGGTCGATCTCAACGCGCGGCTGTTCAGTGCGTCCGGTAACGGCCGCGGTGAGAGCATCCGAGTGGCGTGGGAGGCATTCCGCGACCGCCCTGCCCTCGGTCACGGCGCGGGCTCGTACGAGTACATCTGGTACGAGCGTCGAGAGACCCAACTCGTAATTCGGGACGCGCACTCACTCTATGCCGAGGTGCTGAGCGAGCTTGGGGCGGTTGGTCTTGCGTTCCTCTGCGCCGCACTCCTCATACCTCTTGTCGCGGCCTTCCACGCGCGCCGATCGCGATTCGTCGCTGCGGGCGCGGGCGCGTATCTCGCGTGGTTGGCCGCCAGTGCCCTCGACTGGCATTGGGAGACGGTGAGTGTCACCTTGGCTGCGCTGCTGGCCGCCGGCGTCGCCCTCTTGGCGGCGGATCGTCGCCGCCCGACTCCACTGACGACTCGTACGCGAGTCGTCGTGCTTGCCGGCTCGATCGTTCTGACGGTGCTTTCCCTCGTTAGTCTCGTCGGCAACCAGGCGCTGTTCGCGGGAAGGGAAGCGCTGGCGCGAAAGGAGTGGGCATCCGCCGCTGAGCACGCACGTCGGGCGCAGGCTCTTCTCATCTGGTCGTACGAGCCGGAGCTCGTTCTCGGCGACGCAGCAGCGGGTCTCGGAGAGCGGGAGATAGCGCTCGACGCCTACCGCGACGCGGTGAAGACGGACCCACGCAACTGGGTCGCGTGGCTTCGCCTGGCGCAGGTCGCTCGAGGAGCGGAGCGAGTCGCCGCCTATGCGAGGGTGCACGAGCTAAACCCCCTCGAGGAGAATCTGCCAGGCGAATCCGCGCGGAACTCGGGCTAGTTCTTGCGGCGCTCGCGACGCCGGAGCGCCAAGCCCACAGCGACGAGTCCGCCGCCGATAGCAACCGCTCCGAGAAGCGAGAGACCGGTGTTTGGCAGCGCGGCAGCATCGGCTGCTACGGCTGAGGCGGTGTCCCCGCCGGCCGTTGCCGAAACCTTGACGCCAGCCACCTTCGTGCCGTACTGGTCCGTGGCAGAGGAAGGCGATGCCGCATACGCGGCTCCTCCGAGTGCGAGGAAGAGCCCGACCACCAGGACGAGGTACGCGGCTGCGAATACAAATGTTGACGAGCGATTTCTACCCATTCCTCAACCTCCCACACAGAGCATACCCACGCCTGGTGTCGGCTCGACACTGGACCTAGGTCTAGGCATTACCTCGACCAGCGAGTGCCGCGACCTACGACGGCCGTGCAGGTCGCACGGAAAGCGTGACCTCGATCGTGCGTCGCTCGCCGTCGCGCAGGATCGTGATGGACACCTCGTCACCCGGGCGTCTCGCATCGACCGCACTCTGGAGCGCTGCAGCGGAGTCAACCGGTACGCCGGCGAACGCGATGATCACGTCGCCGCCCGTCGGGCGTTCCTGTCCGTCCACCGTCTTCGAGCCGGTCGCTGCCCGAAGCCCGGCTTTCTCGGCAGGCCTTTCGGGTTGCACCTTCGTGACGGCGACGCCACCGGGGACCGCGACCATCGTGATCCCGAGGTAGGCATGCCGGACCTCGCCGCTGTCGATCAACTGCCGCGCGATCGAGCGAACAGTGTTGCCCGGAATTGCGAAGCCGACGCCGTCCGAGCCGCCCGAGTCGCTCTCGATCTGGGCGTTGACGCCGATCACTCGTCCTCGGCGATCGAGCAGCGGGCCGCCCGAGTTGCCGTGGTTGATGGCAGCGTCGGTCTGAATCGTGTCGGTGATCGTGAAGTTATTGGGCGCGGTCATCTGTCGGTGCAACGCGCTGACGATCCCGCTCGTCACGGTGCCCTCGAGGCCGAACGGGCTTCCCATCGCAAGCACCACGTCTCCCACCGCGACTGCGTTCGAGTCACCGATACCGAGCGGCTCGAGGAGAGATGCACGAGCGTCGACCTTGATCACGGCGAGATCCGTCGAGGGATCGGTGCCGACCAGCTCGCCAGCGAAGACGGTTCCGTTCCAAAAGCTGACCGAGATGGAGCCGGCGCCGGAAACGACATGTTGGTTCGTGACGATGTGCCCGTCGCGGTCGAGCACGAATCCGGAACCCTGCGCGCGCGTCGCCGGGTCCGAGAAGGAGGAGCCCCCAGCCGTGACGGCGATCTCCACGACGGCCTTGGACGCTCGCTCATAGATCTGCCCGATGGTCAGACCGTCCGCAGCGACCGCGGGCTCGGAGTCGCTGACGGTCACCTGGCGCACGATGGTCGCCGGCTCGTTCCCGAGCACCGCGATAGCGGTGGCGCCTAGACCGATGCCGAGACCGAGTGCCGCGATGAGCCCGGCGACGATGAGTGGTGTGCGAGGTTGGCGAGTCTTCATCGGGTCCTTTCGTCCCTGAGTGTGTCGGAAAGGAAGGGGCAACGGTTGAACAAGAGCTGAGATACGGCTAAGAAGTCGCTAAGACTCCCATCCGGCGCTCGTGGGAGCACGCACAATGCGCCGGTGAAGATCCTCGTCATCGACGACGAACGCGCGGTTCGTGAATCGCTTCGGCGCGCGCTCGAGCTCGAAGGTTACGAGATCGAGCTCGCCTGCGACGGTGAGGAGGCCCTTGCGCGGCTCGGGGTCGAGTCGCCAGCGGACGCGGCAATCCTCGACGTCCTCATGCCAGGGATCGACGGCCTCGAGGTCTGCCGGCGTCTCCGTGCAGACGGCAACCTCGTCCCTGTGCTCATGCTCACAGCACGGGCTGAGGTCGACAGCAGGGTCGCTGGACTCGATGCGGGTGCCGATGATTACCTTCCGAAG
>Ga0224510_10000626_pt1 | contig 26649 bp, 22 predicted proteins | sample SF_May12_sed_USG_FD_170161 | JGI IMG/M metagenome (GOLD analysis project Ga0224510, IMG submission 170161) | Sediment microbial communities from San Francisco Bay, California, United States - SF_May12_sed_USGS_4_1 | ecosystem: Environmental > Aquatic > Marine > Sediment | place: USA: California... | reverse complement strand
GGGTCGGTGACCATGGTCTTGAGTTTCTGCCGAACGGCCGGTTCTGTGTCCGAGAGGTTGATCGTATTGTGGTAGCTCTTGCTCATCTTACGGCCATCGGTGCCGATCACCTTGGGAAACTTCGTGAGATGTTCTTTTGGCTCGGGAAACACCGGTGTCTTGTAGATATCGTTGAAGCGCCGCGCAAGTTCCCTCGTCAGCTCGAGATGCGGGAGTTGGTCCTTGCCCACCGGCACGAAATCGGGTTTGTACAGCAGAATATCGGCGGCCTGCAGAACCGGGTACCCCAGAAAGCCGTAGGTCGTGAGGTCTTTCTCCTTGATCTCCTCCTGTTTCTCCTTATAGGTCGGATTGCGTTCCAGCCAGGAGACGGGCGTCATCATGGAGAGTAAGAGATGCAAGATCGCGTGTTCGGGAATCCGAGACTGGATGAAAATTGTGGCACGTTCCGGATCAATGCCACCGGCCAACCAATCGACCAACATGTCACGGACGAACATCCGGATGCGGCTGGTGTCGGCATAGTTCGTCGACAATGCGTGCCAGTCGGCGACGAAGAAGTAGCACTCGTACTGTTCTTGTAACGCCTTCCAGTTCTCCAGGGCTCCCAGGTAATTTCCGAGATGCATGAGCCCGCTCGGTTGCATGCCGCTGAGCACTCTCCTGCGAGGTGTGGTCATTCTGCGACTCCTGGACGAAGACCGAGAGCTGTCGACAAGATCGTGCCGGACAGACCCTTCGCAAAGGTGCCGGTGATCGTGTGGATGATACCCAGCTCCTTATCGAAGACGATCAGGCCCACCAAGATGAGCATTCCGTATGGCTCCAACCTGGCTAAGGCCATGGCGGGTTTCGGTGGAAGCACGGCTGTCAGGATACGGCCGCCATCGAGTGGTGGAATGGGAAGGAGATTGAAGAGCGCCAGAAAGACATTAATCATCACAGAATAGAGCGCCATGACGGCAATTGGTCGCAGAAACATGGACCCAAACAGACCGGATGTCGTATCGGCGTCTCCGGTGTTGCGGATGGACAAGGTTGGTTCGACCGTTAAAATCGTGGCCAAGAGCAAGGCGCTGGCGATGGCCAACAGTAGATTCATGCCTGGTCCCGCAGCAGCCGTGAGTGCCATGTCGCGTCGAGGCTGATGCATGTTTCCAGGGTTGATCGGGACCGGCTTGGCCCAGCCCAGGAGAAAACTCCCCGGTAGCATCAAGCAGATCAGAGGGAGAATGATGGTGCCAAACGGGTCGATGTGGGCCAATGGGTTAATGGTGAGACGACCTTGAATTTTTGCAGTCGAGTCGCCGCACTTGTCCGCCATCCAACCATGGGCATACTCATGGAGCACCATGGCAAACAGGAGCGGGAGTCCCATGTAGGAGATGGTGTGGAGGATGTGTGACAACGAACTCATACCCTGGCGCTCAGTTCAGCTGGACAAACTTACCTTGTTTCACTTGAAGAAGAAAGAGCGGCCGATGGAGCGCGCCGTCTTGCCCGAACCCAGCCGGTCCCGCCAGTGTCGGGAGGTTGCGCGAGGTCGCGAGATAATCACGCAGGGCATCTCCGGAGGTGGCGCCGTGGCGGATGCCATCGATCGCGATCCTTGCGGCATCATAGCCTTGCATGGTGAAGAGTGAGGGAGGCGATTCAAAGCGGTTCTGGTGCCGCTGTACAAACTCCTGGATGCTGGGATTCGGACTATCGATGAAGAAGCCATCGACGAATGTCGCGCCGTCCACGGTGCGATCTGCGGTACGAGCAAAGTCCTGTGAATTCCACCCGTTAGTTCCCAGGAGGGGAGTCTTGATGTCATGGAAGGCCAGTTGCGCGGCAAGGAGACCGATCTCTTTCGAGCGACTTGGAATGAAGATCGCATCGAAGCCGGTCGTGTAGAGAACTCGCTTTTCATTTCGGCTCAGGGCTTTGCCCGTGGGTTGGGTCACCTCCACGGGGACTGCCAAACCATACTTTTTCAAGTCTTCGGCCTTGAGCCGCTGAATTTGGGGAGCAAAATTGGTGTCCCCCTCCTTAAAGGCTTCTGTGGCGATAATTTCGCCGTCCAACTGTCGTACCTCTTCTGCAAAGAGGCGAGCCAACTCTCGCCCATAGACGGTATCAGGATGAAGAATGCAGAATCGCCGGTAGCCCTGCTCCTTGGCCGCGTAGGCCGCGATCCGTTCGGCTTGCATCTCATAGGTCAGAGCCGTACTGAAAAGGTAACTCCCCAGTCGGCGGACATTGGGAAGCGTCGCAGCCGGTGTGATCAACGGGATCTTGGTCCTTTGGGCCATCTCAGCCATGACCGGAAGGTTTTTTGACAGCATCGGACCGATGACGATGAGCGGGCGATCTTCATGGAGCAGTGCTGAGAGATCGTCCAAAAATCCCTGCCGATCGGCGTCATGGTCTTTGACGATCAAGCCAATAGACGGTGACCCTGGCTGCTCACGAGCCCGTTCCACCGCGAGTTGAACCCCTTGGAGGACATCCGTGGCGAACGTGGAAAGGGGACCTGACAACGGCAGGACGGCGGCGATGACATGTTGATTGGCTTTCAATCTTATTTTGATGAGGTCGAGTGATTCGTGCACTTTCGGGACGGAGGGGTGCTCAGGAAACGCCGTGAGAAAATGCCGAGTTTCTCGCTCAGCCAGGTGGTCCTCACCCCGTCCGACGTAATAATCGATGAGACGCAGTGAGGCGAGGTCACCGGGGTAGGAGCGAGGATAGGCTTCGCGCACGCGGGTCAGGCCACGCCTGTCCAGCTTCTCCAAGATGAACTGGCGGATTTGTTCCCGGGTCTCGGTCGTCTGTGCATCCGAGCTGCCGGCCATCCCTTCCAGGATGGTATGGATCGCTCGCACATAATCTTTCTTTTTGGCCAGAACCTCGGCCGTCAGCTGCTGTGTTTCACGTTTCGTGTTCTCGTCTTGGGTGGTTGTCCGAACCTGGGCCAACAACGGGAGGGCCAGATCAAGATTGCCCATGGCCACATGGGTGCGGGCCATCAACAGTTTGCTCCGGTCCAGCAGGTCGGATTCAGGAAACTCTGTCTGGAGCTGATTGAGCGTACGCAGGGCTTCCGCATAGTCTTTCATGCCGTAGAGGGCGGCACCGAGTAGCAAGTAGGTGTCATCCAGGTGTTCAGGAGGAGGAGTTGTGGTCAGAAATCGACGCAGCACGGTCACCGCTGATTCCGGTGTGCCTTTTTCAATCAACTGTTTGGCCTGGTTCAACACCGGCGGGATGGGAATGATGGGTTTAGAGGACTCTATCCCCCCGGTCTGTGCCGGTGGTGTCAGGCCAAGGGCTTCGCCAAGCGTGAACGTGCTGCTGATGGTGATCACCAGCAACAGTCGAGCGGCGTTGCGTAATGGGCGATGTGAATAGGCGAGCATTCCGTTCGGCCGATGTGAGACCGTACGCAGACTAGTATCGGAAAGGCGGTGGCCTGTCAAGGAGAACCATCGAGGAGGCGTCATTGTACGGAATGTCTGAGTTGGCTATAGTTGGTTGCTTGATGCCTACGACTGCTCCATCGGCTGTGCTCCTGGACCCTCTGGTTGAGCGTTATCTCACAGAGCTGAGAGTCGAGGGTGGGTTGGCCACGAATACGGTGGAGGCCTATCGGCGCGATCTGTTCCGATTGCAGCGATATTTGCTGACACAGCGGCTTTGTATGAGCGATGTCGTCTCCTCGCAGGCGATCCGGTCGTTTTTGGCTCTTCTCAAACAGGAATCGCTCGCGGTCTCGTCGGTCGCCCGGATTCTTTCGGCCATGCGAGGGTGGTATCGGTTTCTTGTGCGGGAGCGTGTCTTGGAGGGGAGTCCTCTCCGTGAGGTCGCGGTGGCGCGCCGGCCCGTGCGGTTGCCCAAGACGTTAACGAGATCTGAAGTGATCGCCCTGTTGGAGTTACCCGTACGGGATCGGGTCGAAGATCAACGCGATCGGGTGATGCTGGAATTGTTGTACGCGTCAGGTCTTCGCGTGTCGGAGCTCGTGGGGTTGACGCTGTCTCAAGTGGATCTGAGCCTCGGCTGTCTTCGAGTCATGGGGAAAGGCGCCAAGGAGCGTGTGGTCCCCATGGGACAGACGGCACGGGATCTGTTACGTGAGTATCTTGATCACGTTCGTCCGACGATTCTGCGGCGGCGCTCGACACGCGTGTTGTTCGTCAGTCGCCGTGGACGGGGGCTCACGAGGCAAGCCTGTTGGAAGCTGCTGCTGCAGCGGGCGAGACGCGCTGGGATTACGAAGTCGATCTCGCCGCATATGCTGCGTCATTCATTCGCCACACACTTGCTGGAAGGGGGGGCCGATCTTCGCGCCGTCCAAACGATGCTGGGACATGCCGATATTGCGACGACGCAGATCTATACCCATGTCGAACGGAGCCGGCTGAAGCAGGTTCACCGAGAATTTTTCCCGAGACAACTCAAGCGACGAAAGTCGAATGAAACAAAAACGTAGCGTGTAGGAATTTCTTCTTGGTGCAGGAGATGAAAAGTGCGGTGAAAGATACGCACGCCGGTTGACAAGGCAGTATGGACTTGATAGGCTCCGCCGAGGTTGCTAAAGAAATTGGGCGGATAGCTCAGTTGGGAGAGCGCTGCCCTTACAAGGCAGAGGTCACAGGTTCAATCCCTGTTCCGCCTACCAACAAGTAGAATTGTGGTAAGCAGAGACAGGAAGTTGGGTGTTTTTTACGGAGGGTCTGTTCCTCAGCTCGGGGCTTGATCGGCGACCAAACTGAGAGCGTCTTGTCATTTTCAATCTTCCGCCATAGTTAGATTTTGCGGGGCCGTCGTTCAGCCTGGTTAGGACGCCAGATTGTCAATCTGGAGGTCGCGGGTTCAAATCCCGTCGGCCCCGCCATTTTTCCCCAGTGTTTGATACAATCCACGTTGCACAGAGCGACTGACATCTAAGGAGGCACGTCGAGACTCGTATGTTTCAAGCTGGCCCACTGGGAGTCATCATGTCGTTGGGGATCGTCTCCAAAGTGGTCCTCCTGCTGTTGTTGAGTTTTTCTATCATTTCGTGGGCGATTATTTTCTATAAGTGGGCGAGCTTTCGTGCCGCCGATGAAAAAGACCGCCGTTTTCTGGCCGTGTTATTACGGGCTAGAGATGTGGAAGAAGTCACGCGGCAGGTGCAACAGACGACCGGAAGCCCCTGCGCAAAGGTTTTTTACACCGTGGTTCAGCGTATCGGCTACATCCCTACGGAGCTGAAAGGGAATGGGGCCCTGACATTTGATCGGCATGTGATGGAGCGGACAGCAGCCCATATTGCTCAGGGGCAAATTGCCAAGCTGGAGACCTTTCTTCCTTTTCTCGCGACGACGGGGAATATTTCCCCCTTCGTTGGATTGTTGGGAACCGTGATGGGGATTATCGATTCGTTCCGGGAAATCGGAGCCCAGGGTACGGCCAGTATCGCGGCTGTGGCTCCCGGGGTGTCTGAAGCCTTGATCGCCACCGCCGCAGGGTTATTTGCGGCGATCCCCGCCGTCATTGCGTACAATTACTTCCTGACACGCATCAGGCGTACCGCGTTGCAAATGGACTCCGTCGTGGTGGAGCTCCTGGCTCTCATCCCGCCCCAAGCCAAGTCCGTCGACCCGGTTGCTGTCGGAGCCAAAGGATGATTTTCGAGACGAGGCAGCGTCGGTTTTTGGCCGAAATCAACGTGATCCCACTGGTCGATGTGGTCTTGGTCTTATTAGTAATCTTCATGGTCACCGCGCCGATGCTCTATCGTGGAATGGATATCAAGCTCCCAACCTCGGCCTCGAATACCATCAAACCGGAAATCCGAGCCGTGTTGACGATCGAAAAAGATCAACGGCTGTATCTCGACAAAGATCAAGTCAGCATTGCTCAACTCGAGCGAAAGTTGCAGCTCCTGAAGCAAGAACACGCGGATGTCTCCTTGTATTTACGTGCCGATCGTGATGTGCCGTATGGGGTCGTGGTTCAAGTCATGGATGGAGTCAAGAAAGCCGGGATCGAGAAGCTCGGCATGGTAACCGATCCCACGACCGGACCCGAACGGATCACGGAGGCAACGTCTCTTCTACCTAACCAGTAGGATTAAGGCTCACGGTGCAGGCTTGGACATCAGCCGGTATGATATCGGATGATGAGTGGCAGGCGAAGCTGGCTCGTCGCCTGAGTCGTGCCCTGTTCGTGTCCCTCGTGCTGCACGTCGGCATCTTGCTGCTCGTGGCCTGGATTCGATTGCCGCGTCACGGCGAACGGCCGCTCGCGTCCATCGAGATCTCGCTGGCCAGTCCGCCGGCGCCTCAGGTGAAGACCCTTGAGCCTCAAAAAAGCCAGCCGGCTTCGAAAGAAAAAGAAGTAGAACGTCCTAAGCCAGTGCCGCAGAGCAAGCCTGTCGACTCGCCGAAACCTGTCGAACGTACCACGACGGTTGCGCAGCCGAAGGCCGCTCCCGTGGCAAAGTCGGCGCCTGTGCAGCCTCCATCGGTTTCACCTCCAGTAGCCTCTCTTCCGGTCACTCGAGCGAAACCATCGAACGACGTGATGAGCGACATTATGAAAGACATTGAGTTACCGCCGGATGCACCGAAGCGCGGGGATATCAGCCCGGAGGAGCGGCCGAGGGCGACCTCAGCGATGAAACTACCGGATGTGCCGGTCGCATCGGATGCGAAGGATCTTCCGGGGAAACCGGTGGCTCAAAAATCCTCTTCGTCCCTCACGGAAGATCTCGCGAAGGACTTGGATGAAGAGTTCAAGAAGATCAAAAAGCTGGAAGTGCCCAAAGCCGCGGCGTCGGTCGATGCTCCCTCAAAACCAACGCATCAACCCGCTCCACAAATCGAGGCGAAAGTGCCAAGCGTCAAGGCCGTCGACACGACGCTGAAGGTTCCAGGGATGGCGCCCGGGTCGAATGCCTATCTTGCGCTGGTTCGACAGCGCATCAGCAATTGTTGGAGCGCTCCGCCTCTGGATTTGACCAATCAGGCGTATGTGGTCGTCGTCCAGTTCAGACTTCACCGGAACGGAACCGTCACCGGTGTCGCCATCGAACAATCGTCCGGGAATGAGTATTATGATCTGGCGGGGAAACGGGCGGTATTGACCGCAAATCCGCTGCCTGTTTTCCCGGCCGATATTGCCGATTCGTATTTTGATGCCCACTTCACTTTTACCGTTGGCGAGCCTCAAGGATAAATTATGACGTTGCGAACGTTTGTGATCGGCGGTTTCTGTGCCATGGTCGGCCTCGTGTGGATCATCGAATCCGGTGCGGCTGACGTGTTTCTCGAAGCGACTCGGCCGGATTTTCAAAAGATTCCGTTGGCGATTGCCGGGATTGAGAATCTCGGCGGTGCGGAGTCACCGGAAGGGCGCGTGAAGCTCGGGAGTCGTATTGAGGAGGTGCTCAAGTCAGACATACGGCGCTCCTTGGTGTTTGCTCTGGTCGATGTCAATGGTCTCGGTATCAAGGCAGGACAGCTTGGGGCTGAGCCGGATCCGTCCTTCAAACATGCGGTTGAGAATGGGGTGTCGGTCGTGGTGTGGGGACGCGCCGGGATCAAGAGCGGGAATAAAGATGCCGATGTGAACATGGATGGTTATGTCTATGATGCCGGGAATAACGAGGTGGTCGGTGGGAAACGCTACGTTGGGTCGACATCGGTGGTCCGGCTGATGGCCCATCGGTTTGCGGATGAGCTGGTGTTTCGCTATACCGGAGAACCGGGGATCGCTCGGACGAAAATCGCCTACGTGTCAGAGCTGGGCTCGGCGCGTGAATTGTTTCTGATGGACTATGACGGCTATGACCCGCGGCAATTGACGGCCGACGGGTTCTTGAATTTAATGCCGCACTGGTCCCCCGATCGCCGGTTTTTGGTCTTTACGACATACCGTAATCGGAATACACAGGATATCGATCTCCTTGAACTTGCTACCGGAAAACGGTGGACCCTCGTCTCACAGGGTGGGTTGAACATTACTCCGGCACTCTCTCCGGACGGGAACTTTCTTGCGTATTCATCAAGTTCAGAGGGGAATGCGGAACTCTATCGCATGGACACTCACACCAAAGCGGTGAAACGATTGACGACCAATGCTGGCGGAGACCTCTCCCCTTCATGGGCGCCGTCTGGTCGCGAGTTGGCCTTTACGTCTGATCGAAACGGCGGACCACAAGTGTTCCTGATCAGCTCGGATGGTTCGAATGTGCGCCGATTGACCTTCGAGGGAGATTATAATGCGGCGCCAGCCTGGTCTCCTCGGGGAAATTGGATCGCGTACGTGTGCCGGACTCCAAAGAAGGAGTACAAGCTCTGTTTGATCACGCCAGATGGACAGAAGCGCGTGCAGTTGACGACCGGGCCGGGAGTGGATGATTCCCCTTCATGGTCCCCAGACGGACGTCACATTGTGTTTAGCTCAACGGCAGACGGGAAGAGCCATATTTACATGATCAATACGGATGGGAAAGACTTGGAACGAATTACCTTCACGGGGACGCACAATAGCGCGCCGACGTGGTCTCCGGCCTCGTGATTTTTGTGCAAGGCATTGACGAGAATCGTCCTCCACGGTATGAAAAGAGAGAACTTTGAGAAGGGAAGCGATCCGATGAAAACATTAACAGCCATCCCTCTGTCAGTCATTCTAGGTCTGCTCCTCCTCGTGAGTCCGGCTTGCTCGAAGAAGGCGGTCCAGTCTGGGGGAGATACTCGTGCGCTACAGGACGAGACGGCACGAGGTGGAGGGGCAAAAGGTGGGGCCAGTTCAAGTTTTCCCGATACGTCGTTGTCCGGGAAAGATGATGCGAGCGGCCTCCGTGGGTTCGACCGGAACCCATCAGAAGAACGACTCGCCGGTGACACGGGCGTCGGTGGCCACAACGGCAGTGGAACCGGGAGTCCGAACGGCAACCGGCTGATGGCCAAGTCCGATCCTGGAGCTGCATCGCGCCAACTGGCAGAAATACGTGCGGAGCAGACGGCATCGGTCGCGGCGGGTTTGCGGGATGTATTTTTTGCCTATGATAGTTTTTCCATCACGGACGAAGGGCGCCATGCGCTCAGCAGCGATGCGGAATGGATCAAATCCAATCCGCAAGTTCAGCTGAAGATCGAGGGACATTGTGACGAGCGCGGTACGTCGGCCTATAACCTGGTGCTGGGAGAGAAACGGGCGAAAGCCGTTCGGAACTATCTGGTTGAATTGGGAGTGGCGCCCCAGCATCTTTCGGTCGTCTCGTATGGAAAAGAACGGCCGTTTTGCACGGAACATGGAGAACAGTGCTACTCGATGAATCGTCGAGGGCATCTTGTGGTCAAGGTGGGGAAATAGTGTACAGGGAACTTTGTTCGCAGGCGCCTTCCTTCGGAGGATTCGGTCCATGGGAGTGCAGGACATGAGGGCTCACCTGCGAACCAAGCATGGGGTACTTCTTGGCCTAGCCGTGGGAGGACTCTTGTTCCCGGGCTGTGTCGCACAGCAATCTGACCTAAAAAAGACCGAAAAAGACTTTAAGCAGACCAGTGCCAAGCAAACTCAAGAAATTACGACGCTGCGCGAATATGAGATCCCCCAGTTGCGAGGAGAACTGGAGAAAGCGCTGCATCTGACGAAAGATCTTCAGGCCAGGCAGGAAGATCTCAAATATCGTTCGGCGCAGGCAGAGCAACAGACAAAGAAACTGGAGCAGTTGGCGACAAGGCTGGAAACCGACGGCAGTACCCGCTACCTGTGGATGCAGAAGAGCTTTGAGACCCAGGATGCAAAAGTCTCCGCACGTCTGGACGATCTGTCGAAGGCGATGGAGGCCCTCAAGAAAGAGGTCATCGACGTCGTGCAGCGTACGAATGAGGGCTTGGCTAAACGCGTCGATGTCAAGCTGGATGGGCACCAAAAGGACTTGACCGATCATCAGAACAGACTGGAGCAGATTTCTCAGAAGTTTACGCAGTTTAATCAGGCCATGACCGGGTTTCGAGAAGCGCTCACCGGCCTGAATGATCGTGTAGGTGAAGCGGATCATCTCTCAAAGAACCTGGCAGCAAAGATCGAGGCCGATTCAAAGGCCACGACGACACATGCAGAGGACGTGAATCGGAGCGTGGTCTCCATCTCGAAGGCACTTGAAGCCGTCGGGAAGAAAGTCACCGCTCGCCTCGACGAGCAAGATGGTCGCATTGATGCCCTGGTGAAGACGATTGAACAGGTGTCGCATAAGTCTGTGTCATCGCAGCAGACTCCCAAATCTGTTCCGCATTCATCGTTGGGGACGAACGAGCCTGTGTCTGAGGGCGGAGATGCATCAAAAGTTTCTTCCGGGCAGGACACCTCCGGTGGTGTGACGACGATCGTTCCTCCCCAAGAATCACCTAAGTCGGAACTTGCTCAGGCGACCGCCGATCCCCCAGATCGGGTTCGCTACGAACGGCTGTTGGCCTTGTTTCGGGACGGAGATTTGGAAGGGGCCGGGCAAGGATTCGCCGGGTTTCTTGATGAGTTTCCCAATTCGAACCTTGCACCCAACGCACGATTTTGGCTGGGGGAGACGTACTTCGGCAAGAAGGAGTTTCAGAGAGCGATTGATGCGTACGATAAGGTAGAGGTCGATTATCCGAGCAGTGAAAAGGTACCATCGGCGATTCTGAAGAAAGGGTATGCGTATCTGGCCATGAAGGATAAGAAACGAGCCTCCTCGGCCTTCAAACAGGTCGTCACGCTCTATCCCAAGAGTGTCCAGGCTGGGAAAGCTTCCGATAAGTTGGTTCAACTCAAGGAGGGGCGGTAACGCATGCGAGCCCGAACCGTCAGGTCCACAGCGATCATAGTGGGATGGTTGGGATGGGGGATGGTGCTTGCCGGATGTGCAAAGCACGCGGACTTCCTGCAGACCCGTGACCAGCTCTCGACTATTGCCAAAACGCAGGATCAAGACCATCAACGGGTCGATGCCATGGTCCGACGCTTGGAGGCGATCGAACGGAGCAAGGATAGCAAAGACATAAAGGACATCGACGTCACAAAGTCACGATTTGATGACATGACCGCCCGTGTTCAAAAACTGGAAAGCCGCTTAGCGAAGCTGGAAGAAGCAGTGAGCCAGTCAGCTGCCAAAGCGGATGCCTCATCCGATCCGCGTGCTGCGAAGGCGGCGAAGTCGACACCTCCGGTTGACGCCGTGGTGACGGCATCAGGCATCACACCGACCTCGGCCTTCAATTTGGCCTACAATGACTATCTGAGCGGGAAATATGAGCTGTCGGTTGCGGGATTCCAGCGATTCATCAAGGACTTTCCAGGGACGTCGCTGACCCCCAATGCCCAATACTGGTTGGGGGAGGCCTATTACAACTTGAAAGATTACGGGCGTGCCATCCAGAGTTTTGACTATCTTGTGGCAGAGTATCCCGGGAATGAAAAAATGCCCGCAGCACTCTACAAGCTTGGGTTAGCGACGGCTGAAATCGGTGACCTCGCCAGATCGCGAAAGAATCTGAAACGGGTGCTTGAGGAGTTTCCTTCATCGGACGAGTCCAAGTTGGCCAAGCATAAGTTGGCCGAGCTCCGATGAGTGTCCTTGCCGTTCGACGTCCTGCCTTGTTTCCATTCCCATTGTCCTTGAGGAGCATGGTGCCGTGCTGAAGACAGACGGCGGTACGAAGATCCGTCTCTTGCCGGAAGACGTGATTGGTCGCATTGCAGCCGGGGAAGTCGTCGAGCGCCCCGCGGCAGTCGTGAAAGAACTGCTTGAAAACAGTATCGACGCAGGGAGCCGTTCTATCTCCATTGAAGTCAAGGATGGGGGACTGTCCTTGATCCGGGTGACCGATGACGGGGAGGGGATGAGTCGGCCGGATGCGATCTGTGCGTTTCAGCGCCATGCCACAAGCAAGCTCCGGTCCGATGCGGATCTGTGGTCCATTCGGACCATGGGGTTTCGGGGCGAAGCGTTGCCCAGCATTGCCGCCGTGGCACATGTCCGGTTGCTGACTGCGACAGGCTCCGACGAAGTGGGCACGAAGTTGGAAGTCGTGGGAGGGCTCGTCGGGAGCATGACGGACGCTCCTCCGGTCGTTGGGACCAGGATCGAGGTGACGGGGCTGTTCGAGCATCAGCCGGCCCGTAAGAAATTTTTGAAGTCTGCCCCGACGGAGTGCACGCACATGATTCGAGTGGTGCAACAGGCCGCATTGGCGTGGCCCGCCATCCATTTTCGTTTCACCCAGCATACACAGGAACTGCTGAACTACCCGGCCGTGCGATCCGAAAGGGAGCGGATCGGCCAAGTGTACCCGCGCGCGTTTCTCGATCACGGTCTTCCCCTCGACGGCGAACAACCCGGTGTTCGCCTCACCGGGTATATTATCGATGCGGTTCATGCGAAGCCCTCACGGATCCCGCAAGAATTGTTTGTGAATCGCCGACCTGTCCGGAGCCTCACGGTGTCCCATGCCGTTGGAGAAGGGTATGGCTCATTTCTCCCCCGGGGGTGCCATCCACGATTCGTCTTGTTCCTTGATGTTGATCCGGAGCGCGTGGATGTCAACGTTCATCCGACGAAACGAGAAGTGCGTTTTTCGGACAATGAATATATTCACGAACTCGTTCGGCGCGCGGTTCGTCAGCGGCTGAGCGGCAGAGCGGGCGTACAGGGGCCCGAAGATACTGAGGCGGCAGACCGGGCCATCTCGCAGAGCGCTGGTTCGCGGACAAGTGCTTCTAGTCTGCCCATGTCTGGTCCAACGGAGATGCCGTCCATCTCAGAAGCAAGGGATGAGGTGCAGTTGGCGTTTGCCAGTGAAGCGGCAGAGTCGTATGTTCGAGTCCCAGCCGGAGAAGTGGTGGCATTGGGACAGATCAATCGGACATTTCTCGTCGCACAAGCCGGGGGCGATCTTGTGGTGGTCGATCAACATACGGCCCATGAACGGGTGTTGTTTGAGCGACTCCATCGGGCGTGGACGACCCACAGTCTCCAGGCCCAACCGCTGCTCTTGCCTGATCCACTGGAGCTTTCACCGGATCATGCGGAACTAATCCGGCGCTATCAGGATGACCTGGAGAAGTTGGGGTTGGAGATCGAACCGTTCGGCGCAACCACCGTCCTACTCCGATCGACGCCGACCGGACTGGGCCAGGTCGATCCGAGAATGTTTCTGGAGGATCTCCTTGAGGACCTCCATCAATGGGAGCGAGTACCCGCTCTCGAAGCACGAATACGGTCGGTATTGGCGTCGTTGGCCTGCCACGGTGCTGTTCGATCTGGACGCTCCATGAAACTGGAGGAAATCAAGGTGTTGGTCGAAGAGTGGCGGTCGGAGGGGGAGATCACGACCTGTCCTCATGGAAGACGAACGTGCTTTCGGCTCAGCACCGACGATCTGGAAAAAATGTTCGGACGGGTCGGTTGGTAGGTCATGCGAGACACAGTCGCGGCCTCTACCCGATGGATGTGCGGAGTTGTGATGTGCTCTCCTGATCGACGGTAACATGGCCATACCTCTGGAGAAGGCCCGTCACCAGCGACCCTTGGTCGTCCTCCTGGGGCCAACCGCCGTCGGAAAAAGTCGAGTTGCGATACAGGTGGCCCAGCATTTTGACACCGAGATTCTGACGGCAGATTCGCGTCAGGTGTATCGCGACATGGACATTGGAACGGACAAGCCGACGACCGAGGAGCGGCAGGTAGTGCCGCACCAGCTCCTGGATCTGGTCAATCCGGATGAAGCGTTCAACACCGGTTGGTATCGATGTGCTGCACTGGAGCACATCGAACGGTTGTACGCTGCCGACCGGCTGCCCTTTGTCGTGGGTGGGACCGGTCTCTACATCAGGACCTTGGTCAGAGGACTGTGCCTGGCGCCGCCGGCTGATCCCACGGTAAGGGCGGACCTCAAGCAATTGAGGGAGCAAGCAGGGCGAGATGGCCTGTATGCCGAGTTGGCGCGAGTCGATCCGGCAGCAGCGGCTCGATTACACCCGAACGATGAGTCGAAGGTGATGCGGGCGCTGGAGGTATATTGGTTGTCAGGACGCTTGATGTCCGAGATGCAGGCTGAACACCGATTTCAAGAGGCGCCCTTCTCGTCGCTGCTGATAGGGCTGCAGCGAACCAAAGAGACGCTCTATCGAAGAATCGATGAACGAATCGATTGGCAGTTGGCTCATGGAATGGTAGAAGAGACGCGGTCGCTGCTCGGCCGAGGATACGGGCGCGAGTTGGGATCGATGAAAGGGCTGGGGTACCGTCACATCGGCGCCTATTTGGCGAACGAGTGTGATCATAGGGAAATGGTGCGTGTGTTCAAACGTGATACCAGACGGTTTGCGAAACGGCAGATGACCTGGTTTCGAAAGGAGCCTGGTGTCGAGTGGCTCTTGATTGATGAGGGGGAGCCGCTTGAACACGTGGGGAGGCGAGTCATCGCACGTATCGAAGAATTTCTGAAGGGTTGTGGACTGCAACAGCAGCTTGTCGGATGACGGGGCTGGTGAGAAAAGGATTGGTATGCGGAAAAAGAAACATGATGAGCGGGTGACGGTCGGGGTGATCGGAGGAAGCGGGCTCTATGAGATTGAAGGACTGACCGGTGCTCGCGCGATTCGAGTACGGACGCCTTTCGGGCCTCCCTCTGATGTCATCAGGGTAGGCGTGCTCGAAGGGATTCGGGTGGCGTTTCTGTCGCGCCATGGACAGGGGCATCTGCTCAATCCAAGTGAAATTAACTATCGGGCCAATATTTTTGCGCTCAAGTCCCTCGGCGTGTCGCAGGTCATTTCGGTCAGCGCCGTCGGCAGCATGAAGGAATCGATTCATCCGGGACACGTCGTGGTGCCCGACCAGTTTATTGATCTCACCAAACGCCGCGTCTCGACATTTTTTGAGAAGGGTCTCGTGGCGCATGTCGCGTTTGGTGAGCCGATTTGTGTGGAGCTGGCCCAGGTGTTGCGTTCAGCCGGTGAGCGGGTCGGGGCCACGCTGCACCCTCGTGGTACCTATGTATGCATGGAAGGACCACAGTTTTCGACCAAAGCGGAATCACGACTCTATCGGCAATGGGGGGTTGATGTGATCGGGATGACCAATATGCCGGAAGCCAAGCTGGCGCGTGAGGCAGAGCTCTGCTATGCGACGTTGGCCTTGGTCACCGACTATGATTGCTGGCACGAGACGGAAGAGGCTGTGACCGTGGAGGCCGTGCTGGACACCCTTCACCGCAATGTTGCGTTGGCAAAGCAGATTCTCCGCACGATGATGCCGTCGTTCGCGAAACCGATCGACTGTGCCTGTCATCGAGCGTTGGACCATGCGATCTTGACTGCACCGAAACGGATCCCGACAGCTGTGCGGAAGAAGCTTTCGGTGCTCATCGACCGTGCCCTGACACCACAGAAAGGAGCTCGTTAGGCAATGGGAAAGTTGTTGGTGGTTGGATCGGTTGCGCTTGATACGGTGAAGACGCCCTTTGGGGAAGGAACGGAGATTCTTGGAGGCTCGGCCACGTACTTCTCGACCGCAGCCAGTTTCTTCACCTCCGTCGCGCTCATTGCCGTGGTTGGGGAGGACTTTCCCCAACAGCACGTGGCGTTTCTGAAGAGCCGCGGCATTGATCTGACGGGATTGGAGCGGCGACCGGGAGCGACGTTCCGCTGGAAAGGGGAATATACGCATCAGCTGAATGAGGCGCACACATTGGACACGCAACTCAACGTATTCGAAACATTTCGCCCTCAGATTCCAGAAGCCTATCGTGCCCCGGATGTCTTGTTCCTGGGTAATATTCATCCGGAGCTTCAGCTCGATGTATTGCAAAAGGTCACACGTCCAGCGCTTGTCGCGTGCGACACGATGAATTTCTGGATCAATGGTCAGCGTGAGGCCTTGTGGAAGGTCTTGGAAAAGGTCGATGTGTTGATTATCAACGACGGCGAAGCTCGTGCTTTAGGCCAGGACTCCAATCTTGTGAAAGTCGCGAAATTGGTGCTGTCACGAGGACCCAAACATCTCATCGTGAAACGCGGAGAGTATGGGGTGCTCATGTTCAACGAGAAGCAGGTCTTCGGTGCACCGGCCTTTCCGCTCGAAGATGTGCGTGATCCGACCGGTGCCGGCGATACCTTTGCCGGCGGGTTTTTGGGTTATCTTGCCGCCACGGGAAATCGCTCACCGGAGGCCATGAAGCAGGCCATCATCTTCGGAAGCGTGATGGCGTCATTTACAGTAGAAGCCTTTAGTCTTGACCGATTACGAATCCTGGATTACAAAGAGATTCAGGCACGGTTTGCTGAGTTCAAGCGACTGACGCATTTTGAGGATGTATGACGGTCTGGAACCGATACCGGCTGGGGCGACATCGAATCTATTGCGCACTGATCTGGGTGGGGCTCATCGGTGTCGTGGGCGGCTGTGCAACCGAGAAAGATGTCCTGCAAAAATCACAAGGGCATTATCAAGAAGGTGTGGCCAGTCTCCCGGGTGATCGACAGAAGGCCTTTGTGTCGTTCCAAAAATCGGTTCAGTTGAATCCGGAGAACAAAGAGGCGCGGTACGCGCTGGGCCATGTCTACGCGCTGCAAGGCAAGCTTCCCTCTGCGGAAGAACAGTTTCGCGCAGCGCTCAAGATCGATGAAGGCTACTCCGAAGCGCATACGTATCTGGGACAAGTCTTGGCCAATCAGGATCGGTGGGCGGAGGCGGTGCAATCCTATCGATTGGCGCTGGCCAATCCCTTATATCCGACGCCGGATCTGGCTCGCTTCCATCTCGGTCGCGCCTTGGCGCACCAAGGCGATCTTCAAGGAGCGATGGAGGCGTTCGAAGATGCGGTCTCCGCCAGTCCGCCGAGTGTTCCACCGGCGATGACGCATCTGGAGCTGGGACGTGTGTACTATCAGCTCGGTTACACGGCGCGTGCGCGTGACGTGCTCAAGAAAGTGGCGACGTTGGACAAAGGGGGCGAGTTGGCGACGGCGGCGTCAGATCTCTTGACGCGATTGAAGTAGGAGACCTATGGAGTCGGTCGGAGAATTTTTCAGGCAGGTCCGTGAAACCAAGGGATTGACCATCGATGAGGTGGCGTCGAAAACCCGTATTCGCACGGATTTCGTCAAGGCGCTCGAAGACGGCAATTTCGCTAAACTGCCGGACCAGGTTTTTGCGAGGGGGTTCGTGCGCTCCTACGCGCGTTCGCTGGGGTTGGACGAGGAGGATGCGATTCATCGGTTTATCCAATCGGCCGGTTCCTTCTATGAGAAGCAAGACGAACGGGAACGGCTCAAGGTTCTCCAGGTGGAAGAGGACCGGAAGCGTCAAGCTAATCGAAAGGCCGTGGCCATCGCCATCGGTATTGCCGTCCTGACCCTGGTCTTCCTGCTGAGCCGAGAGCAGTCCACCGTCTTCCGACGCGGTGCTCCGGAGCAGCCGTCCGCCGCGAAACGAGCCACGCAACCGAATAAAGACCTAGTGGACTCTGGGACGCGCGAGCCTGAGCGTCAGACCGAGCCGGCGAAACCGGTTGAGCCAGCGGCTGTAGCTACCTCCAAATCGGCTGCAGAGGCTTCGCGTCGACCGGAACCGGCCGTGGCAGAGGTGGTGGCGTCACGGGGTGAACCAGACGCGGTGTCGGCAGGAGCGCTTGGTCCCTCGGGCAGTGATGGTCCTCTGGCGGGTATTGGTCTGAATGCCATTGAGAGTCGTGGAGATGGGCAACTCGTCTTGGATCTCGAAGCGACCGAGCTAAGTTGGGTTGTCGTGCAGATCGATAATGGGAGTCCGCAGGAGTCACTGCTTCGACCCGGTGAAAAAGGCCATTGGACCGGGCAGGATCAATTTATTCTCACCTTGGGGAACGCTGGTGGCGTGAAGGCGGAACTCAACGGTAAACCCCAAAAACCATTCGGGCCTAGCGGCAAAGTCGCCCGAGACATTGTGTTAAAGCGGTAGGACCGCCTATCGTTCACTGAATTTATCTTTGCCGTCCATTGTTCTTAATCTCCTGCAATCGGATTATTCGTCGCCACGGCAGGCCGGGTTGCTGCTGCGTATGACCCATAAGCCTGAGGAAAGTGGAAAGGGTACCAGGTTATCTTTCGCCTATGGGCGAGTTGGACGGGGAGATGAGGAGGTAATGAGAGGGGGGGCGTGCACTTTTTCGACCTCTAACAGTACGCTGAGGGAGTCTGCCAGCGGCTTTCTCCCATTGCTCAGAGATGCAACGTGCCGAAGCGTACGCCTCCCCTCCTCGCTCACTACTGGAAGGCCTGTTTGAGCATCTTAAACTTATGATGGTTCGAGAGCGGCACGGAGCACTTCCGCTCATTGTTAGCACTCACTGAGTGGTTCCGACGCATGCTAATGCATTGTATGAAAAATGTACTGACTAACTCGTTGTCATTCAGGTGTGAGTAGTTGATCCAGCCGTGTGTGTTGCCGAGTAGCCGCAGTGTTTTCAATATGGGCTAAGACGGTTCAGTGTGGTAGTGAGGAATAACGTATCGGGGGAGAGCTGCGAATAAGCAAAGCGACGACATGCTCGCCTCACAGTCCTGGCTGCATCTCGACGCATTTTCCCACCGCTCCAGCAATTCCATGACCTACTCCGACCTCATCCGGCTGGCGAACGGCTATGCCGAATCTAAAGCACTCTTGGTCGCCAACGAGTTGGGCCTTTTTACTATATTGGGGAAGCGGGCCTTACGAATCGATGGATTGGCCAAAGCTTGCCGGACGACCGAAGAAGGAATTGGTTTGTTGGCCAATGCGCTTGTCGGGTTGGACCTTCTCACGCTTCGGGCAGGCCTGTATCGAAACAGCCCGGTCGCACGAACATTTCTCGATGTACGCAGTGCGAGTTCGATCACGCATCTCTTATGGTTGCTGAACCACCATTGGTCCGATTGGATGGACATGGCGCGGGCCATTAGGCGAGGGCGAACCGGATGGGCTCCAATCACCAAGTCAAGAGAGTTTCGCCGTAAGTTCGCATTGGCTATGCACGAGCGTAGTTTTGTCCTTGCGCCACTGATAATTGCTCCGATTCGATTACCGCGACGTGCGGTGCGATTTCTTGACCTTGGTGGAGGGGCTGGGTCTTATTCCATTGCTCTCGCACAACGGTACTCGAAGCTGACCAGCCTTGTTCTCGATCAGTCTGTCTCCGTTGCGCGCTCTCTGATTGTACGAGCTCGTTTGCACGATCGTGTGACTGTCCGAGTCGGTAACGTGTTGACCACGCAGCCGGGAATCGACTACGACGCAGTTTTGGTAAGCAACCTGGTCCACGATTTCGATGGGCCGGACAATCGCCGACTGCTTGGTCGGGTTCGTCACGCACTGCGGCCAGGTGGGAAAGTATTTGTCGTGGAATTCTTTCTCGACGAGAACCGGACGACGCCCGTGGATGCCGCACTGTTCTCTCTCCTCATGTACCGCTTCACGCCAGGGGGGCGGTCCTATACCTGGATTGAAGTCGAGGGATGGCTGAAGAAACTTGGGTTTGGACGATTCAAGCGCAGGAAGATATGGGGCTCAATCGGGATACTGGAGGCGACTCGACTGAAGTAGGATGTCCTGTTCAGGCAGGTCGCCGTGCACCCATCTCGCGATGATAGGCCTGAAGGTGCCGCCGCACCGGCAGCAGGAGCCGCGGAGGGATTTTCGGAAATAACTCGTACCCCAGCATGACTGGGCGCTGATACTTTCTTACGCCCAGCCCAGCCTCGGCGATCGCCCAATAAAGGTGTTCGATCCATTTCGACTTAACGACTCTGTTCCAATAGCTGTACAGGACAGCCGGTTCTCGGATTGCTCCTGTGAAGGCGTCTTTGATCTCACGCAACAGCGCCTCTTCTTCTTCGGTGCGTTGGTATAGCTGTTCTACTACATGATTGAGTGAGATGAAATCTTGCAAGTCGAATCTTGCGTCGACGTGTTGGGTTGTGGATCGATATTGATCCCAATCGCAGGTGTGGTGGAGCCGCTCAAGAAGAACGATGAAGTCTCGCAGAATGATTTCCTCTACCGTTTCGAATTCGCGCGACACTCGAACCTTCACGAAAGTCCGGCGTTCATACGTGTGGCCTGGTAGGTAGTAGATTGAAGATAGTTCTACGAGGCTGCCGCACGCGTCATGCTTTGGATGATGAAACCCCCATTTGTTTGCGGTGACAACACCGGTATCTGCGAGCGTAGCGCGATAGCGCGGTAAAAATTCATCAAAGAATGGCCCCCCCTGTTCTTCGAGCGGGAGTGACGGGATACTTCCGATACCGAGGGTCAACCGCGCGAACTTCATGCGGGTGTAGCCGTCTGTTTGTAGGACAAAATTGAATCCTCCCCACGGTCCGATGTCGAGTAGGGTCTCAATGCCACGAGAAGCCAGACTCTCCTCGACATCACAGGCAAGTCGCCGCCAGCATTGAATGAGTGCGCCAATATGAACATGCTGGTCACGAAAGATGGATGGGAATGTCGTCGTCAGATCGGTCTGAAGCCGAGATTGTAACTTAACGGTTTCCCATTCAATAGCCTGGGCGAGTGTGCCATGTCTATAAGAAAGGTGGCCTAGCGCAGACGAGCATTTCTGGTGGATCATGGACCAGAGATCACACGATGGATGTCCCTGCTCGACGTCGGCGACTAGTTGATCATACAGACTAGCGCATTCTCGTGGTGCATGACTGTGGAATAGGGACTTGACGGCTGATCGAAATTGACGATAGGCACGTGTGGTGCGACTCATCAATCCATTTTATAGAAACTGGTGAAAGTGCGCCAAGGTGCTGTTGGTTTCCAGACCCTTCCAGCCTAGGCCAGCAAGGTTCGCGCCATGCTGTGCTCTAACGTGCGACATGCACTATCCGTTTGACTACATCCGACATCGGGAAAGCCCGGTATAAGCGTTTACCAGATGGCGATGGGTCGGCGAGTCTATGATATTTCTCATATCATTACCCCTGACAATGAGGCGTGGTTGGTCTTGGTGAGGCGCAAAGGTGTCACGAACAGAGCAAATACAGGGAGAGGTGGCCCGGTAGGATGCGTAAACGATGAGATTTGCATACTTTCTTTCTGGAGCGATTGGCATGAGGCTTGAAGCTCCTTGGGGTGTGTTCAGAAAAGAGTGCAGTTCGTGCAAAGGGATGTTTTCTTGACAGGAATTTAGAGCCGTTGTTATAGTTCGAGCGTTTAACTGGATTTGCAGGTAGATAAAGATGCGTCGGCGGCCTGACGATTCATTCAGGCTGGGTGGGTTTAACATATCAAGGAGGACATCTAATGGGGTATCTGTCAAAGTTTTTGGGAATCACGGCAGCAGTGATGTTTCTCTCCGTCTCGGTGGTGGGAGCAGAAGAAAAGGATCCGACCAAGCCTCGCGTTCCGCCGGATCAGATGGCGGATGCAAAGGCGATGAAGAATCCGGTCGCCTCGTCCCCTGAAAGCATTGCCAAGGGCAAGGCGCTGTATGAAGGGAAGGGCACCTGCTTCAATTGCCATGGCAAGGCTGGCGATGGACAGGGAGAAGCGGGCAAGATTCTCAATCCGAGCCCACGCGACTTCACGAACTGCAAGTTCCACAAGAAGCGGAAAGACGGCGAGTTGTTGTGGGTCATCAAGAACGGCAGTCCTGGGACCGGAATGGTCTCTTTGATTCCGGCCGCGATCACCGAAGAAGAAGCTTGGAACATCATCAACTATGAGCGGAGCTTCTGCAAAAGCGAGTAATCGCGTGCTGAGCAGATCCTTGTAAGTTCATACGAAATCTGAAGGAAGAGAGGGTGGGGAGAGAAGAACTCCTCACCCTCTCTTTTTATGTGTCAGTCTATAGCTGCCGCAAGCGCGATGCGCCTTCATGACCCTGGGCAATACGTTCCCCATTTCTCCAGTATCAGTTGTCACCATAATCTGGATTCTGGACGGTTTGAACTGCTCTCCCCCCGTTTGGGGTGGGTGAATATAGGCGCTGGAAGGCTTAGGGGGATTGCACCTTGCATACAAAAAAGGGTACAGTCCGCCGGACGAGCTAGAATCACCATAAAAGATCAAACTCGGTGACAACAACGAATCGTCGATGTTCTTCTTTTGAACAAATAGGAGGGCGACTATGCGCAGCCTATGTCCGTGGGTGAAGTGCCGAGCAGCAGTCGTAGCAGCATCACTCGCGCTTGTCTCAGCGGGAATCACGTTCAGTGTGGCGACAGAAACAAGTCAGGCCGGAGAGGGGAGCCTCCCACCGGGGATCGTGGCTGCGGACCTTGAGTACAATGGGCAGAGCACCGTCGGAGGGGATCCGGTGACGGTCAAGATTACCACGCCGAACAAAAACGGTGTGATCACGTTTCAGGGGACGGCAGGTCAACGAATCAATCTCGGGTTTAGCGCGGTCAGTCTCACACAGTTCCAGGTGTCCGTCTATGGACCGGATGGCGGGTTGATCGCCAGACAGCCTACTGCCGTCAGAAACTATTATGCCACCATGGGCAATCGGCCGCTTTCCTCGCAGACGCATGTTCAGACATCCGCGACCGCGTATCAGTTCACTGCAGATGCAGGAGCAACCATCTCTTCGAGTGAGATGAACGGCAGCAGCGTGGACCTTGTGGAATTGCCGGTGACGGGGACCTATACGATTTTCTTCGACCCCCTCAGTACCTACACCGGAAGCTTCACGATGGCTCTTTCAAAGGAAGTGGAGGGTGCGATCGTTCCGCAGGGGTCGGCCGTACCGGTTGCCATTGGGCGTGCCGGGCAAAATGCTCGCTATACCTTCTCTGGAACGAGCGGCCAAGCGGTCAGCCTGCAATTGAGTGATGTGACGATTAGAAGCGGGTATGTGTCAATCCTCACGCCAGATGGAACGCCATTGGGTAAACCGGTCTCGTTTGCCTACGCAGGTGCGGTAGCGGATGCTCAAGTGCTTCCAACATCCGGAACCTATGCCGTGTTGATCGATCCCGAATTAAACTACACCGGTGGCGCGAAACTTGCGCTCTATAACGCGCCGGACCTTACCGGGACCCTGATGATTGACCAAGTGGCCGCGACCACAACTTTGACGGTGCCGGGTCAACGAGCGCTCTACACGTTCAACGGGACGGCAGGCCAATGGGTCAACCTTGGTCTCACGGGGGTCTCAATTGCCTCCAGCACGCTTTCAATGCTGAAGCCGGACGGCACCACCTTGGCCTCGACGACGATCGGGTCCAGCGGCGGTAGTCTCGACCCAAGCATCGCATTGCCGGAAACCGGCACCTACACTGTCGTGGTGGATCCGGCTGGTAATAACACCGGGAGTATGACCCTCGCGCTTTCGTCTCCCGTCACAGGCGCAATTGTGCTCGATGGGGCACCAGTGACAGCGAGCCTGAACAAACCGGGCAAGACGGCGCGGTATACGTTCAACGGCAATGCCGGACAGTGGGTGAGTCTTGGACTGACAGCGGTGGGACTGACGTCAAGCAGCATTTCACTGCTGGCTCAGGATGGAACTCCATTGGCCTCTACTGCCATCGGGACGGCGGGTGGTGCATTGAAAATCTCCAACCCATTGCCGACCACCGGTGTCTATACGGTGCTTGTTCGTCCAGGAGGCCCCTATACCGGAAACATGACGCTGACGCTCTCGACAGAGGTGTCAGACTCGCTCAAGGTTAATGCCACGCCACGGCCGATCATGATCAGCCGAGCCGGTCAGTGCGGTCGCTATACCTTTAGCGGTACAGCGAACCAGCAGGTCACGATCAAGGCGACCAATAACAAGTTCGACAGCGTGACGGTGAATCTCTACACACCGAGCGGAGTTCTGCAAGCAGGGGCCACGAGTTCCGCGTCCAGCTTTAACCTCAATACGGTGACGTTGGCCACGACGGACACGTACACGATCACCATCAACCCGGCGATGGCGGACACTGGGAGCATTCAGTTGCAAGTCGCCAGCCATTAGCAGCCGTCTGTGAGCAGAGGAGATCACTCGCCGAGACTTGCGTCGATGCAGATTATTAAGGGAGGGTGGGGAGGAAACTCCTCACCCTCCTTTTTTGTGTGCGGATTCAAGCTACCAGTGCATAAGTTCACCGACGGTGTGATGGAATAATCTCTTGGCACACCAAGGGGCTACAAATGAGGACGTATCGTTGGAGTGCGTACGAAGCGTGATGTCAGATGTACGCCTTACGAAAGGCTGGCAAGACCAAGGCCGAGATCGGCCAGGAACTGGGATTCAGACAAGGGAAGGTCAACCGGGAGCTGGCTCGGAGTAGACGACGGCGAGGCTACCACTTTTAGCAAGCACTGTGTTCAGCACAGGCCCGCCAGCAGACGATCCGACACTAGCCGCGAAAATTGACGAGCCTGATCAGCTTTTGGTTGCCGGCCACACGGGGGGGCAACCTCAGCCATGAATGGATCTACCAGATGATTTGTGGGAACAAGCGCATGGGCGGGCTGCGATTGAGCAAGCAGCGAAATCGGTCAGTCGCTGACTGATTTGCAAAAGCTAGAGTTCTGTCTTTCGGACAGTGTCAGGCTGCCGAAAGAGTCTGACCGTCCCAATCTCGGCGTTGCCTGTCTTTTTCTGTGGGACTACAAACGCAAGAATGCCAATATCCGGGCCAGAGTAAGGCCGCCTGCTGCGAAAATGGCAGGAGTCGCTTTGCTTGAGGTGAGCGTTTCGGAATCACCCAGACACTGTTAGACAAGTCAAGTCTTGAGTTCTACAGCTGATTGCTGATCTGAGATACGTTACCTTTTATCAGGTAGGGCGCTTGCCGATCAAAGCATAGCTGTTTTGCGGAAATCATGCATGGTGTCTCTGTCTCGTTTCCTTAGCCAATACTGTGAGGATTGGCACATTGCCACTTACGCTGCGGGGGCGGAGGGGCGTGCATGTCCTGGCGATATCGGATGGCAAAGTGGGATTTGTATTTCTGTGCCCTGTACGATTCAAGATCTGATCCTGGAAGTGCGAGAGAATCAGACTGGAAAGACCATGCGCCTATTCGCTGGCGAAGGCGTCCCTCGGTTCAGAGTTGTTCTTATCCCCTCTGCGCATTGGCGCACTGCACTCCGAAGGACTCCTCCGTCAACAGTTTTTGGTCATCCAAGGATTTCGTGAGCACCTTTGCCGCGTCGAACAAGTCGGTTTGCTCTTCCTTGGATACCCAAAATTTAGTCTTGATCTGCGTGACCCGTTTCCCCAACCTGGCCACGCTCCCTTCCTCGTCCTCATCCAGGTACAGTAACTGCCTGAGCGAAACGTGCCGAACTTCGCACCCGCATTGCTCCTTGTCGCTCACGACTAGGCGTCCTTTCAGCACTTGATCCTGGTCTGCCACTGGAATGCCCATTGCTGAGAGGAGCGAGCGACGCGACTCCATCAACATGGCGTCCATTGCATCCAGCGCATTGGTGTCCACAAAATAGTCGACGAACGAGCGGCTCGACGGTCCATGGTTCAACTCCGGGTGATCACTCGCCGGTGTGGCGTCGATCACGAAGACCACGCAGCCCTTCGGGAAAAGTTGGCGGAGCGAGGTGCCCAGGAGATTACGGTTCATGTATCCTATGACGGCTTGAACTCCGAGATTGTCGATGGGCCCGCCGTCATACAGATGAACATACCGTGGCGGAGTCACGTAGTTACGCAATGACACGTCCTGGAACGCACCGGGGAAGGCGGACGAGGCATTGACAGCATTCGCGACCGGATACAGGGCCAGCACGGAATGCAGCTGGGAGAAATCCTCGTCCGTATATGTGAATCGAATGTTGTCGTTATGAACCGTGGTGTTCAAGAGGATTTTGGGGTGCAGTCGAAGGTCCGCGTAGGTCGCCTCGTGGAAGAGTTGATTGTCGAACACCTGCACCATGATATTGGAGCGGGTAAAGTCGGAGAGCCAATAGCGAAAGATGTTCTGCGGGAGGAACCACCGGCGAATCCAACTGGCCTGGAAGTTGTAGCCCATCGCCTCGCGAACTGCCGCATCGGTAAACGCACCGGCCTTTTCTCCCAATCCATAATAGACCGTGGGGAGCGTCCCGCCGGATACGCCGGAAATCAGGTCGACCTGCTCCAGGAGTTTCCGTTGTTGGAGTTCCAGCATGACGGCCGCGCCGAAATTGGCCGCGCGGCTCCCTCCCCCCGAGATGGCGAGCGCGATGAATCGCTGGTCCTCCCGTTCAAGCTTCGTGAGTTTCCATGAGCCTGCCGTATCAGGCCTCTCCTTGCCGTCCAGCCATGGCTCGTTCCACCCTGTCCTCCAGCTGCCTGGAAGGATCGCGCAGCCTCCGATGACAGTGAGCGCGAGCACGATTCTGAACATGACGCGAATGCGCACAAGCTCAGTCTTACCGACACTTTCCGAAGGATGATGCCGTGGTAATAGATGTGCACGCATAGCAGGTACCTCAGGTGATAGTGAGCAGGAAAGCGCCTCCACGCAGAGTGGGTGATTCTAGGCGACTGGAAGAGGCTATGCAAATATGGCGCGCAATTCATTTTGAAAAGAGTGGGGTAAACTCGTATTGTAAGTGGAATTGCTGGCCGGCTTCTTCTCTCTGCCAGATTCACCTTGAAGTGGCCTGGTTCGCTTCCATCGTGCAAGTTCGTGATGTGAGAGGAACCATTCCGATTCTAA
>Ga0224510_10000625_pt1 | contig 26653 bp, 33 predicted proteins | sample SF_May12_sed_USG_FD_170161 | JGI IMG/M metagenome (GOLD analysis project Ga0224510, IMG submission 170161) | Sediment microbial communities from San Francisco Bay, California, United States - SF_May12_sed_USGS_4_1 | ecosystem: Environmental > Aquatic > Marine > Sediment | place: USA: California... | reverse complement strand
CATAGAGCTGACATCGATCTTCGTACGTGATCCGACGATACGTCCTCATTCATAACCTCTTGGTGTGCCAAGAGGTTACTCCATCACGCCGTCGCTGAAATTATGCACTGGCTACTTGAATCCGCGATGTAAATGCCCGAGGCCGTATCTCAAAAAAGACCGCGATAAATATAGACTAGCCCGAAGGAGCCGCCCACAAAATGGCCTTAGGAAATGCCTTTCTGGGTGATGAGTGGCGCGGTCAGGGGATACTGGCTTTAGGTGCGGAAGATTGGCAGACTTGCAGGGATGCTTCAGAGATGCCTATGGCATGCGTAAGGCGGTATCGGACCAATTGAGGCACAGGAGATCAGGCCGTGCCTGATCTCCTGTTTGGCCTACTCACATAAAAAACGACTGAACTAAAACGCCCAGTATCGAGAGGCTCCGAATACCAGTCGGCACCCCACGAGAAACAGTTCCCCATGAGACTCAACCGGTACGGGTTTCGTCCACTGGACTTCATACAAACTCAGGGAATATTCCCATCGAGTTTCAGCAACATGAAGTTCCAGCAGCTGCTGTTTTCGAGGCCGCCCCCCCATCAGCACAAGAATCCCATGCTCACTCCTATTGATGCAATAGACCTCGCCCTGCTGGATACTTACTCGCTCTCCATTGATCGATTCGCATAAGCTATAAGCGCACACTTTTTGTTCGTCCACCCGCCCCTCTCCTCGTCGCGAAGGGAACGACTTCTCCACATCTTTGTGGGCACCGACCATCGCTGCTTCAGTGCTCAGATTCCCCACACGGGATATAGGCGATTTACGGATGATTTCCTTGGTTCCAATATTCATGATGCCTCCAACGATTAAACAAGCGATACTACAGAAACTTTGAGCAAGTGCCGTACCTAAGAGCATTCATACATGTACACATGGATTGCTAATGAATCCCTCTCAAATACCTTGTTAGGAAGCGTGTCGAAACAAAACAGTGAAGGGATATAGATTCATCATTTCGAAGTATTGTGGTGGTAGCTTGTTGATTCTAAATATAATTTCACGATGTATGGAAAAGCATGCGCAACAAGAAGGTCTGCCCTTCACCGAAAGGTAGGCCCCAGGGACATTGCCCCCATAATCATCAAGCGGAATCAGTCGCGCACGGTAAGGAGCGGACCGACCAACCCCAATCCTGTCAGCTCAACTTCTCCACTCGAAGACCGAGCAGACGGATCAGTTTTCGGTGAGGGTTTTCTCGCCGATCGAGAAATGGTAGCAGCAGCTTCAGACCTTCCCGCTGTAGCATCGCCACATTGTCGGTCGGTGCAGCCAAGGTGTGCGCCCGAGATGTGGTCTTAAAATCAGCGAACCTGACGGTAAGCACGACGGTCCGAAATGATTGAAACCCTGCGTGATGCAGACGCTCAATGACACCGTGAACCAGCGCATCTAGCAGAGTGACTAGCCGTTGACTGTCGAGCGTATCGGACTCAAAGGTCTCCTGCTCACCGATGGATTGTGGTTCCGAATATTCCTCAACCGGTGAATCATCTCGTCCTCGAATCTTTTCGTAAAAATCCACCCCTCGTTTCCCCAACAGGGCTTCAAGTTGATGGACGGTCAGCTCTCTCAGCTCCGTGACAGTCTTGATATGTTTTCCGTTTAGCATGCTTTCTGTTTTAGGTCCGATACCAGGGATGACCCGGATCGAGAGTGGCGCCAGAAACGTCTCAGCCTCTTCCTCGCGGACGACCGTGAGTCCGTCAGGTTTCCGCCATCCTGACGCGATCTTCGCGATCAGCTTATTGGGCCCGATCCCGACTGAGGCTGTCAGCCGTTCTTCTGCATGGATCGCATTCTTTAGCCGCCGACATAATGATTCCGCAGCTTCATAGGATTCCGTAAAACTCACATCCCCATACGATTCATCGATACTGGCCTGCTCCACCAGAGGAAGGAAGCGCCGTACGATCCGCATCACGTCCTCTGAAACCCGTGCATACTTATGCATATCGACCGAGACAAAGATCACCGGCGGTTTCCCCGCCAGACGGGCGGCTTCAGATAGGCGCCACGCAGTGGAGATTGGCGTCGCCGAGTAAATTCCGTACGCACGCGCCAGATAGTTCGCCGTAGAGGCAACCCCGCGCCCATTCCCGCCCTGCGGATCTGCGCCAACGACAAGCGGCACCCCTCGAAACGCCGGAGTATCTCGCTCTTCAATCGCGGCGAAGAACGCATCCATATCTAAGTGGGCGATAATCCGCATCACTTTACAGTCTTGCCCTATGCTGAGTACCGCCACATGGCTGACAATACTCACCGATCAGAAGATGCCTCGTGGGGGGTTCCGTCATTTTCATCGTAGCTTTTCGTGCCTTCGGTGACGTACAATTTGCACCAGGTTGTGAGCTAAGAGGGTTCGGTTCCCCAATCGTTGCTCACAATCCAACAACATTGAGCGGGAGGTCATTCGTGGCTTTTCATTGGTTCAACATTGTCGGAGCTCTGATGTTGCTTTCTACTCTGTTCCTCAATGAGGCTGTGTACTTGAATGTATGGTACGACTCCAACTTCGTACTGATTATTCCAGCTATCCTCTACATCGGTGTTGGACTGTGGCTCTCACTGTGGGGAGGACCACGTCGTCAGAAAGCATGATGTCGTACACCGCCATAACTTTTCAATGTCTAGGACTTCGTCTTGAGCGTGCGGTAGCGTTCCGACCCAATATGAAGAGTCAATTTATTGGCGCGTTCATCGAGCGCGGGGCAAAGACCATCACCGGAAAGGAGACCATCCATGGGTATGACTTTCATTAATTGGACTGGGTTTGTGATGTTGGTGCTTGCACTTCTTCTGAATGAGCTGTTCCTTGGGATGACCGCTTGGTACGACCTCAACCTAGGGGCAATTGTTGTGGCAATCGTCTACCTGGTTGTGGGAGTAGCGCTATCGCTCTGGCCAAGCCCACACGATCAGACAGCTTGATCGTACAGTCTTTCCTCCTTGTCGAACAATAGGGGCGCAGGGGGTTGGGTGTGTCCTCTGCGCTTTCCAAATCAGAAGTCTCGCTACATTTTCTAGAACATTTAAGGAAGAGTGGTATTACGAATGCTCTTTCCCCCCATGATTGCGAATAGTACCGACATTCTTACATCAGCGCGGTAAACTGGGCGACTGCAACGGAGTCACACTCCGCATTCATGTCTCTGGATCTGACCGGAAGGTTGCAGAAGCAGTCCCGACAAGTTCACAGCGTATGTTTCTGGATGGGAAACTGGAACTTATCGAGGGTTGATCTGCTCAATCTAAATCATCTACGATCAGACAGTTGATTAAGAATTGACCAGGATTCAGAGGATCTCACTATGACGACCATGGACATTGCAAAGGAAATCGCCGCACTCTGTAGACAGGGGAAAAATCAAGAAGCGATCGACCGCTTTTATTCACCAAATATCGAGAGAGTGTTGAGACCTGTGCGATGCCTGGCATGGATCAAATCCAGAGAGAAATTCAGGCCATCAAGGAAAAGAACCAGTGGTGGGTCGAGAACCACGAGGTTCACGGGGGGACCGTCGAAGGGCCCTATCCAAATGGCGACCGTTTTATCCTACATTTCAAGTATGACGTCACCCCGAAGCAGACCGGGAAGCGTATCACTCTGGACGAGACCGGTCTCTACACGGTGCAAGACGGAAAGATCGTGAAGGAGGAGTTCTTCTACTCCATGTAACTGTCGTTACCAACCAACCTCAACCCAACCCCAACAAGAGGAGGAGACCATGGCAGACAAACAGTACAAACAGCTCGGATGTCTGGATGTGCAACCGTCAGGCGGCTGCGGATTCCAGGTGCGAGCGGAGACGGAGGCGGAACTGATGCAGCTCGTGGCGACTCACGCCAAGCAATGTCATAAGTTGGACACGATCCCACCGGCAATGGTGTCTGCAGTACAGGCCGCGGTTAAGACCGTCACGGTTACAGTCTAGCCAACGCTAGACACAGTCAACAGGCCTCTCTGTGCACCCTCAGGCGCCAGGGAGGCCTCCACATCTCGCACCCACGTTCTGGCCAAGGAGGACTTATGGGCTTCAAAACCGTCCTACCCATTACAATACTTCTCCTGTTGAGCACCAGCGGCTGCAGCTACCTGTTTTACCCACACGCGAAGGACTTTACGGCGAAAGCAAAGGGAACAACGGGAGTCGAAACGTTGATAAATTTAACGAATATGGCGGAAGCCACGGCCAAAACCGCAAAAGGCGGCAAAGGGGTCGATCAACCATTCGACGACCTTCACAATCAGTTCCATGCCATCGACAACAGTATCTGCTGTGTCGAGAAATCGGTGAGAGAACAGCCGGCCTATGCACTGGCCGTCACACAGAACAAAGAACTCGGGACGATCTTCAAGCGGCTATGGAAATTCAAGGATGATCAGCCGCAGCGGGATCAGCACCTGGACCTCTTTGCTTCTGAACTCCAAGAGATGCGTCAGACCTTACAAACCCTGAGGTAACGTCGTGGCATCACCATCGCCAGAGCAAATCATTGAGACCCAGCGCCAGGATTGGAACCGCGTGGCCGGTGGCTGGGAGAAATGGGATCGTTTCTTCGACGAGCAGATGGCGTTCCTGAACCATCGACTCGTGGCCGATGCTCGACTGAGATCGGGCATGCGAGTACTCGACCTCGGATCAGGCACGGGCTACCCGGCGCTACTTGCCGCGCAAACCGTCGGGCCATCTGGCAACGTGACTGGCATCGATTTGGCTGAACAGATGTTAGAAGCCGCCAGACGTAAGGCGACCGCATTGAAGCTTTCCAACATCACGTTCAAAACTGGTGATGTCACGACGTTACCGTTCGAGGCCGCTTCCTTCGATGCCATAACCACCCGCTTCTGCCTGATGTTCTTGCCGGAGATTCCCAAGGCTGTCGCCGAGATCGCCCGGATCTTAAAGCCAGACACCTGGGTCGCCGCAGCAGTCTGGTCCGCGCCGGACAAGAATCCCTATCTCAAGATCCCGATCGATGTTATCAAGCAATTCGTCGAGCTCCCGTCACCAGATCCAGCAGCGCCAGGGATTTTCCGCCTGGCGAAGCCCGGCGAGTTGGCCGGCCTCTTTGAACAAGCGGGGTTGAACAATATCTCCGATCAAGAATTTCTCGGAGACGTGCGATTCAAAGCCACAGACGACTACTTTTCCAGCCTCATGGATATCGCCGCGCCGATTCAAAACCTATGGGGGAAATTGAGTCCTGCTCAAAAGGCCGAAGCAAAACAACGTATCATTCACACGGCTGAGCAGTATCGTATGGGCTCGATTGTCGCCCTCCCGATCGCCGTACGGATGGTTGCGGCACAGAAGCCTGGATGACTGATGTCGCCGAAGCGCGACAGCTTCAAAGATTTTGTCTTGGATCAGCTGACTGATCTTCACGGTCTGACGTGTCGCGCCATGTTCGGCGGCTACGGTCTCTATCATGGCGCCATGTTTTTCGGAATCATCCACAAAGGACGACTGTATTTCAAAGTCACAATAGCGACGGCATCCCGCTACAAGGCACATAGTATGAAGCCGTTTCAGCCGAACGCCAAGCAGACGCTCAAGTCCTTCTATGAAGTGCCCATCGATGTCATCGAAAATGCGGAAGCCTTGACCCAGTGGGCGACAGAAGCAGTCGAGAAATGAGCCGCAATCCACAATCCAATAGAAACAGCCTCTGCCTGTTCACATAGCACGTGACACCACCAGCCTTCCTACCTTGCAACCGAGTGCAGCCTCCGACCTTCACGCACTCTTAAACTTGGTGAGCTTGGCAAACAGGATGGCAGAAAAAGGAAGTGCCAGGCCGAGGAGGAGCTGTACAATGAAGAGCTCGCCCAGCTGGCTGTAGTCAGCTGCTGTCTGAATGGTGCCGGTCGCTTGGTCTCGGACTTCCCGCGTGACGACGAAGATCTCGTTGAGATACTTCGTCCCGAGCTGGCTAAAGGACAGCGCAAGATTGGTGAACGACGCCATCACGGCAAAGAAGGTGGCTTTCAGATTGGCGGGAGCCGAATTCGCGATCCAGGCCAACATCGGGATCATGGAGATCTGAACAAGCGGCGATTCCAGTGCCGTGTCGACCAAAGCAATGAAGCGCGCATCGACGACTCCTCCGCTGATCCTCGCTGTCCATTCGTGTAATCCATAGTAGAGACCCGCAATCGGAAGTGCGAGGATTGTCCCAACGATGGTTAAGAAACCAACCACGTACATGATGGATCGTTCAGCCATAAATCGCCGAAACACAAACATCCCCACTAAGGCAACAACACCACCGATCAGGGAGAGGACCGAAAGGAACTGTTGATCGAACTTCAAGTGATCGATCATCCACCAGGTCGCGCCTGGACCTGTCCCTGGAATCGCACGTAATGAGAAGACCACTGCTGCCGTGCCAACCAACGTGAGTCGTTTATCGGGTTCCAATTCCCGCATCAGCCTCGACATCAAAAACAGGACGATGGTCATCGAACCGGCAAACACGATCTCTTCGCGGTATGGAAATCCTCCCAGCCCCACAGTGAGAGTGAAGAGGACAAAGACCATGCTGCCGATAAGGATCCACCAGTTCGGCTTCGTCGGTTCGCTTTGGGAGTCCCGCACGATCACCATCTGTCGAGCCTGTTCTGAGGAGAATCCTTCCTGAACAAGTCGTTGCTTCTGTCGATGCTGCAGCCACCACGCCAACCCGACTCCTAGCACCGACACAGCGGGAATCGCCATGGCCATCACATAGATCTGTTTATAGAGCCGAACGAGGTCGGCCTGCGGCAATCCCTCGGTTCCACTGAAGACGTAGACATTCACCAGCGCGACCGCAATACCACCTCCAACAATCGCAACACGCCCGAGCGTCTGCATGGTTGTATGCATGAGCTTGCGAGTCTGGTCATCGAAAGACCGGCCCTGATCGTCGAGTCGCGGAACGGCTTCAACCGTCATCGCATCAGCAACGGCGTCTTGAATCACATATCCAACAGGAGCCAGCAGTACGCTGAGGACAAACCAGACTTCTGCCGGCCAAATGGCGACCATCGCCTCTCGATCGCCGATTAACAGGGCCATGATGCCCAGACTGATCGTCAGCAGCCCGGCCCCCACCCCAACGAGCCAGCTCTTCCATCGCCAGAGAAGATCGACTGTATGACCGATCGGCATCTTCAGAGCCCAGGGAATCCCGGCCCAGAATCCAAGCGCGGCAAGGAATGACGCGGAAAGGCCAAGATAGTCCTTGACGAAGAAGGTCCCGACGATTCCGGTGAGGCCAGAAATCCCGTACGCCACATAGACCATGAGCGGCGGCAGATAGGACAACCGCATCTCACGGCCAAGCGAGAGAATGTTCCGATCAATCCATTGTGCGACGAGTGTGAGCATTGCTAGCGCAATGATCTGCCTTTTTCACGACGCTCAACCAATGCCAGCAGATGTCTTCGCAGGTCTATCGAGGAAAGATGCACCCGATCGCCATGCCCCGCGAGCACCCATTCGAACGAGTAGTCGAGGAGTTTACGGAGAGAGTCCAGCATGGTCCATTTTCTCCAGATCAAGCGAGTGGGGGCTTCCAGCGACTGCGTATGTGAATCCCACCAAAGATGATCGCCGGTAAAGAGAAATCGCTCCCGATAGAGCAACGCCATACTCCCGGCGGTATGGCCTGGTACAGGAATGATGTGAAACTCAGACCCCACACAGACCGCCTCTTCCCCAGTAATGACCTGTTCTGCAGTGGGTGCGGCATCCACATCGGCCCGATGAATGATCCGCTTGGCACCGAAATGTGCAGCATACCTATCCGCATCGGCCACATCGTCTTTGTGGGTCAGAAAGATGTGGGCGATGCCTCCTCGCCGCTCAAAAACATCAACCAAATGTTTGAGATACCGAGGGGAATCGATCAGCCAGTTCCCGTCAGGATGCTCAATGAAAAAACTGTTAGCGCCGAACGACTTATCCGAATTAAAGCCGCAATAACTCACGCGGTCTTCAAGCGAAAGCGGGAAGCTTGCCATCGCCTGGTGCAGCCGCGACTTGTCACTATACTCCGTGCCGATTGATCCAACCGGACACGCAAGCAATGCCTGATACGCCTGATGCGTCTGCACATCATCCTGCGGCTGGTTGTGGACTGCGGAATAGTCACCGATCTCCTCGAAACACAGCGGTGCCAACTGACGGCAGGTGTCACAATTGATACACGTGGCATCCACGTAGAAGTTACCCTGAGCGTTGGAATCGAGTCGTTTGTTTTGGTCTGCCATCAGATTACTTTTGTCTCTGCTTTTCCCGATCAGCGGCTCGCCAGAGATACCAGGATGCAATGGTCCGATACGGTTTCCATCGCTCTCCGTATCGTAACATAGTGCGTGCAGTCGGCAGCATACGACGACCATAGGCGATCTGGAATCCATTCCGCACGCCAAAATCGTCGACCGGCAACACATCTGGACGCCCCAGCTGAAAGATCAACATCATCTCGACCGTCCATCGCCCGATGCCTCGCACGTCGATCAGCTGCTCGATAATGGCCTCATCTTCCAATTGCTTCATCATGCGGTTGGTCGGTACCGTCCCATCAAGTGTTTTTGTGGCCAGATCACGAAGCGCCAGGATTTTTGGTCGTGAAAATCCGGCGTTCCTGATGGCGCTCACCTTCATCGCCAAGAGGTCCTCGGGGCGAGGGAACCGCCGTCCAGGAAAGAGTGCGATGAACCGTGTGAGGATACTCTCGGCCGCTTTGCCGTGAAGCTGCTGATAGGCAATCGCTCGGGCAAGTGATTCGAACGGCGAGCGACGAACGTTCGGTCTCAGGGAGCAAGGACCAATTTCCCCGATCAACCGACACATCACTGGATCAACTTTGGAGAGATGGCTGCTCGGTGAACTCACGGTACGCATGGAAGCCGACTATCAGGCAGTCAATCACCGTGTAGGCGCAATCGCGTCGGCCTCGATTTCGACCAGCATATCCCGATCGATCAGCCGTTTCACTTCGACCATTGCCGTAGCTGGCCTGATCGTGCCAAACATCTCCCCATGTGCACGACCAACATCCTGCCATTGATCGATATTGGCCATATAAATCCTGGTCCGCACCACGTCAGACAACCCGGCACCAGCTTGTTGCAGCGCAGCTTCAATGGTCTTCAAGGTCTGAACCGTTTGGGCATAGGGATCGCCTTTCCCAACTAATCCAGAGGGACTCATAGCCGTTGTTCCAGAGACATGTATGTGGTCACCCACGCGTACCGCCCGCGAATAACCGATCTTACCTTCCCAAGGCCCTCCGGAGGAAACGTTCTGGCGCGTCATAGTTGCTCCCTAGTCATCTGCGTTTGATACCTGCTACATCACAATGCCCCCGCCGACCTGGATCGTCTGCCCTGTGAGCCACCGAGCCTCTTCACTCACGATAAAGGCCACGACGTCAGCAATATCTTTTGGGACACCGAGTCGTTTCATCGGTGTCAGCTGAATCCCGATCTGCCGATACTCCTCCGTCATCATGCCCGTTTCGGTAAAGCCGGGCGAGACGGTATTCACCGTGACTCCCTTCGAAGCCAGTTCTTGCGCCAGCCCCTTGGTGTACTGCTCAAGCGCCGCCTTGCTCCCAAGATAGGCCGTGGCGCCGGGAAAGTGGAGATGGGTCCCACCGGTCGAGATATTCACAATCCGTCCCCCATCTTTGAGCACCTTCGCTGCTTCCTGCATGGCAAAGTACGGCCCTTTGGCATTCAGGGCTATGACACTATCGAACTCCTCTTCCGTCGTTTCATCTAGTGGCTTCGGCATGAACTTGCCCGCATTATTCACAAGAATATCGAGCCTATTGAATTGTTTCACCGTGTCGATCACAAGACGGCGGGCCTCCGCCACCTGGCTCATGTCGGTTTGGACCGCGAGTGCCTTGCCCCCCTTGCCCTGAATCCCCACGACCACCTGTTGAGCCTTTTCTGAACTCTTCGAATAGTTGACCACGACGATCGCACCATCCTCCGCCAGTCGTTCTGCAATTGCTCGACCGATTCCGTTGGAAGCCCCGGTCACAATCGCCACTTTTCCGCTCAACTCTTTCATTGACTGAACTCCTCTTCTTACACCAGAACCGGGCTATGGAATTCGGGCTCCCCACTGTCCCCAAAATGTCCATTCTCCGATCGGCCGGCGACTCCGTGGTTGTAATTCCCGTTCCCGCAGCCGTTCGGGCAGACTATCCGGATCGCCTGGATAGCCAATCGCAATCATCGCAACCGGCTCGCAGCCGGACGGAATACCAAGATCAGCCCGCGCCTTCTCCATATCAAACCCCGCCATCTGACGAGCCATCAATCCATAGACTGCTGCCTGCAAGATAAGGTTCTCCGTCGCCAATCCTGTATCGTGAAAGGCATGCCGATTCGGCTTGCCAGTCATCTCGAAGGACATACTGGCCACGGAAAGCACTAACACCGGGGCTCGCGCAGCCCATGTGCGGTTACCTTCCACCAAACACGCGACCAGTCGATTCCACTCCGTTTCATGATCTTTGGTCGCCACAATAAACCGCCACGGCTGCTCGTTATTGGATGATGGCGCCCAGCGGGCCGCCTCGAATAGCGTCCGCAGTGTATCGGCCTCCACGAGCCGTTCATCAAATGCGCGAGGGCTCCAACGGAGGGCGAGCAACTCATGAATGGGGAATTGGGCATGTCCTTGCTGATCCACAGGCTCTATCCTTTCTTCTCCTCCGCTGATGGCGTCTCAGGGGTCCACCCGCCGCCAAGCGCTTTGTACAACTGCACGGTCGAGGCCAGCAACAACCGGCGTGTGCTGGTCAGTGCTAGCTCCGCCTCGAACAGACTCCTTCTGGCAACCAAGACATCGAGGTAGTTCGCGAGCCCACCCTTATACCGCAATTCCGCCAGCTTGAGTGCCGACTGTAACGCCGCAACCTGTTGTTGCTGCGCCTCACCTTGCACACGAGTCATACGCACGGCGACCAGTGCGTCTTCCACCTCACGAAAGGCCGTCAAGACGGTTTGCTGGTACTGCGCCAGCGCTTGCTTGCTCTGTGCCTCAACGGCTTCTTGTTGAAAGCCCAACACTTGTGCGTTGAGCAACGGCGTCGCGATCGCGGCGCTGAACACTCCGAATGAAGAGGGATCGGTAAACAGCAAGGAGAGTGTGGGATGCGCCACACCAAGTAAGCCAGTCAATGTGATTTTCGGAAATCGATCGGCTTTCGCGGCGCCGATACGAGCCGTGGCGGCAGCCAACTGTTGCTCAGCGACCAAGATGTCAGGCCGCCTCTGCAGTAACTCGGACGGCAAACCAGCAGGAACAGTGGGAGGCACAATCTGTTCATCCAATGAACGGCCGCGCGCGATGCTAAAGGGCTTCCGTCCCAACAAGACGCTCAAGTGATTCTCCGCTTGGATCATCTGCCGTTCAAGCTCCGCCGTGCGAGCCGCAGCATTGGCGCGCTCCGCCTCAAACTGATCCGCGTCCAGCTTCGAGGTCATCCCTTGACGCAACCGTGCCTGGGCAATCCGCACCGACTCCTCCCAGGATTGCAACGTCCTCTTCGCGATGTCGAGCTGCAAGTCGAACTGGAGGAGACTGAAGTAGGCCTCGGCAACGGCACTGACCAATTGAATCGTCACGGCACGACGGTTCTCTTCCTTCGATAATAGATCGGCGCGTGCGGCTTCGTTGGTGCGCCTGACGCGCCCCCAGAGATCCACTTCCCACGCCAGATTGCCTAACAAGTAATAGTTAAACGGACTGGCAAAACCGGGAAAGAGGAAATTCGCTTTACGACCAGCCGGGAAGCTCGACGAGACCGTAATCCCCGGCATGTAGTCGGATCTCGCGATCAAGGCCCTCGCCCGAAACTCCTCGACGGTCGCCACCGCTCGCAGCAGATCCCTATTTTCTGCGAGCGCCGTTCGAATGAGTTCCTGCAGCTGCTCGTCACGAAGGAGGTCCCACCACGGCAGATTGGCCAGCGACGGCAGATCCGACTGACCGTTCGCCATCCGGAAGCGATCGTCCACGTCAGTTTGCGGCCGCTTGTAGTCTGGACCCACCGTACAGGACAGGAGAAGTACTGCGAATCCAATAATGAAGATAGTGCGCACGTTAGGGCTTATCCTCCACAGAGACGTTGGACACAGCCTGCTGATTCACGTTCGCTGTTGGTTGTTCCTTTCGTCTAGTCAGTTTTCTCAGCAACACAAAAAACAGCGGCACGAAGAAAATCGCCAAAAAGGTGGCCGCAAACATCCCACCCATGACACCGGTGCCGATCGACTGACGACTTGCCGCTCCTGCCCCCGTCGCGATGACCAACGGAACCATGCCGAAGATAAAGGCCATCGACGTCATGATGATCGGGCGGAACCGTAAGCGAGCGGCTTCGACCGCCGCTTCGATCAAGGGACGACCGGCTTCATACCGAGTGTTGGCAAACTCGACGATCAAAATCGCATTCTTGGCCGAGAGACCGATAAGCGTCACCAGACCAATCTGGAAATAGATATCATTCTCGAACCCTCGAAGCCAGACAGCCGTCAAGGCCCCGAACACGGCGAACGGAACGGCGAGAATCACGGCAAACGGCACCACCCAACTCTCAAACTGCGCTGCCAGGACCAGGAAAACCATCAGCAACCCGATTACAAACACCTGGCCTGATTGTCCACCCACCCGCCGTTCTTGAAAAGAGATGTTGCTCCAATCAATCGAATAGCCCTGAGGCACCAGCACTTCCTTCGCCACACGATCCAACGCTTCGAGAGCTTGGCCCGAACTGAAACCCGGGGCAGCGGCACCCAGGAGCAGTGCTGTATTATAGCCATTAAAGTGATTCACAGGATCTGGCCCGCTTTGATACTCCGCCGTCACCACCGTATCAAGCGGAACCATATTGCCCCCCCGTGCGTTTTGAGTCCGCACATAGATTTTCGAAAGGCTCTGGGGTGTCGACCGATACTCGGCATCGGCCTCGGTCTGCACGTGATACACGCGACCAAACTTCACAAAGTCATTAATGTAGAAATTGCCGAAGTACGCCTGAAGGGTGTCGAAGATATCTGAAATTGGAATACCCAACGCCTTTGCCCGTTCTCGGTTCACATTGGCATAGAGCCTCGGCGAGGAGACACGAAAATTCGTCCCGACACGACCGATGGCCGGTTCCTTTTGAGCCCGTTCGACAAATTGCTGCGCCACCATAGCAAACTTCTTGAAGTCGCCGCTGCTCGGATCTTGGAGTTGCGCAGAGAATCCGCCGACGGATCCGACGCCACGAATCGACGGCGCATTGAACGCGAGGAGCAGGGCCTCTGGAATTTTCGCAAACTCCGCGTAGGCCGCACCGATAAGCGCCTTCGCATGATACTGCGGCTCAGGTCGTTCATCCCATAATATGAGCGGGACAAACATCGTCGCAGAGTTCGGCCCTCTGGTGCCGAACACGAAATTCTGCCCGGTCAGGGCATCGGTGGAATGAACGGCCGGAATGGCCTGAAAGTAGCGCTCGACCCGTTCAAGCACCGCCACAGTCCGCTGCTTCGATGCCCCGTCCGGCAGTTGCGCCACGACGATAAAGTAGCCTTGATCTTCTTCCGGTAGAAAACTTTTCGGCAACTTCTGGTACAGTCCTACACACACGACCAGGAGCAACGCAAAGACCGCCATGACCCGAAGCGGCCTGGCAATCAGGGCAGCCGTCGTGCGCGTATAGCCCTGCTGCGTCCGGCTGAAGACTCGATCGAAGAATGCCCAAAACCCGCCCCGTTTCCCATGCTGCGCTGTGAGTACGACGCCACAGAGCGCGGGGCTCAAGGTCAAGGCGACAAATCCTGACACGGTAACCGAAATCGCAATCGTCGCCGCAAATTGCTTATAGAGCGCCCCGGTGATCCCTCCGATAAAACCGACAGGAGCGAAGACGGATACCAGGACCAACACGATCGCAATGATGGGCTCAGTCACCTCGCTCATCGCCCGCTTGGCGGCTTCCTTCGCCGACAGCCGATTCTCACGCATATGGCGTTCGACATTTTCCACGACCACAATCGCGTCGTCCACCACAATGCCGATCGCCAGCACCATCCCAAATAGGGTGATCGTATTGATGGAGAATCCAAGGGCATAGAGACCGATGAAGGTCCCGATCAAAGACACAGGCACGGCAACGGTGGGAATGATGGTGGCCCGCCAAGTCTGCAAGAACAGATACACGACGAGTACCACCAGGACCATGGCTTCCGCCAAGGTCTTGACCACTTCATTGATCGAGATTTCGATAAACCGCGTGGTATCGTAGGGAGTGTCATAGGACACGGCGGGCGGAAAATTCTTCGCCAATTCATCCATCTGCGCTCGTATTCGGCGCACGGTATCGAGCGCATTCGCGCCGGGAGACAAGAACGTCAAGATGAAGGTCGTCGGCTTGCTGTTCCATCGGCCTTCCAATCCATAGGACTGAGCCCCCAGCTCAATGCGCGCCACGTCCTTGAGTCTAACCGTGGAGCCGTCTGGGAGCGCTCGAACGATCAGCTCCTCAAACTCCTTCACCTCAGTCAGACGGCCCTTCGTGATGATCGGAATCGTGAGCTCGGTCCCCTTCGGAGCGGGTTCCCTCCCGATGGTTCCGGCTGGGTAATCACGATTCTGCTCGCGGATGATCGCGGTGATATCACTCGGGGTCAACCCCAGTTTGGCCATCTGCAACGGGTTGAGGATGATCCGCATGCTGTAGTTTTGTTGCCCGAACACCAGCGCATCGCCCACGCCTTTGAGCCGCTTCAAATCATCCACAAGCCGAAGCGTGGAATAGTTCGAGAGGAAGACAGCGTCGTGCCGAGGATCAGTCGACTTGAGTGCAACCACCAGTACAAGGTCCGGAGACATCTTCTTGACGGAAATCCCCTGACGGACCACTTCTGGGGGAAGCTGAGGTTCTGCGAGTTTTTCACGATTCTGAGTCTGGACCTGGGCGATATCCGGATTGGTACCGATCTCAAACGTCAGTTTCAGCGAGACGTGTCCATCGTTACTGCTGGTCGATTCGTAATAGAGCAGATTGTCGATGCCCGGAAGGGTCACTTCAATCGGACGAGCCACCGCCTCTGCAGCCACTTCGGCGCTGGCGCCGGGATAGTCCGCATCGATCTGCACAACCGGCGGCGTGATTTCCGGAAACTGCGCAATCGGCAGGAACTGCATCGCGAGCAGTCCCATCACAACAATGACGATAGAAACCACTGAGGCAAAAATCGGACGATCGATGAAAACGTTCGAGATCACACACGATCCTTAATGAGGAGTGGACGGAGCCTGTTCTGCAACCGAGGCATTCGCCGGAACCCACGGGACGGCCTTGACCGGCGCACCGGGCCCGATTTTCATCAATCCGTTCACGACGACGCGATCGCCGGAGGTCAGACCTTTATCAATGAGCCACTGGTCCCCTTTCCAATCGGCCGCCGCCACGTCTCGAATCTCAACCTTCTCCTCCTGGTTGATCACAAACACAAACGACCCTTGGGGGCCTTGCAACACGGCTCGTTGAGGGATAAGGATCGCATCAGTTTTAGTATCACCGGTGAATCGGACCTTCACAAATTGCCCGGGCAGCAAGGTGCGCTTCGGATTGGGAAATGTGATTCGTGTTTGACGTGAGCTGGTTTCCGTTCGCAAACCAGGCTCCAACAAATCGAGAACCCCTTCCTGGGGATAGACCGTGCCATCCATGAACATAAGCCGACCTCGCAACTGATAGGCTCCCGGATGGGTAATCCGCTTCGCCTCGATATCCCGTCGGCGCTTCAAGATGAATGTCTCGGGGACGCTCACGACCACATACATCGGATCGACAAGATGGATCGTCGTCAGAAGATCGGTCTGCGCCGAAACCAACCGCCCTTCATAGTAGCGGCTACGCTCAATCAGCCCGGTGATGGGGGCCATGATGAGGGTGTTGTCTAGATCGAACTGCACCTTGATCAGATCGGCCTGAGCCCCTTGCAGGGCGGCATTCGCCGACAGCTCTTCCGCAATCGCGTCATCGACATCCTTCTGACTTACTGCCTGTTCGGCAAGCAACGGCTTGACCCGTGCAAGATTCTGCTTGGCTTGAACGACGCGGGCCTCCGCTTGCGCGATCTTGGCCTTCGCACTCGCTGCCGCCGCCTTGAACGGAATGGGATCGATCTGATAGAGGCGATCGCCTTTCTTCACGTCGCGACCTTCTGGATAGAGGACCGCCTTCAAAATGCCCGTCACCTGCGAACGAATCTCCACCGGACGAGAGGCTTCGGCTTGGCCAATAAATTCAGGTTCATCAGGAACGGTCTGTGTCTCAACGGTGACCACCTCGACCTGCGACACTTCTGGTGGAGGCATGGAACCGATCTCTTGCTTACAACCGACCGAGAGGGCGATCGCCGCGAAGGCAAGACACGTCGAGACGCATTGTACCGACTGACGTTGCTTCAGCATGCTACCTAGTTCCTTATTATGTAACCCTAACCAGCACTTCCTCAGGAAGACAAAAGTGTCATTGTACTCAGAACGATGAGACAGCGGCAAGCCCAAGACAGTTGCGACTCCGCGCCAAGCAGGGCACCGGTCAGAAACCAGCCATCCAGTCCCATGGTGTATCACCATTCAATTCAACTCGGCGCGGTGCCCTCACCCTTTCGACTCGCCGAATCACTTCGACCCACCCCAGTTATCTCCTCGACCACGCATTTGGTCATACAGCCTGATGCCTGCAATTTCGCCCCCTGCCGCCACAGACGAGCCAAGAGCGCCTTGCCCTCGGCATCGATAAACGTCACACCCGTCAAGTCGATCATCGCGCAACATCTATGACTGACGGACAGTCGCTGACAACAGGCATTCAACTCCTCTACCCATGGACCGAATAGTCGCCCCTCAAGAATCAGTGATAGCGAATCTGGCTCTGAACCCCGTTGTTCAGTAATCTTCAACATGGTCGAAAAATGGCATAGAAAGCGGGCACCTTCACCACTTCACCCGTCGGGAGCGTGTGGACAGTCCGAATATGACTCGAGCCAGTACCAAGAAGGGTAAATCGATCCGATGGAAACAATGATTCCATGTTATTCTCATACAACAAACCTGGGGTAATCTGATGCTGAAAGACCCGTGCAAGACCAGGGGGTATTCCATTCTGTTTGATCAGCTGTTCAAAGAAAGGCTCTGCCGCGGACGAGAGCTCGACTAGATAGAGAATTCCCTTCTTCCCCAGCAACCGCTCGATGGACTGAACCGCCGTCGCGTGATCAGCAGGCGACAGCTGGTGCAATACTGCCCGCATGTAAACATTCGCATCACCTATTTCTTCGTGAAGAGCGTCCGCATCATGCAAGTTCAGGACATCGAGCACCCGATATGAAGCATTGGGAGCTCCGTTTTTCTTCCGGGCAATCTCAACGGCAGCGGGCGCAATTTCAGTACCGATCACACTGGAAAAATGTTCTGCCAGAAAACGCGTTTGAGTTCCGTTACCACACCCCAGATCTATCAACGGGAGTTGCGGATCGGCGTCGCCTTTGAACAGCACTAAATCTTGTTGGGCTGCATGAGCAGGATCCGCATCCCAAAAGATTTCACCAGGGGCCCCGGTTGAGGTACTCCAAAAACTCTCCCACGATGTTAAATAACGATTCGCTGATGTCATCGGACGCTCCTCCTTTTATGAGTTCACGTAGGGAATCTACTCGACTCGTCCGAACGGACTCGATTTCGTGGTCCGCTCACCTTTGGGTTCGATCCAGGTCACCTCCAACCTGCAATCGACGATTCTGCAGAATGACCGGATCAATCACCTCACCGCATTGCACGCACCGTCGTAGCGAAGCCTCGGTCTCACTGGTACCGAACAGGGAATCGAAACTCTGTTCGATAACCATGAGTCCCCTGCGCCTCGAACAACGTATTGAATGAGGAGTAGCTCCGCCCCTCTTGTACGTTCTCCTTTTTGCTGCGTCTCCAGCAACCCTACCATCGTCGCCATGGTTGACCTCCCTTGTTGAAGAGTTCATCCACCTGACTTGGCAATTTACGTTCCAGCCCTGCTTGATCAGACCAACCGCATCGAAGCGATTGAATTCATAAGTAAAGGTTTCCCTATAAGAAAACAGTGGCTCGAAGAAATTGCCGTCATCTGCCGAGTACACGGCACGATGCCGAAAAGTCGGCACAATGTCCAAGTGATGCAGTTCGGCAACCTCTTTTCTGAAATGCTTGCGTGAGTGCGCTATGAAGAGACGTGGTCGAGACTCGATGAGCGAGTGATACCGAGCTTCTGCATCTTAGACTGGAGAGTCGTTCGCTTGAGTCCTAACCGAACTGCCGCGCCCCCAGGGCCACCAATCACCCACTTGGCATCGCGCAAGGTGCGCAAGATTTGCGCACGCTCGGCATCTTCCAGTGTTGCCGCCATGGAGGCTGTACTGTGGCTCGCGGCTTGGAGTTCCCCGATGGGCACCTGCAGATCCGTCCCTTGCGTGAGAATGACGGAACGTTCCACGAGATTCTCCAGTTCACGAATGTTCCCCGGCCAGGCATACCGGGAGAGCACATCGAGCGTTTTGGCGGGAACCGTCTGGATATTCTTTTTCATCCGAACGGCATAGTGCTGCGTAAAATAGCGAACCAAGATGGGAATATCTTCACGGCGTTCACGCAACGGTGGCGCAGTGATTGGGAAGACATTCAATCGGTAATACAAGTCGCTTCGAAACTGATTGACCTCCACCAACCGCTTCAGATCTCTATTGGTTGCGGCAATCAAGCGAACACTGACCTGTATGGTCTTGGTGCTGCCGAGCCGCTCAAACTCTTGCTCCTGTAGCACTCGAAGCAGCTTGGATTGCAGTTCCAGCGGAATCTCGCCTACTTCGTCCAAGAAGATCGTGCCCTTATCGGCCAGCTCGAATCGACCGGCCTTTTGAGAAATGGCCCCGGTAAACGCACCTCGTTCATGCCCGAAGAGCTCGCTCTCCAACAACCCGGTTGGGATCGCCGCACAGTTGAGCTTAATGAACGTGCACTCGCTTCGACCACTCAGGCGATGGATGGCTCGGGCGATGAGCTCCTTGCCGGTACCGGTCTCTCCTTGGATGAGGACCGTCGAATCGGTCGGAGCCACGACTTCGACTTGTTTGAGCACTTGCGTGAGAGGCTTGCTATCGCCGATGATGTCATCAAATCCGTGCTCGACGCGAAGCTCCTCTTCGAGGTACAGCTTTTCTTTCGCCAGCTTATCTTTGAGCTCAGCAATTTCCTGGAAGGCCAGCGCATTCTCCACAGCGACGGCGACCGGATTCGCCACCTGCTGCAGGAATTCCAGGTCAGCTTCGCTATAGGCCTCTTTCTCCAAACTCAGGAATCCCATGGCACCCAATCGGCGCGCAGCAGTGGTCAGCGGCATGAAACAAAACGAGCTGACACCATCTTCCCTCATACATCTCGTCACCATGGGCCATCGGGCTTCACTCGCCAGATCGGAGACCAGAAGAGGTTGCTGGGTTTGCCAAACTACCCCAGCAGGGCTTCCTTCGATGGCCCCCTCATGTCCCCCGACAAGGTCTGCAGGCACGTTGGCCTGGATCGTATGCAACCGCATGGTGTTTCGAACCGGATTGTGTACGGACAGCGCGACGAAATTAACCTGCACAACCCGAGGAAGCCGTTGGGCGAGATCGCGAAAGAGTTGATCAAGGTCCCGTTGCGCAGAGATCGCCTGTGCGACCTCAAGAAGGGCCTGGTAGCGTTCCGCGAGATCCTCACAGGGAGAGATGCCAGACCTGTTCATACTTGACAGTATGGACCATCGACCCGCAACGGCTCAAGAGGTCTCACCCGAAGGGCAACAATGCCTGTGCAGCGAGTAACACGTCAGAGCGTCTGATGCGTCCCGTCACAGAACGGCGGAGTCTTCGTGTGCTTGCACTGGCACAACGCGACGTCTTTCTTTACATCCATGGTGAACTCAACCGGTTCAAACCCAGTTCCCTCGTGTGACCCATCACAAAACGGTTGGTCTCTCGATCGTCCACACGTACACCAGTAGTAGGTTCCTGGTTCCAGCGACATCACCGTCGGCTCTTTCGCTGCAATGCGTGGTTGTCCCATAAGCGGTCCTCCTTGTTTGACTACATATACAGTGGCTTGATCGGCGATACCATTGCTGCCGGATTGTTCTTCCAGACCGACTCATCTGCATCCACATAGAGCTCGACTTCGTTTCCGTCCGGGTCTTTCAAGTAGAGGCTCTGGCTCACCGTATGATCGCTCATGCCATCGATCGAGATTCCAGCTTGTTCCAACTCTCGCTTGGCCTGACGTAGCTCATCAAGACTGTCGCCGACTTTGATGCCAATATGATAGAGCCCTCGGCGGCGGCCCATCGGGGGGCCAGGCGCATCGCCCACTTGAATCAACAACAACTCGTGATGTGTACGACCCGACGTCAGGGCAGCAGCTGCCCCATTAAAAATCCGCCCTACTTCCTTGAACCCCAGCAGGTCTCGGTAGAAGCCGAGCGATCGCTGAAGTTCCTTCACATAGAAGACGACATGGCCAAGGTAATGGGCCTTCATCTGCGTCACCCTTTGTTCAAATGTTCAAAATGGACTGTTTGAGCAAGGTTCTGACCGCCGCATGCGCCAGCACCACATCGGGGCTTCGCTGCAGAGCATCGTAATATTGACGACCAAATCCCTCGCCCTCTTCCGTCGGCATCAGAAGAGTCTGCACTGATACCAGCAGTGCCGGGATTGTTTCACGGGATGCCGCATCATCCGATTCGCTCAGTTCATCAAGCTTGGCGATTGATTGGGAAAGCGGACGCAACCAGGCGAACCAGGCATCATTCAACACCAGCTGCAAAAACGCACCATTGGAGGGAATCCGTCCATGCACACGCTCATAGGCCACTCGCTCATCGTCGAGCAAGGCTTTGTGCAGACGAAGGAGCGCAGAAAAAAGATTGTCCAGAGAAACGTCTCGACTCTTTGCTTCCGGCATGGCGGTACTTCCTCGTTATCCGGTCGGTTCGCTATCGAGCTGATGCGCTTTGCGTCCGCCCCGGGCAAGCGGATGCTCAGGCAGCTGGCCACAGAGCATCAGCTTCGCCATATCTGCAGCACGTGCGACGAGTTCCTGCGCTCCTTCACGGAGCTCCCGGCTGTTCTGAACCTCGATGACATTCCGTTCCATATCTTCGGCGCTCCAGCCTCTCGAATGCGCGATGAACGGAAACTGCGGGAACTGGCAGCCGACTTCGGCAAAAAACGTCATGAGCTGACCGGCCACACCCTGCACATTGTCCTGACCACCCATAATGATAAACGCCGCCACCTTGTTCTTGAGCAAGTGCCTATTGGCGATGGTCTCCTGATTCTGGATGCAATTCATCCGCTCAACCATCTTGTAATACAGACTGCTGGCATTGCCCCAGCGGATTGGGGTGGATATCAGAATGACATCGGCCCAATGCACGAGCGCTTCGTACACGCGATCAAGCTGATCCGTCGGATCCATTTGCGTGATCGAACAGGGCCAGGTACAGGCCTTCGCGGATTTGGAATAATAGCCCTCGCAGGAGCGGAAGTTCAGTTCCCGTAGCTTGATGCATTGAGTCTCAAGTTGCAACGTGCTCTTCGCATGTTCCAACGCCGCTTCAAGCAGTGCATCCGATCCGCTGAAGCGCGGATGGTCAAGCGTCATCGCCGTGGTCGAGATCCCCACGACCCGGATCGGTCCTGCCTGACGCACCACCGGACGAGCTAAGGGATGCGGCTTGTGGGCCTGCTTCCTGCGTTTCGTGGCAGAGGACAGATCGACATACACCCGGCCGTTCTCCACTTTTGTCGAGTAGGCCGGAACCTGGTCTTGCTCATATCCGGATTCCCCCTGACCGGTTCGATGATGGAACTTCCAGTAATGCCACGGGCAGACGACATAGTCGCCATCGAGCGTGCCTTGGCCCAATGGACCTCCCACGTGATTACAGACCCCGGAAATGGCGGAAAATTCACCGTCTTGATACGTGAGCGCGACTCGGGTCTTCCCGATCGAGATTTCCTGCAAGAATCTCCGCTTCAGATCTTCAACGCTTCCGACATCTGCCCATTGATCGTCCGGCATGTAGGACTCCTCGATGAGTAGGTTGTGTCACCGTTCACTTCCCCAACGCTTACCCTTCTCCTGCTATCGATTCCTACTACTTCGCGCCCGTATCGTAGTAGAACCGCTCATGTACGATCTTGCCGTTCTTCCACCGAGACACGACGACCTGTTCCATATGAATCGGCTGCCCGCTGGTGGCAATAAAGTCCATGTTGCACTCGTAGAAGGTCACGTCGTCGCCCACACCCTGAGCCGTAACGTTGAACCCTTTCCATTCCTTGACACCACTCATGAACTGTTTTTCACGCTCGATGTTCGCCGCTAGCCCCTTTGTTGGAGGATTGGCGTTGTCCTGCATCACGGTATCCTTGTCGTAGAACTCACTCATGGCCTCAATGATCTTGCCTTGACGGATGTAGCCGAACAGATCGTTCAATCGCTGTTGCAGATTGTTTGAGCTCATGACTTCCCCCTTTTTCTAGGAGTATCGGTGAATGCAATACCGGCCTTCTGCACTTCCTGATACGGCAGCAGCCAGACCAATGATTCATCGCTGAGATCGCCGACCTGGAAACGATTCCCCCAGGGATCGCGGAAATCGCATCGCAAGTCGGACGCCGGTTTCAGCTTGTACTTGTTGATCAGTTTCTTCCGCACTTCCTTGATCTGTTTCGCGTCCCGGACCATCAAGCCAAAATGTTTCACACGATCCGGCTGCAATGCCTCCACTTCAAAAATCGCCATAAACTGATGCTCTCCAAGCTTGCACCAGACCGCGCCTTCTCCGCCACGTAACATCTTCAGCCCAAAGACATCTTGATAGAAATTCGCTGCCTTCTTGGCATCTGTCACTTCGATCACGACATGGTTACATCCGTAGACTTGAACGGCCATTACACACCTGCCTTTCCCACTGACAAGCCGGCTTCACTCTGCCTGAAGGCCACTAACAACTGCTCTGGCGGTTGCGCTCCGGAAAGCGCGTTGACTCCATTGAACACGAAATACGGAACACCTCGTATGCCCACACGATGGCCAGCGGCTTCCTCTGCCTTCACCGCTTCTATCCCCCCATCGCCCGCCAGGAAGGTTTCGATTGCAGCCCGATCAAGCCCCGCATTGGCCGCAGCTTGGGACAATGTCTCGATATTCCCAATATCTCCTCCGTCCAGGAAATACTGGCGAAACAGCATCTCGACCATCTCATTCTGTTTATCAGGATGCCCCGCCAGCCAGATGAGGCGATGCGCGGCGAATGTGTTCGGTGTCCGCGCAATGCGCTCAAAGGCGAACTGGATGCCTTCTTCGGTACCTGCTGTCAAGACGTGATCATAGATCGCTTGAGCCGCAGCAGAGCTACCGAACTTCGCGTCCAGGTACTGTCGCCGACCCATCCCGTTGCGCGGCATGGTCGGATTCAATTGAAATGGCCGCCATCGGATATTCACAGGGACACCATCCCATGTCTTGAGTGCCCGTTCCAGCCGCCGCTTCCCCACATAGCACCAGGGGCAGATCACATCCGAGTACACGTCGACCGTCAGTGTTCGCTCATTCATGACAGGTGGCCCATCTTCCCCGCTTGATAATCGTTCACAGCTTGTACGAGTTCGGCTTTGGTATTCATGACGAACGGACCGTGCCGCGCAATCGGCTCATCGATAGGCTCACCACTCATGAGCAAAATCCGACTATCTAACTTGGCCTCAATCGTCACCAGTGATCCATTCCGCCTGCACACAAACAATTCTGCCTCTCCGGCGTCACGGGAACCATTCACCGACACCAAGCCTTGCACCACAAAAACAGACGTATTGTGCCCGTCCTGAAGATGCAACTCCGCGCGGTGACTAGCGGCTAGCTTCAAATCATAGAGCTCGATCGGTGTCACTGTATGGGCTGGCCCCTTCTGTCCCTGAGCCGTTCCGGCAATCACACGCAGTCGGCCTGCTCCACCCTCGAGTTCGACCTTTGGAATATCGGTATTCAGAATCGTCTGGTAACGGGGCGCCGACATTTTCTGTGCGCGCGGCAGATTCACCCACAATTGAATGGCGTGCAACGTCCCACCCTTCTTGGCCCACTGCTTCTCGTGCAGCTCTTCATGCACGACTCCGGATGCCGCCGTCATCCACTGCACATCACCCGGGCCGATGACGCCGGCATTGCCAGCGGAATCTCGGTGAGCCACCAAGCCCTCATAGACAATCGTCACAGTTTCAAACCCGCGGTGAGGATGTTCGCCGACGCCCCGCGGGTGATCGGTCGGTTCAAAATAGTGTGGCCCTGCATAGTCCAGCATGAGAAACGGACTGACCTCTCGATCGAGATCGTTGCTCGGGAACAGGTTCCGCACAGGGAACCCATCTCCGACCATATGGGCCGATCCTGGTTGATAGATCCCTGCGACTTCCTTGACAACAGCCGTCCCTGTAGCCATGTGGTCCTCCTTCACACCATCGCTCGTAGCGCGTCATCCAGCGTCACCGTACCCCGCACCACCTTAGCCGGGTGTTCATACCCGATCGTGCCTTTTGAGAAGGCCGTGTACATTTCTTCAAACAATCTCGCCGCCTCGTCCGAAAACCCGAACGACTTGAACGTCGGAACCACGGCACTCAATGGCGCATGTTGGGCCGTCACTGTTTTCCCAAGGATCTGACTGAGTGCCGCCGCCGCTTGATCCGGGCTGTACTCCTCCGGACCCGCCATTTCCACGATCTGCTTACCATAGCCACCAGTCATCAACTGCTCCGCACCAATCCTGCCGATGTCCTTGGTCGAAATCATGGGAATCTTCGCCGGTGGCGCAATATATGTCGGAAGCACACCCTGAGCCTTGGCCGCCCCAATGACCGGCGCCCAGTTGTCCATAAAATAACAGGGACGGAGAATGGTCAGGCGTTTGGCAATACAACCAAGCGCCTGTTCTCCATAACTCGCCGCCCGAATCGGGCCGGTTCCACCGTGCAGATGTCCTCCCACCGACGACAGAAACACAACATGATCGACTCCACTCTTCTGAACGGCTTCTGCCGCGCGATCCATCCGCGCCCGTTGATCCGCCAACCAAGCTTCAGCCCCGTAATTTGGCGGCACCAACAAATAGACCCCTTTCGCGCCTTCCAAAGCCTTGGTCAACACAGACACATCGTCAAGCGATGCCACGGCCACGTCCGCACCTTTCGCTTTCCAGGCAGCCCCCTTGTCGGCTGAACGGACAATCACCCGCACCGGCTGTTTCTTACTCAGCAAGGTCTCCACAACTGCAGATCCTGTATTCCCTGTTGCACCAAGAACAACAAACATGATGAGTCCTCCTACTCCTTACGCGACGACTGATCGGTTCATAATCACCTTGGCATGATGGCGTCGCTACCCTTGATTGTAAAGCGCCGCTCTCCACCAGATCACAATGCATACCCACACATTCCAGCTTGGCAACTTGCGTTCCAGTGCAACCCTGGAAGTCTGAGATTTCCAATTCCGCTGTGGCTAAGAGGGTTTAGAGATGGAACAATCGAAGGATCAAGAGATCATCATAGACCGATCAGGTGGCGAAGGATCGGCACAGTGCCGAGCGGTCGGCTCCTGCAGGCTGGGCGTATGCTACGCTTAGATAGAGGGTTCTGATGATGGCTCCGCTCATTCACATCGGTCTTAGACTCATCATCTTCATCCTGTCAGGAGTGATCGGTCTTCATGCCGCACTCGCATCGAATGAGTTCACCCCATCCTCCCAGGTTAGTTCCGTGAGAATTTCCGTCGCCTCGTATGAACGAATTTCAATCAATACACTCTTAGCCCGTCCGGATCATTATCAGATGAGGGATATCCGTATCACCGGTACCGTCTTGGCGATTCAGACGGAGATCATCCCGAATCGGATGATCTGTGGAAGCGCCCATGAACGGACGACACTCCTGATTGAAGATGACAGTGGGCAGATCGAGATCCTCGATCAAGGAGCGTGCGGAAAGAATGTCGGTGCATTGAAAGCGCCGATGCTGAAGACAGGCCAACGAATCGATCTGCTAGTGCAGATCATGCTCCCCACCAGCTCGGGTCCTTCCGGCTCGTCGGTGGAAGCGACCATCCGCTATATCGACCTGCCGCGAGACTAGCAGCCCATTCAGAACGTTCCATTCTCCGTTCGTGCTGAGCTTGTCGAAGCATTCCTCCGAGAACAAGCCCCCCAGGCCACAGCGGCGACGATTCGCAAAGGCCTGTTCCTACGAACTTACGGTCGCGAGTTCGATGCGCCGATGCGCGACAACATTCTCGCAGCAATTGGACGAACCGCGCAAACAGATTCGAGCCATCACTGATGGTTAGGACTGCGCCCCAGCGGGATGGCGACCAGCGAGGATTGAGTGACCAGATCGGATCTGCTTTGCTGGCCATGCACAATTCAAAATCCGACCCCAACCCATTTACACACGCTGCCGCTTTTTG
>Ga0224510_10000623_pt1 | contig 26687 bp, 23 predicted proteins | sample SF_May12_sed_USG_FD_170161 | JGI IMG/M metagenome (GOLD analysis project Ga0224510, IMG submission 170161) | Sediment microbial communities from San Francisco Bay, California, United States - SF_May12_sed_USGS_4_1 | ecosystem: Environmental > Aquatic > Marine > Sediment | place: USA: California... | reverse complement strand
CGCGGGCCTGCGGGGCCCCCCCCCCCCTCTCCCTCCGACTCGGCACGGATGGCATTGCCTCCCTCAACGAGATAGCTCGGCGGCGCGGGGTTACTCGCGCAGAGGCGGCACGCCAGGCGATCGTGGAGACCGCCGAGCGCGACCGCCGGCGTGCCGGCCTGGCAGCCGAGGCGTTGCGTCTGTCGAAGGACCCGGAGTACGTCCGCGAAGCATGCGAGGTCGCAGCACTCATGGAGCAACTTCGTGGTACGGGGTGATGTCCATGCGATCTCGCTCGCGCGGGGTCGCGGCCGAGTCCAGCACGGGGGGCGCTTCGCGGTGATCGTCCAAGCCGACGACCTCCTGTCTCTTTCGACCGTCCTCGTCTGCCCGACGTCTCAGTCCACTCCGGCGGCGAGCTTCCACCCGGAGATAACGGTCGACGGCGGGACGACGCGAGCCATGTGCGAGATGGTCGGTGCGGTCGACGCTCGGGTGCTCGGCGAGCATGTCGACCACCTCGCGCTCGATGAGCTTCGCGCAGTCGACGACGCGCTCGCGCTCGTCCTCGACCTGAGCTGAGCCGGCTGTCAGCGCGGCTTACGCCGCTGGCGGAGGGTGCCGGAAAACGACGAAGCCCGCCGGGAGGCGGGCTTCGTGCTGGTGAAGCGGGCTCTCGCCCGCGACCGCGTGAGAAGCAGACACAGTGTACGCGCTCACATAGTGGGCGGAGCGCGGCGGAATCGAACCGGAACCGGCTCTCGCCAGTCGACCGCTTCTCACGCGGCCATCCCGCCTTGGGATTTCACGCTCCGCCGCGCCCTGACGGTAGACAGCCGACAGCCCGTTCATTGCGGCCGTAAGAAATTGGCACGCAACTGGCACCCTTTCGCGACGAAGCCCGCCGGGAGGCGGGCTTCGTGCTGGTGAAGCGGGCTCTCGCCCGCGGCCTGAGCAGCCGACGATCATGCCGACGAGTTACACCACGTCCTGGGACTTGACTTGCCGGATTCGAACCGGGACCGGCTCTCGCCAGTCGACTCGGTGTCAATCAGCCATCCCGCCACGGGATCTCACCCTCCGGCGCGCTCTCACGGTAGATCCGCCATGACACCCATCTGACGCTGTCACTGACTTAGCGCGAAGTCGGCACACATCGGCCCGAAAAGGACGCGGCCGCTAGTCTCGCCCGAGTGAATGCGCTGATCCTCCAGCACATTGCCTGCGAGCCCCCGGGCGTGTTCGAGGACGTCCTGCATGAGCGCGGAGCAGAGTTGCACCGGGTCGAACTCGACGAGGGTGATGCGCTTCCCGACTGGCGCGAGTTCGACGCAATCGTGGCAATGGGTGGGCCGATGTCAGCGAACGACGACGTCGAGCTCCCCTGGCTCACGGACGAGAAGCAGCTCATCGCCGAAGCTGTTCGTGCCGGGACGCCGTATTGGGGGGTGTGCCTCGGCATCCAGCTGCTCGCCGCGTCACTCGGCGCGCGCGTCTTCCGTGGCCCGACGCCGGAGGTAGGTCTGCTTCCCGTGACCCTTACTCCTCACGGCCAGGACGATCCGGTGTTCGGTGGAGTCTCGGGCGAGCTCGTCACGCTGCAGTGGCACGGCGATACGTTCGACCTCCCGGACGGCGCCGTTCGCCTTGCAAGCTCGCCGGCGTACGAGAACCAGGCATTCCGGTTCGAGCAGGCGTACGGCGTGCAGTTCCATCTCGAGGTGTCCGCTGAGATGGCGAGAGAGTGGGCCGAGGTGCCCGAGTACGTGACATCTCTGGAGCGCACACTCGGCACTGAGGAAGCGCCTGCGTTCATCGCCGCGATCGAGCAGCGAGCACCGGAGATGCGAGCGGCAGGTCGCGCCCTGTTCGAGCGCTGGCTCGAGCGCGTCGTGCTCGTTTAGACGCCGCGCGGCGAGCGATCGTCGAGCGCGACTCGCATGAGGTCACGGATCGACACGATCCCGACGACCTTGCCGTCCTCGACCACGGGCAGATGCCGAAAGCCTCCGTGGATCATCAAGGACGCAGCGTGATCCGTCGAATCCGTCGGCTCGATGGTGTCCGGGTGTTTCGTCATCCAGTCGGAGACGAGGGCGCTTCCGTCCCGTCCGGCGGCGACTGCTCTCATCACGTCACGCTCGGTGAGGATGGCGGTAATTGCATCACCCTCGAGGACGACCACGGCGCCGACACCTCGTTCCGCCATCTGCGCGGCCGCGTCACCAATCGTCTCCTCCGCTGAGATGGTCACCAGACTCCGCGTCATGTTGTCGGCGACGAGCGGCACGTGCCGATTCTAGACGGTTCCTATCAGGACTCCTGCCGGGTGGCCTTACATCCGCTCGAGGCTCGCGCCGTGCCGCTCGCAGAACGCCACAGCTGCGGCCAGCTCTTCGTCGCTCCCAGCCGATCCCTCGATCCTGTAAGCGCGCGCGGCGACTTTCGGTGTCTCGCCGCGATGCTTTCGTGCCCAGCGGAGCGTCCAGCTGAAGGATGCTTGCGGCGGAAAGATCAGCTCGGACGGCTGGAGTGAGCAGGTCGCCTTCATGTCGATCTCCTTTCGTTTCGCGGCGGCAGATGTCTACTCGGCCTAGGAGCGGAAACCACGATCGAGAAGCCGATTCTGCTGCCCGTGAGGCAGCGCAGCGAACTGAGCGTCTGACGGACTCGAGAAGGCGCGATCGAAGTCGTCGCCCTTCGCGCTCTCGACGAGAACACGGCCGAGCACTCGGAATGCCGACTTCGTTGCATCCCACAGCCTCACGTTGGAGACCGGAGCTTCGACGACCTGCACGGGGATGTACGTGGCTTCCATGGTTCCTCCGTTTCGCGTTGTCTTCATGACACTCAGGAGGGTCGTCGAAAGCGTGCGCCGCGACATCGGCAGAACTGCCGAACTGCACTGCCTAACTTGTGCCGACGCGTGTCCTAGGCAGGGGTGCCTGCGAGCCCGTGCTCGAGCACATACCGGGTCGCAGCACTGCGGGAACGCACATCGAGCTTGCGGTAGATCGAGCGCAGGTGCGCGTGAACGGTGCGAATGCTGACCACCAGGCGTTCTGCCACTTCCGCGTCGGTGAGGCCCTCGGCTACGAGCGCGAGCACCTCGACCTCGCGGGTGGTCAGGCCCTCAGTCGCATCGGTGCTCGCATCCGTGTGCGCCGGGGCGACGAGTTCTACCGAGGCATCGAGGGGAATGCGCGTACCTTCCTCCCAGGCCGCAGTGAAGCGGGCTTCTCCCAACGCGCTTCGCACCTCGGCGAGCACGCGGTCGTGACGTCCGCGGAATCCAACCCAGAGCGGCACCTCGAGTGCCGTCCGGATCGTGTCGGCCGCGGACAGGAGGCGGACGGCGCGCTCGGCGTCTCCAGTCGTAGCCGCGAGGAAGGCCGCTGACACGAGCACGATCCCGCCGAACCAGCGGTCGCCGAACTCGACGAAGAGCGTTAGCGACTCTTCGAACTGCGCGGCAGCGGTCTCGGCGTCACCGAGGTCGGCATTGATGTCTGCGGCGCTCCAGAGCGCCTTGCCGTAGGTGCGACGGTCCCCGACCGCGCGCAGGATGTCGAGGCTCTCGTCGGCGTTTGACCTTGCCGCGGCGAGGGCGCCCTCTGGTCTCGTTGCGGCCAGACCGTAGAGCCCGAGCGCGACTCCATGGGAGTCGCCGAGCCGACGGAAGCTCCCGAGGCTCCGCTCGAAGAGCGCCCGGGCACCGTCCATGTCACCGGCAACGACGAGGCACATCGCGAGCCGGTCGAGCGCCCGCGCGACCCCTCCCTCGTCGGCCAGGTCCTCGTACACCGCCAGCGCCTCGCGAAAGAGCTTCTCGGCAGCCGGGTAGTCGCCGCGCGTCCGCAGCACCAGCGCGATGCCGGTATACCCCTCCGCCACGCCCTTTGCATCCTCCAGCGAGCGAGAGAGGTCGAGCGCATCCCGGCTGAGCTGCTCGGCACGGCCGTAGTCGCCCTGGTAGTGCGCGAGGACACCGTTCCCGCTCAGCGCGCGGGCGCGGGCCTGCGACGCTTCGGAAGAGCTCGCGAGGGACTCTTCCAGCCAGCGCCGCCCCTCACTGAGGTAACCGCGCTCGAACCAGAAGCGCCACAGCGAGGCGCAGAGCTGCAGCGCCGTCCCCGAGTCACCGCTGTCGAGTGAGAAGCGCAGGGCGGCACGGATGTTGTCGTGGTCGATCTCGAGTGTCGCCCGCCACGCTGCCTGGTCGGACGCGGCCAGACCTGTCGTGGCACCCTGAGCGAAACGGAGGTAGTGCTCCGCATGCGCACGTCGGATGCCTTCCGCCTCGGCGCTTCCGTCGAGCAGCTCACCCGCGTACTCGCGGATCGTCTCGAGCATCCCGAAGCGCTCGCCCTCGACACGGACGAGGCTCTTGTCGACGAGCGAGCCGAGGCAGTCGAGGTCGCCGCCGCACACCTCCTCGACCGCCCCGAGCGTGCAGCCCCCGGCGAAGACGGAGAAACGACTGAAGAGCGTCCTCTCGTCGCTGTCCAGGAGCTCGACGCTCCAGCCGATCGTGTCGCGCAACGCTCGGTGTCGGGAGGGCGCATCCCGCGACCCCGACGTGAGGAGCTCGAGCCGATGATCCAGCCGGGCGAGCATCGCGGACGGCGAGAGCACCTTGACACGGGTCGCGGCGAGCTCGACCGCGAGCGGCAGGTCGTCGAGGCGACCGCAGATCTCGGCGATCGTCTGGAGGGCGGCCGTGTCCGCCTCGAAGTCCGGGCGAACGGCGCGCGCGCGCTCCAGGAAGAGGCTGACGGCGTCACCACGCGCAAGCGGCGCGAGAGAGAACTCCTGCTCGCCATGCACCCGTAGCCGTGTGCGACTCGTGACCGCGACCTTCAGGCTCGGGCTCGCAGCAACGACCGCCGCAACCGAAGGGGCAGCGTCGACGACCTGCTCGAAGTTGTCGAGAACGAGAAGCAGGCGGCGGTCCTCGATGTGCGCGACAAGACGTTGCTCGAGGTCGCCCTCGCCGTCGAAGAGGCCGAGCGACCGCGCGATCGTGCCGATAACGTGGCCGGAATCCTTGACCGACTGGAGTGGCACGAGGACGACGCCGTCCGCGAACTGGTCCGCCACCGTAGAGGCGATCGCGTTTGCGAGGCGTGTCTTCCCGACTCCCCCCGGGCCGGTGATCGTGAGCAGACGGACGTCGTCCCGGCGCAGCAGGGCCGCGGCTTCGGCCACGCTCTGGTCACGCCCGATGAGCGTGGTCATCGGCGCGGACACCGGGTTACCCGGTCACGAGCTCGTGCAATCGCCCGACCATCGCGAGTGCGAATTCCGGGTCGTTGATATCGAGATCGACCTCGTGCATTTCCACCTTCGCGGGATCGACATGCTCACGCAGGGTCGAGAAGAGCGCCTCGTCCGCTTCGAGGTCGTAGAGCGCCCGTCCTTCCGTTGTGAGCAACGAGAGGCCGTGGAGCGGCACGAACAGCACGGTCGGCCCCCTGGCGGCATTCAGCTTGCGGCCGATGACGGCCGCGAGCTCCCGGCACTCATCCTGTGTTGCCCGCGTGGCGACCATGAGCTCGTCATGGACGTAGATCGGCCGGTCGCGGAACTTCTCGGGCAGCGGATCCGGAAGCCCGGTGGAGGAGATAGCGATCACGTCGAGGGCCCCGAGCGAGACGACCTGTGGGATGCCGAGGCGTCCGGCAGTCTCGAGTCGCTCTGGCCCCGACGGCCAGATACCACCGGTGAGCTCGTCGGCAAGCTCCGTCGTCGTCACGTCGAGCACGCCGTCGACGAGGCCGGCTGCGATCAGCTCCTCCATCGACCTGCCTCCGGTGCCGGTTTGATGGAAGACGAGAACGTCGTAGCCAAGCTCCTCGAGCCGCTCGCGGGCCGTCGTGACGCATGGCGTCGTGACTCCCCACATCGACGCAACGACCAGGGGCTTCTCGGCGACGGGAGGGGATTCCGTTCCCACGGCCATCCCCGTGAGGGCACGGGCCGCGTTCGTGAAGATCCGAGCCGAGATGCGATTGATGCCTGCGACGTCGACGACCGAGTGCATCATCGTCACGTCGGTGGTGCCGACGTAGGGGCTCATATCGCCCGCAGCGACGGTGGAGACCATCAGCTTCGGCACGCCAACTGGAAGCGCCCGCATCGCGCGCGTGGCGATCGCCGTGCCGCCGGTGCCACCGAGCGCGCCGAGCGCGTCGAGTCGCCCCTCCTCATGGAGCCGCTGAACGACAACCGCGGCGCCGCGGCCCATCGTCTCGATGGCGTTGGCGCGGTCGCGCACGTCCGCGAGCGCCTGCACGTCTGCACCGGCCGCCACCGCCACCTCCTGCCGTGTCACGTCCGGCTCGACCAGCGGCTCGCCGAGGATGCCTGCATCGACGACAACGACATCGACGTCCGCGCCCGCGTCGTTGATGCGGTCACGGAGGTAGGCGTACTCAGCGCCCTTGGTGTCCAGCGTTCCCAGCAACACGATGGTCGCGCGACTCAGATTCGTGGCCTCCTCGCCATGATCGAACGTAACACGTCCACAGAGGATTGACGGCAGGATGCGCCTGTGGATGTGCCGTCTTCAGCATCCGTCGTCGTGGTCGGGGCCGGCGTGCACGGGCTCTCGACCGCCCTCCACCTTGCCGAGCTCCAGGGATCGGGAGACGGCATCTTCGTCCTCGACAAGCAGCGCGTCGGCGCCGGCGCGAGCGGAGTCTCCGGCGGGATCGTCCGCAATTTCTACCTCTCGGCGGCGATGAACGAGATCGTCCGGCGCTCGGTCGAGATCTTCGAGCTCGACCCGAGCCTCTTCGGCTTCCGCCAGGTTGGCTACGTCGCGGTCGTGCCGGAGGCGCAGGCAGAGGAACTCGAGCAGATCGCCGCCCAGCACGCAGACGTCGGCTACGTGTCGAAGCTCGTGCAGGGCGCCGAGCCCGTCCGTGCGCACATGGAGTCCCTCTTCCCCGACTGGCAGGCGCGCGGATCGACGGCGCTCCTGCACGAGGAGCGAAGCGGATGGGCCGACCCGACGGCGACGCTCGCCGCGCTCGAGGGCATGACGAGGGCAGCCGGCGTCGGGATCGTCGAGGGGGTCGCGGTGGTCGGCTTCCAAATGAGCGGAAGCGCGGTGAGCGCGGTCGAGGCGAGCGCGGGTCGCATTGAGTGCGACGTCGTCGTGCTCGCGCCCGGGCCGTGGGCGCGAGACATCGTGCGACTGCTCGGGCTCACCGACGAGCTTCCGTTCCACTACTGGCAGGTGCGCGAGGGCGAATACGTTTACTCGAGCGCAGCCCTCGACGCTCGTTCGCCGGTCGTCCACCTCGATGCCGACGAACCGGTCACTGGGCTTCCCGACTCGTGGGGGATCTACTTCAGGCCGGGCCTCGCACGAGGCGTAGCGATCGGCGCGCTCCCGCTCCCACTCGATGCCGACTGCGAGCTCGACCCGTACGGCGCATCGCATCCCGAGCTGGGGTTGACGACACGCGAGTTCGATGAGTCCGTGACCGCGGCGATGTCATGGGCGCTCGGCCGATTCGGCCATGACTTCGAGCGCTGGACGTGCTCGTCCCACGGTGCGCAAACATGCTTCACGCCCGACTCCTACCCCGTCGTCGACTTCCTGCGGGAGAACGTCTACGCCGTCCTCGACTCGAATCACGGGTTTAAGATGCTCGCGCTGGGCAAGCTCGCCGCCGCCGAGATCCTCGGGAAGCCGCAGCCGGAGCTAGATACCTTCCGTCTCGCGAGATTCGCGTCGGGCGCACTCCACCCCAGCTCGTCCAGCCCGTACCCCTGGACTTGACCTCTCGGCACGCCATACGATGACGACGACGAGGAGGAGCTGGAGGTGAGCATGTCCGAGAAGATGTGGGGAGAAGAGCCATTCTGGGGCCTCGGCTACGAGTGGGATCCCGACTGGGTCTTGACCGAGCGCCAGAAGGAGCTTCGCGCGCTCCTGATCGAGCTCTGCGAACAGGAGATGCGCGCGAACGCCAAGCGTTCCGACGACGAACTCCTCTTCCCGCGGCGAAATCTCGAGCTGCTCGGCGAGCACGGCTTCCTCGGACTCACCGTCCCCGAGGAGTACGGCGGCCTCGGCCAGAACCACGTCGGGTTCTCGATGGTGTGCGAGACAATCGCGCGCTACGGCTGCGCCTCGACAGCCATGTGTTACGTGATGCACATCGGCGCGGTAATGGCGATCATGTACCGGCCCACCGACGAGCTGATCGACAAGTACATCCGCCCGCTGCGCTCGGGCAAGATCGGCACCCTCTCCTATTCCGACCCCGAGACCGGCTCGCACTTCTGGTATCCGATCTCCTCGGGTGCGGAGCGGTCGAACGGCGGTTACAAGGTGCGCAAAAAGGCATCGTGGACCACGTCCGCCGGCTTTGCCGACTTCTACGTCGTTCAGACGACAAGCCCGGACTTCTCCGGCTACGACGATCTCTCGGTGTGGATCGTCGACGGCGAGGACGCGCAGGCTCAGCCTTCGCTGTGGGACGCGCTCGGACTGCGCGGAAACCAGTCGGGTCCGCTCGAGGTGCCGGACGTGGAGATCCCGAGCGAGCAGCTCATCGGACCGATCGGCGACGGAGCGGCCTCGAACGACGAGATCGTCGATCCGTTCTTCCTCATCGGCTCCTCGTCGGTGTGGAACGGCATCGCTCTCGGCACGATCGACATCGCCAAGCGGCACACGACCCGCAAGCGCCACGTCGACGTCGGTATGCGAGTGGCCGACTACCCCACAATCCAGGATTACGTCGGCGAGTGCCTCATGGACACGAACGCATCACGGCTCTTCGTCATGTCCATCGCTCAAGCAATGGACAAGGAGACCGACGACAACACCAAGGCCCTCGCCGTGGGTGACGTGGCACGCGCGAACTTCCTGCATTGGGCATGGCAGATCAAGTTCGAGGCTGCGAAAAACGTCGCGAACGTCGTCGACAAGATGCTTCACGCGTGCGGCGGCTCCGGTTACAAGCGCGACATGGAGCTCGAGCGCTACCTGCGTGACGGCAAGGCCGGCTGGGTGATGGGCCCGACGAACGAGGTGCTGCGCCAGTTCGTCGGCAAGGCTGTCCTCCTCGGGTTCGAGGCGCTCGACTACTGGAACCAGTCGTACAACCGTCGCGCGGTCGAGAACGAGATCAAGAAACTCGATGCAGACGGCAAACGCGAGCTTGCAGAGCAGCTCGTGGCGCAAGCGGCAGAGGAGGAAGCGAAGGCGCTAGCCGCTAGCGGCTAGCGTGACCGTGTTCGACACATCGTCCCTGGTCAGGGGACTGCTTCCCGAGAATCCGTTCCTCGAGACGTACGTCGTCCAGCCGGGTGGTGCGACCGTACTCGCGCTCCAACCGGACGAGCGGATGACCGTCGTCGACAAGGATGGCGGTCAGATCGCCGAGGTCACGGTGCTCGATGCGGCCGGACGTGACGACGCGGCCGCGCTCGGCGGGAGAGCCGACATGCCCGCGACTGTCATCCGCGAGGCACTGCGAGATCGCGGTCGCAGCCTGCTCGTCCGCGAGCTTGCCTCTCGCGGACTCGATCCAGCAGAGGCGGTCGCGATCCGGCTCTTTGGCGAGTGGTCCCGACCAGGCTCGTCGCAGACGTTCAGCACCGAACGCGCGGTGACGGTGGTCGTCGCTGCACCAGCCGGCCGAATCGTCGACGGTGCATCGCCCCCATCCCAGCTCCTCGTGGACGTGCGACGAGTCGCGGCGCGCACGTACGAAAGACAGGAGCTGCCGCCACCACTCGCGGAGCCGCGCCTCGACGTCCGCGTCGACGCCGCCACCGCGATTGCGTATGAGGTGCGCGCCGGCGAGTTCATCCAGGTGATCGACGTCGAAGGCAAACAGTGCTCCGACTTCCTTGCCTTCCATCGACGCAAGCTCGAGTCGGGGCTCGAGCGCGGCCTCGACGAGACAACGACCCGCTCACTGATGGGGCGGGCCTACCCGCAACCGGGCCTCCACGGCAAGTTCTACGACACGGATCAGGAGCCGCTCATCGAGGTCGTTCGCGACACCGTCGGCCGCCACGACACCTTCGGCCTGGCCTGCACAGCCAAGTACTACGAGGACAACGGTTACCCGGGCCACGTCAACTGCTCCGAGAACTTCAACGGACAGGTGACGCCCTACGGGATCACGCCGCGGATGGGCTGGGAGGCGATCAACTTCTTCTACAACACCGACTTCGACGCGAACATGGTCATCACGATGGACGAGCCGTGGTCGCGGCCCGGCGACTACGTGCTCCTGCGGGCGATGACCGACCTCGTATGCGCGTCCTCGGCCTGCCCCGACGACATCGACCCGGCCAACGGCTGGCAGATCACTCCGATCCACGTCCGGGTGTACGCCCCCGACAACACGTTCTCGGTCGCGATCGCGCGCCGGGTGACGGCGGACGCAGACCCCGTGCTCACGCGAGAGACGACTTTCCACCCGCGCACCAGCGAGCTGACGCAGAGCTTCGTCGAGTACCGCGGCTACTGGCTCCCGCACTGCTTTGACAACGCGGGTGCGATCGCGGAGTACTGGGCCTGTCGCGAGAAGGCCGCGATCATGGATCTCACTCCGCTGCGCAAGTGGGAGATCCTCGGGCCCGACGCCGAGGCGCTCGTCCAGCGCGCAATCACACGCGACGCGCGGCGGCTCTCGGTCGGCCAGGTCACGTACACCGCCGCCTGCAACGAGACGGGCGGAATGATCGACGACGCGACCGTCTACCGGCTCGGCCAGGACAACTTCCGCTTCGTCGGCGGGGACGAGTACGACGGCATCTGGCTCAAGGAGCTCGCCGAGCGCCACGACCTCAAGGCCTGGGTCAAGCCCTCGACCGACCAGCTGCACAACGTGGCCGTGCAGGGGCCGGAGAGCCGCGAGATCCTGAAGAAGATCGTCTGGACGCCGCTCACGCAGACATCACTCGAGAACCTCAACTGGTTCCGGTTCACGGTCGGGAGGATCTCCACGTACGACGGCATCCCGATCGTCGTCTCGCGGACGGGATACACAGGTGAGCTCGGCTACGAGGTGTGGTGTCACCCGTCGGACGGGCCGGCTGTGTGGGACGCAATCTGGGAGGCGGGCTCCGAGCACGGGCTCGCGCCGCTCGGGCTCGAGGCGCTCGACATCCTCCGCATCGAGTCCGGCCTGATCTTCGCCGGCTACGAGTTCGACGACCAGGTCGACCCGTTCGAGGCGGGCATCAGCTTTGCGGTCGATCTTGGGACGGACGACGACTTCGTGGGCCGCGAAGCTCTCGAGGAGCGCAAAGCTCACCCGCAGCGCACGCTCGTCGGCCTCGAGCTCTCGGGTAACGAAACCGCCGGCCACAGCGACCCCGTCTACGTAGGCCGCCGGAAAGTGGGTGTGGTCACGAGCGGGACGCGCAGCCCGATCCTGAAGAAGAACATCGCGCTCGCGCGGGTCGCGGTTCAGTACGCCGGCTTGGAGACCGCTCTCGAGGTCGGAAAGCTCGACGGTCTGCAGAAGCGGATCCCAGCGACGGTCGTGCGCTTCCCCTTCTACGACCCCGAGAAGACACGGCCGCGCTCCTAGCCGCTAACCCTCCCCGCAGTTCGCACAGGCTAGGGAAGGAAGCCGCTTGCGCTTTCGAGCGCGTCGAGCAAGAGCCACGGGGGTACGGACTCGAGCGCCCTGCGCGCCAGCGAGGCGACAAAGCCGGGCAGTGCTCCGGCCTCTTCGGCATCGTCGACGGCGCGTCTCAGCGCGTCCTGCACGGCACGTTCGGCATCGCCACGGGAGACTCCATGCTCCTCCGCGAATGCGTCGAGCGATACCTCGTCCCGAACGGCCAGGACGAGCTCTTCTCGCGACACCCCGAGCTCGCACGACGCGCCGTCTAGCGCTGACAGGAGGACTTGCTCGAGCGCGGTGTCGAGGCCGGCCGGATCACGCCACTCCCGCGCAACGCATGGATCGGCGACCGGCGACGGCTCGTACGAGCCACCGCCGAGCGCAAGGTAGGGGACGAGAACGACCGCCACGAGGCCGATCGCAACGAGCAGCGGCAGCGCACGCTTCACAGCTGCTCACCCCTCCCGAGCGACACCGGGACGAGCGCGGCCAAGGCGATGACGGCAGCGAGCAGGAACGGCCCCGAGAACGCATCGGTCACGGCACGATGGAGCTGGTCCTGAAGCGCTGAGAGCAGCGCGCCGTACTCGTCGCTCGAGGGGCGCTGTTCGAAGGCCGCCGCCACGTCCGGCAATTCGCCGGCATCCTCGGCTCGATCCACCTCGTCGAGGACGTCCTGGGCGACACGCAGCTTGTCGAGCGGTGGGATGCCGCTGTCGAGCACCACGGCCGCGCCCGCTCGCACGGCAACGTCGACGTTGCGATCGAGGGCTGTCGTCAACACGGGTGCGAGCAGGAGCAGACCGACTACGACGCCAGCGTGGCGCGCCGCGAGGGTCCAGCCGCCGTGCACGACCTGCTGGGCACGACCGGCGACGGCCCGCTCCGTGAGCGCGACGAGCGCCAGGCCGATTCCCGCGCCGACGAGCAGTTGCGGCAGGATGGTCCACGCCCATCCGGCCCGTGGCAGGAGCGCGAACCCCACGAGCCCACCTGCGAGGAGAACGACACCCGCCGCGATTCGCATCGCCCTACTGCCGACGCGCGGCGCAAGACGGCCTGCCCCCAAAGCAGCGAGCGGCATGACCGTGACGACGACTCCGGCCGCTGCCGGCCGCATGCCCCAGCCGGAGACGAGCAGGAGCACGAGCAGAAAGAGCGCCGCGACCAGGCCGCCGGAGAGCAACAGCAGGGCGAGGTTGGCCGTGAGATGCGGTCGCCCAGCCGGTGCGGGTAGCGGTCGCGAGACGACATCGCGGAGCGCCACGAGCGGCACTAGCACGAGAGGAACCTGCACGAGGAAGATCGACTCCCAGCCGAGCGCCTGAGTGAGGATTCCACCGAAGGCAGGTCCGAGCGACGCGCCGAGGACGCCCGCCGCCACCCAGATACGCGCGGCGCGAGCGTCGCTCCCCGTCGTCGCCGAGAGCAGATCCAGCGCGGCCGTGACGACGAGGGCCGCCCCGACACCCTGGACGCTGCGGGCAGCAACGAGAACCTCGAAGGATGGCGCGAGCCCGCACGCAAGCGACGACACGGCGAACACGATCGCCCCGGACGTGAATGCGACACGCGGTCTGCGCCGCGCGACGTACGCAGCCGGCACGGCGAAGAGTGCGAGCGCAAGGTTGAACGAGGTGAGGACCCACGACACTGTGGTGACGCTCACGCCGAACTGCCCCAGGATCTCGGGAAGCGCGAGCGTGACGACCGACGAGTCCGCGAGCGCCAGCCCGACAGCGAGCCCGAACAGCACCGAGCGCGAACGGGGGCTCAAACCGTCTCGCGGAAGCGCGCGGCAAGCACTTCGACGAGCGCGATCGCCGCACGCGGATCGGCCTCGAGCGCTACGACGAGCGACTCGCGGGACACGACAAGGCACCGAACCGGCCCTTCGGCGGTGACGTCTGCGACTCGTCCACCATCCGGGTAAAGCACCTCGATCTCCCCGATGAGCTCCCCAACGCCCAACGTGACTTCGCGTCCCGGCCGCCGGACGCGCACCGCGCCCTCGAGAACCAGCATCAGCTCATCACCCGGCTCCCCGGTTCGCATGATCGACTCGCCCTCGTGATACGAGCGCTCGCTGCCGAGGGCAAGGATCGGATCGAGGAGCTCGGAAGGAAGCAGCGAGAAGACGCGTGTGTCCTCGATCAGCCGCTCGTAGCGGCCTCCGTGGAAGAGGAGCGGGCGGCCCTCGCCGTAGCGAGCGAACTCCACCTGCCCCAGAAACAACGAGTGATCCCCTCCCCAATACGAGCGCATGACGCGTGCCACGAGATGTGCGAGAGCCCCTTCGACAAGCGGCGTCTCGTGCACGACCGCGAACGTCGGCTCGGGAACGCCGAGGGAGATGCGGCCGGCGAACCGGTCGGAGAGGCCCTTCTGCTTCGCCTCGAGGACGCTTACTCCGAACCGCGTTCCCTCGTGCATCATCGCCCCCATCCTTGCCCGGCGGTCGATCGAGACGAGCACGAGAGGCGGGCTCATCGATACGGACATGAACGCATTTGCGGTCATGCCGTGGACCTGCTCGGCAGCGCGTGTCGTCAAAACGGTCACTCCCGTGGCGAACATCCCGAGAGTGCGTCGGAACGCAATCGCGGGATCGCCCTCGAGCCCTTCGCCGAGCTCGAACTCGTGCACAGGCGGTGTCGCCTCGAAGGAAGCACCGAACGCCTCGGGCGCAGCCATGGCGCTTCCGATCGCGACCTCGAACTCCTGCGGTGCGGCAGGATCTTGCATCACGAGGGATTCTGACGCGAGAGGAACGGCAGGGCTAGCAGAGCTGAAGCGACGGATCGCTCAGCTGGTGTCGGGCTTTGGGTCGCAAGCGGTACGAGCGCGAGATCGCGGGGAACGCGTTGCGGGGATGCGAGCGCCGAGGACGGCGCCCGAGGTGTCAAGCGCCATGGAGTCCAGCTCATAGGCGTGCATAATCGCTGTGTTCATGGCAGACGCGGCGATTCTCGGCGCATCAGGCTACTCCGGTCAGGAGACGCTCGATCGCGTCCTCTCTCATCCGGAGCTCGACCTCCTCTACCTCGGCTCCGACTCACTCGCGGGCCGGCCGGCGACCGCTCTCGACCAGCGGCTCTCCCGTAACGGCGGGAAGCCGGTGCCGAGCTTTGTCACTAACGCCGAGGCCCTGGCGGGCGGCGCCGATCTCGTGTTCCTCTGCCTCGGGCACGAGGAGGCGGCGACCCTCGTCCCGCCCGAGGACGGCATCGTCGTCGACCTCTCCGGCGCTCACCGGCTCAAGGACGCGGCCGGATACGAGGAGTGGTACGGCTTCGCTCACCCGCGCAGCGCGGAACTCGACGAGTGGTGCTATGCGATCCCCGAGCTCACGCCGCCCTCCAGCCGACTCATCGCCAACCCCGGCTGCTACGCAACGGCAGCCCTGCTCGCCCTCGCCCCGATCGCCCCCGCCATCGATCACGGGAGTGTCGTCGTCGACGCAAAGTCCGGAGTCTCCGGGGCGGGGCGTGGGCTGAAGGCGAGCTCTCACGCCGGAGCCGTCCTCGACAACGTCGCTCCCTACCGGGTCGGAAGCCATCAGCACGCTCCCGAGATCGCGCAGGCCCTCGGCTTCCCCGTCTGCTTCGTTCCGCACCTGCTTCCGATCCGGCGTGGGCTCCTGGCCACCTGCTACGTAAGCCCGACCGAGAGCGGGTTGCGCGAGCGTCTCGAGGCTGCCTACGCAGGATCGGCGACCGTGACGCTCCTGCCGGAGGGCGCCGTTCCGGACATCCTGCGGGTGCAAGCGACGGACGCGGCCGAGATCGGCCTGTTCGAGGACCGGTCGACCGGCCGCGCGATCGTCATCTGCGCCATCGACAACCTGGGCAAGGGCGCAGCCGGGCAAGCCGTCCAGAACGCGAACATTGCGCTTGGCTACCAGCAGACGGCCGGGCTGCGCCTCGCCGGGGTCCTCGTATGAGCGGAGAACGCACGTGAGCAGGATCGTCCTCAAGTCCGGAGGCGCCGTCGTCGGGTCCGCGGCCGCACAGGCACTCGCCCTCCACGCGGAGGGACACGAGGTTTGTGTGGTACACGGCGCCGGCCCGCAGATCTCAGCCGAGATGGCCCGGCGGGGTCTCGAGGTGACCTTCGTCGACGGCCGTCGGGTAACGAGCGCCGCGGCACTCGAGGTCGTGCGAGAGTCGCTCGCACAGGTGAACGCCTCGCTCTGCGCCGCCATCGGTCCGCTGGCGGTAGGTCTCATGGGTGACGAGATTGGGCTCGAGGCTGTCGGCGTCCCTAACCTCGGTCTGGTCGGAGACCCGCTGCCGAGTCGCCCCCCGCTCGTCGTCAGCGCCCTTGACGAAGGTCGCATTCCAGTCGTCGCTCCCCTGGCGACCGGGCCGCTCAATGTGAATGCCGATGAAGCGGCAGTCGCCCTCGCCGCCGGCCTGGAGATGGAGCGAATCCTCTTCGCGACAGATGTTCCGGGGCTGCTGCTCGGGGGAGAGACTCTTTCCTCGATCCGCGCCGACGAAGCTGAGCGCCTACTCCGCGACGGCACACTCAGCGGAGGAATCGTTCCCAAGCTCAAAGCGGCCGTGTTGGCCGCCCGCCTCGGAATCAGAGCCGAGATCGGGGAGACCTCGGTAGTCGCCGACCTCGCGCACGCGGCCCCTGCTCGATCTCACAGGAGGTAAGGCATGAGCTCCGTCTTCGAGGCACCGCTCCTCCCGACGTACGCGCGCGCCCCTGTCACCTTCGAAAGCGGGGAGGGCTCCTGGCTCGTCGCCGACGACGGGCGACGCTACCTCGACTTCGCTGGCGGCATCGCGGTCGTCGGGCTCGGGCACTGCCATCCTGCCGCGACCGCGGCAGCGCACGCACAGCTCGATCGCCTCTGGCACGCCTCCAACCTCTACTGGACGAGACCGATGGCGGAGCTAGCCGAACGCCTCTCGACTCGCTTCGGTGGCGCCAAGGTCTTCTTCTGCAACTCCGGTGCCGAGGCGATCGAGGCGGCGCTCAAGTACGCGCGTAAGGCCACCGGTCGGCCGGGAATCGTAGCTCTCGAGGGCTCCTTCCACGGGAGGACCTTCGGAGCTCTGTCGGTGACGGGTCAACCAGCCAAGCGCACCGCCTTCGAGCCGCTCCTCCCAGGCGTGTCCTTCGCGCAGCTGAACGACGTAGACTCGCTGCGCGCTGCCTGCGCCGGCGAGCCGCCAGCGTGCATTCTCATGGAGCCGGTGCAGGGAGAGGGCGGCGTCCACGCGGCGACGCCCGAGTTCCTCGCCGCCGCCGCCACGCTCGCCGAAGACACGGGTGCTCTCCTTGCCTTCGACGAGATTCAGACCGGTGTCGGGCGCACCGGCAGCTTCTTCGCCTTCGAGCAGCTCGGCGTCCGCCCCGCTCTCGCCACGCTCGCCAAGGGTCTCGCCAACGGACTACCGATCGGCTGCCTCCTCGTCGCGGACGCCGTCGCGGACGCCTTCGAGCCCGGTGACCATGCATCGACGTTCGGCGGCAACCCGGTCGCCTGCGCCGCTGCGTGCGCCGTCATGGATGCGCTCACAGACGAGCTGCTCACGAGCGTGCGCGTTCTTGGCGCGCAACTCGTCGAGGGGCTCGCGGGTCTGCCGGGCGTCGTCGAGACGCGCGGACTTGGCCTCCTCGTCGGCGCTGAACTCGACAGGCCGGCAGCCGACGTCGTCAGCGCCTGCCTCGAGCGCGGCCTTCTCGTGACCTCGGCGGGCGGCAACGTTGTCCGGCTCACGCCGCCGCTCATGGTCGCAGCCGGCGAGGTCGAGCAGGCCTTGGCGATTCTCGGCGAAGCGCTAGCGTGCAACGAAACGCCACCCGCCTGACCGGCGGCGAGGCTGAAGCACGCGTGGCCGGATAGCTGTTAGTTGTCTGCTGCGCGCGTCTCCTGCTCGGCCTTATCCTCGGGGTGAAGTTGGTCATATGCGATGCCCTTCGCCTCGAGGTCCATGTGCATATCGACGCCCCATCCCCGCCAGAGCGCGGCGACCGAGAGGAGGACAAAAAAGCTCATGGACACGATGATGACCGCCATTGAGGTCGCGGTACTCATGAGAACCGACAGCATGTGCTTAACCTCCGAAGGTCGGTGTGGGCAGCGATGTCGTAAGCACAATAACGTTCGACTCGTGGAACATACACGAGAAGAATCACGTCTTCACTATCAGTATTCATCCGCAACTTGCGGCGCCGCGATCTACGTGAGGTAGCCGCTGTTGAGCTTGACGTAGTTCACGCCGAGGTCGCTCGTCCAGCCAGTGAATGCGCCACGCCCAAGGCCCAGACCGATGGTCACGCGCACCTCGGGCTGCTCGAGGAGCGGACGGACCTCCGCGTAGGCGTCCGGCACTCCCACACCGCGGCGGACGACCTCGATGTCACCGATCGCGATCGCGAGTCGGTCGGGATCCACCTCGGCGCCGCTCCGACCGACGGCGGCGGCGATACGACCCCAATTGAGCTCGGCGCCGTGGAAAGCGGTCTTGACGAGGATGGAGGTCATCACGGTCCTGCCGGCGAGCCGCGCCTCCGCGTCCGAGCGTGCGCCTCGTACAACGACCTCGACCATCCGCTCAGCACCCTCACCGTCTTGCACGATCATGCGGGCCAGGCGCCGCGCGACGTCCGTGAGACCTTCCACGAAGGCGTCGTAGCGTTTTCCCGGACGGTCGATGGGCGCCAGTCCAGAGGCGCCGTTCGCCAAAAGGAACACGCTGTCGCTCGTGCTCGTGTCTCCGTCCACGCTGATGCAGTTGAACGTCTCGTCCACTGCTGCCTTGAGCGCCTGCTTCAGCATCTCGGGCTGGATCGCAGCATCGGTTGTCAGGACCGCGATCATGGTCGCCATGTCGGGATGGATCATCCCGGCCCCTTTTGCGATCCCGGCGATCATGGCCTGACCCTTGCCGAGGGGGACATCCAGCGTGGCGGCCTTTGGAAAAGCGTCCGTGGTCATCATGGCCCGAGCTGCGGGCATGCTTCCGGGGCCAAGCCTGGCGACGAGCGTGGGAGCCGCGGCGACGATACGGTCGATCGGTAGCGGCCAGCCGATGACCCCGGTGCTCGTCGCGAGCACGAGGTCTTCGCTGATGCCGAGCGCAGATGCCGCGGCGGCGGACATCGTGCGTGCGTCGACAAACCCGCGCTTACCCGTGCAGGCGTTTGCGTTGCCGCTGTTGATGATCACCGCCTGGGCTCGTCCGGATCTCAGCTTCTGCTCGTTGATGATCACCGGAGCGGCCCTGGTCTTGATCTGCGTGAACATGCCCGCCGCCGAGGCCGGCAGCCGGGAGAACACGAGCGCCAAATCGACTTTCTTGGCCTTGATCCCGCAGTGAACGCCCGCGGCTCGGAAACCCGGTGGCAGGGTCAACGATCGGTCGAGGGAACTCACTTGCGCCACCACGTGCTCATCGCGCCACCCCACGGAGAATCGGGAGCGAGGTCGGAGGGCCGACTCTAACCCGGCGAGACGAGTCTGGCCGGTGAGATGTCTCTCACCGGCCAGACTCCCCCGCTTTGGGTCTAGAGCGTCGTGATGTGACCGGCCCTAGAACCCCTTGACCTGCTTCGGGAAGTAGTCCTCGCACTCACTCTCGCGGTACACGTCGAGTGTCGTGCAGTGGAGCGCTCCACCGAACGGGATGACCTTCTCGTACGGGATCGGCACGACCTCGAACCCGAGCCCTTCCAGCTGCTCGGCGTACGCCGTCTCGCCGGCCTCGACGAAGACCGTCTTCTCGTCGAACGAGAAGGTGTTCATCGAGATCCAGCTCTTGCCCTCGTAGAGACCCGTCAGGTACACGTCGTTCTTGTGCACCCTGGTCGGGCGGGCTGCAGGGACGAGCTCCCAGTCATTGATCTTGAAGAGCTCGAAGACCCTCTTGTCAGTCGGCGCCCAGTCCGGGTTGTAGATGCAGAGGCCCGGGCGGAGCGGCACGAAGTTGACGTCGATGTGCCACGGATGGAAGTTGTCCGGCTTCCCGCTGTCCGACGGCGGGGAGTCGAAGTACATCGCGTGGTAGCGGATCCCCAGAGCTGCGAACATCCGCTGGAGCCACTCGAAGCCACGTGGGTTGGTGACGCAGGAGACCTGGTGGAACACGTCCTTGCCGAAGCGCATGGCGTCGGCCGCGTCCATCAGCATCTCCTTGTCGGTGAGCTGGAATTCACCCTTGTGCAGCTTCTCGAGCTTCTCGTCGTCCGTCCACGTGTTCTCCATGTCGTAGTAGTAGTTCCTGACGTACGACTCGTCAGTCAGCATCGGGAACGGTGCCGAGAAGTGGATCGCCTCCGGATCTTCGCGGACGTACTTGTCGAAGATCGGGCGGAGGTTGAAGCGCTCGTACACGCGCGACCGGCGCACGGTCGTGCAGTCGAGGATGTAGTTGCCGTGGATCATGCAGACGTCACGGACGTTGTTGACGCCGTGGGCGTTCATCTGGATCCAGCCGGGCCCCGACCCAAGCGGCACGTTGAGCATGAACGGCTGGATGTCGACGCGCTCAACGATCGCGCCGCGCTTCTCGATCTGGCCGTAGAAGTACTCCATCTGCTCGTTTGCCGCGTCCACCATGTCCTGCGGAAACGGTCCGTACTGGGGGAGTGGGAAACCGCCGCGAGGCAGGTCGTACCACCACGCCGGCTCCGGCGCCGGGACGTTTGTGCCCTCTGGGCGACCGCCGATCACACGCTTGAGCGGTGACCATTCGTCCCACGACTTGACAATCTGTGGCATTGCTCTAGCTCCTTTCACCTAGCTGTTGGTTTCGTTCAACGCTCGTGACACGTCCGCGGGTTGGCGGACGCCCCGAGCTATTTCCCGGCCAGCCCCTGCTTGCTCACGAACTCACCGATCACGTCGGTGAAGTTCGGCCGGCCGATCTCCTGGAGGTCGTAGTACACGCGGGTCGACGGCTTCTTGATGTTGATGATCCGCGCGAGGTCGATCGGCGTTCCGACGATCACCGCGTCACAGTCGACTGCGTTCACGGTGTCCTCCATGTCCTTCAGCATCGGGCCGCCGTAACCCTCGGCCGGAAGCATGTCCGTGACGTGCGGGTACAGCTCGAACATGCCAACGAGGCTGCCCTTGAGGAACGGACGCGGGTCGACGAGCTCGGACGCGCCGAACTTCGTCGCCGCGACCTTCGCAGCACCGGTCGTCATGTCGCCGTGCGTTACCGTCGGGCCGTCCTCGATCACGAGGACGCGCTTGCCCTTGATGATCGACGGATCGTCGACGCTGAGCGGCGACGCCGCGTCGATCACCATCGCGTTCGGGGCGACCGCCTCGATGTTCTTCCGGACCGTTGCGATCTCCTCCGGCGTCGCGCTGTCGATCTTGTTGATCACAACGACGTCGGCGAGCCTCAGTGTGACGGCTCCCGGCCAGTAGGTGAGCTCATGGCCCGGGCGGAGCGGGTCGACGACCGTGACCATCAGGTCCGGCTTGAAGAACGGGAAGTCGTTGTTTCCGCCGTCCCAGAGGACCACGTCGCAGCCGTCGGGGTCGTTCTCGGCTTCGCGCAGGATCGCCTCGTAGTCGACGCCGCAGTAGATGACGTTGCCGCGCGAGACGTGCGGCTCGAACTCCTCCATCTCCTCGACCGTGCAGTTGTGCTTCTCGAGGTCGGAGATCTCGGCGAAGCGCATGACCTTCTGCTTGAGCAGGTCACCGTACGGCATCGGATGGCGGACGGCGACGACCTTGAGGCCCTTCGCCATCAGCGCCTCGATGATCGTGCGCGAGGTCTGGCTCTTGCCGGCGCCCGTGCGGACCGCGCCGACCGCGATGACCGGTTTCGTGCTCTTCAGCTGGGTCGCGTCCGGGCCGAGCAGCACATAGTTGGCGCCCGCACCCTGCGCGACGGCGCCGAGTGTGAGCACGTGCTGGAAGGAGACGTCGCTGTACGAGAAGACGACGTCGTCGACCTTCAGCTCCTTGATGACCTTGGCGAGATCGCCCTCGAAGTAGTTGGGGATCCCGTTCGGATACAGCTTGCCGGCGAGCTCTGCCGGGTAGACCCGGTCGAGGATGCCGGGGATCTGCGTGCCGACCGTAAAGCCGACCACGTTGTAGTCCTCGTTGTCACGGTAGTAGGTGTTGAAGTTATGGAAGTCCCTACCACCGGACCCGATGATCAATACGTTCTTCTTCTTCTCGGCCATGTCAGGCTTGCCCTTTCCTCTCTTTGACGATGGGCTCTGGTGAGCCCTGATTACTTACCGATCTCCGTTCCTGCGTCGCCCGCAAGCGCCGCCTCGATCTCGTCGAGATTGCAGATGATCGCGCGCTTGCCCGTCGCCTCGACGAAGCTCATCAGGGCGCCGACCTTCGGCCCCATCGACCCCGCAGGGAACTGGCCCTCGTCGACGTGGCGCTGCATCTCCGCGAAGGACACTTTGCGGAGTTGCTCCTGGTCGGGCTTGCCCCAGTTGATACAGGCACCCGCCACGTCGGTCGCGACCACGAACAGGTCAGCGCCGATCTCGCGCGCGAGCAGTGAGCTCGCAAGGTCCTTGTCGATCACGGCGTCGGCGCCGAGGTGACCGCCCTTGCCGTCCGCAACGACCGGGATCCCACCGCCGCCCGAGCAGATCACGATCCAGTCCATGTCCACGAGTTGCTTGATCTCGCGGTGGGGGACGATGCCGATCGGCATCGGGGAGGCGATCACGCGCCGCATCCCCTTGTCGGTCACGACCATCTTGTACGTCTTCTTGGCGGCCTCCTCTTCGCTGTAGAACGGCCCGATCGGCTTGGTCGGGTTCTCGAAGAGCGGGTCCTTCGCGTCCACCTCGACCATCGTGATCACGGTCAGGAAGTTCCGCTCGAGTCCGGCCTCGGCGAGGCTCCGCTCCAGGGCCGTCTCCATCATGTAGCCGATCTGGCCCTGGGTCATCGCCCCGAGTAGCGGGATCGGCATCTCGGCCACCTCGGTCGTCGCCTCTTGCTGGAGCAGGAGGTTGCCGACCTGCGGCCCGTTGCCGTGACTGATGACGACCCTGTAGTCGGGCGCAAGCGCGACCACCTTCTGCATCGGCGCCTTGATGTTCTCCATCTGCTGTTCGGCGGTGCCGTCCTGGCCCTTCTGGATCAGGGCATTGCCGCCGAAAGCGATGACGACGATCGGCTTGTCACTCATCTTGGGTTTCCTTCCCTGTCAACTCGGCGCCCTAGCTACCGAGAGTCGCGACCATGACGGCCTTGATGGTGTGAACTCTGTTCTCGGCCTCGTCCCAGACGACTGATGCGTCGGACTCGAAGACCTCGTCGGTGACCTCCATGGACTCGACGTTGAACTTCTTGGCGATCTCCGCGCCAATGGTCGTATCGGCGTTGTGGAACGAGGGCAGGCAGTGGAGGAACTTCGTGCTCGGGTTGCCGGTCTTCTTCATTACAGCCGACGTGACCTGGTAGGGCTTGAGCAGCTTGATGCGACCCTCCCAGACGTCGTCGGGCTCACCCATCGAGACCCAGACGTCGGTGGCGATGAAGTCGCACCCCTTGACGCCGACATCGACGTTCTCGGTCAGCGTGATCTTCGCGCCGGTGCCCTTGGCAATCTCCTTTGCCTCCTTGACGAGTTCGGCGCTCGGGTACAGGCTCTTGGGCGCGACGATCCGGAAGTCCAGACCCAACTTCGCCGACCCGATCAGATACGAGTTGCCCATGTTGAAGCGGGCGTCGCCGAGGTAGGCGAACTTCAGCTCGTGCAACGGCTTGTCCGAGTGCTCCATGAACGTCAGGAAGTCAGCGAGGAGTTGCGTCGGATGGAACTCGTTGGTGAGGCCGTTCCAGACGGGCACGCCGGCGTACTTGGCGAGCTCCTCGACGATCTCCTGGCCGAAGCCGCGGTACTCGATGCCGTCGTAGTAGCGGCCGAGCACTCGAGCGGTGTCCTTGATCGTCTCTTTCTTCCCCATCTGCGAGCCCGTAGGCCCGAGATAGGTCACATGGGCACCTTGGTCGTAGGCTGCAACCTCGAACGCGCAGCGCGTCCGCGTCGAGTCCTTCTCGAAGATGAGCGCGATGTTCTTGCCCTCGAGCCGCTGCTTCTCGGTTCCTGCGTACTTCGCCTTCTTCAGGTCCTGCGAGAGCTCCAGCAGGAACCCGAGCTCCTGGGGAGTGAAGTCCAGCTCCTTGAGGAAGCTCCTGTTTCTCAGATTGAACGCCATGCGTCAGCTCCTACGAACGATGTGGTGGACAGTGGCGGTTCCGGGGCATGTCAGCCTCCGGATCCGAGGCGCAAAGCCGGGCGGCAGCGGGTGCTCGATGGGGGTTGACCCAGGACTGCTTCAGCTCGCTCGGGCTCATGACCCTTATGACGCTCGCGATTTCCCTCAGGGGCCGCATCAGCGAGGCGCCGGAGAGTGCTCGGTAGTTCTCCGCAGCGTGCCGTCCCCCGAAGCGCAGGCACTGAGACAGCCCGCGCGCAATGCCGGACGCCCTGCCTGCTTTCTTGCCCTGGACATCGACTGTCACCTCGTCTCGTAGCGCGCCAAGCGGACTGCCTGAGTGAGCACTGCGGTTTGGGACTTGGCCTCGGCGCGTCAGCCTCTCGGGCTCCAGGCCGCCGTTCGGCCGGTGCCTTCATAACACAAAGGACGTCTGCTGCGCCGCAGTCAACCGGCGTGGATTCCTCGACCTCGTGCCAAGGGCTCCGGGAAGGCGGTTCCCGGAGCCCTTGGGTCGATCTCGACTGTGAGCTTGCCTACGCCGGCAGGGTCACTCCTGCGGGCGGCTTGTAGCCCTTCAGATCCTCGCCCAGCACGATGTCTTCCTCGGGCGGGATGTAATCGATGACACCGTGGTAGTACGCGCCAGGCTGCCTCTTCTGTGTCAGCAGGGCGACGACCACGAACACGACGAGGGAGATGAGCGGCGGGATGAACGTCTCGATGCCCGCGTAGCTCAGGGCTTCATCGGACGGGCTGAAGATCCCCCACGTCCCGTTGAAGTAGAAGTAGCCGACCATCCTCGCAAGGCTGCCGACGACGATCGATGCCATGGCCGCATACTTGTTCGACTTGCTCCAGAACAAGCCGGCGAGCAGCGGAACGAGGCAGCCGGCGAGGACGACGTCGAAGGCGAGCGCCAGATACTTGCCGGGCTGTGGAGATTTCCAGGCGATGTAGAGGGCAATTCCCACGACCGGAATCAGGGCGATGCGTGTGAGCTGCAGAAGCCTCTTGTTGCCCATGTGAGGCTTCCCCAACATCTCGCCCATGATGTCCCGCTGGATGAGGTTTCTCGAGAAGACGGCGGAGATGGCGAGGATGCCGCCGTTGGCTGTCGACATCGACGCGCCGAGGACGCCGGCGAGCATGAGAATGCCGAGCCAGGTCGGCGCATGGTCGATCGCGAGCGTCGGGTAGGCGAGGAAGTGGTTGGTGAGATCCGGAGCCAGCGTGAACGCCCAGATGCCGATGAAGGCCGTGGGGATCACCGTGAAGAACGTGAGCCCGGCCCCCCAGAAGGCGCCACGAGAGGCTGTCCTGCCGTTTCGGGCGGCGAACACGCGCTCCATGAAGTCGAGCGCCACGAGATCGCCGAGGCCCAGGGCGGCGATGACCGACCAGTTGATTATCGCTCCGTTGGCCTTGTCGGTCAGCGCGGACGTGTCGAGAAAGCCCTCGGGAAGAGCGTTGATGTACTCGCTCCAGGACGGGCCGGCCTGGCCGGTGGCGAAGTAGATGAAGGCCGCCCAGAACGCGAAGATCGCGATGTAGATCTGGAAGATGTCCGTGTAGGCCGAGGAGAAGAGACCGCCGAAGGCCGTGTAGATCAGGACGATCCCTGCCGCGATGAGCATGCCCAGGAAGAAGTCGATGCCGAACACCATCTGCATGATGAAGCCGGACGCCGCGAAGTTCCCGGCCACGAGGATGATGAAGCTGATGGTCATCAAGATGCCGGAGAGGCCTTCGGTCGCAGCTCCGTAGCGGCGGTAGTAGAAGTCCGGCAGCGTCAGGAGCGACATCCTGTTCAGCGGTCGCCCGAAGAGGAACCCGGTGAGGAGCAGGCAGATGCCGAGGCCGATGGGGGTCACGGCACCGGCCCAGAAGCCGAAGTCGTACACGAACGCCGAGTTGCCGAGCGTCGAGTTCCCGTCGACTGCCTGCGCCGTCAGCATCGTCCCGACGAAGACGAGCGGGAGGCTCCTGCCGGCGACGATGTAGCGGCGGCTGCTCTTCTTGACGAACTTCACCGACCCGATTCCGATTGAGGCCGAGATGGCCAAGAAGAGAATGACGCCAACTACGATGCCCGTGCTGGCGGCGTCAGCAGCCAACGGCAGTTCGATCATGTCGTCTCCTCGCTATTCGAAGGGAATTCGCTCGAGTTCGAGACGCTGCTCGGATGATTTGTCTCCATTAGCAAGCGGAACGTAACGCAGAGCACGTGATGACTTCAAGTCGGGTTCCGTCCACCGCAAGATCAGGGCTCAGTTCGACAAGGGTCATGCGTCCCAGTACTGAAGCGCGGCAAGCCTGCCGATGCCCTCCGGGGCACGCCGGATTCGACACCAGTAGAAACCCGCAGTCTCGGTGCAGTGGCGCCCGAGCACGTTCCGTAGACTGCAGACGATGAAGCCGGTGATCGGAATCACGTCCTACGAGCAGGAAGCGTCCTGGGGCCACTGGACGCTGCCCGCAGCTCTCATCCCTGTCTCTTACGTGCGTTCGGTCGAGCTCGCCGGCGGTCGCCCGCTTGTTGTCCCACCTGTCGCCGATGCCGTCGACGAGACGCTCGAAGCCCTGGACGGCCTCGTGCTCTCCGGTGGGGCCGACGTCGATCCCGCCCACTTCGCGGAGGGTCTCCACCCGATGACGACGGGGCTGCACCCCGAGCGCGACGAAGCAGAGCTGATGTTGCTCGAGGCCGCCCTTGCGCGTGAGATGCCCGTGCTCGCCATCTGCCGTGGGATGCAGATCCTCAATGTCTCGCGCGGCGGGAGCCTCCACCAGCACCTGCCGGAGCGCGTGGCCCACAACGGGCACCGCGAGGCGCGCGGAACCTTCTCCGAGCATGGCGTCAGGATGGCGACTGGCTCGAGAACGGCGGCGATCATCGGTCACGAGGCTCGC
>Ga0224510_10000620_pt1 | contig 26752 bp, 39 predicted proteins | sample SF_May12_sed_USG_FD_170161 | JGI IMG/M metagenome (GOLD analysis project Ga0224510, IMG submission 170161) | Sediment microbial communities from San Francisco Bay, California, United States - SF_May12_sed_USGS_4_1 | ecosystem: Environmental > Aquatic > Marine > Sediment | place: USA: California... | reverse complement strand
TTTTGAATCGATAAAAAGAAAAAATAAATTTCACCTTACATTTATAATTAATAATTAAAATGAATGTTATTTTAATTATTAATCACAATAAAGCTTACTTCCATTTTGAATTAAATTACATATTATGTTTGACATTATTTGTAAATGTAAAGTAATATATTTTTAATTTCACAAGAATGATTTTTTATGATAACAACTGTAAAATATGAAATGATGATTCTTTTAACAGAAGAATTTAATGATAGTGAATTAAAAACTTGGGCCTTTAACTACGCTAAAACACTAAGAAAATTAAATGCATCTGAAATCTCAGTAATTTCTCGTGGGAAACGCGATTTAGCTTATGAAATAGCAAATCAAAAGAGAGGAAATTTTATTCAAATAAATTTTTCAAGTATTCCTAAATATATTGAAAATTTCTCAAGTAGTTTAAAATTTGATTCAAATGTTCTGCGATTTTTAGTTTTGAATAAAACAAATAATGTAAAAAATTTTTAAGAAAATTTTTTACATTATTGACTTGAATTAGAAATAAAGATATTATAATATATGAGTAATGGTTATTTCCTCAGTAGCTCAGTGGTAGAGCAATCGGCTGTTAACCGATTGGCCGTAGGTTCAAGTCCTACCTGGGGAGTCTAAAATAAATTAAAATTTATGAAAAATTATGGAAACTAAATTTGATCCATTAAAGATTGGAGATAAATATTTTTCTTCTCGTTTAATGTTAGGAACAGGTAAATATAAAACGAGTCAAGATGCAATAAAAAGTATTCAAAAAAGTGAATGTGAAATTGTCACAGTTGCAATTCGGCGTTTACCTACAAATATAAATAATGATAATATTAGTTTTTTAAAATCGATAGACTGGAAAAAACTTTGGTTATTACCTAATACAGCTGGGTCACAAACGGCGGAAGATGCCATTCGAATGGCATTTTTAGGGCATGAATTAGCTTGTCAATTAGGACAAGAAGATAATTTCTTTGTTAAACTAGAAGTCATTTCCGACCCAAAATATTTATTGCCTGATCCAATAGGTACTTTAAAAGCAGCAGAATTTTTAGTAAAAAAAGGATTTACAGTTTTACCATATATTAATGCCGATCCAATGTTAGCATTACATTTAGAAGATTTAGGATGTGCTACTGTTATGCCACTTGGATCACCAATTGGATCAGGTCAAGGATTAAATAATTTAGCCAATCTTCAAATTATTATTGAAAATGCCACTGTTCCTGTAATTGTCGATGCTGGTATTGGAGCTCCAAGTGAAGCTACTTTAGCAATGGAATTAGGTGCCGATGGAATTTTACTTAATACAGCAGTAGCCCAAGCAAAAAATCCAGAACAGATGGCTCTAGCAATGAAATTAGGAGTTCAATCTGGGCGATTAGCTTATTTAGCTGGGCGAATGGAAAAAAAATATTACGCTATTCCGAGCTCACCTATTAATCAAATAAGTAAAGTAAAGTAAATAAAAAAATTGATTTAATACTATATGCTTATATGAGCTTTTTTATTGAAAAAAGCTCATATAAGCATATAGTATTAAATCTTATTTAACACGAGTAGAACCTAATTCTTGGAATTCGGCTTCTTCTTTATCCCATTCTTTTTTTTCTTCTTCTTTTTTTCTAATTTTTTCAAAAATTGCAGGATCAACATCACTATAATCAAACTCAACGATAATTTCTCCTGTAAAAACATTACCAAATTCTTCAGAATAATTTGTCGTTGTAGTTTGTAAAACTTTTGTTTCTTGCTTAACTTTTATAGTTGTACCAGGATGTAATGGATTAGATAAACATTCTTCAGCTAATTTATCTTCTAAAAATCGAGTAACAGCTCGACGTAAAGGACGAGCTCCGTAAACTGGATTATATCCTTCTTCTGTAAGGAAATATCTTACAGCATTATCTACACTTAATTTAACATTTTTTTCCTCTAAACGTTTGCCTAATTGTTTAAGCATTAATCCACAAATTTCCCAAATATCATGTTTTGATAAATGATTAAAAACAATAATCTCATCAACTCGATTTAAAAATTCGGGGCGGAAGAATTTTTTCAATTCTTCTTGTACTAATCCAGTTATTTTAACAAATTTTTCGTCTTCTTCTGGAGTTATTTTCGGTTTTGCTGGCGGTTTTAATGATAAACTTCCATCCGGATTTACTTTTAATTCAACACGTTTATTTGCTCTATCAGATGGTAATGATCTAAGGAAACCTAATTGCTTAGAACTTTCATCTTGCGGTAGTATAGGAGACTCACTTTCAATAACCCGTGCACCTAAATTAGTTGTCATTACAATAATACTATTTTTAAAACTAACAACTCTACCAGAAGAATCTGTTAAATGACCATCATCTAAGATTTGTAAAAATAAATTAAAAACGTCTGGATGTGCTTTTTCAACCTCATCAAATAAAACAATTGAATAAGGTTTTTGTCTTACTGCTTCAGTCAATTGACCGCCATCTTGGAATCCTACATAACCTGGTGGTGAACCAATTAATTTTGCAACAGTATGTTTTTCCATAAATTCAGACATGTCAAACCTAATCATACTTTGTTCATCACTGAACATATATTCAGCTAAAGCTTTAGTTAATTCGGTTTTTCCAACCCCTGTTGGACCAGCAAAAATGAAGCTGGCAATTGGACGTTTAGGATTTCCTAAACCAACCCTTGCACGACGAACTGCTTTCGAAACTGCAATAATTGCATGGTGTTGACCAATAAGACGCTCATGAAGTGTATCTTCCATTTTTAATAATCGTTGTGATTCTGATTCCGTAATTTTTGTTACTGGAACCCCTGTCCAACTTGCAATAATTTTAGCAATATCTTGTTCAACAACCGTATCAATTTCATTTCGAACAGTACCTTGATACTTTTCTCTAGTAGCTAACGCGAATTTCATTATTCGTATATGTGTTCGCACTTCGATTTCATGGTCAATCAGCTCTTTTGCAGTAGTAAAATCTTGAAGTTTGATAGCTTCTGCTTTATCTTGTAAAGTTTCTTGTAATTCTACAAGTAACTTTTGTACACCTTTTGGTAATGTACGATTTTGTAATCGAACACGTGAACCAGCTTCATCAATCACATCAATGGCTTTATCTGGTAGATTTCGATCCGCAATAAATCTATCTGAAAGTATTGCAGCTTGTTCAAGAGCAGCATCATTGTATCCTAAAGCATGATGATGTTCGAATTCTGGTTTTAAACCTTTTAAAATCTTAATTGTAGTTTCAATTGATGGTTCTTCTACAATAATTGGATGAAACCGTCTTTCTAAAGCAGGATCTTTTTCAATATATTTACGGTACTCATCTAATGTTGTTGCTCCAATACATCTTAAATTGCCACGAGCTAAAGCCGGTTTTAAAAGGTTAGCAGCGTCAACAGCACCTTCAGCAGCACCAGCACCTACTAATGTATGGATTTCATCAATTACTAAAATAGTTTTTCCATGTCTTTTAACTTCATCAATAATTCGTTTCATCCGTTCTTCAAATTCACCTCGATATTTTGTACCAGCTAATACTGAACCAAGATCAAGTGAACGTACTACATGTTCATTTAAAAAATCAGGACAATCATAACTATTCATTTCTTGTGCAAGTCCTTCAGCACAAGCTGTTTTACCTACACCTGCTTCACCCAGTAAAACTGGATTATTTTTTCGACGACGGCCTAATACTTTAATTAAAGAATCAATTTCTTCATCTCGACCAATCACTGGATCTAAAAGTCCTTTTTCAGCTTCTTGAGTAATATTTTCAGTATATTCATCTAAAGCAGGAGTCTTAAATCCAGATTTCTCACGAGCAATTGCCCATTTTTCTTGATCTGTTAACGGCGGTTTTAAAATATCTTCTTGTTGTTCTTCAATATATGTTAATATTAAATGTCGTAATTTAGGTATATTTACGCCTAATTTATCTAGAGTCCGCATTGCAACTCCATCGGCCTCATTTATTAATGATAATAAAACATGTTCCGTTCCAACATAATTAACGCCAAGATCTTGACCTTCATGAATTGACATTTCTAGTACACGTTTTGCTCGCGGTGTAAAAGGTATTTCTGAAGCTACAAATCCTGTTCCCCGCCCAATATATTTTTCAATTTCTTTTCGTGTTTTTTTTAAGGTTACATTCAATTGTGCTAATGCACGCCCTCCAATACCATGTCTTTGTCCAATTACACCAAGTAATAATTGTTCAGTACCCACAAAATTATGACCCATACGTCGAGCCTCTTCTTGAGAGAGCATAATTACTTTAATGGCACCTTCAGTGAACTTCTCAAACATCCTTTCTCCTTTATCATTTTATTAAAAAATGATACTGTTTTTTTTAGTAAATTTCTTTTCTATTCACGTTAAATTTAAATAAACTATTTAAACAATTTTAATTAAAAAATTATAAATTATGCACTGCATTTTTCTATATGGTTGCATAATAATTTACTTTGAATTATAATACAATTAGTAACAAAGAGCAATTATATTTTTGGCGGTATGGCCAAGTGGTAAGGCAGTGGATTGCAAATCCTCGACCCCCAGTTCGAATCTGGGTGCCGCCTTTAAATATAGTTCAATACTCTTGCTTTTTTTTTAACTTATATATTATAATATAATATATATCTTACGTCAGGGGACGTGGTGGAATTGGTAGACACGACGGACTTAAAATCCGTTGCCTAGTGATAGTGCGTGAGGGTTCAAGTCCCTCCGTCCCCATTTATTCATTTAAATTTTTTATATTAAATATTAATTTTATTTTGATTGTTTAGCAAATATTAAATATTTGCTAAACAATCAAAATCTTTTCTGTTATGATAAACAAATTCGATATAATACACCAGGTGGTAAATCAGATTTCACTAATAAATCAAAAATATTTACTGATGAATCATAATAAATCTCTAAAATGCGTTTATGAATTCGGATTTCAAAATGCTCTCGAGAATCTTTATTCACATGAGGTGATCGTAATACACAATAAATTCTTTTATCTGTAGGTAATGAAACTACTCCCACATTTTCCACATTATTGTTTTGAGTGATTTCCATTATCTTTTGACATGATGTATTTAAAAGCTCATGATTAAATGATTCTAATCGTACACGAATTTTTTCATTCGGTTTTATATCCATAAATTTTTTTTTTAATTATTTAACAATTTTAGAAACAACACCTGCTCCAATTGTACGTCCACCTTCACGAATTGCAAAGCGCATACCTTCTTCAATCGCAACTGGATAAATTAATTCGGCTGTCATTTTAATACGATCCCCTGGCATCACCATTTCTACAATTGATCCATCATCTGCAGTAAACTGGATAATTGAACCTGTAACATCAGTTGTTCGTACATAAAACTGTGGTCGGTAACCTGTAAAGAATGGAGTATGACGTCCACCTTCTTCTTTAGTTAAAACATATACTTCAGATTCAAAATTTGTATGTGGAGTAATTGTACCTGGTTTTGCTAACACCATACCACGTTCAATATTTTCTCGTGTAACCCCACGTAGTAATATACCAACGTTGTCACCAGCAAACCCTTCTTCTAGAGTTTTTTGGAACATTTCAATACCAGTAATAGTTGTTGTTTTAGTTGCTCCAACACCAACAATTTCAACGTTATCACCAACTTTAATAACCCCTCTTTCAATTCTTCCTGTTGCTACAGTTCCACGACCAGTAATTGAAAAAACATCTTCAATTGCCATTAAAAATGTTTTTTCAACATCACGTTCTGGTGTTGGAATATAATCATCTACAGCATCCATTAAAGCATAAATTTTATCAACCCATGGATTATCACCACGTCTAATATTCGGGTTAGAAGAAATTGCTTCAATAGCTTGTAACGCTGAACCTGGGCAAATTGGAATATCATCACCTGGGAAATCATATGTTGATAATAATTCTCTTACTTCTAATTCTACTAATTCTAATAATTCATCATCATCTACTTGATCTTGTTTATTTAAAAACACAACAATGTGTGGTACACCAACTTGTTTTGCTAATAAAATGTGTTCTCGTGTTTGTGGCATTGGACCATCTGCAGCAGATACAACTAAAATTGCTCCATCCATTTGTGCAGCACCAGTAATCATATTTTTTACATAATCCGCGTGACCGGGACAATCTACATGGGCATAATGACGTTGTTTTGTTTGATATTCAACGTGTGCTGTGTTAATAGTAATACCACGTGCACGTTCTTCTGGTGCACCATCAATATCTGAATAAGCTTTTGCTACAGCATCACCTTCTAATGCTAATGTTGCTGTAATTGCTGCAGTTAAAGTTGTTTTACCATGATCAACATGTCCAATAGTACCAATATTAACATGCGGTTTTGTCCGTTCAAATTTTTCACGTGCCATTTTTAAAAATTCCTTTAAAATTTAATGTTGATAATAAATATATATTTGCTTTTAGCGAAATTAAATTTAATCTTGTTAAATATTAATAACGAAAATGCGCAAATGCTTTGTTCGCGTCTGCCATTTTATGAGTTTCTTCTTTTTTCTTTATAGTATTACCTATATCGTTTGCAGTGTCAATAATTTCACTTGCCAATTTAATTGACATTGTTCGACCTACACGCTGACGTGAATATTGAATAATCCACCGCAACGCTAAATTAGTTGCACGGAAGCTACTTACTTCAATTGGAACTTGATAAGTTGAACCGCCAATTCTTCGAGCTTTTACTTCGACTACTGGACTAGCATTTCTAATTGCTTTTTCAAAAATTACTAATGGATCTTCATTTGTTTTTGCTTTTATAATATCAAAAGCTCCATTAACAATATTTTGAGCTAAATTTTTTTTACCTGATTTTAAGATTCTTGTTACTAATAAGCTAACTAAGTAACTATTATATGTAGGATCTGTTTTTGGAAATCGTTTTTTTGCAATATTTCGACGTGACATAATAATAATTATTTTTTAATAAATCGTTTGTCGGAAATACTAAACTCAATTTTTAAAATTAAAATTAGTATTAACTTTTTGGTTTTTTAACGCCATATTTTGAACGTCTTTGTGTCCGATTTTTAACACCTCCACTATCCAATGCACCTCGAACAATATGATAGCGAACACCAGGTAAATCTTTTACTCTTCCACCTCTAATTAAAACGACAGAATGTTCTTGTAAGTTATGTCCTTCACCTGGTATATAAGCTGTTACTTCAAAACCTGATGTTAATCTAACACGGGCAACTTTACGGATTGCTGAATTTGGTTTTTTTGGCGTTGTTGTATAAACTCGAGTACATACTCCACGTCGTTGTGGGCAGTTTACTAAAGCAGGTGATTTTGTTTTTTTATTAATTTGTATTCGTCTCGAACGAACTAATTGTTGAATAGTTGGCATTTATTTAAAAAGTAATTAAGTAAATTTAAATTATTGTAATTTTAATATGTTCAATTTAATTGTCTTTTGTTTGTAATCCATATTTTTTCATAAATCTCTCTACTCGTCCTTCACTATCGACAATTGTTTGAGAATCAGTATAAAATGGATGATTTCCTAACCAAACATCTACTTGTAATTGAGGTTTTGTTGAACCAATTAGACAAAGAGTTTTTCCTTCACAAAGAACAGGCGTACTTGGAAACCAGGTTGGATGAATTTCAGGTTTTGGCATATTTTTAAAAATTTTAACGTTTTGAATATTGTGATGCTTTTCTTGCTTTTCGTAAACCATATTTTTTACGTTCTTTAATACGTGAATTACGTGTTAAGAACCCAAATGGTTTTAAAATTAAACGGTTTTCGTTACTCATTTTACAAATTAACCTAGCAACACCTAGTTTAATTGCATCTGTCTGTCCGGTTAAACCTCCACCTTTAACAATTGCAACAATATCAAATTGATTTTTTATATTTAATTTTTCTAATGGTGACCAAATAGCATTTAAATAATTACGATTATATTGTAAATACTTTTCACCTGAAATTTTATTAATGATAACTTGGCCATTTCCTGGGACAAGAAAAACTCGTGCAACAGCACGTTTTCGTTTTCCAAGACCAATTTTATCTTTTTGAAAAACTGTATTCATAATTTTTTTTAGACTATTATTTTAAGTTTTAAAGTATCTGTAATTCTTTTGGCGCTTGTGCTACATGTGGATGTTGAGCCCCTTGATAAACTTTTAATCGTTTTACTAAATGTTTTTTGGGATATCCATTCGGTAGCATTCCAAACACACAGTTTTCAATAATTTGTTTTGGTAAAATATTTACTAAACGCTTTAATGATTTACCTGGATGTCCAGGTTGGTAAACATGAAAACGATCTGCGTTACCATCAAGTTTTAAATATTCAGTATTTATTAGGATTACATAATCTCCCATATCTACAGCTGGATGATAAATGGATTTTGATTTACCTGTTAATAATGGTACGATAGTTGAAGCTAAACGACCCAATTGTTTATCTTTACAATCAATGACGTACCATTTTCTTTTATTATAATTTGAAGCTGGAATAAATGTTTTATTCATAAAATTAAACTAAATAATTATTTTAAGACTATTCCTAATTTATTTTTAAGAGTAGCAAAAACTTCATCTGCCGATTTACGGCCGAAGTTTTTTAATTCTAAAAGTTTTTCGGGTGAATACTCTAATAAATCTCCAATTGTATTTATTTGAGCTCTTTTTAAACAATTATAAGGGCGAACAGATAATTGTAATTCTTCAATCGCAATATGTGTATATGGATCTATAGGTTTTGGATGATTTTTTTCTTTTATACTTTCTTTCTCTTTATTAATTTTATGTTCACTAATAAATGTAAACAAAGACCTAATTAAATTAGCTCCAGAAAAAATTGCTTGTTCAGGTGATATACTTCCATTTGTCCAAACATCCAGAAATACTCGTTCTTTTATAATATTTGAAGTGTCATAAACATTTTCAACTTTAAAATCAACCTTTTGTACAGGCATAAAAACTGCATCTGTTTCTATAAAGTCTTCAAATTTATCAGAAAAAAGTTCATTAGCTAATCTATACCCTATACCAGATTCAATCTTAAATTCAATTTCTAAGATATGTGAACTTGTAAGCGTTGCAATATAATGATGAGGATTAATAATTTCTGCTTCTGGTGGTAATTGAATAGAGCTAGCTGTAATAACTGCTGGTCCATGTACTCTTAACCGTCCAAATTGCCTATGAGATGTTTTTGATTTTAAACAAATACCCTTCAAATTTAATAAAATTTCAAGGATATCTTCTCGAACACCAGGAATCAATGAAAACTCATCTTTTACACCAGCAATCCGAACTCCTGTAATTGCTGTTCCTTCTAAATCCCCTAACAAAACTCGTCGTAATAAATTTCCAACTGTTATTCCTTGTCCGGCGTTAAGTGGATGTATCAGAAATTGCCCATACATACAATCTGATTCAAGTTTTTCTGATTTTAAGCACTCCATCAATAAATTAGAATTATTTATAAAATTTCTTGTGGAATCCATAATTGATTTTTAATATTTTATAGTTAAATAAAATTATACACGTCGACGTTTTCGTGGTCGGCATCCATTATGTGGTACTGGAGTTATATCTTGTATTGAAATTATTTCTAAACCTGCACCTTCAATTGAACGAATAGCAGTTTCACGTCCAGAACCTTGACCTTTTACTAAAATTTCAACTGTTTTGATACCTGTACTTAAAGCTTCTAAGGCAGCTTTTTCTGCTGCGGTTTGAGCAGCAAAAGGAGTACCTTTACGAGCGCCTTTAAATCCAGAACTACCAGACGACGCCCACGAAATTGTATCGCCTGCCATATTAGTAATTGTTACAATCGTATTATTAAAAGTTGATTGAATATGAACAACACCTGTTCCAAGATTACTTCTATTTTTTTTTACTGTGGGTTTTCGGATTTTTTGTGCCATATTAAAGTAAAATTTTTAATTAGTATAATTGCTAATAAAATAATATTATTTTTTCTTACCTGTAACAGTTTTCTTTGCTCCTCGTCGTGAACGAGCATTTGTTCGTGTTCTTTGTCCTCGAACAGGTAAACTATTTCTATGTCTTTTTCCTCTATGACAATTTATCTCATTTAAACGTTTTATATTTAATCCATTAAAACGACGTAAATCTCCTTCTAACTTCATGTCAGAATTTTCTAATATATTTCTTAATGTTACTGACTCTTCTGTAGTAATATCGTCTGTTCGTGTGTCAGGATTAATTTCCGCTAATTCAATAATCTGTTTTGCTGATGGAAGACCAATTCCATGAATATACGTAAGAGCATAGACAATACGTTTATTTCTTGGTAAATCGATACCTAGTAATCTTACCACTTAATTAACTCCTTTTAATTATTAACCTTGTCGTTGTTTATGTTTTGGATTATCACAAATTACCATAACTTTTCCATGTCGTTTAATTACACGACATTTATCACACATTTTTTTAACTGAAGGGCGAACTTTCATTATGAAACTATTATTAAATTAATAAATAAATTTTGTACGTGATTTAATAAAATCTCTCGTTATAAATATTTGAAAGAATGATACTTTTCATTTCACGTGAAATGTCTAAAACAACACCTACTAAAATTAGTAATGAGGTAGTACCTAACCCATTAAAACTAGAAACATTTAAAATTCCTTCAATAATATTTGGAAGAGTTGCCAATATAGCTAATATAATGGCCCCAAAAAATGTTACTCGTTTCATAACTTGTTTTAAATAAAATGTTGTTGCTAAACCAGGTCTTATACCAGGAATACTTACAGCCATTTTTTGTAATTCTTGGGAAATATCTTTTGGATTTAAAACAATAGTTGAATAAAATGAACTAAAGATTAAAATTAATATAAAATAACTAACCCAATAGATAATTTTTGATGATTTAAAAAAAATGGGAATCGTTAAAAGCGGAAATACACCTAAATTAGTAATATAATTTGGTAAAACTAAAATAGCAGTTGTTAAAATAATTGGCATAACACCCGCTTGATTAAACCGCAATGGAATATAATTATTTGATGTTACCTTAGAAAATAATTGTTGAGTCTGGCCAAGTTGTTTTGAAGAAATTAACGGAATAATTCTGGCACTTTCTTGCAATGTAATAATACCAGATATAGCAATAAAAAATAATACTGCAATTCCGATTCCCGAAACAATGGTTAAATTCTCAGAATTTTCAGTTATTAATTTTTTACCTAAATTCGGTAAACTTGAAATTATATTAGTATATATTAATAGCGAGGCTCCATTTCCCAATCCATATTCAGTAATTAATTCGCTTAACCATAAAACTATCATTGCACCTGTGGTTAACCAAAGAATTATTTCAAAAGCTAATAGAGGACTCCAATCAAATAGAGCACGTTTCAAATAAAAAGCTACACTTGAGCTTTGAATTAAAGCCCATCCTAAAGTAATTAAACGTGTTAATCTTGTAATGGCTCTTCGACCTTCACCTCCACCTTCTTTTTGTAATTTTGAAATACTTGGAATTAACCCTGTTATCAACTGAACCATAATTGAGGCATTTATATATGGAAATATATTTAAAGTAAATAATCCAATAACAAATGTATCATTTCCTGAGAAAGTACTTACTAAATTTTTAGTAATTGGATGTTGTTGAATATAAAAAGCTAAATGCCCATGATTAATTCCAGGAATTGGCAAAAATGTACCCATTCTAATAAATAAGAGTATTCCGACACTTAATAAAAGACGTTTTAATAAAATATCATCTGTCTTTTTCATTTTGGTTTTTAATAGTTTAAAATTTTCTTACTTTTTACTTAATCTAAATATTAATTAGTATTAATTTAAGTCACGTTTTTGTAATACTTGTGTTTTAGTTGTTAAACTCTCTAATGCTACAATTGCAGCACGTGCATTATTTAGTAGATTATCTGAACCTAATTGCTTTGCAATTACATTTTTAATTCCTGCAACTTCTAAAACAGTTCGAACGGCACCACCAGCAATAACACCTGAACCTTCAATTGAAGGTCGCATGATAATTTTACATGCTCCTAAGTCACCTATAACCCCATGTGGAATACTTAATGATTTTGTAATTGGAATTTTTATCAAATTCTTTCTTCCATCAGTTTTTGCTTTTTTAAAAGCATTAACAACATCTTCTGCTTTTCCAACGCCTACACCAACTTGACCATTTTCATCTCCTATAACAACAACGGCACGAAAACTTAACTTTTTCCCACCTTTTGTTACTTTTGTTACGCGACTAATTTTGATTAACCGTTCAACAAATTTTGCATCATTTTGATTCTCAGTACGACGGGGTGTTTTTCTTAATTTGTTAACCTGTTTTAAATCGGTACTCATAGAATTTCGTATTTTTAAATTATTCATTAAAATTGTAGTCCACCTGCTCGAGCACCATCTGCTAAAGCTTTTATACGACCATGATATAAATATGGGCCTCGATCAAAGACAATTTTTGTAATATTTTTTTTTCGACTTAATTCAGCTAATTTTTGTCCCATAAGTCTTGAAGCATCACATGTTCGACCATTTTCCGTATTAAGTTTAATATCACGGTCTAATGTAGAACAAGAAACAAGTGTTGTAGAAGTTGTATCATCTATAATTTGGGCATAAATATTTTCATTTGAACGAAAAACTGATAAACGTGGTCGTTCTAATGTTCCTCTTATTAATCCCCTAACACTTTCCCGTTTTAATTTTTTATATCTATCAGGCTTTAATTTTTTATTTTTATTTTTAAGTCTTAATAAAACTCTTTTTGAAAATTTCATAATCTAATTTCTTTTTACAACTTAATAATTTTTATTTTTTACCCGATTTTCCAGCTTTACGTATAATTTTTTCACCTTTATAAAGGATTCCTTTTCCTTTATATGGTTCAGGAGGTCGCCATGCTCTTACTTTCGCAGCAAATAATCCTAACTGTTCTTTATCACAAGCTTTTATATTAATAATTGTATTTTGTCCTACTTCTACAGAGATTCCTTCTGGAATATCTATTTCAACTGGGTGACTAAAACCTAAATTTAATACAAGAGATTTTCCTTGAACACTTGCTCTATATCCTACACCTTGCAATGTAAGAGTTATTAGAAATTGCTCTGAAACTCCAATAACCATATTATTTATTAGTGTTCTATATAATCCATGTAAAGAACGAGTTGTTCTAGTTTCATTCTTTAAACTGACAATTAAATTACCATCGATTTGATCAATTCCAAAAATTTCTGGAATTGACTGTTCTAATGTTCCAAATTTCCCTTTTATAATTAAGGTTGCGTTTTCGCCTGTAACATTAATATCTACATTTGTTGGTATTTTAATTGGTAATTTTCCGATTCGTGACATATTATATATTTACTCCAATTACCAAATATAACATAAAACTTCACCACCAATTCCAAGCTCTTTTGCTTTACTATTTGTTATAACTCCTTTCGAAGTTGAAAGAATTGCAATTCCTAAACCATCTAAAACATTAGGTAGAGTTTTTGAATTTGCATAAACTCGTAAGCCAGGTTTACTAATACGTTTTATTTTATTAATTACGCGTTCGCGAGATTGTCCTTTATATTTTAATGAAAGAAGTAAATATTGATATAAATTTTCATTGTAAATTTCGAAATTTTCAATAAATCCTTCTTCTTTAAGGATTGCGGCTATCGCTTTTGACATCTTTGTCGCTGGGATTTCAACAATTTGATGTTTTACCATATTAGCATTTCGGATACGAGTTAACATGTCTGCAATATTATCGGTTACCACTAGTAGCTCCTTACTCTCATTATTTTCATTTTATTTATTCTTGTGACCAACGTTTACGACGTAAATGTTTTTTTCTATCCCATACTTGAGTAATCTCTCCAAATGAATCGTATTTATCATAATATCCGCAATCATTTAATGGAAATCTTAAAAATTTTAATAATACCATACCATTTAAAACTCGATCAACGGTTTTTGAACGAGATTTAGGTGTAGAAGCATCTAAAACAAGACTTATACTTAAACCTTGTATTTGATCAACATCATCGTATTCAATTTCTGGGAAAATTAATTGTTCTTTTAACGAAAAGGTATAATTTCCAGCTTTATCAAAACTTCTTACTGATAATCCTCGAAAATCGCGAATTTGAGCAAAAGTAAAAAAGATCAATTTTGTAAGAAAACTATACATTTTTTCACCTCGTAGAGTACTTGCTAATCCTAATTCCATTTCTTCACGAATTTTGAATCCAGCCACTGCTTTTTTAGATTTTGTAATAACAGGTTTTTGACCTGTAATTCTAGTAAATTCAGTAATACTTTTTTTTAAAATATTAGTATTTTGTGCTGCTAAACCTAAACCTCGATTAATACTAATTTTTTTAAGTTTTGGAATTGTATGAGGATTTGAAAATAATTCTGGGTTACTTTTTCTTAAAACCGAGTGAATACCCGTTTCATATTCTTTTTTTATATTTTCTAATAGACCATATACTTCTGCAATTTCTTCTAAGGACTGTTGAGTACGCATATTCTTGATTTAAAATAATTTAAATTAATTTAACATTGGAATGATGAATTGGAGCCTCAAATTGCTTTATTTCTCCAACTTCATTTTCTGTGTTTGGTTTACTATGTTTAAATTTAAAATTAATCCCTTTAACTAAAATTTTCCCTGTATTACGGTAAATTTTAGTAACTTCACCTGTTTTGTTTTTATCAAAACCAGAAATAATTTTTACATTATCTCCAATTTTAACATGTAATTTTTGACCTTTTGCCATTTACAGAACCTCCGGAGCTAACGAAACAATTTTAGAAAAATTTTTATCACGAATTTCACGAGCAACAGGACCAAATACACGCGTTCCACGTGGATTATTTTCCATATTCACTATTACTGCAGCATTATCATCAAATCGAATATACATACCATCTCGACGACGGATTGTTTTAGACGTTCTTACAATAATTGCTCGTACAACATCAGATTTTTTAATTGGCATATTTGGAATAGCCTCTTTAACTACGCCAATAATTGTATCACCAATTTTTGCATATTTTCGGTTCCCACCTAACACTCGAATACACATAATTTTTCGAGCACCAGTATTATCAGCGACAGTTAACATTGTTTGTGGATATATCATAAACGTTTAATCTTAAGTAATTAAAGATGATTTTGAGATAATTTTAGCTACTAGCCAACGTTTTCTTTTACTCAGTGGTCTACATTCTTGAACTAAAACTTGATCCCCAATATTACATTCACTCATTTCATCATGAACTAAATATTTTCGTGTTTTTATCATTGTCTTTGAATAAATGGGATGTGGATATCGACTTTCAACTTTTACGACCACAGTTTTTTGCATTTTATTGCTGACAACAATACCAACTTTTTCTTTTACAGGCATTTTAAAACTCCTTAAAATCTCTATTTTTAGATTTATTGAAAATTAATTATCTTTATCAATTAATTTTACGACAGTATTGCTTCTTTTTTGTTCTACAGCATCTAGCCGTGCTGTTAAAATTGTTTTTAATTGTGCTAATCGACGCTTAGCATTTTTAATTTCATGTGGTTTAAATGGCTGACGAGTAGCTTTTTTGAATCGTAAATCAAATAATGCTTTCTCTGTTTTAATAATTTCTTCAGAGATTTCTAGATTTGACAGTGATATAATATCATTAAATTTAGGGATACCCATAGTTTATTAATTATCGGTTCTAATAATAAATTTTGTTTTGATTGGTAATTTATATGCAGCTAAATTAAAAGCAGCACGTGCCACTTCTTCTGGAACAGCACTAATTTCAAATAAAATTGTCCCAGGTTTTACTGTAGCAACCCAATAGTCAACTGCACCTTTACCAGATCCCATACGTGATTCTGCTGCACGGGCTGTAACTGTTTTGTCAGGAAAAATCCGAATCCATAGCGAGGCACCACGTTTTGTATAACGAGTAATTGTTCGTCTGGTTGCTTCAATTTGACGTGAAGTAATCCATGATGGTTCTAAAGCTTGTAATCCATATTTTCCAAATGAAATTTCATTTCCACGAGTTGCTTTTCCTCGCATCCGGCCACGATGGTATTTTCTATATTTTGTTCTTTTTGGACTTAACATAATAAATGATATTAATTAAATATATATCTATATAATTTTTTACTTCTAAGATCTATTTTTATTATTTTTTTAAGATTTCATTTTTAAATAACCAAACTTTAACACCAAGAACACCATAAATTGTATTTGCTTCTTTTGTAGCATAATCAATATCAGCTCTTAATGTTTGTAATGGAACTCTACCTTCACGAATCCATTCACTTCTCGCTATTTCTGCACCATTTAAACGTCCAGATACTTCCACTTTAATACCATTTACTTGCTCATCTTGAATACATTGTAAAGCTTCACGAATTGCACGACGGAATGCTACTCGATCTTCAAGTTGTTGAACTACAAGATCAGCAATAAGAGAAGCATTTGAGTTAATATTTTCAACTTCGATAACGTTAATAGTGATTTGACGATTATTTGGTATAAAATTTTTAATATTGGCTGCTAAAGTTTTAATACCAGAACCATTCTCTCCAACTAACATACCCGGTCGCCCTGTTTCAATATTTAATTCAATTTGATCACCTAAACCATTTCTATTAATATGAATATTTGAAATACTAGCTACTTTTGCTAATTTATTAAGATATGTTCGAATATTATCATCTTCTTCTAATAAACTTGAATACTGTTTAAAATTAGCATACCAAGCAGATCTGTGTTCTTGTGTAATACCTAATCTAAATCCCAAAGGATGTGTTTTTTGTCCCATAGAAAAATACTTAATTCTTATTTTTTTAATTAATTGATTTTACTACAACTGTGATATGACACGTTGGCTTTAAAATCTTATATGCTCGGCCTTGGGCACGTGGTCGAATACGTTTTAGTTTAGGACCTTCATCGGCAAATATTTCAGCAATAACTAATTTTTTTTTATCTAAATTATAATTATTTTTAGCATTTGCTGCTACAGAATGTACAACTTGCCAAATAGGAGAACCGGCATCATAAGGTAAAAATTCTAATATCATTAATGCTTCTTGATATGACCGACCACGAATTTGGTTTAATACTTGTCTCACTTTATGTGGAGATATTCGTACATATTTTGCTATTGCTTTTACTGATTGACCATTCGACATAAATTTAGTTTCCTTAATATTTTTTTACATATATTTGAAGTTTCTAAGGACTAGCTAAAAAATTTGACTACAAAATCTTTTATATTCGAATATTATTATTTTTCCTGAGAAACATTAATTCCATAAGCTAATTTAATAGTTATGTATTCACCTGGTTCTAGATTTTGGGATTTTTGATTTATAAATTTGTTAGGATGTGAAACTTTATTTATGTAAATTTCATAAATCCACATATCAAAAAAATTTACAGATAAATTATTTTGTAAAGAAATGACGATTGAATATAAGGCTTGTAAAAGAAAATCTCGTTCGTTGAGATTTGATTTTAAAAGGTAAGATATATCATCACGTACATAATAGAAATGTTTAAACTGAACACTTTGCAAAATTAATTTTGCAAGTGGTGATAATTTTTTTTCACATTTGACATTAAAAGTCTTAATTTGAAAGCTTTTTGGAAAATTTAAGGTTAATTCTAATCGTACCATAACGAGTTTTTCCTTAACGTTTTGATTTTTTATCCGCTTTAATATGTGATTTAAATGTACGAGTAGAAACAAATTCCCCTAGTTTATGGCCAACTAATTGATCAGAAATAAAAATGGGAACATGTTGTTTTCCATTATAAATAGCTATTGTAAACCCAACCATATTAGGTAATATAGTAGAACTACGTGACCAAGTTGTTATTACATCTTTTTTTCCGGCTGCATTCATTTTGTTAATTTTTTTTAACAAATGATAAGCAACAAAAGGTCCTTTTTTTAATGATCTTGACATTTTTGAGAATATTATTAATAAATTTTTTTCTAAATTAATTATGAACGTCGGCGAAGGATATATGCATTACTAAGCTTTTTAGTTTTTCGTGTTTTTCTACCTAATGCTGGTTTCCCCCAAGGAGTTAAAGGACGAGTTCGCCCAATTGGAGTTCTACCTTCTCCTCCTCCATGTGGGTGATCACATGGATTCATTACTGAACCTCGAACAGTTGGACGTTTGCCTAACCAACGAGTCCGACCAGCTTTACCACTTTGAACTAAGAATGAATCATCATTACTTAATTCTCCAATTGTCGCAAAACATTCTTTACGAATTAACCTAATTTCTTTTGATGGTAATCGTAAAGTTACATAGTTTCCTTCTTTTGCTAAAATTTTAGCTGAGGTTCCTGCTGAACGAACAATTTGTCCACCACGATTTGGGATTAATTCAATATTATGGACAGATGTTCCTAAAGGAATCTCGTCTAATGGTAATGCGTTTCCTATATCTAATGATATTCCTTTTCCTGATAAAACAATATCACCAACCTTTAAATTCTTTGGGTGTAAAATATAACGTTTTTCACCATCTTCAAAATGAAGTAAGGCAATGTGCGAGTTTCGGTTTGGGTCATATTCAATTGAATTAACAACAGCAGTAATATTGGGCTTATTTCGTTGAAAATCAATTAACCGATATTGTTTTTTATGACCCCCACCACGGTGTCTGATTGTAATAACTCCTCGATTGTTTCTACCTTTATTTCGATGCTTAGTTCTAATTAAACTTTTTTCTGGTTTATCAGTTGTTATTTCTGAAAAAGATGAAAGGGCTCGATTACGTGTTCCTGGTGTATACGATTTGTAAAGACGAATACTCATAAACTTGATTAATTTATATAATTGTTAATTTTCTTCCGCAAATAAGTTTATTGTATCGCCATCTGATAACGTTACAATTGCTTTTTTATAATGCGATTTCCAACCAATATATTGACCGATTCTTTTTTTCTTTTTCGGTAAATGGGAAGTGTTAATTTTTATCACTTTAACATTAAATAAATATTCAATTGCAGCTTTAATTGTTGGTTTATCAGATTTAGGGTTTACAACAAAACTATACTGATTGTTAGCTAATAATCTTGTAGCTTTATCGGTAATAATTGGATATTTTATAATATTCATACTACTATCATTAAAGTATGAAGAATTAATCACAATAAATCTCCTTTATATCATTGACTGCTAATGGTGTTAGTAAAATTTGTTTCGCTTTTAATAAACTTAATGTATTTAAGTTCGAGGCAGAAATTAGTTCAATATTTTTTATATTTTGAGTCGATAGTTTTAAAGGAATTGTTTTTTTAGAAACAATTAATAAAACTTTTTGATCAAGATTCAAATTATAATTTTTACAAATGGTACAAAAAGCTTTTGTTTTTGGTTCATTAATTAATGACTCTAAATCCCCAATTACAGAAATGCTATTACGTTTATTATATAATAAAGTTTGTAAAGCTAATTTTCGTTCTTTTTTATTTAATTTTAAATTAATTTTTCTAGGTTTTGGACCGAATGTAACTCCACCACCTTTCCACAATGGTGAACAATTTGAACCTGCTCTTGCTCTACCAGTTCCTTTTTGACGCCAAGGTTTTCTACCACCTCCTCGAACTTCGCTTCGAGTTTTTGTTGAAACTGTCCCTTGTTTTTGAGAAAGTTGATGTCTTAAAATATCTCTATGAATTAAATAATTACCGGAATTGTCTAAGACACTAAGTTTGAAATTATATTTATCAGATACCTTTTGTCCATTTGAATCTAATGAATTATATTCTATAGTTTTTTGAACAGTCATATAGTATTTTTCCTAATGTTCATTTAGTTAATAATCTTTTTTGTACATAATTATGAGGGAATGATACTAAGTAAATTTCCAGGTTTTCCTGGAACCGCACCTTTAACTACTAAAATATTTTCATCATTGTTTACTTGAACAATTTTTAATTTTTTAATGTTTGTAGTCTTATTACCAAGTTGTCCAGACATTTTTTTTCCTGGTAAAACACGCCCTGGTGTTGTTCCCATCCCAATTGATCCTGGAGCTCTATGATTTTTTGATCCATGAGTCATAGGACCTCTTGCAAAATTATGACGTTTTTGAAGACCTGAAAAACCTTTCCCAATACTTTTTCCTGTGACATTAATTAATTGACCTGCAGCAAATGCTTCTACATTTAAAATTTGTCCAACATTAAAATTGTCAGGGTCACTTACACGAAATTCTTTTAAATATTTCAAAGGTTGAATATTTGACTTTTGTAAATGTCCTAATTCAGGTTGAGTTAAAGATTTTGTTGATACGTTACCGTAACCAACTTGGATTGCGTTATAACCATCATTTAATACAGTTTTAACTTGTGTAATTACACAAGGCCCGACTTTTAAAATTGTAACTGGAATTATATTTCCCGATTCATCGAATATTTGGGTCATTCCAATTTTATTTCCTAATAAACCTAAAGACACAATGTTTTTCTCCAAAAATACTCATATATAGATTAATATTTATAAAAACAAATTCTTATAAAAATATAAGTGTAAAAATAAATCATTTAACAATTATTACTGTCAAATTGTTTTATAAATTTAAAAAAATCAAAAGATTTTGTCCATATAAGTAAAATTAACAATTTTATAATAAATACATTATACATTATTAACTAAAACAGATATTTATTAATTTTATATATATATAAAATTAATAAATATCTGTTTTAGTTAATAATGTATAATGTATTTTGTAAAACATAAATTTATTCAAAAGGAGATCTTTTATATGAATAAAGTAGTAGGAATTGATTTAGGAACAACAAATTCCGTAGTTGCAGCAATTGAAGGTGGGCAACCCATAGTAATTACAAATTCAGAAGGTTTTAGAACAACACCCTCAATAGTAGCATATACAAAAAAAGAAGAATTATTAGTTGGACAAATTGCTAAACGACAGGCAGTTATTAATCCAGAAAATACGTTTTTTTCTGTTAAACGTTTTATTGGATGCAAAGAAAATGAAATTTCTGAAGAATCAAAAGAATTACCATATAAAGTTATTAAAGATGGAAACGGAAATATTAAAATTAAATGTTCCTCTTTAAACAAAGATTTTAGTCCAGAAGAAATTTCAGCACAAGTTTTAAGAAAATTAATCACTGATGCTAAAGAATATTTAGGACAAGATGTTACAAAAGCAGTAATTACAGTACCTGCTTATTTTAATGATTCTCAACGTCAAGCAACAATGGATGCTGGAAAAATTGCAGGTATTGAAGTTTTACGAATTATTAATGAACCTACTGCCGCTTCTTTAGCATATGGATTAGATAAAAAACAAAACGAAACGATTTTAGTTTTTGATTTAGGTGGTGGTACATTTGATGTTTCGATTTTAGAAGTTGGTGACGGTATTTTCGAAGTATTATCTACAGCTGGAGATACAAATTTAGGTGGTGATGATTTTGATAAAGCACTTGTTCGTTGGTTAGTTGAAGATTTTGAATCAAAAGAGGGTATAAATTTAACTAAAGATATTCAAGCTTTACAGCGTTTGACGGAAGCAGCTGAAAAAGCAAAAATGGAATTATCAACTGTCGAAAAAACAACAATTAATTTACCTTTTATTACCGCAGATAAAAGTGGACCTAAACATATCCAACAAGATTTAACACGAGAAAAATTTGAAACTTTATGTAAAGATTTAATTAATCGTTGTCGTGTTCCAGTTGAAAAAGCTTTAAAAGATGCAAAACTAGACAAATCTGAAATTAATGAGGTTGTATTAGTAGGAGGTTCGACACGAATTCCAGCTATTTCACAATTAATAGAATCATTAACTGGAAAAAAACCAAATAAATCAGTGAATCCTGATGAAGTTGTTGCTATTGGGGCAGCAATTCAAGCTGGTATATTAGCAGGTGAAATAACAGACATTCTATTATTAGATGTGACTCCTTTATCACTTGGTGTTGAAACATTTGGCGGAATTATGACAAAACTTATTTCTCGTAATACGACAATCCCAGTTAAAAAATCTGAAGTATTTTCAACTGCAACAGACAATCAAACAAATGTAGAAATTCATGTTTTACAAGGTGAAAGAGAACTTGTTAGTGGTAATAAGAGTTTAGGAAACTTTAAATTAGAAGGAATTCCACAAGCTCCACGAGGGATTCCACAAATCGAAGTAACATTTGATATTAACGTTGATGGTATATTATCAGTAACAGCTAAAGAAAAGGAATCAGGAAAAGAACAATCTGTAACAATTCAAGGGGCTTCTAATTTGTCGGAAACAGAAGTTGAAACAATGTTAGAAGAGGCAGAAAAATACGCATCTATAGATAAAGAAAAAAAAGAAAAAATTGATGTTAAAAATTTTGCTATAGTTTGTTGTGCAGAAGCTGAAAAACAATTAGCTGAGGATTCAAATACTTATAGTAAAGAGACAGAAGAAAAAATTACTGAGACTGTAAAAACTCTTCGTAAAGCTATTGACGAAGATAATCATGAATCAATGAAAGAGCTTACGGAAAAACTAAAATCAGCTTTACGAGAAATTAGTTTAGGTAAAACAGACACTGATACTTCATTAGCGGATGACTTCTAACACTTTTAATATTAAATTACCGAGATAAGTTATTTGATCAAGGTAATTTAATATAAATTTCTTTCTACTTCTTATTTTAAAGTGTCAATATCATCCACAATAATACATTCTGTTGTTAAAATCATACTTGCAATTGAGGTTGCATTTTGTAATCCAGAACGAGTTACTTTTGCAGGATCGACTACTCCTTGCTCATACATATTACCAAATATATTCTTTGCAGCATTATACCCTATTTCAAATTCTTGTTCTTGGACTTTTCCAATAATAACAGGCCCATTAATTCCTGCATTTTCAGCAATTCTTTTCAATGGAGCAATAATTGCACGTGAAATAATAAGAGCACCAATTAATTCATCTTCCTTTAAATTATTTTTGGCCCATGTAATTAAATTTTCTGATAAATGAGCTAGTGTTGCCCCACCGCCTGGGACAATTCCTTCTTCAACGGCAGCACGCGTTGCATTAATTGCATCTTCTAAACGTAATTTTTTATCTTTCATTTCAGTTTCAGTAACGGCTCCTACACGAATAACCGCAATTCCACCTGAAAGTTTAGCAATACGATCTTGTAATTTTTCTTTTTCATAAGCAGTTTCGGAAATATTTACTTGTTTACGTAATTGTTCACATCGAGCTTTAATGTTTTCAATTTCTAATCCATCACCAACAATTGTTGTAGTATCTTTATTAACTATAATTCTTCGTGCTTGACCCAATAAATTTAATTGAATATTATCTAAAGTTAAACCGGCATCTTGAGTAATAACAGTACCACCAGTTAATACAGCAATATCTTGTAGCATTAATTTACGTAATTCACCAAATCCGGGTGCACGGACTGCAACGACATTGACAATACCACGTAATTTATTCAATATTAATGTAGCTAATGCTTCTTTTTCGACATCTTCAGCAATAATTAATAAAGGTCGTTTTGTTTTTGTGATTTGTTCTAATATTGGTAATAAATCTTGTTGAACTAATGTAATACGTTTATCTGTTAACAATATATAAGGATTTTCATAAGAAACTTCCATTTTTTCCGTATCAGTTATAAAATAAGGAGATATAAATCCTTTTTCTAATTTCATACCTTCTGTAATTTCTAACTCGGTAATAATTCCTTTTCCCTCCTCAAGTGAAATTACTCCTTCTTTTCCAACTTTTGACAATGCATCTGCAATTAAGGCACCAATAATATCATCATTACCTGCTGAAATAGAAGCTACTTGTTTAATTGATTGAATATCCTCAACCGGCTGAGCAAATTCGTTTATTTGCATTACTAAATATTGTGTGGCTTTTTCCATACCTAATTTTATGGATATTGGATTTGCTCCAGCTGCTACATTCTTTAAACCTTCTTTAACCATAGCATATGCAAGAACAGTTGCTGTTGTAGTACCATCTCCTGCTACATCATTTGTTTTTGCAGCTGCTTGACGAATTAAAGAAACACCTGTATTTTCAATATGATCTTCCAAATTAATTTCTTTAGCAATTGTTACACCATCATTAACAATTTGCGGTGAACCATATGCTTTTTCTAAAACAACGTTACGTCCTTTTGGACCTAATGTTACAGAAACGGCTTCTACCATAATTTCCATACCACGTTCTAAAGCACGTCTTGCATTATCTTGATATAATATTTTCTTTGCCATAATGTATAAATTAAATAAATTTATAAAAATTGTTTATTTACAACTGTAAAATAATATTTGAGAATTCGGCAAGTTAAATCTTTAATTTTGTTAAAATTTTTTTTATTTAAAAGCTTTACTTAAAAGAACTATAGTTAGTATTATAAGATTGTAATACAGTTTGGGCTTGTAGCTCAGTGGACTAGAGCACGTGGCTACGAACTACGGTGTCAGGGGTTCGAATCCCTTCTTGCCCAAGAAATCAAACTATAAAATTATTATATTGCTGTATTACTTTATTGGGGTGTCGCCAAGTGGTAAGGCTGTGGACTTTGACTCCGCCATTCGTAGGTTCGAATCCTGCCACCCCAGTTTATTAAAAATATGCAGTATAATAATATCTTTAATTTATAGTCCTATATGGTTTAGATAAACTAACTGTATAAACACGCTAGTAAAAAATTTTTAGTGAAAAAACTATGACAGCTCATATTCAATTTATAAAAGGTATCGATGAAAAAGTTTTACCTGATGTGCGATTAACTCGTTCGAGAGATGGAAGTACAGGAACAGCAACATTTCGTTTTAAAAATGCTAATATTTTAGATAAAAGTTTAGCATTAAATGGTGAAATTACTGGTATGTATATGATCGATGAAGAAGGAGTTTTAGAAACACGTGATGTAAGTGCTCGGTTTGTTAATGGTAAACCCCAAGCTGTTGAATCAATTTATATTATGAAAAGTCCTGAAGCCTGGGATCGATTTATGAGATTTATGGAACGATATGGAGAAAGTAATGGTCTGGTTTTTACAAAAGCTTAAATTTTCTTTAATATAAGCATTAAACGAATAAAAATCTTTGATATAAAATTCCATCAAAGATTTTTTTTGAAAAATCTTAAATAAATTTTTTTCTGTTTAGCCGCCACCGACAATAGTTACAATTTCAATTTTATCTTTATCATTAATAAAAATTGCATTCCAATTTTTTTTATTACAAATAAAATTATTATATTCTAAAACTAATAGAGACGAATTATAGTTAAAATAAGAAAGTAAATCTAGTAAATTAATAACTTCCGAAGTACAGTATTCTTCACCATTTAAAAAAAAAGTTTTCATTTTTTTCATATTTAAATCTTTAAAAATAAAATATTTTATTATTAAGCTAGACGTAGTTTAACATAACTTGGTATATTATCATAGGTAAATAGTGTGGCGGGTGTAGCCAAGTGGTTAAGGCAGTGGGTTGTGGTTCCACCATTCGCCGGTTCAAGTCCGGTCACTCGCCCTACTTAAAATATTTAAAATTAAAAAATTAAGAAAACTATATTAAATAATACATATATTAAATTTTTATGTCACGTTATCGCGGACCTAAATTACGAATTACAAGACGATTAGGTGTTTTACCAGGATTAACTCAAAAAAAATCAAAAAAAACTGATAGACCTGGCCAACATGGGAAAAATCTAGGTGATGGTAAAAAGAAAACAACAGAATATGGGTTACGTTTAGAAGAAAAACAAAAGTTAAAATTTAATTATGGGTTAAGTGAAAATCAATTATATCATTATATTAAAGAAGCACGCCGTCGTAATGGTGTAACAGGTTTAATATTATTACAATTACTAGAAATGCGATTAGATACTATATGTTTTTCATTAGGGTTTGCACCAACGATTGCAGCCGCGCGTCAACTAGTCAATCATGGACATATTACTGTAAATAATAAAGTCGTTGATATTCCAAGTTTTCAATGTCAAATTAATGATATTGTTAGTATTAAACAAAAATCAACTTCAAAGAATTTAATTGAAAATAATTTAAAAATCACAAATTTGATTGATCCTCCTACACATTTATCGTTTGACCAATCAAAATTACAAGCTACAGTTAAAAATTATTGTGATCGAAGTGAACTTTTATTAGACTTAAATGAATTATTAGTAATTGAGTACTACTCAAGACGATAATTTCGAAACTTAAATATATATCTAGATATTCTAATTCAAAAACTAAAAAACAATTTAAAAAACAATACTCATAGAGTCATTTATGTTAAAATTAAGATTAAAACGAAACGGAAGAAAAAGACAACCTTCATATCGATTAGTTATTATGGAAAGTACAAGTCGACGTGATGGTCGACCAGTAGATGAAGTTGGATACTATAATCCAATAACAAAAGAATCATATTTTAACCAAGAAAAAATTACAAAATGGTTAGATTCTGGTGTTAAACCTACGCAGACTGTTTTACATTTGTTAAAAAAAAGCAATTTGATTAAAGCATAATATGTAATTTAATTCAAAATGGAAGTAAGCTTTATTGTGATTAATAATTAAAATAACATTCATTTTAATTATTAATTATAAATGTAAGGTGAAATTTATTTTTTCTTTTTATCGATTCAAAA
>Ga0224510_10000619_pt1 | contig 26766 bp, 23 predicted proteins | sample SF_May12_sed_USG_FD_170161 | JGI IMG/M metagenome (GOLD analysis project Ga0224510, IMG submission 170161) | Sediment microbial communities from San Francisco Bay, California, United States - SF_May12_sed_USGS_4_1 | ecosystem: Environmental > Aquatic > Marine > Sediment | place: USA: California... | reverse complement strand
GCAGGATCGACTCATGCATGGCGACGCCGGCAAGGTCCGGGCTGCTGATCCGGTCGATACGGATTAACTGCCCGCTCCTATTGTGCAAAGTGAAATATCCGGCACCCATAGCGGAACCCGTTATCGGGCGGGTAAGCACGAGGTCTTCGACAACCAAAGATGCTTGCTGACCGCCGCAGGCGGCGACAGTGGCACAAGCGCACAACAGCAGGATCCGCAGCATCAGAATCTCGACATCAAAAGGGATGCATCGTGCGCAATGTTGCCGGCTTCATGCGGTGCGCTGAACAGGGCGGTGAATTTTCCGTCCGGGTTGATCACGATGATTACCGCGGAATGATCGACTGCATAGTTGTCGCCGTCGATACCGGACTTTTGGAAATAGATACCGAGTTTTGTAGTCAGGCTGCGCAACTGCTCCATTTCCCCAGTCAGGCCAACTGTGCCGTCACCGAAATGGCTGATATAGCGACCAAGGACCTCGGGCGAGTCGCGCTCAGGATCGACACTGACCAATACGATTCGCGGCAACACATGCAGCCCTTTTTCCTGCATTTGCCGGCGTGCGTCGGCGAGTACCCGGAGCGTCAGCGGACAGATGTCGGGGCAGTGAGTAAAGCCAAAAAACACGAGGTTCCAGTGCCCCTTGAAACTGTCGCGGGTGAATTCTGTGCCGTGCTGGTCAGTGAGCGAGAACTCCGCCAGCTCCGCTGGGGCCGGCAATAGCGTCGCGGCCAACAGTGCTTGCGGTGTTTGCATGAGCTGCCAGGACAGCCAGCCGCCGGTCGCGATCGCCGCGATCGCCGTTGCTGCAATGAAATATTTTCTCGAGTCCATGCGGCGCATGATACACACTCCTAATATATGAAGAACCAAAGCCACACAGTATTCACCGTCGAGCGCCTGATCAGCCTGATCGGCGACCGTTTTACAGCGGCCAGCCTGCACTTCGGGCATGGTACAGACAACGCGTTCGACGAGGCCGCCTGGCTGGTGTTCGCAGAGCTTGGGCTGGTGCATAGTGATGCGGTGTCAGTCTATCGGCAGATCGTGACGCCGGAACAACGTACCCGCATCGAGGCGCTTGCCGCGCGCCGCATCGAGGATCGCGTGCCGCTTGCCTACCTGCTGCGCCAGGCGTGGTTCGCCGGGCTTGAGTTCTATGTCGATGAGCGAGTTCTGGTACCGCGCTCGCCAATCGCGGAATTGATCGCGGCCCGATTTTCGCCCTGGCTGGCGGCCGATGCGGTGCGTGATGTTGTTGACCTTGGTACCGGCAGTGGCTGCATAGCCATAGCAATCGCCGCGGCGTTGCCCCAGGCACGAGTGGATGCCGTGGATATTTCGGCTGCGGCGCTTGAGGTTGCTGCGATCAATGTGCGGCGCCACGAACTGGCTGACCGGGTGGGGCTGCTGCAATCCGATTTCTTCACGGCGCTGGAGGGTCGTCGCTACGACCTGATCGTCAGCAATCCGCCCTACGTTGACCGAGCCGATATGCAGGCACGGCCGCAGGAGTTTCTGCATGAGCCAGCGCTTGGGCTGGCCGCCGGCGACGATGGTCTGGATTCGGTCAATGTGATCCTGCATCATGCTTCGCGTTTTCTGAATGAAGGTGGCGTCCTGATCTGTGAAGTCGGCAATAGCCAGGACGCGCTCGAAATTCGCTACCCGGGTGTTGCATTTACCTGGCTGGAGTTTGAGCATGGCGGTTCGGGCGTTTTTTTGCTGACCAAAGAAGAATTAGCGGGTATCCAGCGTGTCGGGTAACAGTTTCGGTCGTTTATTTGTCGTCACCAGCTTTGGTGAAAGCCACGGGCGTGCGCTTGGTTGTATTGTTGACGGTTGCCCGCCAGGTCTGCCATTGACTGAGGCAGACATACAGCTTGACCTGGATCGGCGCCGCCCCGGCAGGTCACGGCATACGACACAACGCGACGAGCCAGACCAGGTGCAAATCTTGTCTGGCGTGTTTGAGGGATTGACGACCGGCACGCCGATCGGCCTGCTGATCGAGAACAAGGACCAGCGGTCGACCGACTATGGCGACATCAAAGACAAGTTTCGCCCGGGGCATGCTGACTATACCTACCAGCAAAAATACGGCATTCGTGATTACCGCGGTGGCGGCCGGTCATCGGCGCGGGAAACCGCCATGCGCGTGGCTGCCGGCGCGATCGCACGAAAGTACTTGTTAACCCGACTTGGCGTCGAGGTGCGCGGCTACCTGTCGCAACTTGGACCGATCGAACTCGACCTGGTGGACCTCGATGCAGTGAATGACAATGCTTTTTTCTGTGCTGACCCCTCGCGAATTGCAGAACTTGAGGCCTTCATGGACGCGTTGCGCGCCGACGGTGATTCCATCGGCGCCAAGATCAGCGTACTGGCGAGCAATATTCCGCCGGGCCTGGGCGAGCCCGTATTTGACAAGCTTGAGGCTGATATTGCACATGGCCTGATGAGTATCAATGCGGTCAAAGGCGTTGAACTCGGCGCCGGTTTTGGCGCAATCAAACAGCGCGGCAGCGAACATCGCGATGAGATTACGGTGCAAGGCTTCAGCAAGAACGACGCCGGTGGCACGCTGGGGGGGATCTCCTCGGGCCAGGACTTGCTCGCCAGCATCGCACTGAAGCCAACCTCGAGTATTTCTGTACCCGGCAAAACCATCGACAAGACCGGCGCGGCCACGGAAATTGTTACGCGTGGCCGGCACGATCCTTGCGTCGGCCTGCGCGCGACCCCGATTGCCGAGGCTATGGTCGCGCTCGTGCTCATGGATCACTACCTGCGGCATCGCGCGCAGAACGCAGACGTGAATTCGAATTCCCCAATTGTAGGAAGTAAATAAGCAATGTCAGAAAAATACGATGTCGCCGTTGTCGGCGCGACTGGTGCTGTTGGCGAAGTGATGCTGGACATACTCGCGAAGCGAAAATTTCCGGTTGGCAAAGTGCATGCGCTCGCCAGCGAGCGATCGGTCGGCAAGACGGTCAGGTTTGGCAATCGCGATATCGACGTTAGCGATCTCGCCGAATTCGACTTTTCAAAAGTGCAAATAGGGCTGTTTTCCGCCGGTGCTTCAGTGTCCGCGAAATTCGCGCCGATTGCCGCTGCGGCCGGCTGCGTCGTGATCGACAATACATCGCAGTTTCGTTACGACCCGGAAATTCCGCTCGTGGTGCCAGAGGTAAACGCGCAGGAAATCGCTGCGTATACGAAGCACGGCATCATCGCGAACCCGAATTGCTCAACCATACAGATGGTCGTGGCGCTCAAACCGATTTATGACGCGGTTGGTATTGAGCGAATCAATGTTGCGACGTACCAGTCCGTTTCCGGCGCTGGCCGCAGGGCTGTTGAGGAACTCGCACGGCATTCGGCCGCGATGCTGAACGGCAAGCCGCTCGAGATAGAGGGTGATCGCAAGCAGATCGCGTTCAACGCGGTGCCGCATATCGATGTGTTTCTGGAGAATCGTTACACCAAGGAGGAGATGAAGATTGTGTGGGAGACCCGGAAAATTCTCGGTGATGACAGCATCCAGGTAAATCCAACCGCGGTGCGAGTGCCGGTATTTTATGGCCACTCGGAAGCGGTGCACATTGAAACCAGGGAGAAATTGACTGCGGCACGAGCCTGTGAATTGCTTGCAGCTGCTCCTGGCGTCACACTGGTCGATGGTGTTGCTACCGGTCAATATCCGACCGCCGTCACGGACAGTTCAGGGACAGACGCTGTATACGTGGGACGAGTGCGTGAAGATATTTCTCATCCGCGCGGAATCAATCTCTGGGTGGTGTCCGACAATATACGTAAGGGCGCGGCTCTAAATAGCGTCCAAATTGCTGAAATATTGGCGAAAATCCATTTATAAGCTATAGTTCGGAGCCATATGTTAAACCGGTATACCTGCCATTGCATGGCCCCGCGCCGGCGTCTAATCGGGGCTCCTGGCGAGCTGGAGAATTACACTATGTCGCGACGACTGTCTCGAATCTCGCTTGCGCTCCTGATCTTGCTCTCCAGCAAGTTGTGGGCTCTAGGGCTGGGAGAAATAAAGCTGGATTCAGCACTCAACGAGCCGTTGCGTGCCGAGATCGAGCTGCTTTCCGCAACGACTGAAGAGCTGGCAGGTCTGCGCGTGGCTATGGCGTCAGCCGAAACGTTCGATCGTTACGGCCTTGATCGTCCGGTATTCTTGCAGAACATCCAGTTTCAGATTCGTCGCAGTGGTCGCGAGGATGGCAATTTTGTCGAAATCCGGTCGGTCAACCCGGTCACAGAACCGTTCGTCACATTTCTCGTAGAGGCGAGCTGGGCACGCGGCCGATTGCTTCGAGAATATACCCTGTTGCTCGATCCGCCGACGTTTGCACCGGCCGCTGCAGCGCGGTCGACGCCGGCCGTGACGGCACCGACACGCAGCACGCCGAGCGATAGCGGTCGCATTGAGCGCGCCGAGCCGGCCGCTGCAGCGCGTGCGCCGGACCCGGCACCCGTGCGCACCAGCCCACCTCGCGTTGCGCCACAAGTTGTGGCTGATGACCAACCTTACGACGATACAGCGGGCGCTGGCCACACGGTCGCACGCAACGAGACGCTGTGGGGAATCGCATCGCGAGTACGGCCCGACAGCCGACTCACCATGAACCAGACGATGCTGGCGATATTTGAGGCTAATCAGCAGGCCTTTGGCGGCAATATCAATATCCTGCGCGCTGGGGCGTCGCTGCGTATCCCGAGCGCCGATGAGATTTATCAGATTGGTCGCGATGATGCCCTGAGCGAAGTGCAACGACAGCACGCGGCCTGGAATCCGGCATATCGGCCGGTGCCGGTACCGACGACAGCCGACACGACGCCGCAAAATGACCTCACACTGGTGCCGCCAGATGACGAGTACCTGAGTGATACGGCGACTGACGACGTCTACGAAGATGGCGCTGTCGAGGCAGAACTGAGCCGCGAGCAGGAAATCGAGCGCCGTATATTCGAGCTTGAGAATGCGGACGTACCAGTGCAGCGCTCACTGATAGAAATACGCGACAATGAGCTGGCCGCACTGCGCGAAGAGCTGGCGCAAATACGCGGGGAAGTCTACGAACCCGAGTTGGGCGACCCGTTTGTCGACGACGGAACTGTTGAGGAGCCGATCGCGGAACCGGCGCCGGACGATGCTGCGGTCGATGCACAAGTCGAACCGGCCCCGGCGGTGCGGCCAGCGCGACGCTCCGAACCAGGTCTCGTGGAGAAGATTCTTGACGCATTGAGCAGCTGGTGGATACCCATTGCCGGTGTGCTGGTCATCGTCGGTGGCCTTTTATTTTGGTTCATGCGCCGCGGCGGTGATGAGGACAACGAGCCAGACACCTGGCGCTCGCTCGATGACGATGATGTGGGCGGTAGTCGGAGCGCGACGGAGAGCATGCGCGCGCCGAAGATCGAAGACTCGTTCATGGTGGTTGAACAGGAGTCGGGAATTCGTGACGTGGAGTCGACGGCAGAACGTCGTGCGCCACGATTTTCCCAGACCGCGAGTTTTGCGGCTGCAGACGCGGCTGCGCGCGACGATACCGGGAAGTTTGATTCCCTTGAAGACACATTTAGCAGTGAAACAGCGATCAACCTCGACCAGTCTGATCCAATTGCGGAGGCCGATTTCCACATGGCTTACGGCCTCTACGACCAGGCAGCAGACCTGATCAATGGCGCCTTGAGCGTCGAGCCAAGACGGTCGGATTTGTTGTCCAAGCTGTGCGAGATCTATTTCGTCTGGGGCAATCGGGACGCCTTCATCGATGCGGCCGGCCGACTGAAGTCAGTCGTGAGCAGCGATGGCAATCCTGAGTGGGACAAGATCGTAATCATGGGTCAGCAAATTGCTGCCGACGCCGAGTTGTTTGCCGGTGCAGGCGTTGCGGCAGCGACCAGGGCTGTCGACATGTCTTTCGAATCCGAAGTCGAAGGTACCGGCGCGCTGGATATGGAGTTCGGTGCGGATAGCGATGCGGGTGGCGTGGATATCTTTGATCTTGGCGATGACGCGGCTGCTACGGCTGGCTCCGATGATGGGCTGGATTTTGCGTTTACCGAAGCCGAGCCAAAGGATCATGCACGGACCGACTTTGACCTGACTGCGGAAATGCCGACCCAGGAATCGACCCTGGAATCACCGACGATCGAACAGCAATTTGACGGACTGGCTGGTAGCACGCACGGATCCGACGCCACTGCCGAGATCAACCTGGATGAACTCGGCCTGGATCTTAGCGCCCTTGAGCGGACCGAGGTCGCCTCACTGGATGATCTGGATGCCACCGGCGAATTGCCGTCGCTGGATGATTCTGCGGAAGTCACCGGCAAGAACCTTGAGGTTGACCTGGATTCGACCGGCTTTCGGACTGCTCTCAGCAGCGACGATACCGGCATTAATGAAGCTATCGATATTGACTCGACTTACAGCGGCAGCGGCGCGTCTTTGTTGGATGCCACCGGCTCCACCCAGGTCCTGCCGGAAGATTACGCCGTTGCCACGTTGTCGGATATTGAGCGGCAGCTCGGCGATGCGGATGCCACTATGCTGGCACCGGGTTACGGCGATGAGGAGACCGGGGTCGCAATCGATGATGACCAGGCCACTATGCTGGCGGGTCTCGATGATGATGACGACAGCACGGAATTCGACTTTGCGAAAACCGAAGCATTGCCACCCGGTGCGTTTACGGGAAATTCCAGCCTTGATGAAACCGGCGAATTGCCGGCCATTGCGACTACGGATTTCGACCTTGATCTTGACGACCTGACCGCCGCTTTGCAGGTCAGCGAGATCGGCGACACGATCGAGCAGATGCGCGATGATGCCACGGTTGAACAGCGCCGTCCGAGCTTGCGAGGTCGTGACGACGATGCGTCGCCGACCGTTGCACTGGGGCCCGGCGATTTGAGCGACGACCTGCATGATGCGCGGACCATGACCGAGGTAGGCACCAAGCTGGACCTGGCGCGTGCCTATGTTGACATGGGCGACCCGTCGGGCGCGCGTTCCATCCTCGAGGAAGTCCTTGATGAAGGCGATGCTGCGCAACGGCAACAGGCGCAGCAGCTGCTGGACTCACTGCCATCCTGATCAGCTCTTGATTGCGAATCGCTATCGGCATTGAGTACGACGGTACCGCGTACAATGGCTGGCAGCGGCAGCGCGCCGGTGAAGGTGTCCAGGCTCGCATAGAGGCTGCGCTGGCAGCAGTCGCCGACGAGGCTGTCGAGGTTTGCTGTGCTGGTCGCACCGATACCGGCGTGCATGCGAGCGGCCAGGTCGCGCATTTCGATACCCGGAGTGAGCGCAGCGAACGCAGTTGGCTGCTGGGCGCGAATTCGAATTTGCCGGCCGATATCGCACTGAACTGGGTTAAACCTGTGTCGGATGAGTTTCATGCACGATACTCGGCGACAGCACGCACTTACCGGTACGTTATTCTCAATCAGTTTGTGCGGTCGCCGCTCAGCCGTCATCGTGCCTGGTGGTTGCATCAGCCTCTCGATGCGAAGCTCATGCACGAAGCCGCCCAGCAACTGCTCGGCAGTCACGATTTCTCAGCCTTTCGTGCCGCCGGCTGCCAGGCGTCAACACCGGTCCGGGAACTTAAAGCGATCCAGGTCGTTCGTCACGGTAACTGGATTGTGCTGCAGGTAACGGCGAATGCGTTTTTGCAACACATGGTGCGAAATATCACCGGTACCCTAGTAATGATAGGAGCCGGCGACGGGCGAATCGGCACGTTGAGCTCTATTCTGGCAGGCAGGGACCGAACCAAGGCCGGGCCGGCGGCGCCACCGCATGGTCTGACGCTGGCGCACGTCGCATACCCCGATGGTTTGCAAATACCGTCGGGCTCAGGGCCCTTTGACGCAGTACCTTTATGGCCAGGGCTCTTGCGAGGGCCCGGGCCCCTGTCTTCCATCACGGATTTGGATAAACTGCCAACATGAGCTGGTTCGAGAAATTGATGCCATCGCGCATCAGCACCGAAAATCGCACGCGATCTGTCCCCGAGGGTGTCTGGATCAAGTGCCCCAAATGTGATGCGCAATTGTATCGCAACGAACTTGAGCGCAATTTGCAGGTTTGTCCAAAGTGCGACCACCACCTGCGCATTGGTGCGCGCCAGCGGCTGGATTTCTTCCTTGACCCGGATACGCAGCAGGAGATTGCTGCCGATCTCGAAGCCGTGGATCCACTGAAATTTCGCGATAGCAAACGCTACCGGGACCGTATCACCCAGGCACAAAAGCAGACTGGCGAGAAAGACGCTTTGATAGTGGTAAGCGGCAAGCTTAAGGGACGAGCTGTAGTCGTCTCTGCATTTGAATTCTCGTTCATGGGTGGCTCCATGGGTTCCGTGGTGGGTGAAAAATTTGCGCTCGCTGCAGAATACGCGGCAGAGAACAATACCCCGTTGATTTCCTTCGCCGCCAGTGGTGGCGCTCGCATGCAGGAGGCACTATTTTCGCTGTTGCAGATGGCAAAGACATCGGCTGCCCTGGCGCGGCTCGCCGCAAGAAAAGTACCCTATATTTCGGTGATGACAGATCCGACGACAGGTGGTGTATCCGCTAGCCTTGCCATGCTGGGCGACGTGAACATAGCCGAGCCAAAGGCACTGATCGGTTTCGCCGGCCAGCGTGTGATCGAGCAAACAGTCCGGCAAACTTTGCCAGAAGGCTTTCAACGCAGCGAGTTCCTGCTGGCTCACGGTGCCATCGACATGATTGTCGATCGTCGCAAGATGCGTGACGAGATTGCCGAGCTGCTCGCCAAATTCGAGCACCGGCCAAGCCCAACCGCAGAGTAATCATGCGAACCAAGGCTTGGCCGCTCGCTAGGTGGTTAGCGCTACTTGAGACCCTTTCGCCGCAGGAAATTGTGCTCGGCCTTGGGCGCGTCGAGACCATGCTGCAACGTCTGCAGTTGCGCATGCCGGAGACCGTATTTCACGTTGCGGGCACCAACGGCAAGGGCTCGAGCGTTGCCATGCTTGAGGCCCTGCTGCGTACTACAGGCAAACGAGTCGGCTGTTACACATCGCCGCATTTGCGACGCTACAACGAACGCATTCGGGTTGACGGTCTGGACGCAAGCGATGCCGAAATCACTGCGGCATTTGCTGATATTGAGGCCCTGCGCGACGGCCTGCCGCTGACCTATTTCGAATTTGGCACGCTCGCCGCCTTGCTGGTATTTGCCCAATCTCAGGTTGAGATCGCGGTTCTCGAGATCGGCATGGGTGGACGCCTCGATGCGGTAAACGCCGTACAACCAACAGCGAGCCTGATCACAAACATTGCGCTTGATCACTGCGCCTGGCTTGGCGCCACGGTTGAAGCGATTGCGGCCGAAAAGGCCGGCATAATGCGCGCCGGCAAGCCTATCGTATTTGGTGCGACCGAGCTGCCACAGGCCATCCTGGCTACCGCGAGTTCGCTTGGCGCCGTATTACTGGCAGCGCAGCGCGATTATTCCTGGTCTGTGCACGGCAGTAGCTGGAGCTGGCGCGGTATCAAATGCGAGCTGCGCGACCTGGACTGGCCATCGCTGCCCGGCCTGATGCAGATCCAGAATGCAGCGGGTGTGCTCGCCGTACTTGAAGCCGCAGGCTTCGACGGCTTACTCGATGCAGCCAATGTCAAGCAGGCATTCTCAGGTTTGCGCGTTCCGGGTCGCATGCAGGAGATCGGCACAAGGTGGATTCTTGATGTCGCGCACAATCCGGCCGCAGCGACGGCGCTGGCCGCGACGCTCGAGGCACGCGCTCATTGCGGCCGCACTATCGTCATCATCGGCATGCTCGATGACAAGGACGTTGCCGGGTTTGTTGCGCCGCTTGCTGCCATTGCGGATCAGTGGATTGCGGTGACTGCGCTCAGTTCGCGCGCGATCCCGGCCAAGGAACTGGCGCGGCGGGTGGCGAACGCAACGGATAAAGCCTGCCTTGTCGCTACTGGGCTCGGCGCGGCGCTCGAACGCGCCACACAGCTGGCCGGCGATGGTGACCGCATCCTTGTGACCGGTTCGTTCTACGTTGTAGGCGCAGCGCTGGAGGCGCTGCGCGCAAGCGCCTGACGGCGCGGCAGGATGCGTTATACTCGCGGCGCCAGGGCGGCCATATGGACAGAGCATTGAAAGAAAGAATTATCGGGGCGATCGTACTCGTCCTGTTTGTTGTGATCGTCGTGCCAATATTTCTCGACGGTCCAGGTGACAGTGGCGAGACCATAAGCGAACAGGTGCCTTTGCCGGGCCAGGCGGGTGAGGAAAATCGCACCATCGTGCTGGAGCGAGATCGCACCGAGCCCGTGCCGACGATTACAGCCAATAACACCAGCTCTCCAGGTGACCAGCCCCGGCAGTCCGAACAGCCGCCGCCGGCCGCGGCAGTCCGGCAAGCGCCGACGCCGGCGGTATCGGAGCCGAAAACCACTCCGGCTACAGTGCCGCAGGCAAGTCCGCCGACGGCATCGGCGACCGGCATGTGGGCCGTGCAGCTGGGAAGTTTTGGCAGCCAGGAAAACGCTGAGAAGCTGGCGTCCGAGCTCAGGAAACAGGGCTTTGCTGCATTTCTGAGCCAGCTGAGCACGGATTCCGGTGAATTGCACCGTGTGCGAATCGGACCGCAGAAGGATCGTGAAAGTGCGGAGGCGATGGCTGAACGCTTGCTCAAAGCCGGTCACAAAGGACAAGTGGTACCGCATCCCTGATCTGGTAGAATCCGGAGCCACCGCCCCCCGAAGCAGACTAACCGACATCTCTGGTGCCGATTATTGACATCCTCATAGCCATCGCCCTGCTCATTTCTGTCGCGGTTGGCATCGTTCGCGGCTTTATTAAGGAAGCAATTTCCATCGCTGCTTTGCTGATCGCGATCTGGGCGGCATTGTATTTTGGGCCGGGCGTTGGGGAAGTTTCCGAAAGCTGGATTAGTTCGGCGGAATTGCAGACGTGGTTCGGGCGTATTCTGGTGTTTGCAGTCATCCTTGCGCTCGGCGGCCTGACAGGTTGGGGGATTTCCAAGCTCGTCCGCCTGTCGGTGCTGAGTGGCATCGACCGCATGTTCGGTGCCATATTCGGCGTCGCACGCGGCGTGCTGTTCGTTGCCTTGTTCATTCTCGGCGGCCAGTTCGCCGGCTTTGATAACGATTCCTGGTGGCAGGCATCGAAAACCATCCCATATTTTGAAGTCATTTCGGAGTGGATCAAGATCATGGCACCGCAGGGTTACGATATGCTCATCCCGGACGCGCCGGCGACTTCCATGCCGATCGAGCTCAACTGATGTGTGGCATAGCCGGAATAGTCAGCCATCGTGCCGTCAGCCAGGCACTCTATGATGCGTTAACGGTCATGCAGCATCGTGGCCAGGACGCCGCGGGTATCGTGACCTGGGGCAAAGATGGCCTGCGCGAGCGCAAGAGCAATGGGCTCGTTCGCGATGTATTCAAGCAGAAGCACATGGACAGGCTGACCGGCAATATCGGCATTGGCCACATTCGCTATCCGACTGCTGGCGGTGCCCGCGCGGCCGAGGCACAACCGTTTTACGTCAATTCGCCGTTCGGCATCGTGCTCGGCCATAACGGCAACCTGACCAACACAGACGAACTCGCTGAACTGCTGATCAAATCGGATCGCCGCCATCTCAATACAGGCTCGGATTCAGAGGTTTTATTAAACGTCTTTGCACACGAGTTGCAGCTGCGTGCCAGCGGCAGACCGACGCCGGAGCAGATCTTTGATGCTGTTGATGCCGTACATCGTCGATGCCGTGGCGGCTACGCGGTGGTCGCGATGATTGTTGGCGTTGGCCTGGTGGCGTTTCGTGATCCGAACGGCATTCGACCGCTGGTGCTCGGCAAACGCGAGCACGATTCGGACACGGAATACATGGTGGCGTCAGAAAGTGTGGCACTTGACATCCTGCAATTTGAGCGCGTGCGTGACGTGCAGGCAGGCGAGACCGTGTTTGTGGAGACCGCCGGCGTGCTGCACAGCCGCAAGTTTGCAGGCACGGTACGGCATACACCATGCATTTTCGAATTCGTGTATTTCGCGCGTCCTGACTCGATTATCGACAATCTGTCGGTCTACAAAGCGCGCCTGCGCATGGGCGAAGAACTGGCCGGGAAGATTGTGCGGGAGTTCCCGGATCATGATATTGATGTGGTCATCCCTATTCCCGATACCAGCCGCACGGCGGCCGGGCAGGTGGCCTATCACCTTGGTGCCAAGTATCGCGAGGGTTTCATTAAAAATCGATACATCGGCCGCACGTTTATCATGCCGGGCCAGCAGGAACGTATGCAATCGGTGCGTCGCAAACTGAATGCGATTGACCTGGAGTTTCGTGGCAAGAACGTGTTGTTGATTGATGATTCAATTGTGCGCGGTACGACCTCACAGCAGATTATCAGGCTGGCCCGCGAGGCCGGTGCGCGTAAGGTTTACTTTGCATCGGCAGCGCCGCCAGTACGCTATCCTAACGTATACGGTATCGATATGCCGGCGGCGTCGGAATTGATCGCCAACGGCCGGACCGTGGAAGAGGTACAGCAACTGATCGGTGCGGATCGACTGATTTATCAGGATTTGCACGGCCTTATCCGGTCTGTGCGGCATGGCAATTCGTCAATAACAGAATTTGATACTTCCTGTTTCTCCGGCGAATATGTGACGGGCGATATTACACAAGACTATCTGCATGAGCTGGAGCGGCGCCGCAACGATACAGCCAAACGAAAGCATAACGGCAAGCGATCCGATTTTGTCGCCGGCGACGATGAGCGCGGCAAGCCGGACGCTGTCGTCGGCTTGTAGTGCCAGGCCCGGTCCGGGCCGCTTCTCATGACTGTCAAATTCATGATCATCGATGGTCAGCGTGACTTTCGAAAATTGCTTATGCATCACCTGACCGTGCATTGGCCGGATGCCATTGTCTCGGAGTTCGACCCAACTGAATCGGGCCACCTGCCGGCTGAATTTTCCGGCGCAGGAAACGACATGATTCTACTTGGCAGCCAGCTTGGCGATCGGCAAGGCACCGAGGTGTTGAAGCAGTTCCTGCGCCTGCCCGGGTTCCCGCCCACAGTGTATTTTGGTGCGCAAGAAGAAGAGGCCGCAATTGCGAAACTTGGTGCTGATGGCTTTTTCCTGCGCCATGAACTGCGCCACAAGCAATTGATCGTTCGCCTGAGCGATATCCTGAAGGCGCGACAGCGGGTCGCGTCGACCGGGTCGCTATTCGTCGGCGACCAACGTACCGGTATTCACCCGCTGATTCGCGGCTACCGCTTCATCAAGAAGCTCAGCGCGTCAAATCACTCATCCATTTACCTGGCGGAGAAAGAATCGAACGGACACGAGATGGTACTGAAAGTATTGCGCCAGGTACCGGATGTGGCCGATAGCATCGGTGCGTTCGACCGTTTCTTGCAGGAATACGAACTAATTGCCGGAATCGATCATCCAAACGTCGTCAAAATCCATGATCTCGGTGTCGGCGATGATCACGCGCACATAGCAATGGAATACCTTGACGGCGGGGATCTGAAGCAGCGCATCGCCAGTGGCGTTAGCGAGGCCGATGCAGTTTGCTACCTGCGCCAGATCGCCAGCGCCTTGGCCCGGGTACACCTGGTCGGCATACTGCATCGCGATTTGAAGCCGGGCAACATCATGCTGCGGCGCGACGATTCTGTGGCCCTCATCGACTTTGGCCTTGCCAAGCGCATGCGCCTGGCGATGGAGATTACCGACAGTGGCGAGATCTTCGGCACGCCGTACTACATGAGTCCGGAGCAAGGACATGGCAATGAAGTGGATCTGCGCAGTGACATATACAGCCTTGGCGTAATCTTCTTCGAGATGCTCACCGGCAAAAAGCCTTTTCGGGCGGACTCAGCGATGGGAATCATTTACCTGCACGCCAAGGCGCCACTGCCTTTGCTACCGCGGCGCTTTGCGAAATACCAGGCGCTCCTGAACATGATGCTGGCGAAACAGCCTGAGGACCGGCTGCAAAACGCAGCGGAGGTCGAAGAATGGCTGTAGTTCCGACAGCAATTGTCGAGTTTCTCGCTGCGCCGACACCGGATGCCTGGATCCGCATGGCACGAACCCGCGTGCCGGAGCTGCTGCTGGATCATGCGAATTGCGAGCTCAAGGCAGCATCGACGGCGCTTGGTTTCCTGTATCGCTATCCGGATCGGCCGCTATTCGTGCAGCGCATGTCGCGCCTGGCGCGCGAGGAATTGCGGCATTTTGAGCAGGTACGATTGATCATGGGCGACATGGGTGTGGATTTCGAGCGGCTGGGGGCCTCGCGCTACGCTGGCGAATTGCGCATGGCTGTCCGGCCGCATGAGCCCCACAGGCTAATGGATCTGCTGCTGGTCGGTGCACTGATAGAGGCGCGTTCCTGTGAACGGTTTGCGCTACTGGCGCCACATCTGCCGCCGCGGCTTGCAAGGTTCTACGACGGCTTGCTTGAGTCCGAAGCGCGTCATTTCGAACATTATCTCGCACTCGCCAGCAGTGAAGGCGATGCAAGTCCTGCAGATCTCGCACAGCGTCTGGACGAGCTACGACAACTTGAGGCAAGCCTGATTACAGCACCTGACCGGCAATTTCGCTTTCACTCGGGTACCCCTTCGTAGCAGGCAGCCAGGCGGGCGACCGGTCTATGGCCTGGGCATCTCGCGCAATTTCGGCCCGCGCAAATCCCAGCGAACCACGCTGCCTTGCCGGTACCAGTCGCCGAGCACTATGCGTTGCGCCTTGCGATTGCCAAGATCGATATTGTGCACGCCTGGCCGGTGAGTGTGGCCGTGCAGCAGCACGTCGACACCGTGCTCGATAATAACGCGTCGGACTTCATCCTGGTTGACGTCCATGATATCCATGGACATGTTCAGAGTTCGTTCCAGGCTTTGGCGACGCGCTTCTTCCGCGATCCGCAGCCGTTCCTTGAGAGGCTTGGCGAGGATTGATGCCTGCCAGTCCGGGTTACGGGTCATCACTCGGACCCGCTGATATTGCTGATCGTCCGTGCACAGGGCATCGCCGTGGCTGAGCAGGGCTTTTTGTCCATACATGTCAACCGGATACGGATCGTTAAGAATTTCAACCCCGGTTTCGTTCGCAAAGCGCCTCCCGATCATGAAATCGCGATTGCCGTGCATGAAGTACACCGGTACACCCTTGTCGACGACTTTGCGAATTGCCATTTTGATTTTGGCGTAATGCGTGTTCGGATCGTCATCGCCAACCCAGGCTTCGAACAGGTCGCCGAGGATGTACAGCTCATCCGCCTCCATGGCTTCATTCTTGAGGAATTCGATGAACTGATTGCCAATGTCAGGGCGTTCGGCCTCGAGGTGCAGGTCAGAAACAAACAATGTACTCATTGCAGCTACTCGAATGTATAGCGCGACATTTTCTTGATCACGATCGGAATTACCGGTACATCTGATGCGAAGTTGCCCTGCGGGCCTGTCGGCGTGTTCACAATCTGGTCGACAACTTCCATGCCCTGGACGACGCTGCCAAATACGGTATAGCCCCAGCTGCCACCGCCAGGCTGTTTAGCCGGGTCGAGTCGGGAGTTGTCCGCCACGTTAATAAAAAACTGCGAATTGGCCGAGTGTGGATCACCGGTACGCGCCATCGCTACGGTGCCGCGCACATTGCTCAGCCCGTTGCCGGATTCATTCGGTATGCTGCGCGCGTCCTCTTTTAACTTCAGGTCTGGTGTGTGGCCACCCGTCTGCGCCATGAACCCCGGAATGACGCGATGAAAAATGACACCGTTGTAGAAACCTGAATCCACCAGCTGCAGGAAGTGTCCAACCGTCAGCGGCGCCTGCCGACCATCGAGTTCCAGGATGATCGTTCCGACAGTAGTTACGATTTCGACATAAGGGTGTGCCGGTACCTCGTCTGCAGTGATCGATGCGACGCTGCAGAGACCCAGCAATATGAGCATGATTTTTTTCATGTTGCCACGATAGCAAGAACCATCGCAGGCGGCCATGCCTGTGGCAGGCCGCCGTGCGGCGGGCCCCCTAAATTGACTACCCCTGGTACCGGCCTTATGATCGTGCCCCCGCGAGAGCCGGCCCGGCCGGATTTCGCAGGGCCGGTATTACCGGTGTCGGGGCATGGCGCAGCCTGGTAGCGCATCTGCTTTGGGAGCAGAGGGTCGCGTGTTCGAATCACGCTGCCCCGACCAAATTCCAACTGAGGATTCCGGGGTATTGTGACCGGCGGCTTCCATTGGCTGGGCAATCCCGTTGCAGTGGATATCGTTGCTGCAGGCGTCAAGCCGTTGACGCAGTTCGCGAAACGCCGCAGAATCCACGCCTGAAACCCCGGCCATCACAGGGCTTTGTAGTTTGCGCCCGTAGCTCAACCGGACAGAGCATCGGATTTCTAATCCGGCGGTTGCAGGTTCGAGTCCTGCCGGGCGCGCCAGAATCTGGGGCGATCAGGGCCGCATTATTTTCAATGGTGGACGTAGCTCAGTTGGTAGAGCCCCGGGTTGTGATCCCGGTCGTCGTGGGTTCGAGTCCCATCGTCCACCCCATTCCCCGCGGAACTACCACTACCGGGCGTGTCCAAAAACGCCATGAACGTCTTGTTGGCGTTCCTCAGTGTTGTCTCCCTTGGCGGCGTCTCTCTGGCAGAAAACATAGTCGTAAAGGGTATGCAGGGTCTGGGGGAGACTCGCTATCATAGAATCGAGTCCACGGAGTTGCATCGCGGCTACGATATCCTGGTCGGCTTGTTGCCAGTGGTTCGAACGACGAGCCGGAATTCAGATTGCCGGCATTGCGATGGATGGAATATTGGATCGCAGCGACGGAGACGCCCTGGGACCTGCTGGCCGTGACGCTTGAGGGCCACACACATTTCTCGGGGCCACCGGCCGCCTTTCGGCAGGGCTTGCGCTGGTTATTTGCAGCCGGCACGACGGCTCAGGGACAGTCATTACCCTGATCGAGCAGCTGGCGTACAAGCTCGGCCGGCGGCTCACTGCTCTGGTTACCCGCGTCGAAGACAACTTTCCAGTTGCCATCAGCGTGCCGTCGCCACACCGAATTGAATGTACCCCAATGTTCGGTCTGCACACCCCGATCGTCCATTGTCACGACGCGATACGGACCGCGTGTTAATGCCAGTGCGCCATCTTCCAGAACCTCGACGAATTGCGGGCGCCACTTGATCGTCGGGCCATCGGCCGCAAAGAAAGCTGCCCAGGCTGATGCCACCTCTGACGGGCCCCGCATCACGCTGTTGCCGACGAAGCGTGCGTCCGGATCGATGTAGGAGGCGAACAGCTCCGCATTCCTGCTCTCGGCGGCAAGACTGAAGCCAATTTCCTGGCAGCGAATCTCTTCGGCGAGGTCGCCTGCGCCAGACATTGTTGTCATTAACAGCAGGCCGACGCTCACTTGCATTTTCATATTTTTCTCCACAGGTTTTTTGCGAGTTCGGGCGCCATTCTGCTAGTATCGCCGCTCTCGAGGGAGACTAGCTCAATTGGCAGAGCAACGGACTCTTAATCCGCAGGTTCAGGGTTCGATTCCCTGGTCTCCCACCAGTTCCCGCATTTTGCGTGGCCTGTTCTGATGCAGGCGCTGGCAGTGGCATAGTCCCGGAAAAATGATGGCAAACTACGATTTGGAAACAGAGCGGCGTGCCGGCTACCTGCTCTTTCGTGTCACTGGGCCGAACTCTGCTGAGACGGTGAAGAATTACATGCAGGAAGTCGTCGCAATTTGCAATGAAAGCGATTGTTTTCGAGCGCTTATTGAAGAGCAGCTGGAAGGTGACAGGCTTGACGTCCAGCAGATTTTCTCGCTGACGTCAGAAGGCGCGATGGACGCACTCGGAATCTTCCAGGCGATCGCGTACGTGGATCCACGCATGGGCGAGATGGCGAAGTTTGCCGAAACCGTGGCCGTCAATCGCGGCATGCCCATGAAGGCGTTCGTTTCGGTTGTCGAGGCCGAACGGTGGCTGCTGAGACAAAATGCAGGTACGGCGGAGAAACAACTCTTCGAAGACCAAAATTCACGCGATCCGTTTGGGTGAAGCCATAAGATCGTCGTCGCAAACCTGATCAATTGCGGCGTCCATCAGCGTCGTCCTCTCATGCCGTTTGCCCAACCATCCCAGACTGCCATGTTTCTCATCTGCTGTTCCAGGTCCGTTCCGTCAATCAGTGCGGCAATCTCATCCTGGCTCATACGCGGCAAGCGCGCCGCGTCGTTGGCAAATCCCCATATGACGGCTGCGGCGATCGCGGAATTCAAGCGCAGCTGATGCTGGTCAACCTTGTCGAAAGTGTCAGACTCTGCATGGTAGTTTGATGCATAGTTGGCATCTGACTGTATTGCAATCAGGTTCGGCACCCCCTCGATCATGAAATCGAAGTTATCCGTACCGACGAGCGGAATGTCTATCTGCTGAAAGGGGCCCAGCCCGGCTACCGGCGCGAGGTAAAGGTCGACCAGGCGAACGAGGTCAGGACGACCACCTGTGAAAAACCCGGTCGTGCGGCCGCTGCCAATGTCAAAGGAGGCGGCCACAATGTGATTGTCCAGTTCGCTTTCGTGCTGCTCCGTGTACTTCCAGGAGCCGACCAAACCCTGTTCCTCGCCGTTCCACAACGCGAAACGAATAGTCCGTTCAGGCCGTAAGCCAAGACGTGTGAGCTGTCGTGCAACGTTGATTAGCATCACGACATTGACGCCGTTATCGAGCGCGCCGGTGCCGAGATCATGCGAGTCGAGATGTGCGCCAAACAGCACGATTTCCTCAGCTCGCGAATTGCCCGGGATTTCTGCAATGACATTGGTGGCAGTCTGGTTCGCCTCGGTTACCGCGCCAATCGAGCCTGTCATCTGCAGGCTCTGGCCCGAGCGTAGCAGGCGCAGCGCGCGCTGCGCCTGTTCCCGCTCAAGCACCAGTAACGGCAGCGCATTCGCTATGCCGGCCCCTGCGTTGTGTCGAAACAGCAGGTTTTTCGGGCGCGAGGACATGAAGGCAACGCCGGCCGCGCGTGCATCGGCAGCACGAGTCTCGATGGCCACGGCGTCCTCATACTCTTTAAAAAGTCCGGCGAGACCGACGACGTCGTCCAGGATCGGCGTTTCAACAAGCAACCACGCGCCGCTCGCTGCGTCACCGAGTTGCTGGAAATTTTCAGGGGTGCCAAGGCCGGCATCCAGCAATGACGCCTCGAGCGCGATTGCTGCTGCAGAAAACGGCTTGGCAACGGCGCCAATCTCAAAACTGGCGTCGCCATCGATACTCGCAGTGACGAAATTTTCCTGCCATACCACAGGCATCGTGAAATCTTCGGTGCTCACTGTGAGTTCGGCCTGGCGAAATTTCCGCGCTGCCCACTCGACCGCACGTCGATTGGCGTCCGAGCCGGTCGGCCGGGCGCCGATGGTGTCAGTGAGTTCATGCAAATCATCGATGACCGGCGTATCGCCGAGCATCGCCGCAACCAGGCGCTGCACATCGTCGTCTGCCAGCCCGGGCACGGTCAGCCCAAGGGCAGTCACTGCGACCAGGCATCGGAGTATATTCAGATTCATTTTATTCACCAGGAGTACGAATATGCCGGCGAAGGTCTATGTTACGGCATTGGCGATTTTGATATCGGGCCAGTGCATTGCCGATGAGAACCGGCCAATGCGTCCCGTCAGTACGTATTCAATTGTCGCGCGGGACCCGGCCACCGGGCAAATCGGGGTTGCGGTTCAATCCCACTGGTTCTCTGTCGGATCCATGGTGGTCTGGGCTGAGCCCGGCATCGGCGCCGTGGCGACGCAGTCGTTTGTCGATCCGGGCTACGGCCCACTCGGTCTGCAATTGATGCGTAGCGGCAAGGATGCCAGCCAGGCTTTGACTGCATTACTGGCTGCTGATGAACACGCCGACGTTCGACAGGTGGGCATGGTGGACGCGAATGGTGTGGTTGCCAATCACACCGGCAACATGGCGATCGCGGAGCATTGCGACCTCGCCGGTGAGTCGTTCACGGTACAGGCAAACCTGATGTGGAAACCTACTGTCTGCACTGCCATGGCTGCGGCCTACGGCGCTGCGGATGGCGACCTGGCGGAGCGGCTGCTGGTCTCACTCGAGGCGGCAGAAGGCGAAGGCGGTGATATTCGTGGCAAGCAGTCTGCCGCGATGCTGGTAGTCAGCAACGATCGGTCGCAACCGCCCTGGGGCGGACGAATTGTCGACCTGCGTGTCGAAGACCAGGCCGCACCCTTGCCTGAATTGCGTCGCTTGCTGACCATGGCGCGTGCCTACAATCTGATGAACGCCGGCGATGAATACATGATGCGGGACGAGATTGAACGGGCGGTCGAAGCCTATGGCGCGGCTGAAGCGTTGGTTCCGGACAGCCATGAGATGATCTTCTGGCATGCCGCCACGCTTGCAGGGGCTGGTCGGGTCGAAGAGTCCCTGCCTTTATTTGCGAGGGCCTTTGCCATGTGGCCATTGTGGCGCGAGCTGGTGCAGCGCTTGCCAGCCTCGGGATTGCTGCCGGATGACGCAGAATTGATGGCCAAGATTCTTGCGACCGACTAAACTAGCCGGCTGGCGCGCGAAAGTGGCGAAATTGGTAGACGCGCTGGCTTTAGGTGCCAGTGGGGCAACCCGTGAGAGTTCGAGTCTCTCCTTTCGCACCAGGCCTGGGATCAGTTCGAGAATATTAAAGGAAGCAGGTAATGCAGGTGAGTGTTGAATCGACCGGCAAGCTGGAGCGACGTATGCGCGTCGAGCTGCCAGCTGCGCGTATCGATCAGGAAATCAATTCGCGGCTCAAAAGCGTCGGCAAGACGGCCAAAATCAAGGGATTCCGGCCCGGGAAGGTTCCGGCCCAGGTAGTCAAGAAGCGTTACGGTCAGCAGATTCGCGAGGAAGTTCTGTCAGAAATAATGCGCAAGAGCTACTCGGAAGCGGTGCGACGGGAGAATCTGCATCCGGCGGGCGGTCCCAACATTGAGCCGCAAACGACATCGGACGGCAAGAGCTTCGCCTACATTGCGACGTTCGAGGTCATGCCAGAAGTCGAGTTGCAGAAGCTGGACCAGATTTCGGTGACCAAGCCCGAAGTTACGATCGGTAAGAACGACCTGGATAGCATGCTGGAGAAACTGCAGCGGCAGAAGGCTACCTGGAAGGAAGTGGCGCGCGCGAGCAGCAAAGGCGATCGGGTCATTGTCGATTTTGACGGCACTATCAAGGGTGAGCCGATTGCTGGTGGCAAGGGTCGTGAGATTCCGGTCGTACTTGGCGAAGGTCAGATGCTGGAGGATTTTGAAAAGGCGCTGTTTGGGGTAACGGCGGGTGAGGAAAAATCGTTCAAGGTGAAGTTCCCCAAGGATTACCAGGCGCAGGAGTTGCAAGGCAAAAAAGTCGATTTTGTGGTCGTGACGCATCGCGTGGAGGAACAGGTCCTGCCGCCCGTGGACGATGCGTTTGCTGCGATGTTTGAAGTCACCGAGGGCGGCATCGACAAGTTCATCGAAGATGTCAAAGAGAATATGCAGCGCGAAGCTGATGCAAGGGTAAGCCAGGATACGCGCGAGCAGGTTATTGCCGCATTGCTCAAGACCAACCATATCGATATTCCGAAAACCTTGAAGCACGAGGAAATGCATGTACTGCAACGTGAGGCAATGCAGCGCCTGGGCGTCGAGGATGTCGCCAAGGCGCCGGCGCTTGACAATTTCGCGGAAGTTGCCGAAAAACGCGTGCGCTTGGGCTTGTTAATTCGAAAGTTGATTGCAGATCAGAAGCTCTCGGTGAATTCAGCAATGGTCCGTGCCCGTGTCGAGCAAATGTGCGCTGGCTACGAGAATTCAGAAGACATGGTCAATATGTATATGAGCAATCCACAGATCGTTGAGCAGATTGAGCCAATGGTGTTGGAACAGCAGGCGATTGACTGGCTCATGGCAAATGGCAAGGTCACGATCAAGAAAATAGCCTTCAACGATTACATGAAATCTTAATATCAGGACAGGATGGTATATGAGCGCACAGGCACTGAATCTTGTACCAATGGTTGTCGAGCAAACGGCTCGAGGAGAGCGCGCCTACGACATCTACTCGCGGCTGTTGAAGGATCGTTTGGTATTTATCGTTGGCCCGGTCGAAGACCATATGGCCAACCTGGTCGTCGCACAGCTATTGTTTCTTGAATCGGAAAACGCTGATAAGGACATCCACCTGTACATTAACTCGCCCGGCGGAGTAGTCACGGCAGGTCTGTCAATCTATGACACCATGCAATTTATTAATTGCGATGTCAGCACCATCTGTTGTGGCCAGGCCGCGAGCATGGGAGCGTTGTTGCTGGCCGGCGGAACCAAGGGCAAGCGGTTCGCGCTGCCGCATTCGCGCGTTATGGTGCATCAGCCCAGCGCCGGATACCAGGGACAGGCGACCGACATCAGCATCCATGCCAAGGAAACTCTGGAACTCAAGGCACGGCTGAATGCCATCATGGCCAAACACACCGGCCAGTCCGTCGAGCAGATCGAAAAGGACCTGGAGCGCGACAATTTCAAAAGCGCCGCGGAGGCGGTTGCGTACGGGCTGATCGACACTGTGCTCGCCCGTCGCAAGGATATGACCAGCGGAACTAAGAGCTGAAGTCTTAAAAATCAATTAGTTACCGGTCGACCCTGTGGTTTCTGGGACCTGGTCCTTTGCACCCCGATTTGCTGCATGTTATATACTCACGGTCGCTCTAAGCGGCTGATTTTATTGTTACAGAGGCCATTTCCATATGAGCGATGATTCCCGCGGTAAGAACGAGGACGGAAAACTCCTTTATTGTTCTTTTTGCGGCAAGAGCCAGCATGAAGTCCGTAAGCTCATTGCGGGTCCATCCGTTTTCATTTGCGACGAATGTGTCGAATTGTGCAACGACATCATCCGCGAGGAACTCGAGGACAAGAGTGAAGCTGGGCACGACAGGCTGCCGAAGCCGAAGGAAATCAAGGAGATTCTCGACGAGTACGTTATTGGCCAGGCAACGGCCAAGAAAGTACTTGCGGTGGCGGTGTACAACCACTACAAGCGGCTGAAGAATCGCCAGGATGATCGCAGCAAGGATGCGGTCGAACTCGCGAAAAGCAATATCCTGCTGATTGGCCCGACTGGCTGCGGCAAGACGCTGCTGGCTGAAACCCTGGCACGACTTCTGAATGTGCCGTTTACGATCGCTGATGCGACAACCCTGACTGAGGCTGGCTACGTCGGCGAGGATGTCGAAAACATCATCCAGAAGTTGTTACAAAAGTGCGACTACGACGTCGAGAAAGCGCAAACCGGTATCGTTTACATCGATGAAATTGACAAGATTTCACGCAAATCGGACAACCCGTCGATTACCCGCGACGTGTCAGGCGAGGGCGTACAACAAGCATTGTTGAAGCTGATTGAGGGCACTATCGCGTCGGTTCCTCCGCAAGGTGGCCGCAAGCATCCGCAGCAGGAGTTTCTGCAGGTCGATACCAGCAATATCCTTTTCATATGCGGTGGAGCCTTTGCCGGTCTTGACAAGATTATTCTCAACCGGTCTTCAAAAAGTGGCATAGGGTTCGTTGCTGATATCAAGTCCAAGGAAAACGAGCGAACCGTTGGTGAGTTGCTGCACGATGTTGAGCCGGAAGACTTGATTCGCTACGGGCTTATCCCCGAGTTTGTAGGCCGCCTGCCAGTTGTGGCGACTCTCGAAGAGCTGGATGAGCCAGCGCTGATCCAGATTTTGCTGGAACCGAAAAACGCACTGACCAAGCAATACCGCAAATTGTTCGAAATGGAAGGCGTGGACCTGGAATTCCGCGAAGAGGCACTGAAGGCCGTTGCGAAACGAGCTATGGAACGCAAGACGGGTGCTCGCGGCTTGCGCACAATTCTGGAAAGTGTCCTGCTGGAAACGATGTATGACCTGCCGTCTTCAATCAATGCCAAAAAGGTCGTTGTCGACGAATCTGTGGTTACCGGCGAGACGCAGCCATACGTGATTTATGAGTCCGACGAGAAGTCGGCGCTGAAAACCGAACGTATGCATCCGCCGCGACCTACTGGCTCCGACGGCGCGTAATAATAATGATCGGAATTGGGAGAGCGGGACCTTGTCGCAGGATCAGGGTCCCGGTTCTTTTTTGGCTTGAAATAACGCGTTTCGGACGCATTTCGGTCGACAGCACATCAAAGCGAGGTTGGGTCAGGTGTCCAAGAAAGATCTGATTACCGAAGTTGAATCAAGAAACGCGTCCGGGGTCCCGGTCTTGCCGTTGCGTGATGTCGTTGTCTACCCGCACATGGTCATCCCGCTGTTTGTCGGGCGCGACAAATCCATTATTGCGCTGGATCGGGCTATGGTTGCGGGCAAGCGCATCCTGCTGGTAGCACAGAAGAAAGCAGACCTCGACGATCCGCAACCATCTGATTTATATGAAGTTGGTACCTTGGCGACGATTTTGCAGCTGCTCAAGTTGCCGGACGGTACGGTCAAAGTACTGGTCGAGGGTGTCGAGCGCGCCTTGATTGATCGCTTCAACGTGTCCGAATTTTTCTCGGCCGAGATCACCTTGCTCAGGGAGGACGACCGGGTCGACGAGCGGGAGATCGACGTACTGGTGCGCTCGATCATCGCGCAATTTGAACAGTACGTGAAACTGAACAAGAAAGTGCCACCTGAAATTCTGACGTCGCTGTCGGGAATCGATGAGCCGGGCCGCCTCGCGGATACGGTCGCGGCACACATGGCCTTAAAGCTGTCTGAAAAGCAGCGCATCCTCGAGATTCAGGATGTCAAATCTCGTCTCGAACATATCCTCGGCATCATCGAGGCCGAAATCGATGTGTTACACATCGAGAAACGGATCCGTGGCCGAGTCAAGCAGCAAATGGAAAAGAGCCAGCGCGAGTACTACCTGAATGAGCAGATGAAAGCCATTCAGAAAGAACTAGGTGAAATGGATGATGCGCCCAACGAAATGGGCGATCTCGAGGACAAGATCGCAAAGGCCGGTATGTCGAAAGAGGCCAGGGAAAAGGCAACTTCGGAGCTCAACAAGCTGAAACTCATGTCGCCGATGTCGGCCGAGGCGACGGTGGTGCGCAACTATATCGACTGGTTGCTGAAAGCGCCCTGGAAGAAGCGCAGCAAGGTGCTTAAGGATTTGTCGCGCGCTGAAGAGGTTCTCGAAGAGGATCATTACGGGCTGGAAAAAGTAAAGGAACGCATTCTCGAGTATTTGGCGGTCCAGCAACGGGTTGACCGCCTGAAAGGGCCGATCCTGTGTCTCGTTGGCCCGCCCGGAGTCGGCAAGACTTCGCTTGGGCAAAGTATCGCTCGGGCGACAAATCGCAAGTTTGTGCGCATGTCCCTGGGGGGTGTACGTGATGAAGCCGAGATCCGCGGTCATCGCCGCACCTACATCGGCTCCATGCCGGGCAAGATCATCCAGAATCTGGGCAAGACAGGCGTGCGTAATCCGCTGTTCCTGCTCGATGAGGTCGACAAGATGGCCATGGATTTTCGCGGCGATCCGTCGTCGGCATTGCTCGAGGTGCTTGATCCCGAACAGAACTCGACGTTTCAGGATCATTACCTCGAAGTCGATTTCGATCTTTCCGATGTGATGTTCGTGTGCACCGCCAACAGCCTGAATATTCCGGCGCCGCTGCTCGATCGTATGGAAGTAATTCGGATCCCGGGATATACCGAAGACGAAAAGCTAAATATTGCGATGCGCTACCTGATTCCGAAGCAAATGAAAGAAAACGGTCTCAAGGAGAATGAACTCAAGATTACCGAGAGTGCGGTGCGCGACATTATTCAGCATTACACCCGCGAATCGGGAGTTCGCAATCTTGAACGCGAGATATCAAAAATCTGCCGCAAGGTTGTCAAGTCACTGCTGCTGAAGGCGCGTACGACGCGCGTCACAGTGTCACCGAAAAGCATGGAAAAATATCTTGGTGTGCGCCGTTTTCGGTATGGCAAGGCCGAGGACAACGATCAGGTTGGCCAGGTCACCGGTCTGGCCTGGACCGAGGCGGGCGGTGAGTTGCTGACCATCGAAGCCGCGATAGTGCCGGGCAAGGGCAAGCATAATTACACCGGTCAGCTGGGCGAGGTCATGACCGAATCTATCCAGGCCGCCATGACGGTCGTGCGAAGCCGGGCCAAGGTGCTCGGCATCGATGAGGACTTCCACCAGAAGTTTGATGTGCACATTCACGTGCCTGAAGGAGCGACTCCGAAGGACGGACCGAGTGCGGGAGTCGGCATGTGTACGGCGCTGGTATCAGCGTTGACCAGCATGCCGGTGAAGAGTGATGTAGCCATGACGGGTGAGATAACCTTGCGTGGCGAGGTGCTGCCGATTGGTGGCCTCAAGGAGAAGCTGCTGGCAGCCCATCGCGGCGGTATCAGCACCGTCCTGATCCCTGAGGAAAATGAAAAGGATCTCGCAGAAATACCGAAGAACATCAAAGACAAGCTGACGATTGTTCCAGTGAAATGGATTGACCAGGTATTGCAGCATGCACTGGCTCATATGCCGATGCCGGATGCAGTCGAAAAGGCGAGTGATACAGAACCGAAATCGTCCGACTCTGATACCAAATCCGAGGATATCGTCCGCCCGCAT
>Ga0224510_10000618_pt1 | contig 26785 bp, 22 predicted proteins | sample SF_May12_sed_USG_FD_170161 | JGI IMG/M metagenome (GOLD analysis project Ga0224510, IMG submission 170161) | Sediment microbial communities from San Francisco Bay, California, United States - SF_May12_sed_USGS_4_1 | ecosystem: Environmental > Aquatic > Marine > Sediment | place: USA: California... | reverse complement strand
CGCCGCAACGACGAGCACCGGCAGGCCCGTATCCCCGGCCAGTTCCTCGATGTGGCGGAGGCGCTTCATCGGTTCGTCGCCCAACTCGACCACGAGCAACGACCAGTCGCCGGCCATGTCGGCTGCCCTCGAGTCGATGGCCTCGACGCCGACCGCGTCGATCCCGGCGACGGCCAGAGCCGCTGTCAGCGACTCTGAGCAGTCCTTCGGGAACAACGCTATGTCCACGTCGAGACCTCGGTCACAGCACGGGGAGGTAGGTCTCGAGCTCGAAGCGGGACACGTGGTGCTGATACCGCTCCCACTCCTTGCGCTTGTTCCTCAGGAACCAGTTGAAGGTGTGTTCGCCGAGTGCGTCTCGCATCAAGTCGGACGCTTCGAGCGCATCGAGGGCCTGCGACAACGTTTCCGGCAGCCGCTCGATCCCCAGAGACCGCCGCTCCTTGTCGGTGAGCTCGAAGACGTTGCCCGGAGCCTCGTTCTCCAACTCGTAGCCGTTCTCGATGCCGGCCATGCCCGCGGCAAGCAGCACGGAGAGCGACAGGTATGGATTGGCCGCCGAGTCGGGGGATCGATACTCCACTCTGACGCTCTCGGGTTTCCCCTTCTTCGCTGTCGGCACCCTCACCAGCGCGGATGCGTTGTTTCGGCCCCAGGTGACGTAGATGGGCGCTTCGAACCCGGCGACCAGGCGCTTGTAGGAGTTGACCCACTGGTTGGTGACGGCGGTCATCTCCGGGGCGTGCCTCAGCAGACCGGCGACGAAAGCCTTGCCGGTCGGGGACAGGGCTCCCGGCTCGGTGTCGGAGGCAAACACGTTCTTGTCGTCCTGGAACAGAGACAGGTGGAGGTGCATGCCCGACCCGTCGTGGTTCTCCAAGGGCTTGGGCATGAATGTCGCATAGATGCCGTGTTCCAATGCCACCTCTTTCACCGCCAGCCGGAAACTCATCACGTTGTCGGCCATCGTCAGCGCGTCGGTGTAGCGGACGATGATCTCGTGCTGGGATGGAGCCACTTCGTGGTGGGAGTGTTCGACGGGAATCCCCATCTGTTCGAGGGCGTTGATGGTCACGCGCCGGTACTCCTGGGCCACGTCGAGGGGTGTGAGATCGAAGTACCCGCCCCGGTCCAGGACCTTCGGTTCGGGACCGGCGTCCGCGAAATAGAAGTACTCCAACTCCGGAGCCACGAAGAAGGTGAAGCCCTTGTCGGCGGCTTTGCGGAGGTTGCGTTTCAGCACCGTCCTCGGGTCACCGGCGAAGGCCGACCCGTCCGGCATCGAGATGTCACAGAACATGCGGGCGACCTGCTCGTCTCGCCGCCACGGGAGGATCTGAAACGTCGAAGGGTCCGGCACCGCCAGCATGTCGGCCTCTTGCAGCCGTGCGTAGCCGTCGATGGCCGAGCCGTCGAAGGTCATGCCCTCCTCGAGGGCCGTTTCCAGCTCCTGGGGACTGATGGAAACCGACTTGAGGAATCCCTGGACGTCGGTGAACCAGAGGCGGATGAAACGGATGCCACGTTCCTGGACCGTGCGAAGTACGTAGTCGGCTTGTCTACTCACGGCCGTGAACCTACTCCGACTGAGCCGTATGCGAGAAGCCCGAAACCAAGTTGTAACACACGGCCCGGGCGTTCGCCCGGGCCGGTCAGCGAGTCAGCGGGTCAGCAGGTCCCCACAGGCCGGCGGGTTGGTCTCCCTCTCCGTCGCCTGCGGCGACACCCCTGCGGCTGGGGGTTCTGTTTCTCCCCCCAGCGGGGGGAGTCCGGCGGAGCCGGGAGGGGGGAGATCCGGGGGCCCTCGCTTCGCCCGGTCCGTGTTCAGTACTTGGTGCTCGGTAGACAGAACCCGGAGACTGCCCCCTCGCTTCCTCGCCCCCTCGCCTCCCCTATGGCTTTCTCCCCCTCCGTCGCCTGCGGCGCCACCTCCCCCGCTGGGGGAGGAGACCCGAGCCGACCGGTGACTGGTGACTGGTGACTGGTGACTCTCAGAACACTTCTTGGCACCAGGGGGCGGGGTCCCAGGAGAACATGAGGTCGGCGGTTTCGAGGGCGTCGAGATCTCCGCCCACACGGCCGGCTCGGGCCAGGACCCGAAAACGGGCTCGACCCAGGTAGGCAGCGCTCAGATCCTCCAAATCGAGGTCGATGTCGCCCCCGCCCGCAACCGGGGTACACGTGGTCTCGTTTGCGGTCACCACCAACCGGTACGAGCCGTCGATTCTCCCCATCGGGTCTTTCACGGCAAAGGTGACATCTCCCGTACGCCCGTAGCGGCGAGCCATGAGGGCAGCAGGAATGTCCATGATGCGAACCCACAGCTGGTCCACCAGCTTCGGAGCGGCTCGCCGCGGCCCGTCGAGCATGGAAAACACCGGATCGTCTTCGGGCACCATGCCCGCATCGATCGTCGCGGTCAGGTCATGGCCCAAGATGAAGGCCCACAACGAGATCGCCGCCTCCGGCGTTCGGGCAATCAGCTCGCGCACGAGGATCGTGCCGTTTCCGTGATTCGAATCCCAGTCACCGGCCTTCAGGCGGTATTGGACGTACCCCTCGACCTCGTCGTCGCGGCCGGCGACGGCGTACCGGAAGGCGGTGGCACCGCCCCTGTCATCGGGTCTGTCGAACATCCGTCGACGCCACCAGGCGTCGTTGCGCCGATACATCCCGGGCCGGGTAGGGACGACGCTGTCGAACACGGGCCGAATCAGGTCGAGGGCCGCATCGGTCGCTACGAGCCGAACGGGGAGCGACGGGGTGACGCTGCGGTGCAATGCCATGTGGTTCCTATCGAGTTCCACTTCGGCGCGCACGCTTGCCATGCCGTAGCCGAATCGGTGATAGATGGCGGAGTCCGACGCCCACAGTGCTGCGATCGGTTCTCCGCGCTCCTCGACCTCATCGAAGTGTGCCTCCATCAGCGACCGCAGCACCCCGCGGCGTCTGTGCGTCGGTTGAACGGTGACGACTGTTGTTCCGGCGCAAGGAACGGCGGATCCAGGGACCGTCATCGCCAGTGAGAAGGCGCCGAGCGTCCCGACGATCTGGTCGCCTTCGGAGGCACATCGAGACCTGTCCGCCTCGAAGAGGGCACCGAATCGGGCGACTCTCGCCTCGACGTCGTCGCCTTCGAGATCGAACGCAAACGGGGTGCTGAGGGCCTCCAGGAAGCGGCGGGTCTCGGTGGGTTCGACCGGGCCGATCTGAATCGGCATCAGCCGCCGGCTTGCTGAAGGGCCTGCGCGAAGGCAGAGACCGCTTCATCAAACCTGGCCACCGACTGGACCCTCTTCTCGGGGCCTGAGGAGTTGACGAGGCCGTCGAGTGCCTCTGCCGCCTGAGTGGCCGCCTGCTCCGCCGCCGCCCGCAACGTCTCGTGGGCATCCGCAAGGCCTGCGGGAACCGATACCGCATTCACCTGATCGCGCCACGTGGCAACGTCGGTGGAGATCTTGGTGAATGCCGTTTGGGCGTCTCCGTACGACCCGCCCGCCTCCCAAGCGGCGTTGGCGCTGCTCAACTCGGCCTGCAGCCCGGTGAGCTGGGTATTGAGAGCTCTCATCGCATCGATGTAGGCCGCGGTTTCAGGTGTCTGGACGGCCGGCGTGGAGCTGCCGGCCGTGGACGTAGGCGTGGTGGCGCCAGGGTCGCTCCCGTCGGGAGTCGTGGTGGAGGAGGTGGACGCGGCCGACCCGTCGACCGTCGACTCAGTCGCTGCGCCGCCCTCCCCGGGTAGCTGGTTCACGAAGACGTACGTGAACGCGACCATTCCCAGCACAACGAGGGGGAGTAGCCAGCGACCTGGGCGTGGATCTGGATTGACGTTCATCGGGAATGAAACGTTAGTCGGCCCGGCGCGGTTCCCTGACACCGCAACCCTCTTGTGTCGGCGGCACCCGCGCCGTAGGTTGGCGATTCGTGACCGATCACCACGACGAGCACTTCGAATCGATTCCCTGGGACTCGCTCGTCACCGACGACGCCCGGCGGCGTCGACGGCTCGTCTACGTGGTGTCGGGGATGATCGTGGTGGCGGCCCTGACGGCGGCGATCGTCTCGCGGCTGCCCGGTGGCACCCCCGCCACGCAGCCCGACGCTGCGGCGGTCCCCGGCCAGAGCACGACCACCACGGTGGCGGCGTCGGCCAGCGCTCCGGTTGGGTGGGACACCGAGGTTGCGGCGTACGCCGCCTGGTTTGCCGCCGACTTCTTCACCGTGGATGGATCCGAGCTCACGGAGGCGTCGTTGCGTGAGCGACTCCCAACGGGCCTCGAGGTCACGAGGCCCGCTGAACCCGGTCGGAGTTTCGTCGAGTCCGCGATTCCATTGAGCGTCGAGGATCTCGGCAACGATCGGTTTCGGGTGGAGGTGCTGATCCGATCGCTGGCCTCAGCCGATGGTGACGCCTACTCACGGCTTGCCCCAAGGGCCATGTCGATCGTGGTGGAGACCGGCGGACAGGGGATGCGGATCGTCGATCTTCCCAGCCCCGAGCCGCTTCCCGACGTCGCGGCGGCGACTCTCCCAGGTACCGAGGAGGAACCGCCACCGGCCGTGGCCGCGGCTGCGATCGACGCGGCAGCGTTGTGGGGTGAGCCTGACGAAGAGACGTTGGTTGCGTACGCGGTCGGAGACCTGTGGCGGGTGACTTTGTCGGTGGCGGACGGCGTCGGGATGCAGTGGCCCGTGTCGGTGTGGCTCGACGAATCGGGGGAGGTCGTCACCCCAGCCGGATGATCTCAGTCGAAGTGATCACCGATCAAAGCGGCCGCAGCATCGGCAATTCCGTCCCAGGAGGCGTCGGCGGATTTCGAAACCGTCACGAAGTCTGCGGTCAGGAACACCGATGTCACACCGTCCAGGGCAAGCAGACCCAGGGCGAGCGGATCATCGGTCTCCTTGCCCGCCACGAAGGTGGATGGACCTCCGACCGGCTTTCCGACCGTGAACTTCAGGGCGTTCGGGTTTGGGGTTGGATCGACGCTGACCATTGTGCTGTCGAGCCTACCCGAGTCGTCCGTCTGCGAACATGGCCGGCATGACTGGCGTACTCGGCGTCGATGTCGGCGGGACCTTCACCGACCTCGCGTGGTGGAGCGACGGAAGGCTCGAGGTGGGCAAGACGTCTTCGACGGTCGACCAGTCCGATGGCGTGGTGGCCGGTGCGCGCTCGCTGCTCTCCGGGGCGTCGACGTCGTTGCTCGTTCACGGCACCACGGTCGCCACCAATGCCCTGCTGGAGCGGGCTGGTGCCAGGGTGGCGCTGGTCACGAGCCCCGGCTTCGAGGACGTGATCGAGATCGGGCGACAGGATCGACCATCGTTGTACGACAGCTTCGCCGATCGGGCGGCGCCGCTCGTCGAGCGAGGTGACCGGCACGGTTGGGAGGGTGGCGCCGATCTCGATCTCGACGGAGTCGAGGCGGTTGCGGTGTCGCTTCTCGACGGATACCGCCGCCCTGAAGAGGAATCTGCGATACGCGCCGTGCTGGCCGAGAAGGGCATCCCGGTCGTCACCTCCCACCAGGTGTCACCCGAGTTCCGTGAGTTCGAGAGAACGTCCACCACGGTGGTCACGGCATACCTGGAGCCGAGGGTCGCCCGCTATCTCGTGAACCTGGATCGTCAGGTGGTGCCGGCGATCGCTGAACGTCTCATGGTGATGCGTTCATCGGGGGGTCTGATGAGTCCGGAAGACGCCGCTCGCTCTGCTGCGTCGATCCTGCTGTCTGGGCCGGCCGGTGGGGTCGTGGCTGCGGCTGCGCTCGGGGCAAGCATCGGACGCTCACGGGTCATCAGTTTCGACATGGGTGGAACGTCGACCGATGTGTGTCGGATCGAGGACGGACGACCTGAGGTGATGTACGAGAGGTCGATCGACGGGTTTGTGATTCGTACTCCCTCGGTCGCGGTCCACACGGTTGGGGCGGGCGGCGGGAGCATCGCCTGGATCGACCCGGGAGGTGCGCTTCGAGTCGGCCCGCGGAGCGCAGGAGCGCATCCGGGACCGGCTTCGTACGGTCGCGGCGGCCGGGAAGCCACCGTGAGCGACGCACACGTGGTGCTCGGACGGCTCGGAGGAGCCCTCGCAGACGGTGTGGTCCTCGAGGTCGATGCCGCCCGAACGGCGGTGCACCGGCTGGGCGAGCAGGCCGGTATCTCCGAGATCGAGGCCGCGGCCGGGGTCGTCGAGGTCGTCGAAGCGACCATGGAGCGAGCCGTTCGGGCGGTTTCTGTCGAGCAGGGAGCCGACCCATCGAGCGCGGTCCTCCTTGCCTTCGGCGGTGCCGGGGGACTCCACGGCGGAGCGCTTGCCCGCCGGCTCGAGATGTCGGCGATGGTCGTACCTCCTCATGCTGGTGTCTTCTCGGCTTTGGGGCTGCTGCTCGCCCCGCCCCGAACCGACGCCGCTCAGACGGTCATCACCACAGATATCGGTGTCGTCGATCGGACCTGCCGGCAGGTGGCGGAACTGGCCAGGGGAAGCCTCGTGAACGCAACCGGATCGGAACCCTCGGTGGTGGAGACTCTCGTCGACGTGCGGTATATCGGCCAGGCCCACGAGACCACGGTCTCGTACCGTCCCGGCGATGGGTGGACCGTGCTCGTGGAAGCCTTTGAGCGAGAACATGCCCGGAGAAACGGGTTTTCCCGACCCGGGGACCCGGTGGAAGCGGTCACGGTGCGGGCCGCCGCCGTTGGCTCCCCCGCCATGGCCTGGTCGGACCTGCCTGAACACCAACCGGCCGGCGACGAACGGGTTGGGGCGAGGACGGTCTTCACCGGCGATGCATGGGAGGAGGTCGTCGTGTGGAACCGGGCGGGGCTGGCTCCCGGCGGTGAAACAGCCGGGCCGTGCATCGTTGCCGACGAAGAGTCCACCACTTGGATCGGTCCCGATGAGCGAGGTGTGATCCTGGATTCCGGGGCTCTGGAGGTGACGTGGTGACGTCCCCAATCCGTCTGGAGGTGACCCGGAACGCCCTGTCCGGGATCGCAGAAGAGATGGGCGCCGTCCTCCGGCGCACCTCGTATTCACCGAACATCAAGGAGCGTGCCGACTGTTCGGCGGCGGTATTCCTTCCGGACGGATCGATGCTCGCCCAGGCCGAACACATTCCCGTTCACCTGGGCGCCATGCCCGCATCGGTGGCTGCCGTCCTCGCTCGCCATGGCGCCGAACCCGGTGTCCAATACGCGGTCAACGATCCCTATGCGGGCGGGACCCATCTCAACGACCTGACGCTGGTGCGGCCAGTCTTCGTCGGCGGAACCCACGTCGCCTGGGTGGGCAATCGGGCCCATCACGCCGACGTCGGGGGAGAAGCTCCTGGGTCGATGCCCGCTCACGCCGTGAGCGTCGATCAAGAGGGCATCCGGGTTGCCCCCATGCCTGCGGTCCGCGACGGCGTTTGGCTTCCCGAGTTCCTCGACCCTTTCCTCGCCGCCACCCGGACGCCTCAGGAGCGATTGGGTGACCTGGCCGCCCAGTTGGGAGCAAATGAGGTCGGCGCGTTGAGGCTTGCCGACATGGTCACCAAGGAGGGGATCGCCGGCTTCGGCCGGCTCACGGCAGCGTTGCTCTCCTACGGCGAGCGGCGTATGACCGAAGCCCTCTCCCGAATCGACGACGGCGTCTACCGATTCCGCGATGTGATGGAGTGGGGCGATCGCGATGTAGACATCGAGGTGGCCGTGACCGTGTCGGGCGGCGGGCTTCGAGCCGACTTCACCGGGACCGCCCCTCAGATACCCGCCAACTTCAACGCCGTCGAGGCGGTGACGAGGTCTTGTCTCTACTACGCCGTGCGCGTTGGAACCGACCCTTCGATTCCTGCCAATGGGGGCAGCTACCGGGTGCTCGAGCTCGTGGCACCGGCCGGGTCGATCGTCAACGCCGAACCCCCGGCCGCGGTCGCAGCCGGAAATGTCGAGACGAGCCAGCGGATCGCCGACGTACTGCTCGGCGCGCTCGCCCAGGCGGCTCCCGACAGGATCCCGGCCGCGTCCCAGGGCACGATGAACAACGTTCTCATCGGCAACGATGGATTCGCCTACTACGAGACGCTGGGCGGCGGCCAGGGGGGACGGCCCGTGAAGCCAGGGGCGTCAGGGATTCAGAGCGGCATGACCAACACCAAGAACACCCCCATCGAGTCGGTGTCGGCCCACTATCCGTTTGCCGTTCGTAGGTACACCCTCCGGCGAGGGTCGGGGGGAGCCGGTCTCCATCCGGGAGGCGAAGGAATCGAACGCGAAATCGAGTTTCTCGAACCGGCCCAGCTGTCACTCATGGGCGAACGCCGGCGGCACCAGCCATGGGGGCTGGCGGGGGGAGGACCCGGAGCCGCCGGAGAGGATTGGCTGATCCGCCGCGGTGGCGAGACCGAGCGGTTGCCCGGCAAGGTCACGCTCGGCGTCGAACCGGGTGACCGTCTTCTCGTACGCACCCCAGGCGGAGGGGGCTGGGGCGAGCCTCAGAGCTGAAGCGCACGGCGTAGGAAGGCAGCCATCTGACCCCGCGTGATCAGCTCGTCCGGGCAGAACCGGCTCGTCGCGCACCCCGTCGTGATCCCTGCTTCGGCCAGCTTCTCGATCTCGGATTCGAATGGTGATGTGTCGTCGTCGGCAAACCGGTCGGTCCCTACCCTGGGCAGCGAGAGGGCCCTCGCCAGGAACGCTGCCATCTGACCTCGGGTGATCGGAGCGTCCGGGCAAAACCTGGCCGAGTCGCACCCCGAGGTGATCCCTGCGGCAGCGAGCCGTTCGATGTCAGCTTCGAACGGCGAACTGTCGTCGTCGATGAACCTGTCCGACGACGTGGCCGGAAGCGAGAGGGCCCTCGCCAGGAACGCTGCCATCTGACCTCGCGTCACCGTGGCGCCCGGGCAGAACCGATCGTTCGCCGGCGGGTTGCAGCCTCTCGTGATACCGGAGTCTGCGAGCCAGGCGATATCGCCGGCGAACACGTGGTCGGACGAGACGTCTTCGAAATCGCCCGGCTCCGGTTCGTGTCCGCCGCCCCCTCCACCGCCGCCAGGCTCTTGGACGATGGCGCGCAGGAGGAAGGAGGATCGAGCCACGTTCCAGTGTTCGGCCAGGTAGGAACCCGGCGTGGGCGCTGGATGGAAGTAGTCGTCGTAGTTGCAGTCCAGGCGGTACTCGAGTGCGGGGTCCTCGCATACGATTTCTGTCGAGACACCGGGTCCATCGGGATAACACATGATGTCGTGCTCGTCGGTGCAGTGCCCGTTGCGGGTGGCGTTCGGCGCGCTGGCCTGGACGGCCCCGAGCATGTGTGTCAGTTCATGCGCCTCGACGACGCCCGAATGACCCCAGCACCCTCGGTCGACCCGAGCCCACAGCGGCCATGATCCGTTGTTGGCGTTGTTCTGATGCGCAGCGTCGTCGGGGTAGTTGACGGCGATCCCGCAATACACGTCGGTATCGACCCAACTCAGATAGTGTCGCCCCGGCTCGTCGTAGCCCTGCGCTGCCAGGGCGTTGATCGTCGCCGAGAAGGAATCGTCGGCATTGGCAGGGATCACCACCGTCTTCACGTCGGCGACACACTTGGAGTCGTGGACCCATCTGACCGCCATGGCCATCCCATAGGGCGTTGCCGATGAGTCGAAGATCCTGTCGACCTCTTCGATCCAACCTCGAATCTGGGGTACGACCTCGGAGGCGCGGTTTGGGCGATCGGCAGCCACCACATAGAGCGGTTGGACGCGGTTCCCGTCGGTCCCGTCGCCGATGCAGGACACCTGCGGTGTGGCCTGCAGTTCTAGGAGGGAGCTGGTGGGCGCGGTCTGGTCGGGAGCGGGGTCGGGCCCATGGGTGCACCCGATACGGCCGTCGGGGAGGACGATGGGACTGCCGCTGCCACACGGAGCCGAGGCGTCCGCGGGCGGGTGGGGAATCAGGGCGAGCACGAGGCTCAACGCGAGCAATCCATTGCTGAGGGTCGGCATCCGTGCCATGCGACCCCCGTCGGGCGAATCGGCGGCCGCAAAAGGACCATTCGGGCAATGGTCACCGGTCCGTCTCCGATCACACTGATGGTCGCCCTGTCCGCGTGTGCGTGCTCGGGCCGTTACGCTTTGGACAGGAGGTGAAGGTGGAGACGGTCGAGGTGCTCGGGACGCATCCCCAACCCGCTCGGTACTACTTCCGGCTGGCTGCCGGAACGTTCCGGACGATGCTCGATGTCGGCATGTTGGCGCTCGGGACCGGCATGGTGGGACTCGCCATCGCCCTGCTGCTCGACGCCTTTGATCTCGCCGACATCGGAATGCCCTTGTCCACGACGTCGCTTCTCGGCTCGGCGCTCGTGATCGGGATCGTGGGGGCTTTCGCCCTCGGCATCGCATCGGAAGGCGGCTACGGAGCGCCCGAGTCGGTGCGGCGGTATCCGGTGCTCGAGATTGCTCTCGGCCGCCTCTTGGGAGCGATCCTCGTTGGGATCATCCTCGTGACGGTGGCCTCGCGGCTGGAGGGTTTTGTGGCCGAGTTCTCGCTGCCGCTCCGAGCGGCTCACGAAATGGTGAGAGCGGTGGGCACGGCCGGGTTGTTTGTCGTTCCGATCCTCGGACTCCCGCTCGCATACGCCATCCGAATGGGGCTCGAGCGGCTGGGGTGGGGCGAGGAGTTCGAGCTCCCGGCCATGTACATCGTGTGGACGATCGCAACCCTCGTCCTGTACTCGATGCCCGCCCCTTGACTTGTCGCTCGTCGAGTTTCTGACGTCGCCGGAAGCGGCAGCGGCGTTGTCATCGCTTCGGGAAAGCGGCGTCGACGATCCCGTGAAGGTGGTGTCGTCGTTGCGACGCACCTTCGATCGGGACCGCGCCGCCGCCTTGGCGGAGTTGCATGCCGGACGTCACCTGGCTCTGGCGAAGTTCGGGGCCTCGGCGCCGTCCCTGCTGTATACGAGAGAGTCCCTCGAACAGGCCACACCGCTGCCGGTCGCCCGCCACCGCGCCGCTCGGGTTGCCGGCGTCGATCTCGTGGCGGACCTCGGGTGCGGGATCGGTGGAGACGCAATCGCCTTCCGGGCACCGGTTGTGGGCGTCGACCTAGATCCGGCGAAGCTGGCGATGGCCAGGCACAACGTTGCTGTCGAAGGAGGGGAGCTCCGCCCCGTCCGCGCCGACGTGGCGCAGTTCATCCCCTTCCCCGTGGACGTTGCCTTCGCCGACCCGGCCCGCAGGGACTCTTCGGGTCGACGGATCTTCGACCCCGAGGCGTTCAGCCCACCGCTGTCGGTGATCGTGAATCGCTGGCGACCAGTGGCCACGACCCTGTGCGTGAAGGTACATCCCGGCTACGACAGGTCGACGTTGCCAGATGGCACCGAGGCAGAGTTCGTCTCGCTGAACAGGGACATGCGCGAGTGCTCGCTTTGGTTCGGAGCGCACGCCGGCCGTCATCCGACCAGAGCCACCATTCTCCCGGCGGGCGCCACTCTCGCCGGCACGCCTGAGGCCGTGTCGATACCGGTGGGCGACATGGGACCGTGGCTCTATGAACCGGATCCTGCGATCCTGAGGGCGGGACTGGTCGGCGATCTGGCGGTCGCCCTCGACCTCGTGGGGATCGACCCTCGGATCGCGTACCTGACGGGGCCGGGCCCTCTCGACAACCCGTTCGTGACGGGTTTCGCCGTGGAAGATGTCGTGCCGTTCAACCGCAAACGGATTTCGACCTATCTGAGAACCCGGGATGTGGGCAGGGTCATCGTCAAGAAGCGGGGTTCTCCCGTCGACCCCGCCGCATTCGAACGCAGCCTCCAATTACATGGTGGAGAGGAGAGGATTCTGGTGCTGACTCGGGTCGGGGGCGCCCCAACCGCCGTCGTCTGCTTCGCTCAGTCGGATCGTGCGTAGATGTGGCTCGGCGTGAGGGCGAAGCCGGCTCGCGTCGCCGCCTCCTCGATCCACTCGATCCGTGGGGACAGAACCCTGATCCGTTCTGCCCTCAGCCCGTCTGCGAGGTCGATGACCGCCCGCAGGAGCCGGGCGATGTCGAGATCGCTGGTGGCCATCCAAGGGACACAGAGGAGACCGTTCTCGTCGAGGCGAGCCATCACCCAACCGGACGGGCAGTGCCACAGGGACCGCTGGGTGGCGGCGTCGTGAACGTCGATCACCGTCATCCTCCGGAAGTGCCATCCCCACGAGAAGAGTTCCCGGCCCCGGCGCGCCACGTCAGACGACGACCAGGCCATCCACGCCACGTCGGTGTCCGCGGATCGCGCCGGGGCCAACCTCTCTTCTCCGGCAACCCGACGGCCACCGTTGGTGGTGGGGAGCACCTCGGATCCCACTGCAAGGACGGCCGACATCCACGGTGCGACGTGTCGGAACCCCAGCGCCCGGACTTGCGCTCCGGCCGACTCGTTCCAGTCCTCCACCATGAGGCGCTCGATGAGTGCACCTCGCGACCGGGCCCACGAAGAGCCGGCGGCGTACAACTCGGAGGCGACACCCGACCGTCTGTGGTCAGGGTGAACCCGCGCGCCGTGGTGCCACGCCTCTCGATCGGCGAGCATGATCGTTCGAAGGACACCGATGACGTCGCCCGACGGCGTTTCCGCAACGTGTGCCACGCCGGCGGGGTCTCCCAGCCACTCCGGGAACTCGGCGGCCACGTAATCGCCCCAGACGAACGTGTCCGTGGTGAAGAGAGCGATGTGGTCGAGGTCCGGGGCCTGGGCCCGCCTCACGAGGTATCGCATGTCACACCGAAGGGAGAACTAGCCGGAATCTGCTGAGGCCGTTGCGGTGGTCGTAGGTCAGGCTTCCGTTCATCAGCATCGCCAGCTGGCGGGAAACGGCGAGTCCCAATCCGATCGAGTCGGTGGACCCGGCGCTCTCCGTGGCCCTGGTGAAGGGCTCGAAGATCTGCTCGCGAAGCGTTTCCGGGATGGCAGGGCCGTTATCGAACACGCAGATCTCTGTCGTCTCACCGGAAGGGACAATTTCCACACCGACGGTCGGGCCTCCGTACTTCAGAGCGTTTGTGAGGAGATTCCTGACGATCTGTCTGATTCGGCCGGCGTCTCCTCGCACCATCCCCGCTCCCGATTGGGTCACGTGACCGGCTCGATCCGCCATCCCGGCGATCACCTCGGTCACGGTGGTGGCGGCGTCGACGGCCTCGGAGCGAACCCGAAGGCCGGCCGTGCGGGCTCGCGCCGCCACCAGCAGATCCTCGATGATGTTGGAGACTTCCTTGCTCTGGGCGGCGACCACCGAGATCAATTCGTGCAGTTCGGCCTGATCGAGTTCGTCCCAGTTCTCGTCGGCGACTGCCGACAGCCCCACGACAGCGGTGAGAGGAGTACGGACTTCGTGCGACACACTCGCCACGAACCGCTCGGTATCCGCGACGGTTTGCTCGAGTCTCCTGCGGTTGTTCTCCTGGAGTGAGATGTCCCTGAGGAATACGACTTCGGCGAGGCGACCGTCCATCGCGATCGGTGTCGTGATCACATCCAAGTGAGCCTCGGTGCCATCGTCGCGCCGGATCGTCCTGTCATCGGGCACGAGATTCGATATGTGCTGGCCTTCCAGGTCGACGCGCCTCGTCTGCATGAGGGTCTCCGCAGCCCTGTTGGAGTGGGTCACGCGGTCGTCCACCACCACCAGTATCGCCTCTTCGGCGTCCTCCATCGCCCGCCACCAACGGCGGGAACCCTCTTCGACACCAACACTTGCCAGACCGTACAGACCCAGGAGCTTTCGGACTCCGGCGATACCGGCAACGGACAGAACGACGGTCAGAGAGAGAGCGGTGAGCACATCGGCGGGAGGATCGAGGCGGGGTATGAACGCCGGACGAGCGACCACTCCCGTCTCACCGAGAACGAGGATGAGCGACGCAATGACGCCCACCACGGCCACCGGCAGCACCGACCTCGGCGTACGGCCGATGGTGTAGGTGACAGCGCCCGTGAACAACGCCAATCCGCCGACGAGCCAGGAGCCGGCGACGAGGGCCAGGACGATGACGGCCACGGCGTCGAAGATGACCGCAACCGTGAAGACCGTCGACGTGTGCTTGCGAGCGGGAACGGCGAAGAGCAACCCGAACAAGGCGACGGCGATGGGGAGCGCCGGTCGATCGAGGCGGCCGGCCAGCCACGACAGGATCAGTGCCGTGGCGGCTGCTCCGTAGCCGAACAATCGGACCTGGACACGCTGGCGCCAGATCGTCGACGTAATCGAGCTTGCCACGGCCATGCGTCTCCCGGGGTACCTGGGGCGTGTCGGTCGCCATCCCCTCGAACGGGCCCCCTTCGATTCGCCCGACCTTGGCTCGCCATATTACCGACCTCGCCGCAACAGGCTGCGGCATGGCGTCTGCGAGGTCACATCCGCTGCGGGACCTCGATGCCGAGAAGGTCGAGTACGAGCGCGAGTTCCCGGAGGGTCGTCTCCACGAGCCGGAGCCACGAGGATCGGCGCCCCTCGTCTGCCTCGGTGAGGACGTGGCAGGCGTCGTAGAAGCGATTGAACCGCCCAGCCAGGTCGTAGGCGTACTCCGCGAGCACGTTGGGCGCCCTACCGGTGAGTGCCCGGTCGAACACCTCGGGAAAGTGGGCCAACTCGATGATGAGGGCGCGTTCTGCGTCGTTCCCGGGTGGGGCCGGATCGCCCGGAACGAACCCCAGGTGGGCGGCACGGGCGAGCAGGGATGATGCCCGTGCCGTCACATACTGGATGTATGGGCCCGTCTTGCCTTGGAGTTGGGTGAAACGATCGAGGTCGAACGAGTAGTCCGAGGCCCGGTGATTCGCCAGCTCGCCGTACTTGAGTGCGGCCAACCCGACCCGTCGGGCGATCTCTTGGCGCTCGGCTTCGGGGTACTCGGTGGCGAGGTCCGATTCGTCGAGGCGCGTTGCCGCCCGCGCGATCGCCTCGGCAATGGTGTCGCGCAACCGTGGGATCCCCCCCGCTCGGGTCTTGAAAGGTCGGCCGTCCGGCCCATTCACGGTCCCGTTGCCGGAGTGGTCCAGAATGACGTCGTCACCCGCCATCCCCGCCAGCCGAGCCGTCCGGAACACCTGCTCGAAATGAAGTGACTGGCGAAGGTCCACGATGTACACGATCTCCTGCGCGGCGAAGTCGTCGACCCGCTCCTCGATGGTCGCCAGGTCCGAGGTTGCGTACGTGAAGGCGCCGCGCGAGTTCACGAGCATGAGGGGAGGGATCTCTCTGCTGTCGTCGGGCTTCGCCACCTCGACCACGAGTGCTCCGTCGCTGACATGGGCCACGCCGCCGTCCTTCATCCTCTCCACCATCGGAGCGATGCGGTCGTGCACAGAAGCCTCGCCCAGCCACAGGTCGAACTCCACCCCCAGGGCGTCGTACACCGAACGCAAGGCCTCGATGCTGACGGCGCAGAAGTGCTCCCACAGAGCCCGGTACCCGGGCCGGCCCGCCTGCAACGCCACCGTTGCGGCGCGGCTTCGGGCAGCGAAGTCGGGATCGTCCGCCACTTTCCGTGCGGCCTCCGGATACATCTCCTGCAGATCCTCGATGGTGACGGGAGACCGCTCGGGGTACCCTCCTTCGTGATCGGGGTCGAAGTATGGGAGGCCGGGGAACCGGTCCTCCATCTCGGTGATGAGTTGGCCCATGGGCGCACCCCAGTCGCCGAGGTGGACGTCTCCGATCACATCATGACCGGCGAGGCGGAACATGCGTTTGATGCTCTCGCCGATCAGTGCCACCCGGATGTGACCGACGTGGAGGTCTTTCGCCACGTTGGCTCCTCCGTAGTCGACGATGACTTTTCGAGGGCTCTCCTGTTGTACTCCGAACCGATCGTCGGCGGCGAGAGCGGCGAGTCGATCTGCCAGGCACCCATCGGTGACGTCGAGATTGATGAACCCGGGTCCAGCGAGGTCGAGGCGGGCGATCATGGGTTCTGCCGCCAATTGCTCGACCACGGCCGACGCAAGATCTCGGGGGTTCCTTCCTGCTGCCTTCGCTCCTGCGAGAGCGCCGTTGCACTGGAACTGACCCAGTTCGGGGCGTTGGGACCGCACCACCTCGCCGAGGGCGGCGTCGAGTCCGAGCCGCTCGAATGCAGCCCCGACGATCGCCGAGAGGTCGGTGAGCAATGACATGGACCCGGAAGGGTAGATCGTTCGGGCGGTGCGGCGGCATGCAACCCGAGAGGGCTCGACTGCGGAGCACGCCCAGGTGTTAACGGCGACGGGGCGTGGCCGACTGGTCCCAGTGTGAAAACCGACCGACTGGCGCTCGTTGCCGACGACGAGGCCAGGGCGCTCGCCGTCCTGGGTGAGATCGTCCACGTCCAGCGCGAGTACATGCGGGAAGGCGACCCGCAGCGGATGTGGGACGAGTTGCTGCAATCCCTCCTTCGCACCACCTCGAGCGCGGCCGGTTTCATCGGAGAGGTCGAGTGGGACAGGCGCGGGATTCCCAGCCTCACCACCAGAGCGATGGTCCGCAACGGGCTGTGGGGATCCCAGGCGACCCCGCATCCCGACGTTGGTTTGCTCGTCAGTCAGGTGATCGCGGAACAAGCGCCGGTGGTCATCGACCTCGGTTCGGGACCCGACGCGGCCGGTTCGAGCGGTCCAATCGGTGCGTTCTTGGGCATGCCCCTCATTTCGTCGGACCGGATGGTGGGGCTCGTCGGGTTAACCTCGCCGTCGGCCTCGTACCGCCCGGAGTGGGTCGAACAGCTCCAGCCCCTCCTGTCCGCATGCGCTTCGATCGTGGAGTCCCTCCAGGCGGCTCGAGAGCGGAGCCGGCTCGTGGCCGAGCTCGAACAGACGGCCGGATTCCTCCAGGCCGTGATCAACGCGACCACCCACGGGATTCTGGTGGTGGGTCCGGAAGGTCAGATCGAGTCGGCGAACCCGGCCGCCCACGCCCTCCTTGGATCACCTCCGGGAGCCTTGCTGGGTCGTCCCGTTCTCGACTTCGCGGCGCCGGGGGATCTCCGGGCGCATCGCACACTTCTGAGACGGTCGCTCACCCACGGGATAGCTCCAGACTCACCGCCCTTCATCTCCACGGTGGTGTCATTCTCCGGTGTGAGTCGTCCTGTCGACGTCTCGGTCGGGCAGATGCAACTCGATGGTCAGACCCGCCTCGTCCTCATGCTCAACGACATCACGGAACGTCTCCAGGCACAGGCTGCACTGGCTCGAGCCGCCGAGATCCTCGACGCAACACCCGACCTGGTGGCCTGGGCCGACCCCGAGTGCCGGCTGGTGTACGTCAACAGAGGGGGACGAGCGATGTTGGGGCTCGACCAGGACGCCGCTGTCGAAGGCATGACGATCCAAGAGCTGTGCTCGGACGAAGCGGAAGGTCTCGACATCGCCATTGCCGCCGCCCAGTCATCCGGTGTCTGGCGGGGCGAGGTGAAGTTCCGGGCCGCGACCGGGGGTTCGGTCCCGGTGTCGCTCGTCGTGATCGCGGACGAGGCCTACGTGGCCGTCCTCGCCCGCGACCTGACCGAACGTTTCGAGATCGACCGTCTCAAGGAGGCGTTCGTTGCGAACGTCTCCCACGAGTTGCGGACCCCGCTCACCGCCGTGATCGGATACCTGGAGCTGTTGCGTGAGGGAGTGCTGGGAGAGGTCAGCCCCGATCAAGCGGAAGCTCTCGAGGTGATGACGAGGAACGGCGACCGCCTCCTCGATCTGATCGGAGACATCCTGCTGATCGGCTCGCTCGATGCCGGTGGTGTCCCCACCTCTTCCCCGGTCGACCTGGCGGACCTGGTCGGCGATGTCGCGGCCGATCTCGCGTCACTGGCCGAACGCAAATCGATTCACGTCACGGTTTCCCGCGATGAATCCGCCGTGGTGTCGGGAGAGGAGAACGAGCTGAGAACCGTCGTGTCCAACCTCATGGGTAACGCCTTGAAGTTCACTCCAGAGGAAGGCCGCGTCGGCGTGGAGGTGACGACCTCCGACGAGGAGGTGGTTCTCACCGTGAGCGACGATGGATGCGGTATCGACTCGGATGAGCTCGAACACGTCTTTTCCAGATTCTTCAGAGGAGACTTTGCCCGCCGGTCCGAGATCCAGGGAACGGGTCTGGGTCTTGCGATCGTGCAGGGAGTGGTTCAAAGACACGGCGGAACTGTCGATATCACCTCCAAGGTCGGTGTCGGAACCTCCGTCACGGTCACGCTGCCGTCCAGAAAGAAAGGCACCAAATGAGTTACAAGGTATTGGTCGTGGACGACGACCCTGATGTGCGGCGTCTGGTGCAGATGAAGCTCCGCTTGACGGGGATCGAAGCCGTGCCGGTGAGCAACGGCATCGAGGCGCTCATGGTGCTCGATCAGGCCGACTTCGATCTCGTGATCCTCGACATCATGATGCCGGAAATGGACGGGATCGAGACGTGCCGGCGTCTCCGGGCCCAAGAGCGGCTCTCGGCGATTCCGGTGCTCATGCTCACCGCCCGGGCCCAGCTCACCGACATCGAGCGCGGATTCGAAGCCGGAGCCACCGATTACATGGTCAAGCCGTTCAGTCCACGAGAACTCAGCGATCGGGTCGTAGGCCTCCTGAGCCAGGAGGGCGCCGCCTGATCGAAGGGAGCGCGTGCGCCGAACGGCCTGAGCGCAGCGCGGGGAGATGGTCCTGGATGATGCCGATAGGGGCCCATCCGAAAGCTCCGCGGGCTCGATAGTGCTTGTGGAGTTTGATGACCCGGCGACCAATCGCTCGGCCCGTATGCTGTGTTCCAGTCAGTGATGTACGCCCATTCTCGACAAAGAGATGGTGGAACGGTTCGACCCACCGTTGGTTAGGCTTCTCTGTGGTGCCGTTGGGCCCGCGGCTCGTGCCTGAGTCGCCGCCGGCCACCACGACATGGGATCCGAGCGAGCTTCAGTGATATCGACGTGGACCAGTTCGCCTGGTCGTTGCTGCTGGTGTTCGCAAACCGGTTCGTAGATGGTGACCCGGTCCTCGATCGAGCTTGCCCACCCGCCCTGGTTGAGGATCGTCTGGACCGTCGGGCCGTCACCCCAACGTGGATCGCTATCCAAGTCGGCACCGTTGCGCCCTCTCCCCCGTCGTACCAGCTCCCGCGCGGCACCCTCCTGGAGACTGTCCAATCTTCCCTGGTGGGCGGGTCTAGCACGCAATACCCGATGCCACCGTGGCTACCGCTGTGAAGCAGAACCTGCACCCGACACTGTCATCCGGTCCTCCGAGGAGCGTGAGCTCCGTCCAGTAGCTGCAAAGTTTCTTGTGGTAGCGTCAAAGTCCGCAAATAGTTGAGGTGAGCAGTGGTGAGATTCGGTTGGCTCTGCTCGCACGAGTCGTACCAGCCGGAGATGTTGGTGGACCAGGCGGTACGAGCCGCTGAGGCCGGCTTCGACTTGGTGCTCGGCTCGGATCATTTTCATCCGTGGGTCGATGACGAGTCCGCCGCCGGGTTCGTGTGGACGTGGCTCGGTGCAGTCGCTGCCCGCACCGATCTGGAGTTGGCGACGTCGGTCACCTGTCCGCTCTATCACTATCACCCCGGTCTGATCGCCCAGGCCGCTGCCACCGTTGACCGGTTGTCCGGTGGCAGGTTCATGTTGGGGGTGGGAACGGGTGAGAACATCAACGAGGGCCCGCTTGGGTTCGAGTTCGGTGATTACAGGGAACGCATCGGCCGGATGCGTGAGGCGTTGGAGATCATGCGTCGGCTGCTGGCGGGTGAGAAGCTGGATTTCGCCGGTGAGTGGTATACGACCGACAAGGCGAGGTTGTACAGCCCGCCGGTGGGGAAGTTGCCGATCCTGATGGCGGCGGGTGGCCCGCAGTCGGCGACGTTTGCGGGGCGGCGGGCGGATGGGTTGATCACGTCGGTAAAGAAGCCGTCGGACACGATCGAGAACGTAATCGATCCGTTCAAGCAGTCCTCGGCCGAACACGGCCACGCCGGGACGGTGTTGGCGACGCGGTGGACGGTGTTCGCCGATGATCGTGAACAGGCGTGGCGGGCGTTGGGGACGATGCGGGGATTGCGTGCCGAGGGTCGTCTCGAGGCGGTCGATCCGATGGTGTTGCGTGAGCGCGCCGACGGCATGGACCGTGACGAGATCTTGGACAAGTACACGATCGTCCACGACGTCGCCGGGTTGATCGACGTGTACCGCGAGCTGGTCACCGATGTTGGCGCCGACTACGTGTCGATCCAGGTGGCGTCCACCGACCCTGACCGTGTCCTCGACATCATGAAAACGGAAGTCCTCCCTGAGCTCCGCAAACTCGACTGCGCATGAAACCGGCGGCCTTCGTGTACGAGCGTCCGAGCTCGATCGCCGAGGCTGTTCAACTCCTGAGCGAGGCGGACGGCGAGGCGAAGGTGCTGGCCGGCGGCCAGAGCCTCGTACCGCTGATGGCCTTCCGACTGGTGAGCCCATCCATGTTGGTCGACATCGGGGCGATCGCCGAGCTCGGTGACATCGACTCCGGGCCAGACACGATCAGGATCGGCGCCGGTGTCACCCACCGTCGCGCCGAGCTGGCTCTCGGCCCGGTGATCCCGCTGGTGGCGGTCGGCCTGAGAGAGCTGGGACACGTGGCCATCCGCAACGTCGGGACCGTGGGCGGAAGCCTCGCCCATGCCGATCCTGCCTCGGAGTGGGGTGCATTGGCCCTCGCACTCGACGCCTCGATCTCGGTCACCGGGCCCGCCGGCGAACGGTCCGTCGGCGCCGATCGTTTCTTTCTCGACTGGATGCAGCCCGATCTGATGCCCGGAGAGATCGTGACCGGCCTCCACATCCCAAAGCCGTCGTCGATGCGGTGGGGGTTCGTCGAGATTGCCCGCCGCCGTGGAGACTTCGCCCTCGCCGGCGCCGCCGTCAATCTCGGCGTGGCCGACGGCGTGATCGCCACCGCCAGGGTCGGCATCCTCGGCGGCGGCGTGACTCCGTTGCGGGCGCACACGCTGGAGGCGGCGTTGACCGGCATGGACCTGGTCGGTGCGGCCGAGGTTGCCGAGGCGGTGGACGCTGACGTCGATCCGCTCGACGACCAGCACGGCCCTGCCCGGTACAAGCGGCGACTGGCTCGAGTGGTGTGCGAGCGTGCCATCCGGCAGGCGGCGGAGGCGGCATGAAGGTTGACCTCGAGCTGACGGTGAACGGCGAGGCGGTGGGGATCAGCGCCGATCCGCGAACCACGCTCGCCGACCTCCTGCGGGACCACCTCGGCCTCACGGGCACGCACCTGGGCTGCGAGCAAGGCGTGTGCGGGAGTTGCACGGTCCTGGTGGACGGTCACAGCGCCCGCTCGTGCCTGATGCTGGCCGCTGCCGCTCAGGGCCGAGAGGTGACCACCATCGAAGGCATGGCTTCGGAGTCGGGGCTGCATCCGGTGCAGGAAGCTTTCTCACGGCACCACGCCCTCCAGTGCGGGTTCTGCACACCGGGCTTCTTCGCAACAGTGCTCGAGATGATGTCCGAAGGCGTCCTGGCCGACGAGGCGATCGTGCGGGAGCGGCTTTCGGGAAACCTGTGCCGCTGCACCGGATACCACAACATCGTGACCGCTACCTTGGAACTGCTCGGGGGCAGACCGTGACCTACGTCGGAATACCGGTTCCCCGAACCGAGGACGCCCGCCTGATCAGTGGCCAGGGGCACTACCTGGCGGATCTCGCCATCCCGGGGATGCTCGAGGCGGTGGTGGTCCGTAGCCAGGATGCCGCTGGTGAGCTCCGCTCGCTCGACGCCGACGAGGCGCTGAGCCTCCCCGGAGTGAGGATGGTGATGACGGCGGCGGACCTTCCCGAATCGGCCCGAGCCATCACCCGCTCCTTCTATGTCCTCACGCCCCAGTTCGTCGAACGCCACGCGGTAGAGGTGGGCGGTTCGTCAGAACCGGTCCTCGCCGCGGGTCGGGTCTGCCGCGTGGGTGAACCGACGGCCTTGATCGTCGCCACTGACCGCTACGTCGCCGAGGACGCCCGCCGGCTGGTCCTCGCCGACGTGGACCCGTCTCCTGCTGTGGTCGACCCTGAGGCCGCCCTGTCACCGGGTTCGCCCCTGGTGGACCCGGCTGTACCCGGCAACCTCCACGGCCGCTTCGATGTGGTGGTCGGCGATCCCGACCGGGCACGGGAAAACGCCGAGCACCGGGTGTCGGCTCGGTTTCGGATCGCAAGGTCGGTGGGGTCGCCGCTGGAGAACAGGGGCGTCGCCGCCAAATGGGTCGACGACACGCTCACGGTTTGGTCCACCACCCAGATCCCCCACGTGCTCCGCTCCTACCTCGCCCCGATGCTCGGCCTCGAGGAGGAGCGGATCCGGGTGATCGCCCCTGACATGGGAGGCAGCTTCGGGGGAGGCGTCTACCCCGAGGAGGTGCTGGTCCCGCTCGCGGCCATGCGACTCGGTCGGCCTGTGCGATGGCTGGAAGAACGCGGCGAGGATCTGATGAACTCGCGGCACTCTCGCGACCAGTTGATCGACGCTGAGCTAGCGTTCGACGGGAACGGGAGCTTCCGCTCTCTCTCGATGCGCATCCTGCAGGATTGTGGAGCGGTGAATCCGTTCGGCATCACCCTCCCTTTCAACGTGGCGTCCCACGCCCGCAGCGTTTACCGCATCGACCACTTCAGAGCCGAGGGGTTGTGCGTGCTCACCAACAAGACCCGCAACACCCCGGTGCGGGGGGCCGGCCGTCCCGAGGCTGCGTTCGTGGTCGACCGCCTCGTCGACATGGCCGCCCATCGTCTCGGCATGGACCCCGCTGACCTCCGGCTCAAGAACCTGATCCCGGCCGATGAGATGCCCAAGGACATGGGCATGATGTACCGGGACGGCAACCAGCTCGTCTATGACAGCGGCGACTTCCCCGATCAGGTGCGGACGGCGCTGGAGGCGTCGGGCTACCAGACATTGCGTGACCGGAAGCCGCGGTCAGACCGGCACCGCATCGGCGTGGGCATGTCCTGCCACGTCGAGGGCACCGGGCTCGGGCCGCACGAGGCGGCCGAGGTCAGGGTCGACACTTCCGGCAAGATCGTGGTGCGTTGCGGCTCGCAGCCTCATGGGCAGAGCCACGCCACTGTGCTCGCCCAGGTGTGCGCCGACGTCTTCGGCATCCGGCCGGACGACGTGCTCGTCCGCACCGGTGACACCGCTCTCCTCCCGTTCGGCGGAGGGACGTTCGGCAGCCGGAGCGGCGTGACCGCCAGCGCGGTGGTTCGCATCGCCTCTGAGCAGACGCGGCGCAAGCTGGAGGAGCTAGCTTCCGACGTGTTGGAGATCGCGGTGAACGACCTGGTTTTCGAGGGCGGTCGGGTGTTTCCCCGCGGCGTGCCCGACGCCGGTCTGACCTTCGCCGAACTCGCCCGACTGGCCGCGCCCGGCCCGGCCAGCCGTCGGCCGCATGACCCGGGGTTGGCGTCGCTCAACACCTTCGTCCCCCCGTCGGTGACCTTCTCTTCCGGCACCCAGGTGGCGGTGGTGGAGGTCGACATCGACACCGGGATGGTTGAGGTGCTTGACGTGGTCGTGGTCGACGACTGCGGCACCATCCTCAACCCGATGGTGGTGGACGGCCAGCAGCACGGCGGGGTAGCTCACGGCCTGGGCAACATCCTCCTCGAGGAGTTCCGCTACGACGACACCGGCCAGCCCGGATCGGTCACCTTCATGGACTATCTCCTCCCGACCGCCACCGACGTCCCGTCTATCACAGTCATTCACCGGTCGCATCCGACCCCGCTGAATCCGCTGGGTGTCAAGGGCGCAGGGGAAGGAGCGACTGCGTCGGCGCCTGCCGGCATCGCCAACGCCATCTGTGACGCCCTCGCCGAGTTCGGGGTGGAGGTCACCGAGATGCCGATCTCGCCGGCACGGTTGCTCGATCTCATCGACCAGGGGCGCCGCTGACGTGTGTGGCGTTGGCGAATCCTGCGAGTACCGTCTATCGCCAGGATGAGCATTCCATCGGAATCAATGGAGAAGCTGAGCGAGGACGAAGCCGACGGCGACGAGATCCGCGATGTTTCTCTCGTCTCGCTGGGGCGTCGCATTCGTCATCTCCGGAGAGAGCAGCGAATGACACTGCAGGACCTGGCCGACGCCACCGGTCTCAGCTCGTCCATGCTCAGCTTGGTGGAGCGTGGCCGTACCAGCCCTTCCATCGGATCGCTCGTGGTCATCGCCTCGGCGTTTCGGGTGCCGATCGCAGACCTGTTCGTCGAGATCGATCAGAGCCGTGACGACTACGTCGTTCGCGTCGAAGATCAAAGTGTCGTGTCGCCGTGGCCGGGCGTGGCCCGGCGCACGGCACGCTTCGACCGTCTGCGGCGGGTAGAGATCTCCGTGAACGAGTGGGCGCCCAACGGCGACACCGAGCCGCAGCCCGCCCACCACGCCGGCTACGAGTACGGGTTGCTGATCGAGGGCGAATTGACCGTCGACGTGGATGGCGCCACCTACGTGCTCAAGCCAGGCGACCTCATCTCATATCCGTCGACGGTGCTGCACAGTCTTCGCAATGCGGGCGACGGTGTGGCCCGGGCGGTCTGGGTCAACCTCGACGCGTTCTGAACCCGCGCCACATTGCCGTGAGTGCGGGTCAAGAAAAATCCACCGACAGCTAATCGCGTCTACGATCCGGGCATGAGACGCGCCGTCAACTCTCCCGACTACCACGTCCCGATCGACGGTTTCTCCCAAATCGTGGAGGTACCCGCCGGTACGCGGCTGCTGTACGTGTCCGGGCTCACGTCGCGCACCGCCGATGGCTCCATCGTGGGCGTCGGCGACCCCACCGCCCAGATGCGACAGATCTTCGAGAACCTTACGCTGATCCTCGCTTCTGCCGGAGCGACGCTCGACGACGTCGTCTCCATCCGAACGTACGTGACCGACATCACCGTCTGGGACCGCATCGAACCGGTGTGGCACCGCCACTGGGGTGATGTGTGGCCGGCATCGACCCTGGTCCAGATCACCCGACTCTTCGATGAACGCCAGCTTATCGAGTTGGAAGCCACCGTTGCCAAGAAGGAGGACCGATGAGCAGCTACGACCTCGCCGTAACCGGAGGACGGGTCTGGACCGACAGCGGCTTCGTCGACGGGCTGGACGTGCTCGTCAGCGGCGAGACCATCGCAGAGGTGGTGCCGACGGGTTCGGCTTCATTGGGTTCGGCTGAGGTCATCGACGCCTCTGGCCGGGTTGTGATCCCCGGTGTCATCGACACCCATTCCCACCATCGTGACCCCGGGTTCACCCACAAGGAGGACATCACGTCGGCCTCCCGGGCCGCCGCGGCTGGAGGTGTGACGGTGACCGTGGGCATGCCGAACGTCGATCCTCCCACCACCACGGCGGCGCTCTTCGAGAAGCTGCTCGAGGACTTCAGAGGCCGGTCTGTAGTCGACTACAACCACAACCCCTCACCCACCAACCTCGGCGAGATTCCCGGGCTGGCTGCTCTCGGCTGTCTCGGGTTCAAGTTGTTCATGGTGGTCGACGGGAAACGTTCGTACCCACACATGCCCGGCCTGGGCATCCACGACCATTCCGACATCGCCAAGATCCTCGAGCAGACGAGGGACACGGGGCGGCCGTTGATGGTGCATCCCAACGATCAGGCTCTCCTGGAGCTGATCGAACACCGGCACTGGGATGCCGACCTGATGGGCCCCGAGCCGTACTCGAAGGCTGAGTGGATGTTCGACGGTGTCGTGTGGAACTCGGCGGTGGCAACTCTCATCGAGATCCAGCGCGGCATCGGCGGCAAGCTGCACGTGCTCCACATGATGTCGGACCGTACGGTCGAGTTGATCCGCCGGGCGAAGGCGGACGGTCAGGACGTCACCGCCGAGGTCAACGCCTTTGCGTTGTTCCTTGCCAACTGGGACGAGGTCGCCCATCTGGGTCCCTACGCACTCGGGCGCTGCCTCAAGGACGAGTGGCGGGCGGCGTTGTGGGCGGGTATCGCCGACGGCACCATCGACGTGCTCGGCACCGACCACGCCCCCCACACCTTCGAGGAGAAGAAGAGCGGGTGGGAGAACATGTGGGCGACGCCCACCGGGACTCCTCAGCTTCAGCATTACGTCATCAAGCTGCTCGACGCCTCGCACCGCGGCCTGATCACCCTCGAGGACGTCGTCCGCATCACCTCTGTGGAACCGGCGCGCCGTTTCGGGCTGGCCCCCAGGAAAGGCGTCATCGCTCCTGGGTCCGACGCCGACCTGGTGGTGGTGGACTACGACCGGGAGCACACCCTCGGTGACGAGCCGGTGTACAGCAAGGCGGGATACAACCCGTACACCGACGAGACGGTGAAGGGCTTCCTGGACGCGACGGTGCTCCGGGGCCGTGTCGTCGCCCGGGATGGATTCGTGACCGCCGAGCCGGGGTACGGACAACAGGCCAAACCGGTCTCGGCTATGTGATGTCCCAGGCTCGCATCGAGCTCTAATCAAGAAAAATGAACTGACACCGAACACGGGCGGCCCGCCCGCCCTAGCATCCATCGGCGGAGCGACCGCTGTGAACGGGCTTCGACCGGGCTCGCCCGGTGGCACGAGACCAATCGTAATGGTGCACAGGCACCGTGAAGAGGTGATCGATATGCGTTCCTTGCACAACAGCCGGTTCGGCCCGCTGGTGGCCGCGTTTGCGCTGGTGTTGGCTGCGTGCTCCAGCGGGGCGGGCACCGACACCACCGCCGGGGCGACCGAAACGACAGCCGGTTCCACCGAGACCACCGCCGGGTCCACAGACACGACGGCCGGGT
>Ga0224510_10000617_pt1 | contig 26793 bp, 29 predicted proteins | sample SF_May12_sed_USG_FD_170161 | JGI IMG/M metagenome (GOLD analysis project Ga0224510, IMG submission 170161) | Sediment microbial communities from San Francisco Bay, California, United States - SF_May12_sed_USGS_4_1 | ecosystem: Environmental > Aquatic > Marine > Sediment | place: USA: California... | reverse complement strand
CGCAATCAAATCAGCACCTGCGACGACGATCTGCCCGGGATGCACCAATACCTGACCCGTGACCGGCAAAAGCACCTCGGCAAAACGAGTCAAGCGCAGATAGGCACATCGCTCACCCTGTCCGAGACGCTCGCCGTAATCGCGCAACGCACGCGGCGCCAGGCCGAGTCGATAGCCGCTGAACTGCAGCAGCACGTCGTCGCCCTCGTCGGTCTGTACCCAGAGCGAATTGCCAGCGCCTGCCGCTGATCCGTCTGCTGCGATCGAGCGCGGATCCTTGATCTTGCCTTCGACCGGACAGCGGGCCGTGTAAGTGCCAAAGAGGTCGATACGGATCCGAATCCGGAGGACAGTGCCCTGCGACCGGCCGCGCTCTATCTGATCGACGCACACAATTTTGCCGTCAACGGGACTGACCACGCCCAGTGGCGCCGCGGGGACTACCCGATGCGGGTCTCGAAACAGCATATAAAGGAACAGCAACAGGACAGCGCCGAAGACTACGGCCCAGGGCTGGGCATAACGCAGGGCAATGCCAATCACGGCGGCCGCCAACAGCAGTAATGGCAGTCCTTCCTGGGCAACAAATGGATTTCGCCGTCCTTTCACTCTGGCTTACCTGATTCAAAGAGCCGCGACGATCCTCTGCTTCGCTGGAACTGTCAATACGGGCAGCATACATTGACCACAATTCGGGCGATTAATGCTCTAGAATTCGCGCCTTACAAGTTTCAAGACATCGCAAGGAATGGTTCATGCGCTTTTCCGAATTTGGCCTGACAACACTCAAGGAAGTTCCCGCCGAGGCGGAAATTGTCAGTCACCAATTGATGCTGCGGGCGGGATTGATCCGGCGCCTCGCGTCCGGGCTGTTTACCTGGATGCCGATCGGCGTGCGTGTATTGCGCAAAGTCGAGGCTATTGTCCGTGAGGAAATGAATCGGGCCGGCGCACTGGAGCTGCTGATGCCGGCGGTGCAACCCGCCGAACTCTGGCAGGAAACCGGGCGCTGGAATCAGTACGGCCCCCTGCTGTTGCGCATGTTCGACCGGCACCAACGCGAATTCTGTTTCGGACCCACGCACGAAGAAGTCATCACCGATGTTGCGCGTCGGGAACTGCGCAGTTACAAGCAACTGCCGATCAATTTCTACCAGATCCAGACCAAATTCCGCGACGAGATCCGGCCGCGATTCGGCGTAATGCGATCGCGCGAATTCATCATGAAGGACGCGTATTCCTTTGACCTTGACCAGGCCGGTCTGGATTCGTCCTACCAGAAGATGCATGACGCTTACAGCGCCATTTTTACGCGCCTGGGTCTCAAGTTTCGTGTCGTCTGGGCCGACAGCGGCGAAATCGGCGGCAGCAAGTCGCAGGAATTCCACGTCATTGCCGACTCCGGGGAGGATGCGATCGCGTACAGCGACGAGGACGACTATGCGTCCAATATCGAGACTGCCAGGACTCTGCCGACCGCGACGAAACGGCCTGCGGCGACAGCCAAATTGCAGAAAATCCCGACGCCCGGTGTGCGCAGTATCGATGACCTGTGCAACATGTTGAAAATCGAGCCCGCACAGACAATCAAGACTCTTATTGTAAAGGGCACTGACGGGCCGGTTGCCATGATCCTGCGTGGCGACCACGAACTGAATGCAGTCAAGGCACAAAAGCTCGCCGGGGTCGCGTCGCCGTTAACCATGGCGGACAGCGAGACGATTCGTCAGGCCACTGGCAGTGAGGCCGGCTCGCTGGGCCCGGTAGGCTGTAATCTGCGTGTCTATTATGATCACGCGGTCGCCGCCATGGCTGACTTCAGTTGTGGCGCGAACGAGATCGAGTACCACTTCACCGGCGTTAATTTCGGGCGCGATCTGCCGGAACCCGCCACTGTCGATTTGCGCAACGTGGTCGCCGGCGACCCTGTGCCCGGCGGCAAAGGCACTTTGAAGATTGCGCGCGGCATTGAAGTAGGACACATATTCCAGCTTGGCACCAAGTACAGCGAATCGATGCGCGCCACTATCCAGGACCAGGATGGCAAAGACCGCGCCATGCTCATGGGCTGCTATGGCATTGGCATTACCCGCATCGTGGGCGCCGCGATCGAACAGAACCACGACTCCAACGGCATCATCTGGCCTGAGCCGCTGGCACCATTCGATGTCGTACTGGTACCGATTAATCTGCAGCGCTCCGAAGTCGTGCAGACGGCGACCGAAGAACTGTATGCCGAGCTTCAGGCACTTGGGCTCGATGTGCTGCTGGACGATCGCGACGTCCGCCCCGGAGTCAAGTTTGCCGATGCCGAACTCATTGGCATCCCGCACCGCGTGGTGCTGTCGGAGCGTGGCCTTGCCGGTGGCGAGCTAGAATACCGGCACCGCCGCGACCTGGAATCGCGCAACATGAAACGTGCCGCAGTTCTCGAATTACTTCAGAAGTGATTCGTAAGCTCTTAATTATTTTATAATATGTTCCCATGATGCTTGCCGGACGCCACCTTTCCCGTGTTTGCCTGCTGCTGGCCCTGTGGCTGCCACAGGCGGTGCTGTCCGAGCAGCAGCCCGATCCGGAACTGCGGGAAGTGCTGCGCGCTGCGGCCAGCGCTGCCGACAGTTTCGACGACCGTTTCCACGCGGAAGTCTGGCTGACCGACATGTCGCGGCGGCTGGAACGCCAGGTCAAGGACGCGGATGAACGTATGCGCATCCTGACACGGGTCCACTATGAGGCCTCGCTGGTCGGCCTCGAGCCGGAACTGGTGCTGGCGGTGATTGATGTCGAGAGCAATTTTGATCCCTACGCCATTTCAGTGGCCGGCGCACTGGGGCTGATGCAGGTGATGCCATTCTGGCGCAACGAAATCGGCCGCCCGAATGACAACCTGATCCGCCTCGAAACCAACCTGCGTTACGGCTGCACCATTCTCAAGTTTTACCTCGACAAGGAGAACGGTGACTTGCGCCGGGCGCTCGGACGCTACAACGGCAGCCTTGGCAAGCGCGACTACCCGAACAGGGTTGTAAAGCGGCTCAGCGAGAAGTGGTACCAGATCTGACGCCGGGCACATTCAGCGAATCAAGAAGCCGGGCAGGTCCTGCCACTCTGCCTGAGCAACGATAACTTCGCTGACCTGCGCCAGCGGCGGGCCACGCTGCAGCCATTCGGCCAGACTGTCCAGCGCCGCGGGCGCGCCGCAGGCGAACACTTCGACGTCACCATTATCGAGATTGATCGCGTGGCCGGTCAGTGCCAGCGACTGTGCCTGCCGGCGAGTACTGTCACGAAACCAGACACCCTGCACACGTCCGCGGATCGTGAATCGGCGCGCCGCTCGCATACGGCAATCAGCGTTCTTGCGCTTCGATGCTGGATTCGGTGACGCGCAATGCTTCAAGGGCACTTTCCTTTGCGCTCACTGCATCCTGCCGTGCCTGCGAATATTTGCGGTGATTGAGCTGCTGTTCGGCGCTTTGCAGGTACTTTTGCGCCATCTGCAGCTGGCCGGCCGCATGCTGCTCCGCCCCGGCCTTGGTCGCGACCGAAATTGCCTGGCGCGCATCGCTCATTTCCTGCACGGGCGCCGACTGGCAGGCGGCAACCGCAAGCGCCGCCGCGACGACCAGGGCGCGCAGAAAATTCGGCATATGGGTGGCAAGCATTGTTATTCTGTTCGGCTGCAACGCAGCAACGCTATCAATAGCTGAACCACGTCGTCAAGGGAACCCGAGGATGCTCACCATTTACCACAATCCGGCCTGCTCGAAGTATCATCAAGCGCTTGAAATACTTACGAAAAATGGCGAAACCCCGGTCGTAATCCGCTACCTCGACCAACCGCCCGAGAACGTGCTGCAACTGATCGAGACGCGCCATGAGTGAGGTGCTGGTGCTGTACTACTCAGTGCACGGTGCAACCGAGTCACTCGCGCGCGAAGTTTGTGCCGGCGTCGATTCGGTGCGCGGCATGGCCGCGCGCCTGCGCACGGTGCCGCCGGTGTCGACAGTCGCTGAAAGCGTGGCACCGCCGGTACCGAATGCCGGGCCACCCTATGCCACTCCGGCCGACCTGGTGGAATGTTGCGGCCTGGTCATGGGCAGCCCGACGCGCTTTGGCAACATGGCCGCCGCGCTCAAGTATTTTCTGGATGGCACGGCAACCGAATGGCTGTCGGGCGCTGCGGCCGGCAAACCGGCCGGCGTGTTTACCTCAACATCGACGCTGCATGGCGGGCAGGAATCCACGCTGCTGACGATGGCAATTCCGCTGCTGCATCACGGCATGCTCATCACCGGCATCCCGTTCACGGAGGAAGCGTTAGGTACCACGACCTCGGGTGGATCGCCCTATGGCGCGAGCCATGTGACGTGGAATCGAAAAGCGGATGCGCTGACGGACCATGAACGCCATCTCGCACGCGTGCTCGGCCGACGCGTCGCCATGGCGGCACAAAAACTCAGCCAGTGATGTCGAGGACGCGCTTGACGAAGGGAATCGTCAGGCGCCGCTGTGCGCGCAAAGCCTCGCCGTCGAGCCTGTCGAGCAAACCATAGAGACTTGTCATGTCGCGGCGGCTGCGGCTCAGCAGGAAATGCGCGGTGTCGTCGGGCAGATCCAGCCCGCGGTGTGCGGCCCGTAGTTGCAGCGCCCGCCGCGTGGCATCGTCATCGAGCGACTGTAACTGGAATGCCGGCAATGCGGTCAGGCGGCTTTTGAGATCGGGCAACAGGAAGTCACTGGCACGCGGCGCAGATTGTGCCGCGGCAACCAGGCGGCCGTTCGCCTCAGCGACCTGGTTGTAGAGGATAAACAGGGCGCGCTCCCAGGCGGACCTGCCTGCTACCGCGTCGATATCATCGAGGCAGATCAGCGCACGGCTTGCGAGGCCCTCGAGAAGCGCCGGACCAGCATCACGCAACAGGCCGAGCGGAACATAGACAGACTGGTCACCTGCCTGCTCGCACACCGCCTGCAGCAAGTGCGTCTTGCCCGTCGACGCGGCACCCCAAAGCCAGCATCCGCGGTCGCCGCCACCGGCAGCCAGTTCGCGCAGCATGACGACCGCAGTTTCATTACCGTCCGGGAGAAAGCTCGCAAACACCGCGTGATCCGCGAGCTGCAGGGGCAAGGCCAACTGGCTCATACAACGATGTCGGGATGATCGGCGAGATAACGGCCATAGGCGAACCGCACGATTACCGACAAGACCGCGGCCGCCGGCAGCGCGAGCAGGATGCCAAAGAAGCCAAATAGCTGGCCACCCGCCGCTACCGCAAAGATGACGATGACCGGATGCAGGCCTATGCGATCACCAACCAGTTTCGGCGTCAGCAGCGAGCCTTCCAGCAACTGCCCGATGCCAAAGGTCGCGACCACACCGATCATCAGCCAGAATGGATTCGGTTCCAGCGCCACGGTGAGTCCGGCCAGCACAATCCCGAACACGAACCCCAGGTAGGGCACGAAGCTGACGAGACCGGAGACGACGCCGATCGCTATGGCAAACTTGAGACCGATTATGCTCAGGCCAAGCGAGTAAATAATGGCCAGCGCCAGCATGACGAGCAGTTGGCCGCGCAGGAATGCGCCCAGTACCTCATCGGTTTCGCGTGCCAGGTGCAGCGCCGTGGCACGCTGTCGCGACGGCACCAGTGCACCGAGGTGGGTCATGATCTTGTCCCAGTCGCGTAACAGGTAGAACGTGATGATCGGCACCAGAAAAAGACTCAACACGGCCGCCGCCAGCGCGCCACCTGATCGCGTAACCGACAGCAGCACCTTGCTGCCCCAGCTGCCGGCCATATCGCTGTAACGCGACAGGAATGCCCCGATGCCAACGTCATCGCCGGGTGCAACACCGGTCAGGTCCATGATCCTGGGCAACCAGACCTGCTCAACGCGAAGCACGATATCAGGCAAAGCGGACATCAGCGCCGAAATCTGGCTGCGAATCAATGGCCCGACGAGCAACACCAGCAACGCGAGCACGAGGAAGGTCAGCAGGAAGACGACAACCACAGCAAGCGAGCGCGGCAGGCGGTACTTTTGCAGCCGGTCGGCCAATGGATCGCCAATATACGCGAGTAGCGCAGAAGCGACAAAAGGAGTCAGGACGGGCGCCAGCAGGTATAACAGCCAGCCCAGCAGCGCGACCGCGATCAGCCAGTTCGTACGTCGATCTGCAGTACCCATAGCTCAGGCTCCGTTGCGGGCGCTGCGAATCCAGTTCCAGACGTAATCGTAGCCGCTGATGACAACCGTAACCAGGACCGCGGCACCCAGCACAATGATGGTGATATTGTCGGGCCAGCCATAGCCCGCACGCGACATCACGAATACCAGGAACACAAATTCCAGCGCAGTATTCAGCTTGCTGATCCGCGTCGGCTCTCCTTCCAGCCGCCGCACGAGGTAGTGGTACATGAATGATCCGGCCACGATAACCACGTCTCGGAAAATGACGATGGCGGCGAGCCAGACGGGAATGTGACCGAGGTACGCTAGCGTTCCGTATGACCATGCAACCAGCAGTTTGTCGCCGGCCGGATCGAGAAACGCGCCCAGGCGCGTATCCCAGTGATAGGTCTTCGCCAGGTAGCCATCGACACCGTCCGACAGGCCTGCGATCAGGAACAGAGCCAATGCCCAGGCAAACTCATCAGTTACGAACATCCACAATATCGGCAGGATCAGCGCGATCCGCATAATCGATATGGCGTTGGGTAACCAGCGTAATGACATCTGTATAATCGAATCTGCTTAGTGGGAAGTTTCAGGGGCTGTAAAAGAATTCCAGCGCCTCATAGTCAAGACCATTCTGCTCGATCAGGCCGTTGAATCGCAATGCTCGACGTAATCTCTCCGCGCCACCACGCGCCTCGACGCGGTACATTACGCGGTCTCCGAGCACCTCGGTGACGGAGAAACTCTCGATCAGGCTGGTTTCCGACAGCAGGTGTTGCATCGCGGCATAGGCATCTACCGAATCGATGCCGGAAATACTTAGCCGCACAAGTTGCAAGGGCGCACTGCCACTGACCGCAAACTCGGCGGCCAGAAGATCCGCTACTTCACCGATGACCTGCTCGGGTTCGCCGTCCCAGGATCGCTCCTCGCCACCGAAATAATAGTTCCAGCGATTGCGCTGGCCGCCGGCCACGCGTACTCGACCAACCAATATCGAATGTGCCTCGTAACGTTGCGAGGCAATCAGCAGTGGTTCGTCGAAACCACCCCAGATGTCGCTGAAACTGACGTTCTGCAGATCTTCGCTGTCCAACAGCGGCAACAATACCGGCAAGCCGCGACGATCCGCGCTATCGAGAATACGTTTCCTGAGCAGGCGATTGCGATCGATCGACCGGGCCTCGTCGAGAATCCGCGCCGGGTCTTCCGCACTAAGGATTTCGCGGTCACCCTGCCCCCAGTCGACAGCCAGCCAGACCAGGGTCACCGGGCGATCATTGCCCCAGACTGTCTGGCCGCTCTGTCGAAGCATCATTTCGATGGCTTCGCCATCGAAAGACACCCACAGCGTGTCGTCTTCGCCGGGACGAAACTGCACCACATAGGCCGCCGGATTCGGGAACAGCAGCGCCATTTTCTCCTCATCTGCGCTTAGTTCCGCGCCCGCCACGCGCAACAGCACTTCTTGCAGCGCAGCCGCATAGGCCTGTTCGCGCGGATCATCGGCTTGCGGATCGAGCGCAACTCTGGCCGTGTACAGCGCTGCTACCTCAACGGCCTGAGCCGCAAATGCCGCGCATAATACGCTGCATAGCAACAGGCGAAGCCTCGCCATCGCCTGATATTTTGCAACATCAGTACCCTTCAAGAACCGAGTTTTCAGCAAGGGTGGTTTCCCCGTCTGTGCCCAAGCACTATTATATCGCCGAATTCGGGCGCCGCCCGAAACTCTTTCCGGACAGCAATGAGCAACAGGCCACTGACATACAAAGATGCCGGCGTCGATATCGATGCGGGCGACGATCTGGTCGAGCGCATCAAGCCGATGGTGCGAACCACGATGCGACCCGAAGTACTCGGTGGCCTTGGCGGTTTTGGCGGCCTGTTTGCGCTGCAACCCAACCGCTATCGCGAACCGGTACTGGTGTCCGGCACGGACGGCGTGGGCACCAAGCTGATGCTGGCACACCAGTTGAACCGGCACGACACAATCGGAATCGACCTGGTGGCAATGTGTGTCAACGATGTGCTGGTACAGGGTGCCGAGCCGCTGTTCTTTCTCGATTATTTCGCCTGCGGGCAACTCGACGTCGACGTTGCTACCAGTGTTGTCGGTGGTATTGCGGAGGGCTGTGCGCTCGCGGGAGCTGCGCTGATCGGTGGGGAAACTGCCGAAATGCCGGATATGTATCCGCGCGGCAGCTACGACCTTGCCGGCTTTTGCGTTGGCGTCGTCGAGCGCGATGCAATGATCGATGGCAGTACCGTTGCCGACGGCGACATGCTGATCGGCCTGGCGTCCAGTGGGCCGCACTCTAACGGCTACTCGCTGATCCGCAAGGTACTCGATCGCGATCCCTACGCAGAAATCAACGGCCGCAGCGCCGGGGAAGTATTGCTTGAGCCTACCCGTATCTACGTCCGCTCTATTCTCGCCCTGTTGCAGGCAGTCACTGTGAAGGGACTGGCGCACATCACAGGCGGCGGCATCAGTGAAAATCTGCCGCGCGTTATCCCGGCCGGCTTGCATGCCGAGGTCGATACCTCGAGCTGGCAACCGGGCCCCGTATTTGACTGGCTTGCTACAACCGGCATCATCTCCAGCCAGGAAATGCGCCGCACTTTCAATTGTGGCGTCGGCATGATTGCCGTCGTCGCGCCAGCCGACGTTGAACAGACCCTTGCGCTGTTGCGCGCGAGCGGCGAGGAATGCTGGCTGCTCGGGCGGATCGCGGCCGGCGAGGCGCCGGTGCTATATCTTTGAACAGTGGTCGCTGCCGTGCCGCGATACTGATTTCCGGTTCCGGCAGTAATCTGCAGGCATTTATTGACCAGGTCGCACGCCACGAACTGGCGCTCGATATCGTCCAGGTTGTCAGCAATCGCGACGACGCGTTCGGGCTGAAGCGGGCCGCAAACGCCGGCATCGCAACGCGCTGCCTGCCGCATGCTCAATTTGCGGATCGCGAATCATTTGACCGGGCGATGGCGCGTGCACTTGACGACGCCAAACCGGACCTGCTGATGCTCGCCGGTTTCATGCGCGTTTTGAGTCCATGGTTCGTTGCGCATTTCGAGGGCAGAATTCTGAACATTCACCCGGCCTTGTTGCCCGCCTATCCCGGGCTGAATACGCACCAGCGTGTGCTTGATGCCGGCGAACGATGGCACGGCAGCACAGTACATTTCGTCACCGCGCAACTCGATGGCGGGCCAGGAATACTGCAGGGGCGATTGGCAGTGCGGCCTGGTGAATCGGCGGTGGTACTCGCGCAGCGCGTCCAGGCGATTGAGCACCGCATCTATCCTGAGGCGGCCGCGCTATTCGCAAGCGGGCGCCTCGAATATCGCGATGGCATGGCCTGGCTCGACGGCGAGCGCCTGCAACAACCGCTGGTTCGCGATTTCTGAGAAGAACTCCTGAAAGCGGACTGACCCTTTTCAGGTTTTTGGCAAAGTTACGCCCTTCTGGCCCTGGTACTTGCCACCGCGATCGCGATAGGAGGTCTCGCATTCTTCATCGGATTCCAGGAACAGCATCTGCGCAACACCTTCGTTGGCATAAATCCTTGCCGGCAGCGGTGTGGTATTTGAAAACTCCAGCGTCACATGCCCCTCCCACTCCGGCTCCAGCGGCGTCACGTTGACGATGATGCCACAGCGGGCATAAGTCGACTTGCCGAGGCAAATGGTCAGCACATTGCGCGGTATACGAAAATATTCGATGGTGCGCGCCAACGCAAACGAGTTCGGCGGAATAACGCAGGTATTGTTATTCACATCGACAAAGCTCGTTGCATCGAAGGACTTTGGATCCACTACCGCAGAATTGATGTTGGTGAATATCTTGAATTCCGCGGCACAACGAACATCGTAGCCGTAACTCGACGTGCCGTAGGAAACAATCGGGCGCCCTTCTTGCGCTCGCACCTGCCCGGGTTCGAACGGCTCTATCATGCCGTGTTGCTCGGCCATCCGCCGGATCCAGCGGTCCGATTTGATGCTCATCAGCCAGCCTCGATGATGATTTTTGGAAACTTGCTGCTGTAGTCCTTGCTTTGCAGTGCCAGTATCGAGGTCATACGACGCGCCGCCATAAAATACTGCTGCGCCGCGGCTGATTCAGGCTCGGCGTGGACCGTCGGGTTGCCGCTGTCGGTTTGCTCGCGGATACGCAGCTCGAGCGGTAATGCCGCCAGCAATGGCACGTCGAAGTCGGCAGCCATTTTCTGCCCACCGCCGGTGCCGAAAATGGCCTCCGTATGACCGCACTGGGAGCAGACATGGGTACTCATGTTCTCAATTATTCCGAGCACCGGGACCGACACCTTGCGAAACATGGCCAGGCCCTTGCGCGCATCGAGCAAGGCGATGTCCTGTGGCGTAGTCACAATAACCGCACCACTGACCGGCACCTGTTGCGACAGTGTCAACTGAATGTCGCCGGTACCAGGCGGCATGTCGACAATCAGGTAATCAAGATCGTGCCAGGTCGTTTGCTGCAGTAACTGGTTCAGCGCCGAGGTCACCATCGGACCGCGCCAAACCATCGGTTGATCCTGGTCCACCAGGAAACCGATCGACATGACCTGCAAACCATACGCCTGCAGCGGCTGCATGGTTTTGCCGTCGATACTTGTGGGTTGCCTGCCGGCCAGGCCCAGCATTTGCGGCTGGCTCGGTCCATAAATGTCAGCATCGAGCAGGCCGACAGAAGCCCCGTCTGCCGCCAGTGCCAGGGCCAGATTCACGGCCACCGTCGACTTGCCGACCCCGCCTTTGCCGGACGCGACTGCTATCAGGTTTCGGATCTCAGGCAGGGGCTTGAGATTGCGTTGTACGCCGTGCGCGACCACGCGTGTCGAAAAACGGATCTCGGCCGGTCGCTCGTCACCGGCTTGTGCCAGCGCGGCCGCCATGGCCTGCCGATAGCTGTCGTGCGCCCCGCTCGCGGGAAAAGCGAGCTCAATATGCGCTGTCACGCCGCCATCGGTGTCGTTACACTCGAGCACGCGCCCGACGTCAGCAATTTTTCGAGCAATGCCGGGTAACTCAATGGAATTGAGGAAGTTTTTCACATTCGATTCTGTTGACAGCGTCACATTTCGAACGCTGGTATTAGGTAAAATCTATTCCCATGGACCCCCCGACGGAGGTCTGTGCGCGCTCATTGTATCGAAGCCTGTGGCGGTGCCAAGCCCTGATTTTACAAGGCTTTGAAAAGAATGCGCGTGGGGTCGATGTGGCATAATGCCGCCTCGGAAAATTGGCTGGTGGTACAAATTCAGTAAGATTCTTGAATCCTGTACTTCGCCTGGGCAAGAGCGAGCAAGTTGCAAGCAGATACACGAGAAACAGTGATTCCGTGTACCGGGGTGCCGCATGGCAGCGTATCCGGCGGTGACGCTCGCACTAAAATTCCGGCTCCTGCCCGATGAGCCTCCTCGGATCCTTTCGCGCAGACCAGCTGATCACGCAGCTTGCGGCGGAACCCAAGCCGGACTCGCCGGCCGCACAACGGCTGGCAAACAAGCTTAAAAGTATCGGCCCGAAAGTTATCCCCAAGGCCATTGACGCACTGGCCCTGACGGATAAGTCCCATACGATGGTATTTGTCGACATCCTGTCCAGCCTGGTGAGTGACAAGACGCTTCCTGCGTACCGTGACGGCCTGGCTGATGGCAACGAACGCGTCGTTTCCGGCACGTCCTGGGCCCTGTCCAGCAGTACCAACTACAACGCCAATAACCTGCTCGATTTCTTCGATGACCCCGAGGTATCAAAGCACGCGCTGATCGAAGTTTTGCGCGTACACAAACAGGACCTGAGCGTGCACGAATTGTTGCAGCGCGCCTACGACCTCGACCCGAAAGCCTCGGCGGCGCTGTTTCGAATCATTGAGGAGACGGTTCGGCCGGAAATGGTTCCTGACCTGATCGCCCGCATGGGTGGCAAGGACCCGAACATCAAGATCCATCTGATTGGATTGCTGGCGAAGTTTGACAAGCCGGAAGTCAACCACACGCTGGAAATGCAGCTCAAGGACACCAACAAGCTGGTGCGCAGCGCGGCTCTGTCGGCCCTCGCCAGCCGCGGTGGATCCGTCAATATCGTCGCCGTCAGCAAATTGTTGCAGGACGCGGACCTCGACGTACAGGGTAAAGCAGTCGACATGCTGATCCAGATGAAACATCCCGACACCGTCAAATACCTGGCCGACGCCCTCAAGGATGAGTCAGAGTATGCGCGCCGCGCGGCAGTCGAGGTACTGAATGAACTTGGTGACCGCGATTCCGTGAAGGACCTGCTCAACGTGCTCAGGGACAACGACTGGTGGGTTCGCTCCCGCGCCGGCGATGCGCTAGCTGAAATCGGCGGGCCCAAGGTGGTGCAGTCTGTCGTTGCCCTGATCCGCGACGAAGATGAGGAGATTCGCCGTACCGCCATAGAAATACTGAATGCCACCAAGGACGAAGCGGCGGTCGACCACCTGATCAAAGCAACCGACGATGCAGACTGGTGGGTGCGGGAACGTTCTATTGATGCCTTGTCGAAGATTGGCAGCCCGAAGGCGCTGCCGCGCCTGCTCGAAATGCTCGGCAAGGATGCCAAGACCGACACCGTTGTAATCCGCGCCCTCGGCAAGATCGGTAATCAGAGCCACATCTCGAAACTGGTGCCTATGCTGAGCCGACCAGAGCGCGACGTCCAGGTAGAGGCAATCAAGGCGATTTCTGCACTTGCGGATGAGTCGCATGCCGATACGGTTCGCAGCGTGCTGAAAAAGATCAAGCAATCGGACGAGCCAACAATCATCAACAGCGCTGACAAGGCCCTCAAGGCTCTCGATGCCCGCTTCTCTGAAACCGTGCTGGCAGAGAACGAGCGCGCCAAGAAAATTGGCGAACATACCAAGACCCTGTTGCTGGATAACTCGGACCTGGAAAAACTGCTCGGTGCGCAACAACCGCAGGCGGCGCGCGAAGCAACTGCCGGAGCTACGAATGCGGCAGCCGCTACAGCTGCCGCGATTCTCGATATTTCGAAGCTCAACCCGGGCGATATTGTCGACGGCCGCTACAAATACATCGAGAAGATCGGTAAGGGTGCTTTCGGTACCGTACTCCTGATGCACGATGAAGTTGTCGATGAACAACTGATCTTGAAATTTTTGAACCCGAACGTGTCATCAGACGAGGAGATGATGAAACGCTTCGTGCATGAATTGCGTTATTCACGCAAGATTACACATCGCAACGTTATTCGCATATATGACTTCCTGCACCTGCAGGGGTGTTATGCGATTTCGATGGAATACTTTCCGTCGCACACGCTGTCCGGTGAAATACCGAACAACAAGCCGATGACAATCCAAAAGGCCCTGAAATATTCGCGCGACATGGTAACCGGTATGTCGATCGCTCACCAGGCCGGTGTAATTCATCGCGATCTGAAGCCCGCCAACATCCTGGTCAACGATGAAGGCCTGCTGAAGATCGTGGACTTTGGCGTTGCCGCCGCCGCGGCCAGCGGCGATACACAATTGACCAAGACCGGATACGTAATTGGCTCACCAAAATACATGGCACCTGAGCAGATTCTCGGCAAGAAAGTCGATGAGACAGCCGACGTCTACAGCATTGGCGTTATCATGTATGAAATGACGACCGGTGTTCCTCCCTACAGCCGCGGTGATCACATGTCGGTCATGTATCAGCACGTGCAAGGCAAAGCGAAGTTGTGCCAGGAAATCAATGCCGAGATTCCTGACGAATTCGCTGCGATCATTGCCAAGGCAATGTCAGTGGATAAGAGCAAGCGCTTCCAGTCGATGGACGAACTCAACGAGGCGCTGGACGCGCTTAAACTATAGGCACTCATGGCACGTATTGACGCATTCCTGAAACTCGGCCTCGCACAGGGCTGTTCCGACGTGCACCTGGCGGTTGGTGTGCCGCCAATGTTACGCATGAACGGTGACCTGCTGCCGATCAAGTTCCGTGAATTGACAGACACCGAGCTCGAAAGTTACGTGCTCGAAATTCTGACCAGTAATCAACAGGAGAAACTTGGCGCCGGCCACGATATTGACTTTTCCTACGTGAGCCAGGATGGCGGGCGATTTCGCGTCAACATATTCCGCAAATCGACTGGCCACGGTGCCGTCTTCAGGCATATACCGGGCAACGTACCATCGCTGGAACAGCTCAAGGTCCCGCCGATCCTGACCGAATTCTGCGAATACCATCAGGGCATGGTGCTGGTAACGGGTTCGACCGGCACCGGCAAGTCGACCACGCTGGCGGCCATGGTCAATCATCTGAACGAAACCCGCAGCCTGAATATCATCAGCCTTGAGGACCCGATCGAATTCGTACACCCGAGCAAGAAATGCCAGGTCATACAACGCGAACTGGGCACGCACCTGACCTCGTTCGCCGATGGCGTCCGTGCCGCCATGCGCGAGGACCCGGATGTCATCCTGGTTGGTGAATTACGCGATGCCGACACCATCATGATGGCTATGACGGCTGCTGAAACCGGCCATCTCGTCCTCGGCACCCTGCATACAACCGGCGCCGTGAAGACGATCGACCGGATTATCGATGCACTGCCTGCCGAACTCCGCGAGCAGACCAAGGCCTTCTTATCGATGAGCCTGAAGGCGGTCGTCACACAGGTGCTGGTCAAGACACCGGATGGCCGCGGGCGACGTGCGATCCTGGAAATCCTGGTGAACAACCGTGCGATTTCCAAGCTGATCACCACCGACCAGACGCACCAGATCGTGTCGCAACTGCAAACCGGCCGCGACCTGGGCATGCAGATGATGGACCAGGCGCTGATGGACGCCATCAATGCCAAGGAAATCGATCCCGACGATGCCTACCGTTACGCCAGCGAAAAGAAACGCTTCCTGCGCTTCGTGACCAACAAGGAACTGGTGCCGATGGTGGATGTCGGTGGCAACGAGAAACTGCAGAATGGCTAAGATCGACCGCTACCTGCAGGAGGCGTTGAAGCAAAGGGCTTCTGACCTGCATTTTGTGTCCGGTGACCCGGTGCGGGCGCGGGTGCATGGGGATCTGCGTATCCTGATGAATGAAAAACTTACGACCGACTTCGTACAGGAGTGCATGTACGAGATCATGGACGGCACAGCGCAACGCACCTTCGAAGCCAGGGAATCCGCCGATTTCGCCTACAACATCGAGGGTGTATCGCGTTTTCGGGTCAATGTTTTTCGCCATCTCAACGGCATTGGTGCGGTACTTCGCGCAATCCCGACCAATGCATTGACCCTTGAGCAACTGAACATGCCGAAGGTCGTGTACGACTTGTGCAAGCAGACCTCGGGCATGATACTGGTGACTGGCAAGACCGGCTCTGGCAAGTCAACAACGCTGGCGGCCATGATCGACTCGATTAACAAGAATATGAAAGGACACATACTGACAATCGAGGACCCGATCGAGTTTGTGCACTCCACCAAGAACTGCCTGGTCAGCCAGCGTGAGGTTGGCGAGCACTCCGAATCGTTTGCGGACGCTCTGCATTCGGCCTTGCGCGAGGATCCGGATGTCATCCTGGTTGGCGAAATGCGTGACCTGGAGACCATTAGTATCGCGGTAACGGCTGCGGAAATGGGCATCCTGGTTATGGGTACGCTGCATACCAACGGTGCCGGGCAGACCGTCGACCGGATAATTAATTCATTCCCGGCCGAAAAGCAGGCCCAGATTCGTACCATGATCTCGACCTCGCTGCGCGGCGTGGTATCGCAGCAGCTGTTGCCGACCAAGCAGCAGGCAGGCAGGGTCGCGGCCCTCGAGGTACTGATCAATACCTCCGCCGTGGCAAATCTGATTCGCCAGGGCAAACTCGATCAGCTCGAAACTGCCATGCAGTCGGGTGGTGCAATGGGCATGCAGACCATGGATTCGGCCCTGATGGCATTGGTCGAAGGTGCTGTGATCTCGGGCAAGGAGGCCTATCTGCAGGCGAACCAGAAATCCAAGTTTGAACGCTTCAAGGACGAGGCCTGAAACGTGGCATAATCGCGGCCTTTAATCAGGCCCGTTGCAGCAAATGCCCGAAAAATCTCGCAAGATTCTCGTTTCCAATGCCCTGCCCTACGCGAATGGATCCATCCATATGGGGCACCTGGTGGAGTACCTGCAGGGCAACATCTGGATTCGTTTCCAGAAGTTGCGCGGCCATCAGTGCACTTATATATGTGCCAGCGACGTGCACGGCACCCCCGTGATGCTGAAGGCGCGCGAAATGGGTCTGTCACCCGAAGACCTGACCGAGCGGGTCACCGCCGAGTTTCTACGAGACTTCTCCGACTTCGGCATCGAGTTCGACAACTATTACACGACCCATTCGCCGGAGAACGAAGTACTGGTCGGAGAGATCTTCGAGACCTTGCGAGCAAGCGGCGATATCTATACCAAGACAATCGAACAGGCTTACGACGTGCAGGAAAGCATGTTCCTGCCGGACCGATTCGTACGCGGCACCTGCCCGCGCTGTGGTACCTCTGACCAGTACGGCGACGCCTGCGAGAATTGCGGTGCAACCTACACGCCCGCTGACCTGATCGATCCGATTTCGGTATTGTCCGGCAGCACGCCGGTGAAGCGCGACTCCGAGCATTATTTCTTCCGCCTTAGCCGCTACGAGCAGCGCCTGCGCGACTGGATGCAGAGCGCGAACCTTGAAAAGAGCGTCGTGGCCAAACTCGAGGAATGGTTTGAGGCCGGCTTGCAGGACTGGGATATCTCGCGTGATGCGCCGTATTTTGGCTTTCGCATCCCGGGTACCAATGACAAGTACTTTTACGTCTGGCTTGACGCACCGGTCGGCTATGCTGCGAGCTTCAAGAATCTTTGCGCGCGACGCGACGATCTCGACTTCGACGAGTACTGGCGGCCAGGCCACGAGACGGAGTTGTATCACTTCATCGGCAAGGACATCATGTATTTCCACACCCTTTTCTGGCCCGCAGTATTGCAGGGCGCCGGATTCCGCACGCCGACAAGCGTGTTCGCGCACGGTTTTCTCACCGTCAACGGCCAGAAAATGTCGAAATCGCGCGGCACCTTCATCAAGGCCCGGACTTACCTCGACCATTTGCACCCGGCACACTTGCGGTACTACTACGCAGCCAAGCTGGGTCCGACCATTGAGGACCTCGACCTGAACCTCGACGACTTCGCGGCACGCGTTAACTCGGACCTGGTCGGCAAGCTCGTGAATATCGCCAGCCGCTGCGCAGGCTTCATTAACAAGCGCTTTGACGGCCAATTAGCGGCCGAGCTGCATGCGCCTGAAATGCAGGCCCGCTTTGCCGGGGCCGCCGATGCAATTGCCGATTACTACGAGCGCCGTGAATATTCCCGGGCCATGCGCACTGTTATGGCGCTGGCCGACGAGGCCAATCGCTATATCGATGAACAAAAGCCATGGGTCATGGCCAGGGATGAACAACAACTCGACACGGTCCAGGCAGTCTGCACCCAGGGCATTAACCTGTTTCGATGTCTTATGATTTATCTCACACCCGTCATTCCTGGCGTCGCCGAGGATGCGCGTTCTTTTTTGCAGGAACAGGACTGGCACTGGGATGCCGCCGGCACACCGCTGCTCGGCACGACAATCAGCCCGTTCCGGCCCTTGCTGACCCGCGTCGAACCCGAGCAAGTCCGGAACATGGTCGAGCAATCGAAACAAAGCTAGTTACAATACCACTCTGCCATGTCAGAGCTTATCGTCATCCTGGTCGGAACCGTTCTCGTCAACAATTTCGTGTTGGTACGATTCCTTGGCCTTTGCCCATTCCTCGGCGTTTCGCGGAACATAGAGGCGGCGGCAGGCATGTCGCTGGCAACCGCGTTTGTGCTGACACTTTCTTCGGCGACAGCCTACCTGTTGCACACCCATGTACTTGTGCCTCTCGGGCTCGAATACCTGCAGACGATCAGTTTCATCCTCGTCATTGCGGCCAGCGTGCAATTCACCGAGATCATGGTGCGACGCCTCAGCCCCTTGCTGCACCAGGTGCTGGGCATTTACATTCCGTTGATCGCGACCAATTGCGCGGTTCTCGGCGTCGCCCTGCTCAACGTGCAGCAGTCCAAAGGTTTTGTGCAGTCGGTATTTTTCGGCTTCGGCGCGGCTGCCGGATTTGCGCTGGTGCTGATCCTGTTTGCCTCGATTCGCGAGCGTATCGACGCGGCTGATGTGCCCGCGCCGTTTCGCGGCACTGCAATTGCATTGATGACCGCGGGAATTATGTCACTCGCTTTCATGGGTTTCGTCGGTATGGCCCGCCCATGAATGCCGTGCTTACGATCGCCTTGATAGCGCTGCTGGCCGGCCTGGCGCTCAGCTATGCCTACCGCTCCTTGCCGTCACGATCAAACGGCCTGGTCGAGCGGGTCAACAAGCTGCTGCCACAAACCCAGTGTGCGCAATGTGGCTACCCCGGTTGTCGTCCTTACGCTGCCGCCGTCGTCAACGAAAACGCAGCCATCAACCTTTGTACACCGGGCGGCGAACACGTCATGCGCGAGCTGGCGGGGCTGCTTGGCCGGGATACCCTGCCGCTGGCCAGCGAGGCGCCGCAAGGAAGACTGGTGGCGCAGATCGATGAGGACCTCTGTATTGGCTGTACTCATTGCCGTAGCGCCTGCCCGGTCGACGCAATTATCGGCAGCCACCAGCTTATGCATTCCATCATTGAAGCCGAATGTACCGGTTGCGAATTGTGTGTTGCGCCATGCCCGGTTGATTGCATCAGCATGCGGAGCGCTGCATGAGCGCGCCAACTTACGACCTTGGCAAGCTGCATGGCGGCATGCGCCTGCCCGCCAACAAGCTGGCTTCCACGCATGACCCGATCAGGAAAATGCCGCTGCCGGCGCAGCTCATTCTGCCGATCGCGCAGCACGTTGGCGATCCGGCACTGCCGATCGTGGCAATCGGCGAACAGGTCCTGAAGGGCCAGCTGATCGCTGAGCCGGGCGGTAAGCTGAGCGCACCGGTACACGCATCTTCATCGGGAACGATCGTCGCTATCGAGCCCTGGCCCGTGTCACGGCGCTACGGTGACAAGGCACCCTGTATTGTCATCGACTGTGACGGCGAGGATCGCGCGATAGCGTCAGTCACGGACCAGCCTGCGTGGGAATCGCTGTCGGCAAACGAACTGCTGGCGAGGATCCTGCAGGGAGGCATTGTAGGCCTCGGGGGTGCCGTTTTCCCGACGGCCCAGAAGCTCATGCAGGCACTCAGTTGCGAGCTCAAATACCTGATCCTGAACGGTGTTGAGTGCGAGCCGTATATAAGTTGTGACGACATGCTGATGCGCGAATACAGCGCCGAAGTTCTTGGCGGCGCCCGTATCCTGATGCATGCGCTGGGTCTTGATCTCTGCTACGTCGTGGTCGAAAGCGACAAGCCGCAGGCGCTTAGGCGCCTCGGCGAGCAATTGGCCCTGCTCGGAGACGCCCGGATCGTACTAAAGCAGGTACCGACCATTTATCCATCCGGTGGCGAAGACCAGTTGGTGCAGCTGGTCACCAACCTCGAAGTACCGTCCGGCGGACTGCCAACCGACGTTGGTTGCCTGGTGCAGAACGTCGGAACGGCTGCCGCTATTTACGACTGGATCGTACAGGGCAAACCTTTGCTGTCACGAATTACGACGGTGACCGGTGACGGCGTTGTCCATCCAATGAATGTCGAAGCGCGCATAGGTACGCTGGTCGCCGACATTGTCCGGTTTGCCGGCGGCTACACCGAACATGCCAGGCAATTGATTATCGGCGGCCCGATGACAGGCAAAGCCATGTCTACAGACCTGGTGCCGCTGGTGAAGGCCAGCAACTGCGTCCTGGTGTTATCCGCTACGCCGTCCATTGGCGCGAAATCACCCTGTATCCGTTGCGGCGATTGTGCCGCGGTCTGCCCGGTGCAACTGTTGCCGCAGCAGCTATACCGATACTCCTGTGCCGACGACGAAAAAAAGTTGCGCCTGCACGGGCTGACAGACTGCATCGAATGCGGCTGTTGCGACCTGGTGTGCCCGAGTCATATCCCGCTGACCGCCGAATTTCGTGTTGCCAAGGCGCGCATTCGGGAACAAGCCGACGAAAAGGCTCGCGCTGAACGGGCGCGGTTTCGCTTCGAGGCGCGCAACCAGCGTATGGAGACTGAACAGCGGGCTCGCGAACAGCAACTCGCACAGCAGCGCGATACGGCCAGGCAGGCCGGCCCGGCAGAGATCGCCGCGATACTGCAGCGAAAGCAACAGCAACAGGACGGGGATTGACCGTGGAGTTCACGCGTAGCGAAGCACCCTACCTGACGCCGAGCGTGAATGTGGCTGACATGATGCTGCAGGTGCTGCTCGCCCTGGTTCCTGCGATCCTCGCGCATATGTGGTACTTCGGGCCGGGCATATTGTTCAACCTGGTGGTCGCAGCGATTTTCTGTGTTGCCGGCGAAGCATTCATGATGCGTGCACGCGGTCGCGATCCGATGCTCGCGCTCTCGGACTACAGCGCGCTGGTCACGGCCGCCCTGCTGGCATTTGCCTTGCCATCCTTGACGCCCTGGTGGGTCACTGCGACCGGAGCATTGTTTGGCGTGGTAGTCGCCAAGCACCTTTACGGTGGCATCGGTTTCAACGTATTCAATCCGGCAATGGCTGGCTACGTCGTAATCCTGGTCGCGTTCCCCATGCAGATGAACCTCTGGGTTGCGCCAAGCATGGGCGATATCGATTACATCAGGCCAAGCCTGGCGCAAACGCTGGTTTACACCTTGACCGGAAACCTGCCAGAGGCATTGAGTTTCGATGCGGTGAGCCGCGCCACGCCGCTGGATGCGATGCAATCCGGCCTGCGAAATCTGCAAACCTACGCCGAGATTCGTGCCAATCCGATGATGGGTGATTTCGGTGGCCGCGGCTGGGAATGGATCGGCAACTTTGTCGCGATCGGCGGTTGCTGGCTGTTGCTGCGCAAAATCATACGCTGGCAAATACCGACCGGCGTATTTCTCGGCCTGCTGGTGCCCGCCGGCATCCTGTATTTTGCTGATCCGAGTACCCATGCGAGCCCGGGTTTCCACCTGTTTTCGGGGGCGACAATACTGTGCGCCTTTTTTATCGCAACCGACCCGGTCTCGGCTGCGACCAGCCCCAAAGGGCGCTTCATTTACGGTCTAGGCATCGGCCTGCTGATATTCGTGATTCGTCGCTGGGGCGCATACGCCGACGGTGTCGCGTTTGCGGTCTTGCTGATGAACATGGCGACGCCTGCAATTGATTATCTGACGCGGCCGCATATTGTCGGCCACGCACGCAAACAGAACACGCCGTGAGCAATAAGACAGCGATACTCAGAAGTGGCGCGACACTCGCAGTAATTGCGGGTGTTTGCACGGCGCTGGTGGCTACGACCTGGCACCTGACTGCGGATCGCATCGCCGCCAATGACAAGGCCCTGCTGGAGCAAAGCCTGCAGCCTGCGCTGGCAAACACTTTTTACGACGGCAGCGTCAGCGAATCACGGCTGGTGCTCGAACCGCCGCACGGACTTCCAGGCTCGGACGCCGCCATTATTTATCGCGTCTATTCCGGTGAGCAACCGGTTGCCGCACTTTTCGTCGTCACTGCGCGCGATGGGTTTGCCGGACCGATACGAATATTGCTCGGCGTCGACATCGATGGCGTAGTCACCGGCGTGCGCATACTGCAGCACCGCGAAACGCCCGGGTTTGGCGACAAAATCGACGCGCGCAAGTCGAACTGGGTGGAACAGTTCGCTTCGCGCTCGCTGCAGGATCCGCCGGTCGCCAGGTGGAAAATTCACGGCGACGGTGGCGAATTCGACCAGCTAACGGGTGCCTCGGTAACGCCGCGCGCTGTTATCAAGGCGATACGCGACACGCTGGTCTATTTCGAAGCCCATCGCGAGGATATTTTTGCGGCACCCGCAAGCAAGGATGAACCATGACGCAAAGACGCCTGCGCGAACGACTGCTGGCCGGAATCTGGTACGACAATCCAGGCCTGGTACAACTGCTCGGCCTGTGCCCGCTGCTGGCGGTTACCACAACCCTGGTTAATGGCCTCGGCCTGGGAATTGCTACCCTGCTGGTGCTGACGCTGTCGAACGGCCTCGTGTCTGCCAGCCGGCGCTGGATTCGCGACGAAATCCGCATTCCGATTTATGTGCTCATTATCGCCAGCCTGGTCACCTGCGTAGAGCTGATATTCAAGGCATGGTTTCCTGGCCTGGATCGGTCGCTGGGAATCTTTATCCCGCTGATCGTCACCAACTGTGCCATTGTCGCGCGTGCCGAAGTCTTTGCGGCGCGCAATTCCGTGCCGGCGAGCATAATTGACGGTCTCAGCATGGGCGCCGGCTTCGCACTATTGCTGATGGTGATCGGTGCGTTTCGCGAGTTCGCGGGACAGGCCTCGATACTGACCGGTTTCGACCTGCTCACTGGCAATGACGCGTTCACGGGCCTGTCATTCGCCGATCACGGCCTGCTGCTGCTGATACTTCCGCCTGGCGCGTTTTTCAGCCTGGCGCTGGCAGTGGCAGCGAAAAATGCCTACGATCGAAATCGCCGCCGCGCGCGCAACACCGGTACGACCCGCAGCCTGCGTCGCTCAGGTTGAGTGCATGAATCGCGACAAGCGCAGCAGGATTTACCACAAGCTTAAGGAACTCGATCCAAAGCCAACGACTGAACTCAGCTTCGCGACACCGTTCGAATTGCTGGTCAGCGTGATTCTTTCGGCCCAGGCAACCGACGTTAGCGTCAACAAAGCCACGGCGAAACTCTACAAGGTCGCCAACACACCCGAGTCGGTACTTGCGCTCGGCGTCGCTGGCCTGAAACCTTTTATCCGTACCATCGGCCTCTTCAACACCAAGGCCGAAAACATTATCCGCACCTGCAGGATCCTGATCGAGAAACATGGCGGCGAGGTGCCGCGCACGCGTGCGGCACTGGAGGCACTGCCCGGCGTAGGCCGCAAGACGGCCAATGTGGTCTTGAATACCGCGTTCGGCGAGGCCACCATCGCAGTTGACACACATATTTTCCGGGTCGCAAACCGCACCGGCATTGCCAGGGGCAAGACGCCGCTCGAGGTCGAGACACGCCTGCTGCGCCTGACCCCCGAAGAGTTTCGCAAGGATGCGCACCACTGGCTGATCCTGCATGGTCGCTATGTATGTAAAGCTCGCCGGCCGTTGTGCGGCGCTTGCGTCATCGAACCGTGGTGTGAGTATGGGCAGAAGGACCTGCGACTCGGGAAGCGAGCATGATCTTCGGCCAGGATCGCAGTGAGCTGCGCAAGATGTACGCGGATGCTTGGCACAAGCATTGCGTGCAGATGCCAATGTCGCCGCTGGAGGCGCAAATCGCGGCTGTGGTCGCGGCCCACCCCGAGTACCATGCGGCGGTCCGCGGCGACCTTGAGGCCGACTTTACGGTTGCAGGCGGCGTCGCGAATCCGTTCCTGCATATGGGCCTGCACATGAGTATTCGTGAACAGGTAGCGGTTGATCGGCCGGCAGGAATCAGCAGCATTTTCGTACAGCTTTCCGCGCGCCTCGCTGATGCACATGCTGCCGAGCACCGCATGCTCGACTGCCTTGCCGAAACCTTGTGGGAAGCGCAGCGCAGGCAGGGGCCGCCGGACGAAGCGGCCTATCTGGAGCGCCTGCGGGCACTGTAATAATCGGCAGCCTGAGGAGGTCTGGTACAGCATGCGTGAGGAAAGACCACAATACCCTGTGCACGGTGCCGGCCTGGGCCTGCGTCGCCCCTTGGCAGAAAAACTTCGAGCCGCACCGCAAGGGGCGATCGATTTCATGGAAGTCGCGCCGGAAAACTGGATTCACGTGGGCGGCGCTATGGGCAAGTCGCTGCGCTATTTTACTGAGCGCTATCCATTCCTGGCTCATGGCTTGTCGTTATCGATCGGCGCGCCGGCGCCGCTGGATGAACAACTCGTTCGGGACATCAAGGATTTCATGTTACGGCACGATATTCGCATGTACTCGGAGCATCTGAGTTATTGCGGCGATGACGGCCATCTCTATGACCTGATGCCAATTCCATTTACCGGCGAAGCTGTGCAATACGTTGCCGCGCGGGTGCGCCGCGTACAGGAGATTCTTGAGCAGCGTATCGCGCTCGAAAATGTCTCCTATTACACGCCCACGGACTCGAGCATGAGCGAGCAGGAGTTCCTGCTGGCAGTGCTGGATGAAGCGGACTGCGACCTGATGCTTGATATTAACAACATCGTGGTCAACAGCATCAATCATGGTTACGACGCATACGATTTCCTGCGCAATATGCCCGCCGATCGCCTGCGTTATATGCACCTTGCGGGGCATTATGTGGAAGCACCAGACTTGCGCATCGATACGCACGGCAGCGCCGTCGACGAGCAGGCCTGGAGCCTGCTGGCGGCGGCCTACCAGCACTTCGGCGCCGTGCCGACGCTGCTCGAACGCGACTTCAATTTTCCGCCCGTGCAGGAATTGCTGGACGAAGTTGCCCGCATACGTGAGCTGCAACATGCCTGAGCGTCCGGACTTTCAGCAGCGCCAGTTCGCGTTTGCGGCGCATATCCGCGATCCACAGCATGTCGCTGTGCCAGAAGGCATCGAAGACCGGCGCATGGCCATCTACCGAGAGTTGTTCTTTAACAATCTGCGCTCGCTATTATCAAATATGTTTCCGGTCCTGAAGAAGCTGCTCGGTGCGGAGGCCTGGTCAGCGATGATTCGCCAGTTTTTGAAAAAACATCGGTCAACAACGCCCTACTTTCTGCAACTGCCTGCAGAGTTTCTTGAATTTCTGCAACACGAGTACGAGGCGCGGGATACTGACCCGCCGTTTCTGCTGGAACTGGCGCATTACGAGTACATCGAGCTGGCGCTGTCTATTTCCGAATTAAGCAACGACCTGTGCGGCGTCGATCCGGACGGCAACCTGCTCGCTGACGCGCCCGTAAAGTCGGAACTCGCCTGGGCGTTTGCATACCAGTTCCCGGTACATCGAATCTCACCGCAGTTTAAACCGGTAGAACCCGGGGCCACGCCGACCTACCTCGCGGTTTATCGCAACAGTACCGATAAAGTCGGCTTTCTCGAACTCAATCCGATGACCGCAGGCTTGCTCGATGCGATAGACAACAACTCTCGAGGCCTTAGCGGCCGGTCATTGTTGCTGATGCTGGCAAAACAAACACATTACCCGGACGCCGAGGCGCTGGTTCTGCACGGTGCGACGGCACTTCAGGAAATGCGACAACTGGGAATATTGACCGGTACCAGGGCGGCACGGCACTAAGGAGAAGATCATGCAAGCACCACTCAAGATTTACAAGAATGCCGCCGGCTGGCTGGACTGCGCCGGTCAGTATGGCCTCGGCCTGATCGTAATTCGAGTGTTAATGGCCTACGAATACGGCAAGGCCGGCCTGGGCAAACTCGCTGGCAACAACTGGTTCGGCAATGTGCAGGACAATTTTATTTTTCCATTCAATGTGGTGCCGGTCGAAATCAGCTGGTTGCTCGCAACCTGGTTCGAAATTCTCGGCGCGGCCGGCTTGTTGCTGGGGCTGTTTACTCGGTTCTGGGCGTTGTCGCTGATCATCATGACGATCGTCGCCATCTCCGGCGTACACTGGCCGGCCGAATGGCACAGTCTGGGCGAACTCTGGGAGGGCTATCGTGTCACGGCGCAGGACGGCTCCGGCAACTATCGAATCCCGCTATTGTTTATCGCCATGCTGCTGCCATTGCTGATTTCGGGCGCCGGCAAATTGAGCCTCGACCGTGTGCTGGCAAAACGCTTCCTCAGCTAGCGCTTCTTCGGCATATAGAGGTCAGTGAGCGTTCCTTCGTACGCCTCGGCCGCAAACGCCACGGTTTCCGACAGGGTCGGGTGCGGATGGATGGTCATGCCGATGTCGGCCGCATCGGCGCCCATTTCAATCGCAAGACCAATTTCGGCTATCAGGTCGCCTGCCCCCGGCCCGACGATCGCACCGCCAATGACGCGACCGGAATCGCGGTCCCACAGCAGCTTGGTGAATCCCTCGGCACGCCCCAGCGACAAGGCGCGACCGCTGGCACTCCACGGAATCTGGGTCTTGTCGAAGTCGATGCCGCTGGTCTTTGCTTCAGTCTCGGTCACGCCGACCCAGGCGATCTCCGGATCCGTGTAGGCGACCGACGGAATGGTGCGTGCATCAAAAGCACTCTTGTTGCCGGCCGCAACCTCGGCCGCCACTTTCGCCTCATGCGTCGCTTTGTGTGCCAGCATCGGGCCCGGTACCACGTCACCAATCGCAAAGATATGCGGCACATTGGTGCGCATCTGCTTATCGACGATTATCACGCCTCGTTCGCCGACCTTGACGCCTGCCTTTTCGGCGTCCAGCCTGTCACCGTTCGAACGACGCCCGACTGCCACCAGCACGCGATCGTAAACGCCGATTTTCGGCGCATCGCCACCCTGGAAACTGACTTCGATGCCGGGGACAGTTG
>Ga0224510_10000613_pt1 | contig 26864 bp, 39 predicted proteins | sample SF_May12_sed_USG_FD_170161 | JGI IMG/M metagenome (GOLD analysis project Ga0224510, IMG submission 170161) | Sediment microbial communities from San Francisco Bay, California, United States - SF_May12_sed_USGS_4_1 | ecosystem: Environmental > Aquatic > Marine > Sediment | place: USA: California... | reverse complement strand
ATGCCGGGGCCACGAAAGGCGGCCAGCGAGGTCCGGTTGGCCTTGTCGAACGAGGCCTTGAAGACATAGGAGATGCCGAGCCGCTTGCAGATCGCCCGCATCTCGGTGGCCACCTCGCGCGCCAACCCCTCGGATTCAAGAACGCAGGGCCCGCCAAGCAGCAACAACGGCTGGCCCGGCCCAACCAGGAAGGAACCCGACGGCTCCATATTCGCAATCCTCACGGTATCCACTCGTACCCATTCTCCCTAAAATAAACGGGGCGACAAGCGGGAAATCCCCTGCTGTCGCCCAGATGAACTCAATAATCCGGCGAGATCCCTCAGGCGCCACCATGCTTGAGCGCGGCGGCGATAAATTCCCGGAACAACGGGTGCGCCTGCATCGGCTTGGACTTGAACTCCGGATGGAACTGACAGCCCAGGAACCAGGGATGCTCCTTCAGTTCCACAATCTCCACCAGGGTATTGTCCGGCGAGGTGCCGCTGATCACCAAGCCCTTTTCGACCAGGGCGTCGCGGAACTCCGGATTGAACTCGTAGCGATGGCGGTGGCGCTCTTCGATATCCTCGGTATTATAGGCCGCGGCGGCAAAGGTGCCCTCATGGAGATGGCAGGGATAGGCGCCGAGCCTGAGGGTGCCGCCCATCTCGGAAAGCTCGTCGCGGACCTGCACCTTGTTGGTGCGGTAATCAAACCATTCCTTCATCAGATAGATGACCGGATGCTGGGAGGCGCGGTTGAACTCGGTGCTGTCGGCATCGGCCATGCCGGCGATATTGCGGGCGAACTCCACCACCGCCAACTGCATGCCGAGACAGATGCCGAAGAAGGGCACCTTGTTCTCGCGGGCGTAGGTAATGGCCATGATCTTGCCCTGCACACCCCGGTTGCCGAAGCCGCCCGGCACCAGGATACCGTGACAGCCTTGCAGTTGGCCGGTGCCGTTGGCCTCGATATCCTCGGCGCTGACGTAGCGCAGATCCACCCGGGCGTCGTTGGCAACCCCGCCATGGACCAGCGATTCATGCAGGCTCTTGTACGACTCGGTGAGATCCACATACTTGCCGATGATGCCGATGGTGACCTTCCGGGCCGGCTCCTTGATCTTGCGCATCAAGTCGTGCCAGGGCTCCAGGCGCGGCGCCCGGGCCCAGATATTCAGAAGCCGCAACACCAACTCGTCGATCCCCTGCGCGTGCAAGCGCAGCGGCACCTCGTAGATGGACTCGACATCCTGGGCGGTGATCACCGCCTCGGCCGGCACGTTACAGAAGAGGGCGATCTTGCGTTTCAGATCATCGCTCAGTTCGCGCTCGGTCCGGCACAGGAGGATATCGGGCTGGATACCGATGGCGCGCAACTCCTTGACACTGTGCTGGGTCGGCTTGGTCTTCACCTCGCCGGCGGTCTTGATATAGGGAACCAGGGTGACATGGATGAAAAGCGAATTCTCGCGGCCGACATCGAACCTAAACTGGCGGATCGCCTCCAAAAACGGCAGGCTCTCGATATCGCCGATGGTGCCGCCGATCTCGATGATCGCCACATCGACGTCGCCCTCCAGTTGATGGATGGCCCCCTTGATCTCGTCGGTGATATGCGGGATAACCTGCACCGTGCCGCCGTTATATTCGCCGCGCCGCTCCTTGGAGATAACGGTGTGGTAAATCCGGCCGGAGGTGTAGTTGTTGCGCTGCCCCAGCACCGCGTTGGTATACCGCTCGTAATGGCCCAGATCGAGATCGGTCTCGGCGCCGTCGTCGGTGACGAAGACCTCGCCGTGCTGGAAGGGGTTCATGGTGCCCGGATCGACGTTGATATAGGGGTCGAGTTTCTGGAAGGTCACGGAGAGTCCGCGGCTTTCGAGAAGGGCGCCGATGGCGGCGGCGGCCAGGCCCTTTCCCAGTGAGGAAAGAACGCCGCCGGTAACGAAAATAAACTTGGTCCGATTGGATGGGTTGGATGGTTTCATGGCGACCACTATAAAGAAAGGAGTGTCATTTGTCCAAGAAAAAAACGCCGATTTCCCCCGAATCGCACCGGTCGCGCCCACCGGGTTTTTTTTGCTTTTTCCTGAGACTTTTCAGACAACTGCGACTAGAGTAGTGTGTTCAACATAGATGATGACAGGAGCCGTCAAGGCAGCATCCTCTTGCAAGGCAAACAATCCACCGACCCCAGACATTCACGGCATGCCGACATACCGTTCTCTCAACATCGCGCTGATGCTCGCCGCCCTGCTGCTGCCCCTCCTGGCTGGGTGCGATCGTGGCGACAACCAGCCCGCCGCTGAGATGGTGCTCGAGACGATCCCCCCCGCGCAGTCGGGCTGCCAGGGCTGCCATGCCGTTCAACTTGACGCCGATCACGCCTTCGCCTGTTCTACCTGCCACAACGGCGACGCCACCGCCGACACCGCCGCAACCGCCCACCAGGGCATGATCGCACTGCCCGCCCACCCCGCCAACATGGACCACGTCTGCGGCCGCTGCCACCGGCAACAGACCGCCAGGGCCGCCCAAGCCAGCCATTTTACCCTGCGCCGCGAAGTCAACAGCGTCCGCAAAGCCTTCGGCGCCACCACCTCCCTGGCGTCCCTCACCGCCATTCCGGTCGAGGAGCCACCGACCACCGTGCTTGGCCTGACCGACGACCTGCTGCGCCGCCGCTGCCTGCGCTGCCATCTTTACTACCAGGGCGACCCCTACCCGGAAACGGAACACGGCACCGGTTGCGCGGCCTGCCACCTTGCCTTTCACGACAACGCCATGCAAGGCCACCGCTTCGTCCGTTCTCCTGACGACAGCCAGTGCCTGCACTGCCACCACGGCAATAGGGTCGGCGGCGATTATTACGGCCGCTATGAACGGGATTTCTCCCTGGAGTTCCGAACCCCTTACCGCACCGAAGACAACCCGCCCCGGCCCTACGGCGTCGAATACCACCAGCTGCGGCCGGACGTCCACCAACTGGCGGGCATCGCCTGCATCGACTGCCACTCCGGCGCGCAGTTGATGGGCGGAGGCCGCCAGGGAGCGCCATCCCCCCTGACCTGCGACGGCTGCCATGGCTGGCAACCGGGCCAACCGGTGCCGGCCGCCAATCTGCTCGTCAAGAACGACGCCCTCGTTCTCGTCACCAAGCTTGGCCGCAAACAACTGCCGGTGCCACGGGCCACGAATCCCGCCCACCGCCAATACCGTGACAAGGCCACCTGCGTTGCCTGCCATGCCCAATGGGGCTTCAACGACCAGGGAACACACCTGCTGCGGCAGGATACCGACGATTACGAACCATGGTCCTACCTCACCGTGCAGGGAAGCATCGAGGTGGAAGCGCAACTCGAAAACAACCTCTACGGCGGTGACGATACCAAGCCCTCGATGATCGACAAAATAAACGGTGAGGCGCGACCCGGCCTGTGGCTCAAGGGCTTTGAGCAACGGCGCTGGGAAACGTTGCTGCTCTGTAACGATCATGACGGGCGCATTACCGCCTGCCGCCCCAGCCTCGATCTCCATCTCTCCTATGTCAACGACGAGGGGGAGGTTTTATTCGATGCGGAGACGCCCGACCCATCTAGCCCCCGGATCCGTCCCTACACCCCGCACACCATCGGCAAGGCCGGCGCCTTTTTCCGGCAACGGTTGCAGACCGGCCGGCCTACAAAAAGAAAACAGGAACAGCCATGAACAGATTTATCAGCGCCGGCATGCCGCTTTTCGCCATCGCCCTGCTTGCCGCAGGCTGCGCGCCCAAGATCATCCCCCCCGTCTCGCCACCCGTTGAACGGGTCGAACAGACCCCCGCCACCGTCAAGCGAGTGCCGCCCGCCAGCCGCGTTCCCGCCACCCAGCGCCCCTACCGGATCGACGACAAGACTTATTACCCGTTGCCGTCGGCGGAAGGCTTCGAGCAGCGCGGCATCGCCTCCTGGTACGGCAACCCCTTTCACGGCCGCAAGACCTCCAACGGCGAAACCTACAACATGCACGAGATGACCGCCGCCCACAAGACGCTGCCGATGAACACGCGGTTGCTGGTGAAAAATCTTGAAAACGGCAAGGAAGCGGTGGTCAGGGTCAACGACCGCGGCCCCTTTGTGCGGGGCCGGATCATCGACCTCAGCCATGAGGCTGCAAACCGCCTGGACGTGGTCGGCAAGGGAACCGCCCCGGTGCAGATCATCGCCCTGGGCGAGGCCGCCACCTTTGCGCAGGGGCAGGGAACGGTGGAACGGTTCCTGCCGCATCAGGACTTCCGGCACGGGGAATTCTATGTCCAGATCGGCTCCTTCACCAACAAGGAAAATGCCAACCGCCTGAAAGAGAAGATGATCGCCGAGGGAAGAAAAACCGTGATCCAGACCTGGGAAGGACCCGACCAGATATTCTACCGGGTACAGGTCCGGGCCGGCACCGAACTTGAGCACGCCGATCGGGCCGAACGGGCCCTCAACGAGGCAGGCTACCCCGGCGCCTTCGTGGTGGCACGCTGACGCCGACCACAACAAACTCAGGGGGCATACACGCCTGACAGGGATACCGGGCAGACCGGCTAGACAGTACCTTTGGAAAGGAAAAACGAAAAGGTGGTGCCCTGCTCCGGGTCGGATCGGAAACTTACCCGGCCGGAAAGGTAGTGCTCGCCGAGGAGCTTGATGCTGTAGGTGCCGAGACCGCGCCCCGCCCCCTTGGTGGAAAAGGAGCGCTGGAAGATATGGAGCTGGTTTTCGGCAGGGATGTAGCCGTCATTGCTGACCCAGAACTCGACCGCCTCGCCATGATCGGTGCAGCCGATCCGCACCGCCCCCTGCGGGGCGACCGCCTCTACCCCGTTCTTGACCATGTTGCCGACGATCCGGTTGACGAGATGACGGTCGGTCACCAGCACAAGGTCAGCGGACGCCGGCGCGATCTCCACCACGCAATCCGCGCACAGGCTGCTGTGGCTGTAAAAAGAGGCGGCCCAAGCAAGACACTCCATCGTCCCGTATGGCTTGGCGGCGACCACCAGGTCATTGTTCTCCGCTGCGGTCAGCTGCCGCTGGGCGGCGATCTCATCGACGAGCCGCTCGGCGTTCTGCTGCAACATGGCAAGTAACCGCCCCTTCCTCTCGGCCGGCAGCCCCTCCTTGCCGAGTACCCGGCTCAAGCCAGCCACCCCGCCGGCGGTATTCATCACATCGTGAAAGAATATCCGCTCCAGCGCCCGTCGCCGCTGCTGATCGGTGATATCCGAGAGATAGAGGAGCAGCAAACCCTCCCGGCTTTCCGGCAGAGGGGTCGCCTTGACGCGAAACTCGAGGGCCTGGCCGGTAACGGCGTGGGTCAGGCTGCACTCCTGCACATCCTCCTTCCCCTGCTCCTGACAGTTTAGGATCGCCTGCGACGCCCCGCAGGACGAACACCACATGCTGGTCCCGCAACCGAATTCTCCCGCCACGGCGTTCTTGCAGACCAGGGCCTCGCCCGGTCGCTTGCCCAGGATATCCTGCGGTTTCTCCAAGCCGAAGAAGTGCAGGAAGGCCTGATTGGCAAAGACGATCTGCCGGTGCCGGTTGAGGACGGCAACGAGGCCGGGATACGAATCCAGCACCCCGACCAGCAACTGGTTGTCGGCGATGGCCTTGCTTTGGTTTTCGATGTCCGCCCGTGCGTCTCGGAGCCGCAGAGGATCATCGGCGGGAAGGGTAAATTGCGCCATGGTTCCAAAACTTTTAAGGATCAAGAAGAGGGTGCGCCGCAACAGCGGCTAGCTATCAGCATACACGAAAGTTGCGACGCGCTCATGCTTTTCAGCAACCAACCGCAACGCGGGCCGCATCACGACAGAAAAGCGCGCCCCCCCAGCGGGAAGCGCGCTTTTCTGTACGCAAAAACCGTTTACCACCCTGCGCCGATCAATGCTTGAAGGAACGCTGACCGGTGTACTTCATCGCCACCTGAGGCTTTGCCTCGTTGCACGCCTGAATGGTCTCGAAGTCGCGCATGGAGCCGCCCGCCTGCAGGATGGCGGAAACGCCCTGCCGGATGCCGACATCGGCGCCGTCGCGGTAGGGGAAGAAGGCGTCGGAGATCATCACCGAGCCGGGCAGCCCGGCGCGGTCGGCCTGAACCTTGGCGTCGATCGCCTCCTTCTCGCCCTTGTCGCGCTTGCCCTTCTCGATCTCCAGCACCAGATCGGCATAGGGAATGCCGTGCTTGTCCCAGCAGACGATGTCGGCATACTTGGTATACGCCTTGTAGACGGCGATGTCGGCCACACCCACCCGATCCTGCTCGCCGGTGCCGATGCCGACGGTGCAACCGTCCTTCACGTAGATGACGGAGTTCGAGGTCACGCCGTGCTCCACAGCCCAGCCGAAGAGCATGTCGTCGATCTCGCGCTGGTCGGGCTCGCGCTCCACCTTGTATTCGGTGCCCTTGAAGGAGGAGACGGCGGGCTTCAAATCGGCCAGCGAGCGGATGGAATTCACCGCCGACTGCTGCACAATGATGCCGCCGTCGATGAGGCTCTTGAAATCAACGAAGCGGAACTTCTCGAACTCGGCCAGCCGGTCGATACGGGCGATCTTGACCACCCGCAGGTTCTTGCGCTGGGCGAGGATCTCTAACGTGCCGGCCTCGAACTCGGGTGCGCAGACCACCTCCAGGTAGTTCTGGCTCAGCAGTTCGGCGGTGGCCTTATCGCAGGCGCGGTTCAGAATGATGGCGCCGCCGAAGGCAGCGATGCGGTCGGCGCGGTTGGCGCGGTTGTAGGCATCGGCCAGGGTTGAACCATAGGCGGCGCCGCAGGGGTTGTTGTGCTTGAGGATAACCGCCGCCGGCTTGTCCATCAGGTATTTGATGATGTTCAGGCCGTTGTCGATGTCGGTGAGGTTGATCTTGCCGGGATGCTTGCCCACCTGCAGCATGTCCTCGACGGCAATCCCGCTCACCAGGCCGTTGCCCGGCGCGATGAACCGGCAGTCGCCCAGGGTGAGGTTGCCGTTCACCAGCTCATAGAGGGCCGCTTCCTGGTCGGGGTTTTCGCCGTAACGAACCCCGCGCTCGTCAATGGTGCCGTCCTCCTGGGCGATCTTCCAGGTCCGTTTGCGATAAACCAGTTTCTGATCACCATAGGTGATGGTCATATCCATGGGGAAATGATCACCGAGGATCGTGGTGTACATCTTCTTCAAATCTGCCATGGTGCAACTCCTCCTTGTTTCTCTTGTAGAATGGAAAAAATCTATGCCGCTGTCTGCTGAAAGACAGCGTCCCAATCCTTGCGGACCGGATCAAACCCCTTGGCGCGGATGGCCGCGCACACCTCGTCGATACTGCGATGATCGCCGACACTGAACTGTTCGCCGGCCGACCCGTCCGGGCTGCCATAACCGCCGGGGGCGGTACAGGAGCCGGCCGAATATCGGGTTGGCCCCAGACCGATCATCCCGTCCCGATACCGGGCGTCCTCGCGGGTGGAAAGGACCAGCCCCAGATCCGGATCAAAAATCCGCAAGGCGAACAGCAACTGGGTCAACTGGCGCTCATTCACCGGCTGCGGCGGCTGAAAACCACCGGCCGCCGGGCGCATCCTGGGGAAGGAAACCGTAAAGGCGGTCCGCCAGAAGGCCTTGCGCAGCCAGGCGAGATGCAGCCCCACCGCGAGCCCCTCGGCCCGCCAATCACTTAACCCCAGCAGAAAGCCGATGCCGACCTCGCGCAACCCCGCCGCCGCCCCACGCGCCGGGGTGGCGAGGCGATAGACATAATCGCTCTTCGGCCCGGCCGGATGCATCCGGCCATAGGTAACGCGATCATAGGTTTCCTGATAGACGGCGACCCCGGTGATGCCGGCCCGGAAAAGCCTGGCGTACCCCTCGGTTTCCAGGGGCTGCACCTCGATGGAGATGGCGGCAAAACGATCCCGCAGGCGCAGGGCCAGGGCCTCGAGATACTCGACCCCCACCGCCGGCGCCTCGCCGGAAACCAACAGCAGATGATTAAAGCCTCGTTTCTGCAGCAGCACCGCCTCGGCCTCGGCCTCATCCAGGCTGAGCGCACGGCGGTCGATACGGTTTTCGGCCGAAAATCCGCAGTACAGACACCGGTTGGCGCAGAGATTGGAAACGTACAGCGGTGCGTAAATCTGGATGGTTTTCCCGAACCGCTGCCCGGTGGCGGCAGCCGAGCGGGAGGCCATGGCGGCGAGAAAGGGCTCGGCGGCAGGCGACAGGAGGGCGGCGAGATCGCGCTCCCCCGGCCGGATGCTTTCCAATGCCCGCCGCACATCGGCTTCGGTGGCGCCGGCCACCGCGCTGCGCAGGCTCTCAAACTCTGGGGTTACAAACATCGCCGGACTCAACGCAGGAAATCGAGGCCGGTTTCAGGCGACGAGGCGGCGGCATTTTCCCGCGCCTCTCCCAACCCGGCTTCATAGGCGTCGCGTCCCGCCGCCACTGCCATGGCAAAGGCTCGCGCCATCCGCACCGGATCGCCGGAAACGGCTATGGCGGTATTGACCAGCACCGCATCGGCCCCCATCTCCATGGCCTGTGCGGCATGCGACGGCGCGCCGAGCCCGGCGTCAACAACCACCGGCACCCGCGCCTGCTCGATGATGATCCGAACCTGAAAGGCGGTGACGATGCCCTGATTGGTGCCGATGGGTGAGCCCAGCGGCATCACCGCGGCGGCTCCGGCATCCTGCAAGCGGAGGGCGAGGATGGGGTCGGCGTTCATGTAGGGCAGCACGATAAAGCCGTCCTTGACGAGTTCCTCGGTGGCCTTCAGGGTTTCCACCGGATCGGGCAACAGGGTGCGCGGATCTGGGGTCACCTCGAGTTTCAGCCACGGCGTGCCGCCGGCGGCGCGCGCCAGATGGGCAAGCCGGATGGCCTCCCGAGCGTCACGGGCGCCGGAGGTATTCGGCAGCAGCAGATAACGTTCCCGGTCGAGAACCCGCATGATATCATCGGCCGGATCGGCAAGATCAACCCGTCGCAACGCCACGGTCACCATCTCGGTGCCGGAGGCGACAAGGGCATCACGCATCACCTCTGCCGACGCAAATTTGCCGGTTCCGCCGAACAGTCGGGAACGAAATTCCCTGCCGGCAATGGTCAACATCTCATCCGCCTCCTACAAATCGAATCAACTCCAACACCGAGCCATCGGTCAGGAGATGGGTATCATACGCTTCCCGCCTGAGAATCACGCCATCGCACTCGACCACCACCGTATCCGGCTCCAAACCGAGATCGCACAGGAGATCGACAAGTTTTGTTTGCGGTGCGCACACGCGTTCGACACCGTTACAGACAATCTTCATGGAATGACTCATTGCCAAGCCTGGCTCAATCCTCGCCAAGCAGTATTCGCACCACCTGGTTGGCCTGCTGATGCGCGGCGACGCCAACCCTGGGTGCCATCAACCCCTGCCCAGGCGCGGCGGCCGATTCGCCGTCGCCGACCAGAAAAACCCGGTCGGCGATGCGGCTGGTGCGGATGGTGTTGTTATCGCCAAAACCGGCAACCCCGGAAGCCCCCACATAACCGATCCCCTTGAGATCGGTAAGCGCTACCCGCAAGGCCTCGGCCTTCATCACCGGATCATCGAAACACTCAACCAGGACATCAACATCAACGAACAACCGGCCGATGCTCTGGGCGGTGAGCCGCTCGTTGACGGTTGCGATCTGAAGATGCGGATTGACCCTGGCCAGGGTTTCCCGCAAGGCCTCGGTCTTCGCCATCCCGATCTGATCGACGAAATAATGCTGCCGGTTGAGGTTGGTCGGCTCAACGAGATCAAAATCGACGAGCAGCATCCGGCCGACGCCGATCCGGGCAAGCGCCAAGGCCACCGCCGAACCGAGGCCGCCCAGCCCCATGATCCCCACCGCCGCCATTCTGACCCGCTGATGAACCCCTGGGGTATGGCGGGCGTGGAGGAGAAAATCGATCTCATCGGGCGACGGGATCTCACCCCGCTTGATCAGCCAGCAATGATCGCCGGCCCGCAATTCGGTATCTGCTGCGACCGGAAATCCGTTAACAATAAAGAGATCCGCCCCCGGCTTCACGGAGGCGATCAGATTGGCAAGGCGCATTCCCTCGGCAAAGGGCTGCGGCCGTTCGTTCACCCAGAGCATAATCCCCGCAGTTTCACGTCAGCAAAAGCGGTAAAGATACCTCACCTTTGCCCCTTATGGTAGGTTTTTTTCGCTAGCCGCTTGCGGGCACGGCATCCTCTCCCCCATGCAGGGAATGGCCCACGCAGCACTAATATATTGATACCATAGGGGAAACAATGTTAGCAGTTGCAGGCCATCCAAAAGCATGGTAATAAGCCGCTCTGCGTATAAATCAGGTTTAAGTATCCGCCTGAAATAGCGACTTTTATGCCTTGCCGGCCAGACCATTCTGCGGCCAGGATGCACCCCCCCGGACAGGGGGCAATCAGTAAGCGAGCACACTTGATGTTGGCACCACAGACCGTCAGTGAAAACCTGCCACCGGCAGATGAGGCCCCCCTATCCAGGTCGGCCATTTTCCGGGCATTACACGCCCGGCTGCAACCCAATCGCAAACATCCCGCCCCAATGACAACTACGGCGGCGGGATTCAATGCAAACCTCCCCCTCAACAGACATGAGAGTACCATGAAAGTTGACCAATTGGCGGTATTCCTCGAGGACGGTTCAGGCAGGCTGGCGGACGTGACCGCGATCTTGGCCGAAAACGGCATCAGCATCCGCGCTCTGTCGCTTGCCGACACCGCAGCCTTTGCCATCCTGCGGATGATTGTGAACGACAACGAGAAAGCCAGACAGATCCTCCAGGAAAACGGATTTACCGTTGGCAAAAACGAGGTGCTGGTGCTTGAGGTACCCGACAAGCCAGGTGGTCTTGCGAGTGTGCTCGACACCGCCAGGGCCAACGACCTGCAGGTGGAGTACATGTACGCCTTTGTCCACAAGGCCGGCGAGGCGGGACTGATCATCTTCCGCTTCTCTGATCCGGACAAGGCGCTGAGCGTACTCACCAAGGAAGGGATTCGGGTACTCAGCGGCGAAGACATCTACGCCATCTAAAACGCACGAAGCCGAGGAGTTGGTGCTGCATCACTCCCTCGGCCACAAACAAAAAAAAAGGCTATCAGAGTCATGACTCTGATAGCCTTTTTTTATGATGAACTCTTAAGGCTTAATTGGCGGCTGCCGCCTCGCCCTTGCCTTCGGTGTAGTTGACCAGTTCGAGGATCGCCATATCTGCGGCGTCGCCTATGCGCTGCCCGGTACGGATGATCCGGGTGTAACCGCCATTGCGCTCCATGTACTCGTCCTTCAAACCCTCAAACAGTTTGGCGACCACGGCTGAATCACGGATAAAGGAAAGTGCCTGCCGGCGGGCATGCAAGTCGCCCCTCTTGCCGAGGGTGATCATCTTGTCTGCGATCCGGCGAACTTCCTTGGCCTTCGGCACAGTGGTTACAATCCGCTCGTGCTCAAGCAGCGAGGTGACCATGTTCCTGATCATCGCCTTCTTGTGAGAAGAGGTTCTGCCCAGTCGTTTTCCTGCCTTCTTATGCCTCATTTTGCAACCTCAATCTATATCGTTTCTACTCTTCCACGGTTTCGGAAGATGCAGGAGGCTCCCAGCCCTCAATTTTCATCCCCAGGCCAAGGTCCATCTCCGAAAGCAACTGCTTGATCTCGTTAAGGGACTTACGACCAAAGTTCTTCGTCTTCAACATCTCCGCCTCGGTCTTCTGCACCAGTTCGCCGATATGACGAATCTCGGCGTTGCGCAGACAATTGGCGGAGCGGACGGACAGCTCCAGATCCTCGACACTGCGGTAGAGGTTGTCGTTGAGAGGGGTTGATTCCGACTCAACGACGTGTTCGGCCTCAGGCTCGGCATGGTCCTCATCGAAGTTGATGAAGATGGTCATCTGCTCCTTGAGGATCTTGGCCGAATATGCCAACGCATCTTCCGGGGTGATGCTGCCGTCGGTATGCACTTCCATGGTCAACTTGTCGTAGTCGGTCTGCTGACCGACACGTGCCTGGCTGACGATGACCTTTACCTGTTTGATCGGTGTGAAGATAGAATCGATGGCAATGACGCCGATGCTCTGCTCCTCATGCCGATTGCGCTCCGCCGGCGAATACCCCTTGCCCCACTGTACCTCCAGTTCGGCAACAAACCTGCCCTCACCGCTGGTGATGGTGCAGATATGCTTTTCGGGGTTCATCACCTCGACGGTGCCGTCACTGATGATATCCGCTGCCGTTACCGGCCCGGGCGTGGTTTTCTCAATCCGTACGACCTTGGAGTCCGAAGAGTTCAATTTCAAACGGACTTCCTTGAGATTCAGGATGATTCCCGTCACATCCTCCAGCACCCCGGGGATGGTCGAAAACTCATGCAGCGCCCCATCGATCTTGATGGAGGTGATCGCAGCGCCCTGAATCGAGGAGAGCAGTATCCGCCGCAAGGAGTTGCCGATGGTGGTGGCAAAACCACGCTCAAGCGGCTGGCAAACGAATTTACCATACGTGATAGTATGGCTATCCTTGTCCAGCAGCAGCCGCTCAGGCATGATCAGTTCACGCCAATTTCGGTAAAATGGAGCTGACTCTTGTGTCATGGTATGCTCGTTTTCCATCGTTAGCGGTTATTTAGAATACAGCTCGACAATCAGCTGCTCTTGGATCGGCATCGTGATCTCGTCACGTACCGGCTGGGTCTTGACCGTACCCTTGAAATTCGCCTGGTCAAGCTCAAGCCAGCTGGGAACGCCACGACGTGCTACCGATTCAAGACTGTCGGTGATACACTCGCATTTACGGCTTTTCTCGCGGATGGAGATCTCATCGCCCACGGCAACCGCAAAGGAAGGCACGTTGACCTTCTTGCCGTTCACCAAGATATGATTGTGCCGCAGTATCTGCCGCGCCTGGGTCCGTGAACTGGCAAAGCCAAGCCGATATACGGTGTTATCGAGTCTGGACTCCAGGCTCATCAGCAGGTTCTCGCCGGTGACGCCCTTACGACGATCAGCGCGCTCAAAGGACTTCTCGAACTGACCCTCAAGCATGCCGTAGATACGACGTACCTTCTGCTTCTCACGAAGCTGAATGGCGTAGTCGGAAACCTTACGCACCCGTGCCTGCCCGTGTTGTCCGGGAGGGAATGATCTGCGTGCAAAAGAACATTTGTCAGAATAGCAACGGTCGCCCTTAAGAAAAAGCTTAAGACCTTCCCGCCGACATTGGCGACAGACAGCGCCTCGATATCTGGCCAACTTGTACCTCCTAGGAAATCAGTTAATTCTCGGTGAGAACTATTAAATTCAAAATTAAACGCGACGACGTTTAGGTGGCCGACAGCCGTTGTGGGGAATGGGTGTCACATCGATGATGCGGCTGACCTCAAGCCCAACGGTCTGCAAGGTCCGGATTGCGGACTCACGTCCAGGCCCGGGTCCTTTGACCTTCACCTCTACCTTGCGCAAACCCTGCTCCATCGCCTTCTTGGCGGCGGTATCCACGGCGTTCTGCGCGGCAAAGGGGGTACTCTTACGAGAGCCCTTGAAGCCCAGCACGCCTGAACTGCACCAAGCGATGACATTGCCCTGCTTGTCGGCGAAGGAAACAATGGTATTGTTGAAGGTGGACTTGATCGTCACAATCCCTTCGGGAACATTCTTTCTGTCTTTCTTCTTCACTCGCTGGATCTTCTTCGGACCGGCCATCTAAGTCTCCTCGATATTACACGCTATGCGTCCGCAAGGCACACCGTCTGTCACTGTCTGCTCGCGGTCACAGTACGGCAAAAAGCCTTAAAATTATTTCTTCTTGATCGCCACCCGCCGCGGCCCCTTCCGGGTACGCGCGTTGGTCTTCGTCCGCTGCCCACGGCAAGGCAAACCTTTACGATGCCGCAACCCGCGGTAACAGCCGGAATCCATCAGCCGCTTGATATCCATTGCCACTTCCCGACGACGGTCACCCTCGACCGGGTATTTTTCATCAAGAACCTTACGGATCTTGGTGACATCGGCATCGGTAAGATCATCGCTACTCATGGTAGGCGACAAGGAAACCTCGTCGAGGATCTTACGTGCTGTGGTACGGCCGATACCATGAATATAGGTAAGGGCAATCTCCATATGTTTATTTCTAGGCAGATCTATTCCTGCGATACGTGCCACGGTTTTCCTCCAAATACTGGTCTGTTGATCCGTTACCCTTGCCGTTGCTTGTGTTTCTTAACCTTGCAGGAAACACGCACCACACCATTACGCTTAAACACTCGGCAGTCGCTGCACATCTTCTTAACGGAAGCTCGTACTTTCATTTTTTATCCTGTTACATGAATGTTAATTAAATTAACGTTTATTCTTGGAACGGAATGTAATTCTTCCCCGGGTAAGATCGTATGGGGACAGTTCAACCGTAACCTGGTCACCTGGCAAAATCTTGATGTAATGCATCCGCATCTTGCCGGATATATGTGCCAGAACCTTATGACCATTTTCAAGTTCCACCCGGAACATCGCGTTCGGCAGAGGTTCGATGATGGTTCCCTCTACCTGGATGGCTTCTTCTTTCGACATACGGTCCCTGTTTACAGCGATTTATAAACGCTTTTTTCACTCGAACAAAGCGCCGTAACACCCGGCGCACGAAAAACAAAGAGATTACCCCAAAGGGCCTCAACTGCACAACAATTATTTTCGCTTCACAACAAAAAAAATCAGGCCACTTCACTCAAGATCAACGGCCCATTTTCCGTTACCGCCACCGAATGTTCGAAGTGAGCGGAAGGCTTCCGATCCTTGGTGACAACGGTCCAGCCGTCGGCGAGCACCTTGACCTCATACTTGCCCAGATTGACCATCGGCTCAATGGCAAGAACCATCCCCGGCAGCAGTCGCGGCGATTGCTCATTGCGGCTGTAGTTCGGTATCTCGGGCGGCTCATGAAGGTTGACGCCGATCCCGTGTCCGACGAATTGCCTTACAACCGAAAAACCGTGCGCCTCGACATGCTGCTGCACGGCTTTGGATATATCGTTGATCCGGTTTCCGACCCTGACTTGCTCTATGCCTCTATAAAGAGACTCCCGGGTCACCGTCAAGAGCTTGCTGAGCGGCCCCGGCAACTCTCCGACCGGCAAGGTCACGGCGGAATCACCGTAATACCCTTTGTACCTGACGCCGAAATCGATACTGACGATATCGCCGTCCTTAAGCACCACCTTCTTGGAAGGGATGCCATGCACCACCTGTTCGTTCAGCGACACACAGAGCGATCCGGGAAAACCGTGATAGCCTTTGAACGCCGGCTCCGATCCATGATCCCGGGCAAAGGTTTCCGCCCATTCGTCTAGCTGCAGGGTTGTAACCCCAGGGGCAACCCGATCCGCCAGCATCTTCAGAGCGGCGCCGACTATCTGATTGGCCTCCCGCATGATTTCCATCTCTGCTGGAGTCTTCAGTAATATTGCGCTGCCCATTGGTAGTCCGGCTCTCTGGTTTTACCGACGCCCCTTGATACGCCCGCTTTTCATGAATCCGTCATAGTTGCGCATCACCATGTGCGATTCAATCTGGGACATGGTGTCGATGGCAACACCAACCACGATCAGCAGGGCGGTGCCACCGAAGAAAAATGGGACATTGAATTTGTTGATTAGAACCGTCGGCAGCACACATACGGCGCTGACATAGACCGCGCCGATCACTGTCAGCCGGATCATAATCTTGTCGATGAAGTCAGCCGTCTTCTTGCCAGGACGCACCCCAGGAATAAAGCCGCCGTTCTTTTTCAGGTTTTCAGCAATATCAACCGGGTTGAAGGTAACCGCCGTATAGAAGAAACAGAAGAAGACAATAAAGACAACATACAGAAGGGTATGCAACGGGCTCCCCCAGCTCAGCAACGAGGTAACCTGCTTGACCCAGTCAACTTGAACAAATCCGCCGATTGTTTCGGGGAACATCATGATCGAAGATGCGAAGATCGGCGGGATAACCCCGGCCATATTGACCTTCAAGGGCAGATGAGAATGTTGACCGCCGTACATCTTGTTGCCGACCACCCTCTTCGCGTACTGAATGGGTATCCGGCGCTGAGAGGTTTCAAAAAAGATGATTACGGCAATGACCGCTGCCATGAAAACCAGCAGCACCGGCAAGAAGATCAGCGCCAACTCGCCAGCGGAAACCATCTTGAAGGTATTGGCGATGGCGGCAGGCATCCTGGCGACGATGCCTGCGAAGATGATCAGTGAGATGCCGTTGCCGATGCCGCGCTCGGTCATCTGCTCTCCCAGCCACATGATAAATGCGGTACCGGAGGTCAGGGTAAGCATGGTCATCAGACGGAATGACCAGCCCGGCTCAATGACGATCATCGCACCGCTGCCAGGCGCCGCCATGCTCTCAAGGCCGATGCTGATGAAGAGTCCTTGCACGAGACTCAAAACCACGGTGGCATAACGGGTGTACTGGGTAATCTTCCGACGTCCGGATTCACCCTCCTTGGAGAGGGCTTCCAACTGCGGAATCACCACCGTCAACAACTGAAAGATAATCGAGGCGCTGATATAGGGCATGATGCCCAGGGCGAAGATGGAAAACTTCTCCAAAGCGCCGCCGGAAAACATGTTGAACATGCCAAACAGGGTTCCGGCATTCTTGGCAAAAAAAGCGGCCAATGCCTCGCCGTTGATACCGGGGGTGGGAATCTGGACTCCAGTCCGGTATACCGCCAGCATGATCAGGGTAAACAAGACCCGCCGGCGCAGCTCAGGTATATTGGCCGCGTTTTGAATTCCACCTGCCATCTCGGTTATTCCTCGATGGTACCGCTGGCTGCTACAATCTTCTCACGCGCGGTTTTGCTCACCTTATCGACGGCAATGGTAAGGGATTTATCAATATCGCCGTTACCGAGCAATTTTACCATGGTATCCTTCGCGGAAATCAGGCGGGCATCAAGGAGTGCTTGCCGGTCAATCTTGCTGCCAGCCTCAAAGCGGGCCAAGTCACTGAGATTGACAATGGCATACTGCTTCTTGAACACATTGGTGAACCCACGCTTGGGAAGCCGACGCTGCAAAGGCATCTGACCGCCCTCGAAACCCATCTTGACACCACCGCCGGAACGGGCCTTGGCGCCTTTATGTCCTTTACCGGCAGTCTTGCCATGGCCGGTACCCGGGCCGCGGCCCAAACGTTTCTTCGGCTTCCTGGAGCCGGGACTCGGCGAGAGATTGCTGAGATTAATCATTTTATTCCTCCACCACGACAAGATGCTGCACCTTGCGGAGCATGCCCCTGAATTCCGGTGTATCTTTGCGTGTTACAGTCTTGTTGACCCTGGTAAGCCCCATCCCGATCAGCGTCGCCCGAATCTTCTGGGTACTGGTGATCATGCTCTTCTTCAAGGTCACTGTGATCTGATCTGCCATGACACTTCCTTTACGTCTTGCTTTGCGTTACGAGGCAACTAAACCTCTATGCCATAATCTCTGCCGCTGATTTGCCGCGACTGGAGGCGATCTGCTCAACACTGCGCAGAGAGCGAAGGCCTGCCAAGGTCGCCTTAACCAGATTATGAGGATTATGAGACCCAATACATTTGGTGAGAATATTGTGCACCCCGGCCGCCTCGAGTACCGCACGTACGGCACCGCCAGCGATAACGCCGGTACCTTCCGATGCAGGCTTCAGCAGAACAAGACCGGCGCCGAACTTCCCCTTCACCTCATGCGGAATCGTGGTGTTGGTTACGGCTACGGACGTCATATCCTTACGCGCCTTCTCAATGCCTTTTCGAATGGCCTCGGGTACCTGGTTGGCCTTGCCCAGGCCGTAACCAACCTTCCCCTTGCCGTCTCCAACAACGCAGATGGCGCTGAAGCTGAACCGACGACCACCCTTAACAACCTTTGCAACCCTGTTGATAAAGACGATCTTTTCAACAAACTGTTCATCCGCTGCATTCGTATTTCTAAATTCGGACAAGGTACACCCCCAAAATCTTTCACTTGGGCCTTCCCCGCGGCTCACTCGCTTTCAATACCGCGTCGAGTCAACCGGAAAGGCCATGCTATCGAGTTTCTTTAAAATTCAAGGCCGCCTTCACGGGCGCCATCCGACAATGCCTTAACCCGACCATGATAGATATATCCGCCACGGTCGAAAATAACGGCAGAAATCCCTTTCTCTTTGGCCTTACCTGCCAAAAGCAAACCAACCTGATGCGCTTGGTCAATTTTGCCCTTGATGTCGGATTCCTTGAACGACTTGTCGCCGGTGGACATGGCCATCAACGTATGTCCAGCTACGTCATCGATAAGCTGGGCATAGATATGTTTCGCGCTCTTGAATACACGCAGGCGCGGCCGCTCCGCAGTCCCGGAGATCTTCTTGCGAATCCGCTTAACCCTCTTCTGTCGAGCTATCAAACTTGGATGTGACTTAGACATGCTCTCGCCTTATCAAAATACATTTGCGTTTAAAATTACGATTTACTTGCCTGCAGACTTACCAACCTTGCGGGCGATATACTCATTTTCATAACGAATACCCTTGCCTTTGTAGGGCTCGGGTTTACGCACATTGCGGATCCGGGCGGCGGTCAGCCCCAGAAGCTCCTTATCGATAGCCTCAAGGGTAATGATCGTATTCTTTTCCACGGAGGCCTTTACGCCGGCGGGTAGATCGAACTTGACCGGGTTTGAAAAGCCTACATTGAGGGTCAAGGTATTGCCGGCCACCTCGGTACGGTAACCAACGCCTTCAATAATAAGTTTCTTCTGAAAGCCAGCCGAAACACCGACAACCATGTTGTTGACCAGTGAACGGGTTAAACCGCTGTAAGCATTGGTGGTCACGGTATCATCATTCACCGAGACAACCAGATTGCCTTCGCTTTCAACAAGTTTGATCTCAGGACGAATCGTTCTTTCAAGATTTCCCTTGGGGCCGGAAACCTTAACGAACGTACCGTCTATCTGCACCTTGACCCCTTTCGGGACAGGAATAGGTTGCTTGCCAATCCTGGACATGGTTTTTCTCCAATCTAATCCTACTGATACGCGAAGCGGTGCCCGCTTGTCCGACAAAGTGTCGATTCAGGCAAGTCAAAGACACCACGTCTTTCTTACCTCGACACTTAGCCATCACCTTGTTTCATTCAAGACAACAAGTCTGACGACAAACTCTTACCAAACTTCGCAGATATATTCGCCGCCGAGGCCAAGCGCCCGGGCTTCACGATCCGAAACAACACCCTTGGAGGTGGACAGTATGCCAATCCCAAGTCCGCTCATAACTTTCGGAATCTTGTCGTTCTTGACATAGACTCGACATCCGGGCTTGCTCATCCGGCGAAGGCCGGTAAGGACCCGTCGATTCTCATTGTCATAGCGAAGGTCGACCCGCAATACGCCCTGCTTGTCGTCCTCAATGACATGATAATCATTGATGAAACCTTCTTTTTTGAGAACCTCGGCCAGATGTGCCTTCATCTTGGAGTGAGGAATATCTACACTCTCAAAACGAACCATGTTGGCATTTCGTATTCTCGTAAGCATGTCTGCGAGAGGATCGCTCATCGACATCTCTGAAACTCCTTATACTTATTTTGGAATCGCCGTCTTTTGGAATTCATCCCATCCACGCGATCTCCCGCGGGATTGATGTTTTACCAACTCGACTTAGTGACACCGGCAATTTCGCCCTTGTTGGCCAACATCCTGAAACAAATACGGCAGACACCGAATTTGCGCAGAAATGCGCGTGGCCGACCACAAAGCCCACAACGATTGTATCCCCGCACGGTAAATTTGGGTTTACGCAAACTTTTTGCAATAATCGATTTCTTAGCCAACTCGTCCTCCCTGGTCCTTATTTTCTAAAGGGCATACCAAGCGCCCTCAGAAGAAAACGACCCTCTTCATCGGTTTTGGCAGTTGTTGTGATAGTAATGTTCATACCCTTGATCTTATCGATCTTGTCGTAATCGATCTCGGGGAAAATTATATGCTCCTTGAGACCCATGGAAAAGTTGCCCCTTCCATCGAATCCCTTCGGCGATACCCCCCTGAAGTCACGCACACGGGGCAAGGAGATATTGATCAACTTATTCAGAAAGTCGAACATCATATCCTTGCGCAGGGTGACGCGACAGCCAATGGGCATTCCCTCACGAAGCTTGAATCCGGCGATGGACTTCTTGGCCTTGGTCACAACAGCCTTCTGTCCCGCCAGGAGGGTCATCTCCTGGGCGGCGCTCTCTATAATCTTCGAATTTTGTACGGCTTCGCCAAGGCCCATATTGAGCGTTACTTTGAGAAGTTTCGGCACTTCCATGATGTTCTTGTAGCCGAACTCCTTCATGAGCTGCGGGACGCACTCATTTTTATATACTTCCATTAAACCCGACATTGTTGCCTCCAAAAACCTCAAGCTACGTTCATTATGCCTTCGGCTCTATAGTTTCACCGCACTTCTTGCAAGTCCGCACCTTGGTGCCGTCATCTAAGATTTTCCGAGCGGGACGCACCGTCTTAGCACATTTGGGACAGATCAGTTTCACATTGGAAACATGAATCGGTGCCTCTTTCTCAATGATGCCACCCTGCTGGTTGACCATATTCGGCTTGGTATGCCGTTTGATCATATTGATCTTTTCGACCACGACCTTATCGGCATCCCGCAAGACCCGAATAACTTTACCGACCCGGCCCTTATCCTTTCCGGCAATAACTTCAACCTGGTCATTGGTCTTGATGTAATTGCGTCCACACTGCATCTATCTGCCTCTTTCATTATATATCCGACCACTCTTCACACGATGCTGAAGTGGGCGGAAGCGTTCTCTGTCAACCGCTTACCGTTACGGCTTAAGGTTACAGAACCTCCGGTGCCAACGAGATAATCTTCATAAAGCCTTTCAGGCGCAATTCGCGGGCAACAGGTCCAAAGATACGGGTACCTACGGGCTCTCCGTTGCCGCTGAGCAGAACGGCGGAGTTGTCGTCGAACCGTACCGAGGTGTCGTCGATTCGACGAATCTCCTTGGTGGTCCGGACGATAACCGCCTTCATCACATCGCCTTTCTTAACCTTGGCATTGGGGATCGCTTCCTTGACCGCGACGACGATGATATCGCCGACCCGGGCATAACGGCGCCGCGAACCACCCAGAACCCTGATGCACAAGACCTTCTTGCCGCCGGAGTTATCCGCGACGTTGAGTACGGTTTCAGTCTGTATCATTGTTTCACCTACTGACCAGCAGTCTGCTGATATCCTAAAACGGCCAAGAAAGTCACGTTAGCGCATCATGCGCTGACGTTCTGTACACCTGGCAGATATATTGATGGAATAGAGCTTCTAGAAATTTAACAAGTCGCCCTGGCTAACCAATCAGACAAGCTCCGCCTTCTCGACGATCTCAAGCAGACGCCACCGCTTATTCTTGCTCAACGGACGACATTCCTCGATCAATACCCGATCGCCGATATTGCACTGATTCTGCTGGTCATCTGCCATATACTTGACATGCCGACGCAGGGTTTTTCCGTACAGCTGATGACGGATAATACGCTCGGTGCGGACAACAATGCTCTTGTCCATTTTGTTGCTGACCACAACGCCGACACGCGTTTTCTGATTTTTGCTTTTCTCACTGCTCATCTGGTTGTCCCGTAAAATGGTCTTGTTTATTGAGCGTTCCGCCGTTCAGTCATGACGGTCTTCACTTTGGCAATATCCTTCCGCAGGCCGCTAAGGATTGCGGGATTTTCCAACGGTCTAATGGAATGCTGGAACTTGAGCTTGAACATCTCTTCGCCCAAATCACGGACCTTGCTGTCAAGCTCAGCATCACTCAACTCACGAATTTCTTTAATTTTCATAACGTTGTATCCTTGGTGATCACCTTGGTTGCAAAGGGAAGCTTCGCAGCGGCCAACTCAAGTGCCCGCACGGCCAAGCTTTCCTCAACACCAGACAATTCATACAAAATGCGACCCGGCTGAATCTTCGCTACCCAGTACTCCGGACTGCCCTTACCCTTACCCATCCGAGTCTCAGCGGGCTTCTTGGTGATGGGCTTATCGGGGAAGATCCTGATCCACATCTGCCCGCCACGTTTTACCTTTCTGTTGATGGCAATACGTGCGGCTTCGATCTGCTGCGCGGACATCTTGCCGCACTCCATGGCCTTCAATGCGAACTCACCGAAAGCGATTGCCGATCCGCCCTTGGCGGCTCCGGTCATCCGACCCTTGAACTGCTTACGATGTTTTACCTTCTTTGGACTGAGCATAACTTTCCCTCATCCTTGTTCGGATGCGCCTGTTTCTAAATAAAAAGGAGAGATACCACGTACGTGGAACACCTACCTATTCGGTTTCAACCCTGTCGGAGAGAACCTCACCCTTGAATATCCAAACCTTCACACCGATGATACCGAAGGTGGTCTTGGCCTCAGCCAAGCCGTATTCGATATCGGCCCGCAAGGTGTGCAGCGGCACACGGCCTTCACGAACCCATTCACGGCGGGCGATCTCTGCCCCCCCCAGCCGACCGGAGCAGGCAATCTTAATACCTTTTACTCCGAACTTCAAGGCCGTATTTACAGACTTTTTCATTGCCCGACGGAAAGCGACGCGACGCTCAAGCTGCTGCGCAATACTTTCGGCAACCAACTGGGCATCCGCCTCGGGCCGACGTACTTCCTGAATGTCAATGACACAGTTACGACCGATCAACTTGTCAAGATCCTGCTTCAGGGTCTCGATCTCCGCTCCCTTCTTGCCGATAACAATACCCGGCCGCGCGGTGAAGAGCTTCACCCGCACCTTATCGCCGGTACGGGCGATCTGGATCTTGGCTAATCCGGCATGGTTGAGACGTTGCTTTACATACTTCCGAAGTTTCTGATCCTCCAGGAAGAGTTTGGCATAGTCACGACCGGCATACCAGGTCGATTCCCATGTCCGAATGATATTAAGGCGTAAACCGATCGGATTGACTTTCTGGCCCAAAATCTCCCTCCATCAAACAAAATATAAAGAGTTTAAATCGAAACGTACTTTATCAAGCTTTCGTTGCGGCTTATCCTCGCCAAGCCGGAAAGGAAGCACGCACTTCGATATTTATTGCTCGTCAAGAACTATGGTAATGTGGCTCGAACGCTTCAGGATCCGCGTAGCCCGTCCCTGTGCCCTGGGGCTGATACGGCGCAGCATCGGCCCGCCGTCGATAAATATCTTCTTCACGAACAGGGTATCCACGTCGATCGACTCGCTCTGGCTGGCATTCGCCACCGCCGAGGAAACAACCTTTTCAATAATCCGTGCAGCCTTTTTCGGCATAAAACGCAGGGTGTTCAGAGCAGTTCCAACATCCTTGCCCCGGATCAGGTCGGCTACAAGCCGTGCCTTCTGCGGCGATATACGAATTTGTCTGGCAATGGCCTTAACTTCCATGGTCTCTTAGACTCCTTATCAGCTCAAGACAACGTCACTTATAACAGCGTCGTTTATTTCCTGCCTTTTTTGTCGGCGGAATGACCATAATAGGTGCGGGTCGGAGAAAACTCTCCAAGCTTATGCCCTACCATGTTTTCCGTAACGAACACGGGGATGAATTTCTTGCCGTTATGGACGGCAAAGGTCAACCCAACCATATCTGGGGAGATGTCGGAACGGCGTGACCATGTCTTGATCACCTTGCGGGAACTGTTTTCCTTAGCCGCCTCGACCTTCTTCATCAAATGTTCGTCAATGAACGGTCCTTTCTTTATCGAACGAGCCACTTTACATACCCCCTAGCTATGAACGCTTACGGACAATATCTTTATCAGACTGTTTGCGCTTCCGTGTCTTGTATCCCTTTGTCGGCACACCCCAAGGTGAACATGGATGACGACCACCGGAACTCTTGCCTTCACCACCGCCCATTGGGTGGTCAACCGGGTTCATGGCTACACCGCGGACGGAAGGGCGTTTGCCTTTCCAGCGGTTACGACCTGCCTTACCCAGCTTCTGGCTTTCATGCTCGCCGTTGCCGATCTGGCCGATACAGGCGCGGCACTTGCGATGGAAACGACGTACCTCGCCGGAAGGAAGCTTGACCAGAACATAGTCGCCTTCCTTGGCCATCAGTTGCGCGGAGACACCGGCGCTCCTGACCATCTGGGCGCCCTTGCCGATACGCATCTCGACGTTGTGAATTGAGCTACCAAGAGGCATGTTGCCCATCGGCAAACAGTTGCCGATCTTGATGTCTACGCTCTCACCGGCCTCAACCACGTCACCCACCTTGATGCCGTGAGGGGCAAGGATATAACATTTCTCGCCATCCGCATAATGCAGAAGGGCGATATTCGCGGAACGGTTGGGATCGTATTCGATGGTGGCGATTTTCGCCGGAATGTTTTCCTTATTCCGTTTAAAATCAATCACCCGATACTTGCGCTTGTGACCGCCGCCAAGATGCCTTGAGGTTACCCGGCCATTGTTGTTCCGGCCACCCGACTTGTTGAGGTTGCAGGTCAGACTCTTTTCAGGTCCCTTCTTTGACAATTCAGGATTGACAATCGAAACAAGCGTTCTTCTTCCTGGAGATGTCGGTTTATAGGTCTTAATTGCCATTTCAAACCCCGATTTCTATTTGGCTCTTTACTTTGAATCTATTCAGTCAATATGGAACTAACGATCAGACGCCCTCGAGGAAATCGATACTGTGTCCCTCGGCCAGCGTCACTACCGCCTTCTTCCAATCGGATGTACGACCAACGGTACGGCCCATCCGCTTCTGCTTGCCGGTCATGTTTAAGGTGCGAACCTTGTCGACCTTGACCTTGAACAGTTTTTCGACGGCCTGCTTGATCTCGATCTTGTTTGCACGAGGATCAACCTTCATCACCACCTGATTGTGCATTTCCTGCAAGGAGGTACCTTTCTCGGTGAGACAAGGTTTTTTGATGATTGTATAGACATCATTCATGACAGCAACCTCTTTTCAATTTCACCGACACAGGGCTTCAAAAGCACCAGGTGTTTGAAGTTAAGGATATCATAAACATTCACCCCGGCCGTCGGCAGCACCTTGAAGCCTGCCACGTTCCGCGCGGAGCGAACCAGATTCTCGTTGCCTTCGGCGACTACGATCAAAGCGTTATCGATCTCAAGCTTCTCCATGACGCTGACAAAGTTCTTGGTCTTGATCGCCTCCATCTGGAAATCGTCGAGAACCACCAGATTCTCCTCTCCAAAACGGGCACTCAAAGCCATCTTCAGACCAAGACGACGTACCTTTTTCGGCAGTTTGTAGCTGTAATCGCGAGGCTTGGGTCCAAAGATAACGCCACCCCCACGCCACAACGGAGAGGTCACGGATCCGGAACGAGCCCGGCCGGTGCCCTTCTGCTTCCAGGGCTTCTTGCCGGTACCGGCGACCTCGGTGCGGGTCTTGGTGCAGGCGTTGCCGGAGCGGCGATTGGCACGTTGCATCCGAACAACGTCATGCAGGATGTGAGGATTCACCTCAACCCCGAAGACGGCGTCGTTGAGTTCGACCTCGCCTATTTTTTCCTTCTTTATATTATAAACTGTTGCTACTGCCATAAAATGGTCCCCCAAACGATAAACTCTTGGTCTTCCGCCTGACTATTTAGAAAAGATCTGCAAAACGGTGGCGCCGGAACCCGGTACGGGTCCCTTGACCAGCAGCACATTCTGCTCGGGTCGAATATCCATCACCAGGGCGCTTTTCTTGGTAACCAATTGGTTGCCCATCTGCCCAGGCATCTTCCGACCCTTGATTACGCGGCTCGGCCAGGCGCTGCAGCCGATGGAGCCGGGTGCCCGATGAAACATGGAACCATGGGTGGCGCGGCCGCCCTTGAATCCATGACGCTTGATAACACCCTGAAAACCGCGGCCTTTCGACTGACCGCTGATGTCAACAAGATCACCTACCTTGAAGATATCGGTAATCTGAATTTCCTGACCAACCTCGTACTGGTCAATATTGGCAACCCGGAATTCCTTGATGTGGTAAAACCCGCCCTTGCCGGCCGCCTTGGCATGTCCGGCTTCCGGCTTCGTCATCCGGGATTCCTTCTTGCTGCCGAATCCGACCTGAATGGCGGCATAGCCGTCCTTAGCCTCGGTCTTTTTTTGAAGCACTACGCAAGGACCAGCCTCAATGATGGTAACCCCGACGGCCTTACCTTCAACCGTGTAGACCCGGGTCATCCCGATCTTTTTTCCTAACAATCCCATCGTCTTAGGCATCTTGTTAACCCAATTCCTTTTTGTATCATATAAAAGTCGACCTTCAACCCATGCCGGGGAAAGCCGACTTTCTCGACTTCACACTGTCTGACTGCTTCTTACAGCTTGATCTCCACATCAACGCCGGCGGACAACTCCAGCTTCATCAATGCATCGATGGTCTGCTGGGTCGGCTCCAGGATATCGAGCAGACGACGATGCGTACGCATCTCAAACTGCTCCCTGGATTTCTTATCAACATGCGGTGAACGGAGTACACAGTATTTATTGATTGATGTCGGCAACGGGATCGGCCCGGCTACGCTTGCGCCGGTACGTTTCGCCGTTTCCACAATCTCAAGGGTGGACTGATCAAGCAGTTTATGATCGTAGCCCTTGAGTCTGATGCGAATCTTTTGAGTCGGAATCATGACCGTTCAACCTTATTCGATGATTTCGTGGATTACGCCGGCGCCTACGGTCCGGCCACCTTCGCGAATTGCGAAACGAAGCTCTTTCTCCATGGCGATCGGGGTGATCAGTTCGCCATTGATGGTGA
>Ga0224510_10000612_pt1 | contig 26870 bp, 22 predicted proteins | sample SF_May12_sed_USG_FD_170161 | JGI IMG/M metagenome (GOLD analysis project Ga0224510, IMG submission 170161) | Sediment microbial communities from San Francisco Bay, California, United States - SF_May12_sed_USGS_4_1 | ecosystem: Environmental > Aquatic > Marine > Sediment | place: USA: California... | reverse complement strand
TAGAACGCAATTGAGGAACGTGACCTGCTTCAGGTAGCAGTCACGGTTCCAAAACACCTCCGGAGAAACAGGCCGGGAACAAACAGGCCGGGAACACTTGACCCTAAGACCGAGAGCCTGTAGAACGGTAAGCTATTGATATTTGGCTATGCCCCCGTAGCTCAGTTGGATAGAGCAGCGGTTTCCTAAACGAGTCGGGGCGAATTCCACACAAAACGCACCTCCGACCGCTTCAGCCCTGACGATTCGAACCCGCATGAACAGTGAGCTTGCGCGGGTCCCCCTGACGAGCACGACTCAGGGGGACTCGGCAGGATCGACCAAGACCGGCCTGCAACCGTGACTAAATTCGGACGCGGTTGCTTTGTTCTGGTCCATCCGGTTACCCTCTGCCCCCATGCCCCCGGCAACAACGCCAGCGTTCACACTCGGTGCCGTTCTTGGAGCCATGCGCTATGCTCTCGGATCACTCGCCCAGCAAAACCGAATTAGCTTTGGCGAGCTGATGGAGGGAACGATGCGGGAACTGTCTCGCGTAGGTTTGTCTGTTGAACCAGGCGATGACTTCAAAGGGGCATGGCAGCGGCTTACAGATAGGCATCCGCTGGCATTTGTTCTCATTGAGGCTTATTCACAGATTGCGACCTTGGGATACATTGTCCATTGGCCGGGTACACCGAATTCGCCCAATCTTAATTGGTTCCGAGCTACTGAAAGAGGAAAGCAGTGGAGTTTGTTTGCGGGCCCTGCCATCGAAGATTCCGATGAGTTTCTTGCCGCGCTGAATGCTCTCATCCCAACTTTGGATGCAGTCGTGAAGCAATACATGGTCGAAGCGGTGGAGACCTATAACCGCCGAGTGTGGTTTGCGTCTGCCGTCATGGTCGGCGCGGCGAGTGAGAAGGTTGTCTACATGCTCGCTGACGCTCTCTTGCTCAAGACCGGAGGAACTGACCGCAAACTCCTGGAGAAGGCCATCAAAGAGCGGAGCCTTCCCAGCATGTTCCAGCAGATCAACAAAGTTGTGACGGGTCACATCAACTCGGACGCTCTGCCATACGAGATCCATGAGGGAAGCGAGCCTCATCTGCTGTCTCTCTTTGAGGCCATTCGGAAACAACGCAATGATGCCGTGCATCCCACGGTGGGAGAAGTTACGCCCGAAACTGTGCGTCTCACCCTTTCGGCATTCCCTTCTGCTTGCGCCAAAGCGTACGACCTCATGGACTGGTGCCAATCTACTCCGGCGACTTCGATCTGATTCGGAACGCGGTTGCCCTCGGTGTACTTCAAATAACACTTACCAAGAAACCCTCGTCAAGTCCTAAATTCGTTAATTTGACGAAAACACCCCCTTCTGAACCCCGCACCCGCACAGTCGTTTCGCAATCGAAATGGAATCCCTCTAATGTGATTCCAGGTATCCATTAGGCCATTCTCCGGAAAGGTCATGATAGAGAGATGTGCGCTAAGGCCCTCAAACTATCAGGAGGATGATCCATGGCTGAAGACCATCTCGAACCACTCTTCTCGGCCAAAGAAGTTGATAGCAAGATCCGAATCCCCGCCCCGACCGTCAGGCGCATGCATCTGGCGGGTCTGATCAATGGCTACCGTGTCGGTGAGAAACAGCGTGGAGTCAGGTTCCGAATCAGCGAGATTCTCGCCGCGATCAAGGTGAAGCCGATCCCGAACCAGCAGGACGGCACGAAAGCGGCGACGACCACAGGGCCGGTATCACCGGCGACGAAGGCGAAGTCGAAGAAGAGCGCGACGAAGGGCTGAGGCGATGCCGAGCCCGAAGAGATGGCATCCGGTGAGCCGAGAGATCAACAACGATGCTGAACTGTGGGTGTTAGAGGACCGCTTCGGCTCGCACGTGCTGCGGTTGTGGTTAGAGATCCTCGCCCGGCTCGACGAGAACGACAACCGGCTACGGATTGATCCCGCATGGATCAGGGTGATTGCCCGGCGCGTCGGCATGAGCCCTCGAAGTGTCGTCGGTTCGCTGCTCTGGATGATCGTCAAATTCGGATGGCTCACCGTCGTCCGTGACTACGGCCCGCCCTATGGGGAGATCGGGGAGATCGAGATGGTAGACGGGTATGAGGAGATGTTGCACTCGTTCGAACAGGCAAGCCCCAACAGAGCACGCGGCTTCTCGAACGTCAGTTCTATCATTGATCGTCTATTCCAGAATGATAGTTCTATCAAAGAAGAATCAAAGGAGAATGATAGTTCTTTCAAAGAACTATCAAAGAAGAATCATAGTCCTTTGATTCTCAGTGCGGTCAAGTGGGCGAAATATCACAAGACGCGAGACGCAAAGTCGGCGACGGTTGCACCCCTCCCGACAGGACCAGACAAAGAAGAGGAGAGTGCTTCGCGCCCCCCTCCACCAACGTTGCTCAACATCATCGCGGCATGGAACGGCATCGCGGGGTTGAAGGAGTTCCAGGGCCCGCCGACTCAGCCGGTGATTCAGGCGTTTCAGAAGGTACATGCCGCGCATGCCCACCACAACCCGCAGTTCTGGACGAGTCTCATGACGAAGGTCAGTGAATGTTCGTTTCTGCAAGGAGAAGGGCCCAACGGCTGGAAAGCGTCCCTGAGTTGGCTCTTAGAGCCGGGCAATCTCGCGAAAGTTTTGGCAGGCGACTATGACGACTGACCGACGGAGGCCGTCATGATCTGTTCATGCGGAACGACGATGATCCTGATCCAAGACGCCGACGAGTCGGGATGCTGCGGACAGGTGGTGAAGTCGGTCTGTCTCCGGTGTACGACGCACGCATTTGACCGCAGAGCGACGATCGGGACACCACCCGGCAAAGGTCGGACCCGTGGGGATGACGCGCTATAACCGAAAGGAGACGCATCATGGGTGACGCGATGACCGAAAGTGAGACCCAGTGAGCGACGGCAGGAAGTTTTCCCATCGGTACGACAAGGCGATCTTGGCCTTGCTCTCGGAGCCAACATTGGACCTGGCGGCAAAGAAGGCAGGCATCGGCGCGGCGACGCTGGCGCGGTGGCTTCGAAACCCAGACTTTCAGGCAGCGTATCGGTCGGCGAGAAGACGGACGTTTGAAAGCGGATTGTCGAGACTGCAAGGGCTGATCGGGCACGCCGTCACGACGCTCCAGAAGAATCTCTCATGCGGACGCCCGGCCATTGAAGTTCGAGCAGCGAGCGCGGTTCTGGAGCATGCCACGGCAGGGGCGGAACTGCTGGACATCCTCGACCGACTCAGCGACCTCGAACGGCGGATGAAGGGAACGACGACATGAACTCTCGGCAGATCCGCGAACGACTCGCCCGCGTGGAAGCGAAGCTCCCGGACCACGCAGAGGCCGACGACCTGGCCGAGCGGCAAGAACGGTTTCGACTGACGGTCGATGACCCAATCGCCTTGGGGCTGTACCACGAGGTTCTCACGTCGCTCTCCGGTACCTGTGCGCATCGGTCAATCGGTTTGTGTGCGACGTGCTGGACGACCCGACAGGGTTCGAAGGAGGTGCAAGAGGCCTTGAACGCCTATCAATCGCGAATACATGCATTACAACATCATCCCGAACCACCTCACACCAAAGGAGATCCATCATGATTGCAACCAACACGGTCGCGCCGATTTCCCACATGCTGAAGAGCCTGATCCAAAAAATTCGCGAGGACGTTCGCATGACGGCGGAGTTTGGCGAGGAACGCGATGCAAAGCGGGCGGACCAAGCGGTGATTGCCACCACGGAGCAGACGCTGAACGAGGCCGACACCGTACTCGCCCCGTTGTCGAGCGAAGAAGCACGGATTCAAGCGGACCCCGACACCAGTGACCAAGGCAAGGTCAAACGCATGATTGAGGCTGTGAGTCGCACCTATGACCGCCTTCAGTTCGTCGGGAAGAAAGCGAAGGAGACGCGAGCGGATTCCATCGCGGCGTCTGAGGCGCTGAAAGAGGTTCCCAAGGCCAACGGCGATGTGACGGTAGACGCGCTGATCGGTCTGGAGATTCGGCGAATCTTGCGCGGCATGGTGCAAAGCGACCGCATGGCAGTGTTTGCCGAGGCGGTCCGCATGAAGAACACCGGCATCGAACGCGCCGTGATGAATGATCCATTTTTCGGCCTCTCGCCGAAGCCCCTGGAGCCGCTCATTCCGCAAGACTACATCGACAGGACGCGCAGCGAAGACGCGCAAGCGACACGCACCCAAGCGTACCGACGGATGGAAACGTTGACGTTCTCAGCCGAGAAACTCGAAGTGCTGTGGGGCGCGATTGAAGCGACCTTGGGCACATACGGCAAACCGCCCACGTTCACCCCGACGCCGACGCGAGAGACGGATTTGAAACAACACAACCCGCAAGCGCCACCCGCGAAAGGCGCAGCGGACAAGGCCCCGACGACGACACCGGCATTTCAGTAATGGGGACCGGCTTGAGCACAGACAGGCTGTGTCCCCATCGGATGGGCTCCTCGTCCATGGTCGAGGGGCTCATCCGCTGAAGGAAGGGCGGACCGGGATGACGTGTTGGCGATGTCGAGGCCCCATGCTCTTTGAGCGATGCGACACCCATGACGGACGGTGGGATGGCTGGCGCTGTCTGAATTGTGGCCATGTGCAAGATCCGCTCATGAGTCATCGGATCACGCGGCCCGAACCGGCCCGGCAACTCCCGTACAAGCCCACGAAACGGCCCATACGATCCATCGGACGACGTGCCGATTGTCGTTCCTGAGGCAATCTCGGCGGTCGGTTTTGAGGGGAACGGCCCGTGTGAAGCCCCTTCGCCGTATCTGCGGTCTCCGTGCCTCACCTCCATTGGAGAATAGATTCTTGGATGTCTGAAGTCGTACAAACCATTCAGGAGATGCTGGCGCATTGGGTCCAAGGCTTTTTGATTCAACCGAAGGGAGGAACGAGTGATGAGAAGGTACGGAGCAGTTGTACTGTGTGCTGTAAGTCTGGCGGTCACAGGTTGTAGCACTATCATGGACGGCACCCATCGGGACGTGGCGATTACGAGTTATCCTGACACTGCGCGAGTGATCATCGATGGACAGCCGAAAGGTACCACACCGCTCGTTGCCTCACTTTGGCGCGGTGGGGCCCATGTTGTAAGATTCGAGCGCGATGGCCAAGAACCAATCGAGCAAAGCATTACGCGGGATCATTTTCACTTTTGGGCGGCGGGGAATTCAGTAACCCTCGGTCTCGGCCTGTTCATCGATGCTTGGACTGGCGGGTTGTATGATCTGTCGCATAAGAGGCTGATTGCCAATTTCCCGAGTCATCCAGATCTGAAAAACACATCCACGAGGACCGTCCTGGAGACGGGAGCTACTCAGCCAGGTCCCGCTACGCAATATCCGTGACCGGCTCAGTAAGTAGTTCGATGGTGCGCCCGAAATCAACCACGCTCTAGCAATGCTGCTAGGGCGTGGAGCTAGGCTTTCCATTCTCTCCAGGCCCCCTCATTCGTGGAATAGCAATTCTACCCTTCCGCGTGTCACGGGAACCCCTCTTCACCGGCCTACGGCCAGAAAGGAATGCTATGGCGCGACAAGGACGACGAGATCGGGGCTTGCTGAGCAAGCGGGACTCGACCGGGAAGATCGTGTGGTATGTCCGGCTGTATCACGAAGGCCGGGAACGACGGTTCGGCAGTTTCACTGTCAAGGGCGACGCGAGATCGTTCTATGAACGATGCAAGCAAGAGCAGCGTGAGAACCGATTCTTCCCGGAGCAGCACCAGAAGAGCCAGGCCGAGCTGGTTCAAACGGTACTCGATGATTACTTGCTGACGACGACCGGGAAGCGATCCGTGAAACGGGAGATGGAGTTTGCGCAGTGGTGGGGGCAGTGGTTCAAAGGACAACGCCTCCCCGCCCTTACCCCGGCGGCGATTGAGCGGGCTCGGCTCGACCTCACGCGGGGCCGCCGGTTCGTCAAGGAAAAACTTGACGGACAACCGACGGGTCGCATCGTGGAACAGATCGCCCGCCCCCGGTCGAGTGCGACCTTGAATCGGTTCACCGATTGGTTGCGGCACGTCCTGAATTGGGCGATCAAGCAGAATCGCGTGAGAGAGAATGTCGTTCTGAAGATCGAGCGCAAGCTGGAGGACGAAGCGCCGGTTGTGCAGTACTCCTTGGAGCAGGAAGCCAATCTCATCACCCAACTCAACCCGGACGAAGTGGACATGCTGCGGCTCGCGATTCTGACCGGCCTGCGACGCGGCAATCAGTTTGCCTTGCGGAAGGACCATGTGAATCTCGGACAAGGCGTCATTCTCATTCCGACCTCGAAGAACCGAAAGCCCAGGATCGTGCATCTCTCGGAAGAGACCAAGGAGATCATGCGGCGACAGATGGCGCGGCATCTTGATTCCCCATGGCTCTATCCCGGACGACGGCATCCCGAGCGCCCGCTGAATGCGCGGTGGTGGTACACCAGTCGATTCAAGCCTGCCTGCCAACGGGCGGGCATTCCCGTCACAGAGATCCGGCAACTGTGGCACGTGGCCCGGCATACCTTCGGCTCCCGATTGGCCTCGTTGCAGTACAAAGAGCAGGCGATCATGGCCGCCGGAGGCTGGACGAGCAGCAAAGCGGCACAGCGCTACATTCACCTGCATGATGTCGCGCTGAAGGAAGCCGCCGAACGGATTTCGACGCTCAAACCGACCCCGATTTCAAGTCCAACCGTGACCCGAACCGGAATCGCTGGTCAGACCGGGGTTGACAAGGAGGCGCAAACCCTTGAAACTACAGCCACGCCCCCGTAGCTCAGTTGGATAGAGCAGCGGTTTCCTAAAGCGTTGGATAATACATTTACATTGTATTATCAATAATTTATGAGATCGTAAAAACGATACACACCTATAAACACAAATTCTCCGCTTCCTGCACCCTACGCACCAGTCCTATACGCCGCTGCAATCCCCAATACGATACTCAGTCCCTCAGAATTTCAGTCGCTGATTTAGACGGCTGGCTGGTGCGAAGGGAACGCTATCTTCTATGCAATGTGGTGTCTGTGCGATTTGGCGGGAATCGAAGATGAATGCGGAATGAGGATGGCTAACTCTAACCTTCTGCGAATTTTTTCTCCTACCACCTAACCATGGGATGATAAATACCAAGGGACGATGAGAACCCATCCAGACCTGGATATAACGTTGCTCGTGAAATATTCATGTTGAAAAGAGATTCCATCGCTTCGCTCTGAATGGAACGAGGAATGATGATCCTCTTGAGGTTTGTCTTTTTATCGTAGCCTGGCATGTTTGAAAGATTCTCTTCAAACTTTTTCGAGAGATCGCTTGGGACCAGAGAAGTTCCCTTCTGAATAGTCAGGCGTTCATTCAATCTAAAAGGAGTGAAAGATGCAACAAAGGGTTTGCGAACGTTGTCCATGAAAATGTCCCTAAAGAGCGATCTGTGCTCCTGAGTATCCATTATTCCCTCTGCAAGAAACTTCTTATGCCTGGAATCCTCGTAAACCTTCTTCAATTCCCTGAAAAGCCATTTCGTATTTAGTGCCCAAACTGCGCAATCACCTGTAGATTCTTCAAGGGCAAAATATGCCGCCACATAAATTGAATAAGACCAATCCAAGAGCCTTGTAGGAGCCCCGTGATGTTGCATGACGGATAACCATTCAAGAGTATCGTCAATCTGAGGTGGGTGCTGGGAATAGTGATGATATCTGCGTTGAAATTCTCTAAGAATGATGGCTTCCTTCTCTGTCAGGTTCGACGTTCGACCAGTTCGCCTCCAACCCTTCCTCTCAACTGCGGTCTCAAGTGCCCATTTGGAGTTTTTCATCCCGCGAAATATCCAACCCTTCCGACTATGCCTGTGAATTTCGCTCCACTTTGAAAGGATGAGGACGTGGACATTTCTCAAGGTGGTCTGTCGTTGTCTCAACATATTGATCGCTCGAAAGGACAGTTTCTCGCAAACAGGAATATTCCAGATGCCTTGTTATGACAGAACACTAGCGCACAAAAGCGCTTTCTGTCGATTACACCGCCGCAGTCTTCCGTATCTGATTGAGGATCGTGACCAACTCGTCTACCTGTTGGGATTGGAACACACCTTCAGGTCCTCGTGGGCTGATGTCTGTAAAGGGGGACTCATAGAGGGCGCTGGGCTCCATGATTCCATGTTCAGTCAGGTAGTTGACAATCAGATTGATGAATTCGATCTGGTTCGCGGCAGGAGACTTCCCGACGAGAAATCGACTGAACGCCTGCTTGGCTGCCTCTCGATCCAAGCCTACGAGCGACCGAATAAAGATTCCTAGCCCGCTGCATTCTTGCTTGGCTCGGTCAAGGTGCGACTGTGTCCCGACTCCCGCCTGAAGGAGCAGATGCTCTAATTCTTCCAGATCCATCGCCGTCAGGGGCACATTGCGCCGAAGTTTCTGAATGGAGAGGTGGTTCTCATGCTCTCTGACAAACTGTTGGACCTTGGCACAGAACCGTTCATAGTTCATGCCTGGACTAATCTGCGGGAGTTCCACTATGGATTCATCGCCTCGCACGTCCTCGAAATCGGTGTAGACGATCTTCTTCTTGGATTTCTCAATGAGTTTGACCAATAAGCGCAGCCGCTTTCGCACGAGTTCCAGCATGGGAACGGAGACATCGTGCCACCACTCCTCACCTGCGACTTCCTGAATCAAGGCTAACTGATCTCGGATCGCGGGAATACCCGTCTGTTCTTCAAGGGCACTGGCAATGTCACGCACCTGATCGCGGTACTTCACAAATCCTGTTTCTGCCTGCACAACACAGAGTTGCAGCCGCAGCATGAGCAGATCGAACCGCTTGGCTTCTTCATCGTCATCAACCAGTTCACTGGGTAAGCCCGAGACCTCTCTTGCCAGTTCGTCGTATTGATGATCGACGAGTTCCTGCCAGACCTCAGACTTGGCATACCGCTCAACCAATCGCCGACGCGGTCGCACCTCAAAATTCTCAACATTCATCGCAGCAACCAATTCGCGCAAGTGGGCAGCGGTCTCCTGCCGAATCGTTTGCTCCGTCAGTCCATCATCTTTTGGTGTTGTAGGTCGCGGTCCCGCAGCTTGCCGCACATCGAGGGCACGAATGAGCGCCAGGCGTTTCTTGAACAGTTTCTTTGTGAGAGACTCGCCCAATGCGCCTTCAGTTGTATCGGGATTTTGACTGAAGAATTCCAGATTCTGGCAGTAATCAAAAAGATAGAAGAACTGCTTGTGTTGTCCAGGTGCGTAGAGGTCTTGGCACAGTCTCGTCCCCCGTCCTACCATCTGCCAGAACTTTGTCCTGGAGCGAACCAGTTTGAAGAAGACCAGATTGACCACTTCGGGAATGTCGATCCCCGTATCCAACAAGTCCACCGAGATGGCGATATGAGGGGCTTTCTCTTTGTTGGAGAAATCATCAATGAGACTCTGTGCATATTCCGTCTTGTAGGTAATGATGCGGGCAAAGGCGCCTTTGTAATGGGGATAGTTGGCATCAAACCGTTTGGCAATGAATTCGGCATGATCGTTGTTCTTGGCAAAGATGATCGTTTTGCCGAGCCGATCCCCACCCGCAACCTTCTCTCCGCGTGTCATCAGATGTTCAAGCACTTTATCGACCGTATCCGTATTGAAGAGCCACTTGTTGACGGCAGCAGCTTCGACTCGTTCTGGTACGGTCCCCTCGTCACTCCAATCAAGGGCATCCCACTGATCCTTTTCCTCTTCGCTCAAATCGTCATAGGTGATGCCTTCGCGTTGAAACCTCAGCGGGACCGATACGGCTTTGGGAGGCACAAGGAACCCATCCCTCACAGCATCGTCGAGCCCATAGGCATCGGTCGGGACACCCCGCTCTAGATCAAACAGCCCATAGGTGTTGCGGTCAATCTCATCCTTCGGAGTCGCAGTCAACCCGACTAGCAGCGAGTCGAAATACTCAAAGATCGCCCGATACTTCTGATACACCGATCGGTGGGCTTCGTCGATGATGACGAGATCAAAATGCCCGACACCGAACCGACGTTCCCCACCTTTTGACTCGTCAATCAACCCCATCATGGTGGGATAGGTCGAGACGAACACTCGCCCCTCTTCTTCTTTCTCCTCCACCAAGTTGACTGGAGAAGACGCAGGCAGATGGGTTTTGAAGGCATTCACCGCTTGTTTCACGAGCGCCACGCGGTCGGCAAGGAACAGCACCCGCTTTGCCCAATTGCAGCGCATGAGCAGATCGACCAGGGCAATGACGGTGCGAGTCTTTCCCGCCCCTGTCGCCATGACGACCAGGGCTTTACGCTGATTCTCTTTCTCAAAGGCTTCGCTGATACGTCGAATGGCTCGCGTCTGGTAATACCGCTCAACGATATCCTTGTTGATCGTCTGATCGGCAAGTGTCTTTCGGTTCTCTCGACGCTGGATGAGGAGTTCCAGTTCGGCTTTCTTGTAGAAGCCCTGTATCTCCCTCGGTGGATACCTCGCGTCATCCCACATCCAATGTTCATAGCCATTGGAATAAAAAATGATGGGGCGTTGCCCCAGACGCCGTTCTAGGCAATCCGCATAGAGTTTCGCCTGTTGCTGTCCCTCTTCAGGATCACGCTTCGTGCGCTTGGCTTCCACCAAGCCCAACGGCTTCCCATCATCACCCCAGAGCACGTAATCCACGAACCCCTTACCTTGAGCATTGGGCATCCCCACCACTTCAAACTCGCGGTCCTCTTGCTGGTCTAGCGCCCAGCCTGCTTCTTTGAGTAACAAATCAATAAAGTAATCCCGCGTTTCGGCTTCGGAGTAGTCATGAGTGTCTGGTTGAGCTGCATTGGCTTTCTTCGCTGCCGCAACCTCTGCACGGAGTCGAGTGAGTTCCTCATCAAGCGCTATTTGATTGGTCTGGAGTATGGTGAGTTTTTCGTCTCGTTCACGGAGTTGGGCTTCCAGGGTTGCCAGTTGATCCAAGGTCTGCTTAGGAATCGCGGTGGATTTCGGCAGTACGGCTGGATTGAACATCAACCCAGGGGTGGGCTTACCATGTCGGGAATACGTTCGTGCGAGCCAATAGCAGAGATGAAACAGTTCCTTGGTGGCAGTGAGAGCATCACTCTGTTGGATGGGTCGAGTGCTATGAACCGCTTGATTGCCGAGTTCCTTGATGATTTTGGCTTTATTGAAGATTGCGGGACCGACCGTTTCTCGAAACGAAGGCTCAAAGATCAGAGCGTTGAGCGCCGTGTCATAGGGTCGCCGTAACCCGCTCTCATAGCGGTAGAGCCATTGCACCGCGAGTTCGAGGGTACGACGAGCGTGAAAGCAGGAGGTTCGGGGGTCGCTATTGACGAAACTCTCTGCCTTCGTTGCGGCTTCGTGGAGGGCGCTCCATTCGGTTTGCAGGAAGGCGAAATTGCTCATGTCACAGTTCACCTTGGAAGGCATGATGCTGGAGGGAAGCGAAGAGAGCATTCATGTCCACTAATGAGGCGCGGTAAGGGGTTTTGAGTTTCTCGACACTAAGTAGCCTGCGGGCAAACTCTTTTTGGATCATCATAGGTGGGAGCGGAACAACTAATTCACCGATCTGTGCAGCCGTTAATTGAGGCACTGCTGATCCTGAACTATTTTGGATAAGCCTTGCTTGAGTGTTCGGTTGAGCAATAAAAGAGCGCAGATATTGGGGAGCAATTTGCTCAGATGGGCGGATTATCATCATTTGAGCGTTGATGAAACCAGTATCGTATATACAATCGTATATGGCACATTGCCCTAATGTACCGCGTAGCGTTATCACAAGATCATTTCTTTTCAACTTTCCTCTCGTCAGCGAGTCGAATTTCTTTTGCATAATGAAGTTACATTCGGATAGGTCCATTTCTCCGTCGCGGATGTTCTTTGTGCTCAGGAAAAGTATGCCTGAGCCAACTAGATCATCTCCGCTGGGATAGTTACCCGACCGATCGCCATTGATCAGCTCCGCAACTGACACAAGTTTAGCCGCTGGATACTTACTTGCGGACGCAGTTTGCTCTCCAAACATCTCCAAGAAAATGGACTGCGCGAGACTATCAAGATGCGCCAGTGCTTCCCTCCGTTTGGCTCTTAGTGCATCAGCTTTGTCGAGAATCGCGGCAATGCGGCGTTGTTCGGGAAGAGGGGGAAGCGGGATTTCAGCATCACTCAGATTGCCTAACTTTATGTACTTTATAACTCCGCCAATGCTCAATTGACGTAGCGTCTCAAGGTACTGATCCATGAAGCGGGATAGATAACGAACGTCCAGTATGTTTCTATCCAGCGATTCGATAATGTATGTTCTTTGATAAGCGTCAAACTTGCCTTTGAAATACTTGACGTTTAGGTCGCCGTTCCCAGCAACTAGCACACATTCTGTATCGTAACTAAACGTAGCAATTCTCAATGACTCTCGGGCGCATGTAAAGAATGGGTAAGCGCCTTCAGGGTCGTTAGCATTTGCGTCTAATTTGCCTGTCCTTATTCGTGTCAGGTTGCCAAGTCGAGCAGTAGTAAGAGTCGAGTTCATCTGACCAAACCCTCAAGTTCTTTGATCCCAGCCTGTATCTCATCTTCAATCTTGGCGAGGTCAGCCAGAATCTCCTTGGGATGCCTGTGCTTCACTTCTTCATGCACCACTTCCTTGTAGCGGTTCAGGCTCAAGTCGTACCCGTTCGCTGCAATATCTGTCTTGGGCACACAGAAACTCTGAGCGGTACGGGGGCGCTTTCGCTCCTTACCATTGTGCTCCTTCCAGCGAGCCAGCACGTCTGGTAAATTGTTCTTCGTGTGCTCTTCTTCTGTGAGTGTCTTGGGAGGTATTGGACCCAATTTGTCATCGGGCAACAGAGGTTGGCGTTTATCATCGAGGCTCCATCCATCAGCCTCTACATCGTAGAACCATACAGAATCGGTCCCACCCGAATTCGTTTTAGTGAACAAGAGAATGCCTGTTGATACTCCAGCATAGGGTTTGAACACCCCGCTCGGCAGTGAAATCACGGCATCAAGTTTCTGGTCCTCTACCAGAATACGCCGCAATTCTTTATGAGCTTTGCTGGAGCCGAACAACACCCCATCGGGGACGATGACGGCGGCTCGCCCACCTGGCTTCAGCAGACGAATAAACAATGCCAGGAACAATAGTTCCGTCTTCTTCGTCTTGACGATTGCCAGCAAATCCTTCGCCGTATTCTCGTAGTCGAGCGACCCTGCAAAGGGCGGATTTGCCAACATCAGGCTATATTTTTCCTCATCACCCGCATGATCCTGTGCGAGGGAATCTCGGTAGCGAACGTCAGGATTCTCGACACCGTGCAGCAGCATGTTCATGCTGCCAATTCGCAACATTGTATTGTCGAAGTCATAACCATGAAACATCCCGTGATGAAAATGCTCACGGGTTTTCGCCTCTCGCAATATCTCTGGATGCCGTTGCCGCAGATACTCGGCAGCCCCGACTAAGAACCCGCACGTCCCACTGGCTGGATCACAGATCACATCCTTGGCATTTGGCTCGGTCATTTCGACCATCAGGCGAATGATGTGCCGTGGCGTCCGAAACTGCCCGTTCTGCCCCGCACTAGCGACCTTGCCCAGCATATACTCATAGAGATCACCCTTCGTGTCTCGATCCTCCATCGGCACATGCTCAAGCAGATCGACCACTTTGGCTAACAAGGCAGGCGTGGGAATCGTGAATCTGGCATCCTTCATGTGGTGGGCATAGGTCGAATTGTCTCCACCCAAGACACGAAGAAACGGAAAGACATGTTCTCCCACGACGGTATACATGTCTGCGGGCGAGAGATTCTTGAAGCGGGACCAGCGCAAATCTTGATAGGGGCGTCCCTTTGTGTCCTTGCCTTTCGGAAAGAGTTGTCGCTCTATCGGTTTACCCAATCGAGCAGACTTGTTTTCTTCCAGAGTTTGCAGATCATCAAGACGGCGAAGGAACAGCAGGTAGGTGATTTGTTCGATGACTTCGAGGGGGTTGGAGATGCCTCCAGACCAAAAGGCATCCCAGATACGGTCTACTTGGTTACGGAGTTCGCCAGTGAGCATTCAGCACTCCTTAGGGTGGTCCATTAGAATAGGCGTATTTCCAAAGAAATCGCGCCGAGCGTACCACTCCCGTCACCTGGCGTCAAAAATAAACAGATGAATCAGTTCTCTCCAAGGCAGCTCCAAGTTTGACGCAAGAAGTTGCCATCGGCAAGTACGCCGTATCCCATCACACCCTCTCATTATGGCATGGATAAAAAAACCAATGGTTATGTCTGGAGTCAGGTTTCTAAGCCCCACTCATCATGCTCTATGCAGTTTGTCATCGAATGTCCCTCATAAACCCAAGTAATGAAATCACTACGTAGTTTGTATCTCCGCTTCTGAAGCAGGGTTTGCCATTGCAGCGGCACTTTCCTGACCATGACGCCCAAAACTCTCAAATTGGCATGATTCAATTCCCCATGTTTATGCTACGAATCGGGCTCAAAACCACGAAACCCTAACGCTGCCAAGGAGAAAAATATATTTTTTCAGGATTTCTAATTTCTATGCGTGGATTCGTAGGCGCAAAATTATTTTTTCATCTAGCGCTCTTCTACGTATTGTTTAGCGCATTGAAAATCCCGAAGAAATGGGCGTCATAACCGCCAAACCACTCTCCCATCAATAGGTTGAGTGAGTTGGGATAAATATCTTTTACCAGGACCAACCGTTACACCTCTAGACCTGCCTTAGAAGAACCATAGATGATGCCTACCAGCACATGGAGTGAGCGAGCGTGAGCGAGCGAACGAGACGCGAAGCGGATCTAGATCTCCACCTGAGCCTATAGAAACCTTCTGATGCCATAGTTATGGAATGGTTTGTCCGCCGTCGAACAGTTCCTCACTAGGACGCCTCATGTGAAGATTTGAAACTCCTCAATAAACCTTATCGGCATCAATTAGTCGCTCGGAAGCGACTTTCGCTGCTCGTCGTCGCTTCGCTCCTCCTCGAATACGCTCACAGAACCTATTGATGAACCATCAATAGTCATTTGATGCCTACCAGGTGCCCTAACCCTTCATTAGATATCATTTGGATCCCAGGTGCCGTCAGGCGCCAAATGCGCCAAAACTACGGCTAGAATCACATGGCACCTGGTCAAGTTCCTCATTCCTCACCAATTGCTCGAAAGATGCCGCTATCAAGCCGCCAAGAAGTCTATCTCCACCGCTTCTCTCATGAGAAATGCATTGAACGCCTACCTTGCTCACCTGGACCCAGAGCCACCGATACCGAGTTGCGACAACTCCAAGCCTCCCGCCACTGAGCACCCCTGATCACCAGGTCCATGTATGCCGCGATAGAAAGTCACCGTGATGGATCGAAAACGAAGGAAAGAACCCCAACAGTTCGGCAGGAAACCCATGAGCTACAGCACCCCCAAAGCCTAGAAATTATAAATACCCTGTGTACACGCAAAACCTAAGGAGCCTGTTGTATGTCATCCATTCTGGTTCATCTCAGAATCCCTGAATCACTGCTTACCGAACTGGACCAAACCGCTGAGAGCATTTACACCACTCGTTCATCTCTGATCCGCCAATCCATCGTTCGCAATCTGCAGATCATAAGTCAGGTTGAAAAACCAGCCATCCTTACTCATTTCAAGAACCGAATACCATTCACCAATAGCCAGAAAAGGAACACACCATGAAATTATTGCCACAAGAACAAAAGCGTCTGCGCCAACTCGCACTCACCCAACAGCAACTCTCTCCCGACATAAAGCCAGAGGTCACTAAAATAGCCTTGGAGGAGTTTACAAAAGAAGTCCGTAATATCCTTCAATTCAAGAAGACGATCAAAAACGCAATGGTCGTTCTGGTAGAAACTGATAAAGGAGATGACTGAGTGCGTATCATGTCGCTGAGTCAATTTCTCGCGCAAGCAGAAGAGGAGCAGGATACCTGTTCAAGAACCTTACGAATGCCCCTTTGGGACCTGATCGCCTGTTTGCAGGAGTTTGATTCGTATGAGCAGGATCAAGAGTGCCTGGTGACCGTGACGCTCGATTGTCCTGTGAGAGATACGATCACGGTGTCGTTCAATGTGGAAGCAGCGGACCTGTGATGACTGTGGTTTGGTCTATGCAGGAGTTGAAAGAAGACCTGCCGAACTGAGCGCCGCTATGCGGCGCATGATCCATTCTCAGTTAGGGCTTATTGGTTTCTGACCGAGAGCGTTACAGAAAGCTGGGACTTCCTCGCATTCTAGCAAAATGGGTATGAGGGTATCGGAGTCCTACAGGTTATCCTCTGGCTTGGCTTGTGCTCTGTGAGGACCCTAGTTGCAAAGACCACATTTGTTTATGATAAACTACGCACCAATATTAATTCAGTGCGAATACGCATTAGCCATGGCGCTACATATCTACGCTTAGATTCAGAGAGGGAGGAGAGAAATGGGAACCAGATCGTTGTGGAAATGGTTCATTGCAGTGACCTTTGCTTTTTTCCTGTCAGACCTGAATCAATCTTACGCTCAAAATACCCCGAAAATTGTAGCGGCGTGTGCGGCTAATCCAACCGTAACTACTGGGGTGGCGTTTGCAGTGTGTACTTTCGGAGCGCTTGCAGTTGATGAAATCAAGACTTGCCTAAGTGGCGGAGATTGCTTTGGAGAAAACAACGAGCTTAGGAAGCTATTTAATACGGTCGGACCTAACCACGATTTATTTGGTTGCGCTGGACGGGCTGCGGAAATGGTTGGGATACGATGCCCTGATTCGTATGGTCCTGGTCAAATCCAGGTTGTAAATAAGACAGGCGGCAGTATTACATTTTATTACTCCCAACACGGCGACGCAGTGGAGGTCAATCTGCCACCAGGCTATATACAGCCACTAGATGAAACATGGGTGAACTATAGGCATAATGGTCCACCTACAGTGGGGCATAAGCTTAGGAACGGGTTAACTTATAACCTTGTAGGGAGTCCACAACAGCCTCGCTTGGTATGTGCACATCCGCGCCTCGGCGGAGGTAGTTTTATCAATGATCCTGCTGATCCCTGCAGCTAATTGGAAATCCTTCTGGTAAGTCAAGAGAACAATCTGTAAGGTACGGGGGGAGGTCACAGGGAGAAAAAAAGAGAGGGGGAATTGCAGGACCCAAGAAGTTGAACCACTTGGGAACCGTATTCTGCCCCGTTACGTCACTGTCTTGAGAGCTTTATAGACCGACTCCACACTAACCACCCCGATCTCCAAGGAGTGGGAAATCTCTTTAGATCCCGACACCGTCCTAACTGGCATCAAATCATCTGTTTCAGTAGCCCTCAATTTCCTTTTTTCACTCACCGCTAAGCTACTGATTCTTCGCAAGTCCTACTCTTCACTTACAGGGACGATTTAGTTCAGGCTCTGTCAGGAGCCTCCGCCTATTCTGATTCACACAAATGCTCACACTGCCTTTGCGCCAACCAATTAAGTTACTAGAGAAGAGTGAACACCTTTTCAATACCCGTCCTTAGCATTAAAGGAACGTCCCACCTAGGAGTAACGAGCTGGTACTCTCTTCCCTCCTTTTTTACAGTAAAATTTCCTTTGTCCTTAAAGACCTTGAGCTTGAATAGCTCTTGCAATGAGATCACCACAGCACTTCGTTCCTTTTCCCAAACTTGAAGCAAAACAAAAGCAACTCTCTGCCCTCCGTATCCGTTCCATTCAAGACGCTGGAGCTTATATTTCTGCGGAGGTTCAATTCTATTCCAGGCTGCAGTTGAGTGCTCTCTGCCAACCTCTGGAACGACGATCATGCCAACCACTCCTGATTCAACCCCTTCTATGGAAAAGAAACTTCGCCTCCCAGGATTAACTGCTACGTCAAGAAGCCATTCAAAACTTGGTTTAGGCGAAGGCTCGAATCTCAAACTCCTCTCTTCGGAAAGTTTCTTTAGCTCAGGCAAAATACTGTCATAATAACTCAAGATGCCACCTCTGCTGCCGCGCACCTGTATCAATCTGGCGTGAGGGTACTTACTTGGGCACCTGCGTCAGGTTCACCACTCTCCTTGCTGTCGCTGTCTCCCAGGTTGCTGGCGTTTGTTTGCCTGATGAGCGGATTGCAACAAAGAGCATGACAAAGAAACAATTACGGATAGGGAAGTTATCAGGAGAAGAATCCGCATGGGCTCAGTATGGCGTGGAGTCCTGGGACCGTCAAGGCAAGGAAAGAGGTGGCTTTGCTACCACGGCAATGAATGATTGAATCCACCATATTTCTAAGCAACATTCCAGATGAGCGCCCCCTTCTTCCCATGCTTTTTGACAAACGACCAGACCTTTGAGTCGGAGAAAGGTTCGCTCCCGTATGGTGGCATGTCTGCCTCTTTGCATTTCTGATCGCACTTATACGGCGACTTGTGCAGAATCGCCCTGCCAGCCTGCTCCTTGCTCATGCCATGCCCAGTCTGGACTACATGAACTTTCGCGTGAGGAAACGCAGTCTGTAGTCCTCGACTTAGCGTACCCGAACTTCCCACTGACCAGATTTCCTTCGGGACCACTGGTTTGTTTTTATATTTGAGTGATCGAGCCACTTTGACAATGGATGCCAGCACCGTCTGATCCTCTAATCCGATGGGCAACAATCGTCTCCGCGTGGGGTCCTTGGCGACATATTCCCGCGCCCGTGCTTTTGTGACCGCTAACATTCCGTTCGGCACCCAGTGAATTTCCCCGCCAAGTTCCAGCACCCTCTTCTGATGCCAGGTGGGATTGTTGGTCTTTGCCATAAAGAAGATCGCCTTCTTCCCATATTTGCGGCACAAATAGGAAAGACTGATCGCCCCGTATCCCACTTTGTTAGAAGCCCCGAACACGAATTCTTTCTCGGGCGCAGTTTTGACCAAGTAATCCAGAAAGCGCACTTTGCTTCCCACGCCGAGAAGATCATCTCGCACAACAAGGAACCCCTCATGTTCTTCAATGACGGGGGCGGGATTGGGGTCAGTCCAATCACCCAGCAAGTTTTCTGGCGTCTCATGCCCCGCTTGCTTGTCCTGTTCCCCACCGATCAGTCTTCGTATTCGTTCATTGGCAATAACGTCCACCACCAGATGTACCCGATCATCCACCCCACCATTCACAATCTTATGGGGGAGTCTGATGTTCAGATACCAGCATTCCCCGATAGGAAAATGTTTCTCAATGGGATGATCGTGCAGGTCCCAACTGGTAAGCAGGACTTTGGAATTCGTGATGATGGGGAAATGAATGCGGACCGTTTTGCCATCGTCGAGCCCGAGTGTGCCATCCGTCAGGTCCGTATGGCGAGTCAGTTCGCCGCCTTGTGGTTTCAAACGCATCAGCCGTACTCGTTTGAAGGCAGCATTCCCATTTGTCGATGAGCCAGGAACGAGTCGCTCCAAGAGTTCTTGCACTTCGGGGAACTGCTTCATCAACTTGGTATCCTGCAAACCCCAGTGCCGTTTGGGATATTGTTTTCTCCATTTTTTCAGTTCAGCAAGGTCCTTCACACTCGTACCGCGCCGCGCTTCATCAGGATCGTGAATGTAGGTGGGATCAGGGAGATACCCCCGCAATGCCAGGGCACTCCAGGCATCATTCTGGTTGTAATTGGAATTGTGATTCGTAAATTCCAGTCGCGCCTTACCCAATCGAGCTGCAATCTTCTCCACGATGGGCTTCACATTGCCAACAGGGAGCCTTTTGAGATTCACCAATTCCGCTGGATCAACTGCCAGAATTCGTTGCTGCCGCTCCTCTGCTGTTCCTTTGAAGTAGATTCCCAGCACATCAGAGAGAGCATCGACCTTTGAGGTGACATAAGTAAACCCTACTTGCTGAAGTATCCGTGTGACCACCTCATCACTCGCCACGCATTCAGCCCACGCGGGACCTTTGACCATTCTCAATTCTTTCAGCAAGACGTGTTGCGCTGGCAGGGATTCATTCACAAGAGAGATCGCGTCAATATCCCAATCGCCCGCACATTTGTTGATCGTCTGAACGGATGGCGTGGTGCCTGCATACAAGTAGCCCTTTCCTGCCACCTTGCGCTTGAACGCCAGAAACGCCGCGACAATCGAACCGTTGACCTTGCCCATTCGCAGAGACTTAGCCTTGAGTTCTGCTGTAATTCGGCTATTGAAGAGCGCATAGGGATTGCGCCGAGAATGCTTGTGCCGATGAAATACCTGTTTCAGGACGTCTTTCGTGTTCGTGGGTTTCAGGTGTTCCGTGATGGCACTGGATTCAGATTGTTGAGCGGGTGTGGTCGGCTTCGAGGCAGCACTATTCTCTCTAGAATCTCGCCCCTGATCGAGTTTGGGTTGATACAGCCGCGAGAAAGCAAACTTCTTGACCGTGGGTGTGTCCTGTTCTTTCTTGAAAATATAGCAAGGCTCCCATTTACGATCCTTTCCACGAATCCTCGTGAAATTCCACGTCGTTGGATTCCCACCCTGTTTGCGCCCTGCCCCCGAAGAATGTGACAACAGCATCTTCTCGGTAGCAATCAGTTTCAATTTGAGTTGCCGCGCAATGATTCGCACATCATCTTCAATAGGATACCCCCCGCTATTTGCCACATTGAGAATCAGATATCCCCCCTTGCGAATCCACTCGGCTCCCGTTTGCATCGTTCGAGCCAAGAAGTGCTCGCGCCACGGTGGATAGTCACCAAATTTCCGCGACGATTGTGTGGGTTCGTCGTGATAGAGTTCTGCCGCGAAATAGGGTGGACTCGTTGCCACCAGATCGACTTTGCCGCGATACTTTTGAAACTCAGGCACCGTGTGCGCCTCCTCGCTACCACATTGCAGATATGTGCCGCGAAATGTGTCTCGCCGTTGCATCACCTCGCTTTTGAACACCAGTTCCAGGTTCCGATAGCGACTATTGCCATCGGGGAAATAATTCAGCGAATTGGGATCGGTCCCTATGTAATGAATACGACGATCCAAAAGACTCAACGCCCCTAAAAGTCGCCCCCCAAACCCCATTGAGGGGTCCCAAATGGTGATCTCGGCTCCTGGCTTTCGTGGCTGGGCATACCGTGTAAAGATCGACCGTGCGACGACGGCAGGAAAATTTGTCGGTGCACTAATGAGCGTCCGCTGGAGAATGTGGAAGAGCTTCGGGAATACTCGTTCGTCTTTCCGATATTCCCGCAGAAACACCTTGTCACTTGGTTTGAGCGTGTTGAGTCTGTTCCCCACAGATTTTGGCAAGAGTCCTTTGGCAATAAATCGACGCACCTCCCGCACCGAGGCAAAATACTTGTTCTGAAGCGACTTCTTTCGGTCATTCTCGAACTTGAAGAAGAGAAACCCGCTCTGTGTGCGCTTTGCAGTGAGATAGTCTTCGAGTGAGACACCCGTGCGTGATACTGTCGGGGCAAAGGCATACTGCCCATCCTCTTTGAGGACCCGCCTCATCGTTGAGACAAACTCGGCAGGCTTCCTCAACTGATCCATGACCGACAGCCATTGATCCCCCACGCGGTCTTTTGCCTCACAAATGTTCTTGAAAAACTGATCCGCAACGGACACCCGAATCGTGTTCAAGTATGCCGTTGAATTGTCGGTGTAATCTCGGACGACCTGGCTGCTTGGATCAATCGTGCAGAGCCGACGAAATTCTGCCAACAGTTCCAATTCTGACAGCCCATTCTTGGGCGGCGTATCGAATTTCTCGTATTGTTCAACGAGGAGGCGAGCCATGTCTGTCCACCATTGAGCGAATGCGGCGTCACTCATGGCATGAATCTCATCCCAGGGGCGATTCAGGGAATGCCCCAGGACATGCTCAGGGGTGGTGTAGAAGAGTGCCATTAGGTGTTGAGGAACATTCGATATTCGTCAAGGATGGACCGCGCCTGGGCGATGGCATCTTTTTTTCTCCTTCGCCGTCTTCTTGCCCTGAATCTTTTCGTGAGCCAATCGCTCCAATTTCTTGGCACTTCCCGTCTCACACCAGTCGATCACCGATGCCCAGAGTTTTAGGTGCGGGTCATGTTTCCCCAACGGCAGAAAGCGGCAGACCACCTTGAGCCGTCGCGCTGCCTGATACACCTCGGCTTGCCTCACATCTTGGGTGATGTCGATGCCGAGGTCTCGTTTCAAGTGGTCGCGGCGTCCAAAATCTTTCGGCAAGGTCTTGGTGGGACTCTTGCGAATCGCTTCAATGGCATGATCGACCAGCGAAGAGAGGCGTCGATCTTTGGGGTCCAAGTTTGCCACGAGTTTGTCATATCCGCTTTCAGCCCGTTCCCGTAATTGTGCCAGCGCCTCTTTCTTGATCTCCTTGGATAGTTTGAATTTGAGATCAGAATACTTGGCAAAGCCCTGGCTTGCTGAGGCAATAAGTGCCGCACGGTCCTTGCTGGTCAATGAGGACGAGACGAGCACGGTACAGAAAGGCTGGTAGGTATCCTGCTGCTTGACCTGTGCGATCTGACCACGGGTGGTCTGTGCGGTGATGACACCAGCATCCAAGCCAGCCTGTAACTCCTTGGGGTCCAAGAGCGTCAGTTGGTAGAGGGAATAAATCGAGGGAGGTAGATTGTGCCAATTGGATTTCTTCGTAAGAACAGGGTTATCAGCCAATTTCTTGAACTTGACGGCGTGGGAGTGGGAGAAGGGCAGTTCACCAAGAAAGCTGTGATATGCAGCCGTCCCATTGCCAAGTTGGTCCTCGGCGTGACGAATGCAAACCCCGATGCGAACAAATGCCGCAATGACTTCCTTCGCTCCTTTTTCAGCCCGTTGCCACTCTGAGGCAATCGTCCGTTTGAGTTGCTCAATGGTTTTCGGGACAAGCGCGAGTTGCGTCGTCATATGGAGCGCTCCAATCTTCGTTTTACGCGGAAAATGAAAACCGACTAAGTGCCAAGATGCGAGTGTAGAAGAATTATGGAGACTGGCAAGAACTTGGCTAGTTTCCGCAGGATGTACTTGGCAAGTACGCTCCTGATCTACAACCTAGTTGCGTGGAGGAAGTCCCCAATCGCAACACGACATGGCTCTCCGACGAATCAGACCAAGTCTCACAAGCAAAGTAGGATTACAGGAGCTTGGAGTCACAAGATGCCGAAATAGTGCCAGGGAATCTCGATTTGTAAAGCGAATTAGCGTATTCTTTCTTTTATGCCTGTCAGTGACACACTTATTCAGTTTCTGCGAGCTGCTGTTAAAGGGCTTGGCGACTTTGCGCCTAATTACGTAACCCCCCTTCGTGCTTTTCTATCAATGCACGATAGACCCACCGAAATTCAAAGCGTCATTGATCGAGGATTTACACCAGATATTGCTAATGCACAGTTGGAGAAAATTTTGTCCGAAGACTCATTTCTAGCGCAGTGCTGTGGCGACAGTCGGCATTTGGCTCATACGCTTGACATCCTCTTTCTTACACGACTACCTGATTCGTCCTACTTGGACTCAACCTCTTCTTTCGGTCTCACGGCGAGTCCATTCGATCAAGGCATAGAGCACCTTGAACGATCACTTTATCAACAAGGAGAATTCTCGAAAACTGCATACTTTCATCTCTTCAACTTTCACGCCAGTCCGAACGATTACCCTCAAGCACCCTATCCGGATTGGAAATTCGTGGAACTTGAATATGGCTCGATCCCTCTGATTCTTGGAGAGAATTCATGTTCGAGCTTCTTAAGTCCACCACATACAGGAAGAACATTCCTCGCCGCACAAGACTCTGAAGGTTTTGATCGTGAACCGCTCAGTGAATGGTTAAAGAGGCGTTGGATGGACATTGCCCCTTATCGCCAGGTGCTTCAATATTCTAGGGATGCCATCGTAGATATTGATTTTGTAGCCCCTTATTTTAGCCCTTCTTGGGTGAACCAAATTCACCGAGAAGGTCTCTACTATTGGGGGACCCCACGGCAAGATAAGCCGCCATCCGACTTATGGTATTTCATCACCTCGTGGGATTCACGGCAGATCAATTCACTTTGGCGGGGGTATCAACAGTATGCGCCCAAGCTCAACTCCCACAGCTCTTCTCTCAGAAAAGCGATTCGCACAGCAGGGAATTTCTTTGAAGATTCCCACAAGAAGATAAGTCGAGTTGAGCAATTTGCCAATCTGATGATCGCCTTGGAAGCACTCTATACGCCATCAGATGCATCCGAGCATACTTTCAGAATTTCACAAGCCTGCGCATTGTTGATAGAAGAGTCCTTGGATTCGCGCGAGGCGACCTTCGAGTTTTTAAGGTCAATGTTTAAGAAACGCGGCAAATTGTTTCATGGTCAATACGATATGGCTACTGAGACACCACAAGCTTTCATTAAGGACGAGGAGCTAAAAACGCTCATGTCCATAGTCAGAAGGTCCCTGTTGAAATTTATAGCTTTATATCTGAGGGGAGGTGAAGCACTGGACAAGGTGAGGAAAGACCTTGAACGGGCTATACTTGATGAATCATTTCGAGCTGACTTCTTGCAGAAAGCTGACTTTGAATCTTTCTTAATGGAAGAATCCACCTAAGACTAACTTGCCAATTGAATGCAGGACACCAGGAGCAGTTAGTCCTCGCCGAATGTCTGAAGGTTCCAGGCAAGCTCCGCTGAAGGCGGCAAATTCCGAACATAGAATCGTTCTAATTGTTCTACAGATGTTCCTGCCGATCTCGCCAAATTGAAGATATTCACTTCTCCTTTCGACTTGACCAGCCGCATACAGAGTGCCGTATGCCGAATAGAGTAGAGTGAATGGGGAACACCAGCGTCGTTTCGTTGGATGTGTGCCCGTTTGAGTAACGCATGAAATTGCCTCCCGATGATGTTCCGTGCTGTTTCACGGTTCGGATAGCGCGGAAGAAACACATAGCCGTCAGGTTTCGCGTCTGGATACCGCTCCTGACAGCGCTTATAGACCGACACCGCAGCATCGAGGGTATTGGTCACTCGATACCCCGTCTTGCCTTTGTGGATCGTGAGAATCAGCCGCTTGGGATTTTGGGCAATCGTTACATCCTGATGGCGTAGGGAGTAAATTTCAGAGACCGTGGGACGAAGAAATGTGTGCATCAGAAACAGAATCAAATCGTACAGCTCCAGGGTCACTGGCACCCACCGCACCTTCACTTGCTCCTGTGCCATCAGCTTCGCCGTCTCAAGAATGCGGTGGTATTCATCATCCTTTTTTGCCACCAACGGCTCAAAGCGAAAAAACGGGCGTGGATTATCCTTCTTCGGTGGGCGTGGGGTGTCGGGGACTGTATCAATGACCCCCTCATCCCTGGCAACCTTGAGAATCTTGCGAATGCAGGAGATACGATTTGAGTAGGTGGTAAAGGCAAAGGGTTCAGCGCGGCTCTCCTTCACAGATTCAAGATACGCATTCACGTCTTTCGTGCGAATCTGCGCGATGTCCCGCCCACCAAAATACTTCAGCAATCCTGTCGTTTTATTATTGATGAGCCATTCATCGGACTTTGCCAGTTTGAGCGAGCGTACCTCCCGCTTGGCTAACTCATACTGCTTTTTGACCAGCTTCTCGGCAAAGTAGTCGAAGGTGCGGGACTTTGGAACCTCTGGCACCTTCAACTGTTGAACCGTCTGGCTATACAATTCCTCTGCTGCTTTCCGTGCTTCGATCAGAGAGGTTTTCTCCGTGGAACGACAGACGTAGGAGCCTTTACTCCGAATCCGCATGCGACATTGCCAATAGGGAGATGCCCCGACCTTGTAGATGGCAAGCCCGGAGCAAATCTTCACAATATCTTCCGTCAGTGCGTGGCGAGATTTCATACGGTGGCAAGTATCTTCGTTGTGGTTTGAACTCCTATGTGAAGTTCGCGGGCGATTTTATGGTACGACCATCCCTTTTCACGAAGGACTTTGACCGAGGCTCTCACGGCATCGTTGACGTTCGTGGGACGCCCCAAACGTTTGCCTTCTGAACGGGCTCTAGCAAGTCCTGCCATAATGCGTTCTCGGCACATTTCTCGCTCAAACTCTCCGATGGCACCAAAGATGGAAAACACCATGCGCCCCGCTGGAGTCGCCGTATTCACGGCTTGCTGATGAATATACAAGTCCACCCGCGACGCATTGAGCAAATTCATAAATTCCACGAGGTGCGTGATGGAACGTCCGAGGCGATCGATGCTCCACGCTAGTACCACATCATAGGAACCGCGAGTCACGCCCTTGAGTAACGCATCAAATCCAGCACGACCTTCTCGCCCTTTACTCCCTGACACTTCATCGGTAAGTTCCTGCACAATCGTCCAGCCTTGATGCCGACAGACTTCACGGAGAACCAGTAGCTGGTTTTCAGTTGTTTGACCGTGGTTGGTGGTACTCACTCTCGCGTAAAGAACGGCTCGTTTCATGCTGTTTCCTCCCCTACAAGAAAGTGTATAATCGCACTCGTGCCCCCGTAGCTCAGTTGGATAGAGCGTCGGTTTCCTAAACCGCAGGTCACCCGTTCAATTCGGGTCGGGGGCACCACTCTCCTTCCGCGCACATTCCGCAGATGGATTTTTTCTCTACCAATCAGGAATGGTTCGAGATGATTTTCGTGTCGGGTTTCTGGCTGGCAGACCGTGGGGCTGACTATGTGGTGAGGAACGCGGTACGGAGTCGCAAAACGCTCAAAACTCACACTCAAAAGTATAAACTCGACCTATAAACATGTCAATTTCTCTTTATTTATCAATGCGACACAAGGATTCCTAAACCGCGGGTCGTACGTTCAATTCGTATCGGGGGCACCAACCTTTTCCCCTTCATCGCCAATGACTTCCGCTGATTCAGCCTGACCAGTCCGCTCGTCCATCGCCCCTGCCGTTTCCGGTT